>Ga0070659_100004021_pt1 | contig 10470 bp, 14 predicted proteins | sample KBSC23metaG_FD_64666 | JGI IMG/M metagenome (GOLD analysis project Ga0070659, IMG submission 64666) | Corn rhizosphere microbial communities from Kellogg Biological Station, Michigan, USA - KBS C2-3 metaG | ecosystem: Host-associated > Plants > Roots > Rhizosphere > Soil ...
CACCGGCCGCGGGCTACTTGGGCGGTGGCGCCACCGGCGTGGTCGCAGTCTCCGCAGCGGAGAGCCCGTCTTTTGAGCGGCCCACCCCTAGGCGGGGGCGACGAGACCTCCTGATCGAGATCGCCTTCTCCTCAATCGCCTCGGCAAGGATCGCGCTCATGCTTTGACCCCGTCGATGGGCCTCACCCTCCAGCGTGGAAAGCGCTTCTACGTCGGCGCTAACGGTGGTTCTGCGATTCACGATGCACGATGTTAGCAGCACGCCGCAGCGTCTCGCCGCCCGGCAGCGCCCCGGAATCTCCGACGGTTCTCTAAAGGATTGGCTATGGTTCTGGACGTAGCGAGGAGCTGCACCACAAGAGGACGGCAGGGAGAACTGATGTGACTGCGAAAGAGACTGCTAAATCTGACGGCAAGCTGCAGGCGCACGCCGAAGCGAAATTCGCGGATGGAACTCATGTGGCGGCAACCATTCTCAGGACCTGCACGCCGCAGTCGTGATCGCTCGAATAACTCGAACGTCACTTCTTTCCCTGGCGATGGTTCTGCTGGCCGCGGGTCTCGCCGCCTGCGGCTCGGCCTCGCAGACCACCACCGAACCGACGGAAACTGCGACCGCCACCAAGAGCGCCAAGGGCGCGACCCAACCCGCGAACGGCTCGGGCAAGGCTAAGCCGACGAAGCAGCAGCAGGCCAAGCCGCGCGGCGAGCCGAAGAAGCCCGCCGAGTTCAAGCCGCGCGTGCACCACGACTCCGGCGGCGGCTCGGGCCAGTTCGAAGCGAAGGGGGGCGACAACTCGGTCCAGCGCTTCGGCTCGGAACCGTCCGGCGGCGAATTCGACCAGGCCGCCGGCGCCCTGCATGGCTATCTCGACGCCCGCGCTGCCGGCGCCTGGGCGGCCGCCTGCTCCTACATGGCGAGCGGCGTGAGCAAGCAGCTGTCCCAGCTCTCGGGCGCGGGGGGAAAGGCCGGGAGCTCCCCCTCCTGCGCGAAGATCATCGCCTCCCTCAGCGCCGGCCTGCCGCCGCCCGCGCTGCGCGAAGCCGCGGTGGCCGACGTCGGCGCCCTGCGCGTCGAAGGCGAACGAGGTTTCCTCCTCTTCCACGGCGCCCATGGCCTCGACTACTTCATGCCGATGGTGCGCGAAGGCGGCGAATGGAAGGTCGCCGCACTGGCCCCGTCCGCCGTCGGCTAGGGCATGAGAATGCTGAACAGGCATTTGCCCTTTCGGCCCGTTTGGACGGTGCTGGCGCTGCTCTTCGGGGCCGGCGATCCTCGGCGGCGTTAAGCCGCCGTCGAGCAGCGGTTGCGCTCTGGGATCCCCGCGTGCGCAATCCCCCGGTGAGGGTGGTCACCCGGGGGACTGCGACTGGGATATGCCATTCGCCAGGGAAACGATTGGCATAGGGGGTTGGCGGGCCCTGCGGCCCTGCGGGAAACAGGTGCCGGTGCCACTGGGGGAGGAGGGGACCTCCCTGCCGAGAGCCAACCTAGAACTTTAGGCCGGTCTTGTCAAGGAAAGAAAACGGTTTCACCAAATCGTGGAACCTTCGGCTCACTCATGATCCCCCGGCCTGAATACCGCAACCGTCTCACTGCGAACCGCTTCGACGCCTGCGGGCAATAACTACCGGTGGATCACCTGACTCTCGACAGCGACGCGATCTCAGCTTCGACCCGCGCGCCTGCTGGCTTCGCGACGATCTTCGATCGCCATTTCGACGCGGTCCACGCCTACCTGCAGCGCCGCGTCGGTCCCGACCTGGCCGACGAGCTGTCGGCGCAGACCTTTCTCGTCGCCTTCGACATGCGGGGTGGCTATGACCCGGCTCAGCCCGACGCCCGGCCCTGGCTCTTCGGGATCGCCACCAACCTGCTGCGCCGCCACCACCGCAACGAGGTGCGCCAGTTTCGCGCCTACGCGCGGAGCGCCGTCGATCCCGTCCTCGACGCCTTCGACGGGGTCGAGGCCAGGCTCGACGCTTCGAAGATGCGGCGTGAGCTTGTCGACGCTCTGGCCGACGTGCCGGCGGAGGAGCTCGACGCACTCCTGCTCTACGCCTGGGCTGAGCTCTCGTATCCGGAAATCGCCTGCGCGCTGGAGATCCCCACCGGGACCGTTCGCTCGCGGCTCTCCCGCGCTCGCGGGCGAATTCGCGCGGCGCTGGATGCCGGGCAACTATCAGCGCTTGGCCAACCCGTCCCCGAGGAGGGAGGATCGCTGTGAACGAGATCGATCTGCTTCGTGAGCTTCGTGCGGACCTTCCCGGTCCCAGGGCCGAGCGTCGGGCATCGGCCCGAGGCGCTCTGGTCGCGCGGATCGAGCATTCTCGGCTGCGACGGGGGCCAGCAGGTTTCCCCGCCTGGAGGCGGCCAAGACCTCGCCTCCTGGTCGACGCGGTCGGCCCGGGTGGGCAGCGGAGACAGCTGATTGCCGGCCGCCGCGGGCGGGGCACGCGCCTCGCACTCGGTGCCGGCATCGCCCTGGCGGCAATCGCGACCGCGCTGATCGTCAGCGCCGGTAGCGACAAGGATTCCATGGCCTTCGCGGTGGAACCACGTCCTGGTGGCGGCGTCACGATCAAGATCTACAGCCTCGAAGACGCCTCCGGCCTCGAAGGGGCGCTGGCGGAAGCGGGAATTCGCTCCCAGGTGACCTGGTTGCCGGTCGGGAAGGTCTGTCGAGAACCGCACTACAAGCCATCGATCGCGCACCTTCCGGGCGGCGGGACCATCAGCTGGATGACGATGGGAGGGCCTGGCGGGCCGATGACGATTGCGGTGGGAAGCGCCAAGCATTGGCGCGAAAGCTTCGGGAAGCACAGGCGCGGCGAAATCTCTGACCATGAACTCGCCAACGTGAATCTCGATCCGGCGGCGTTTCGCCCCAGCCAGAGCGTGGTCATCTCCGGAGCGCCCACTCCCTTCAACGGCGATCCCGAAGGGGGGAGCATCGCGAGCCTCGGAGTCGCGGAAGGCCCGGTCGCACCTTGCGAACCTGTCCCGGCGCTGCCGAGCGGCGGTAGGCCTTTCGGGCTTAGCCCCGGCGGCGGTCCCGGCTACTCTCCGCGCGGCGACAAGGCGCTGACCCGGACCGCCATCGCCGCCGAACTGCATCGAACTGCCGCCGTCGCCAGGGCGTCCGACGCCTCAGTCGATGGGCCACCCGGCCCGGGCGAGTTCCTCTACACGAAGACGAAGGTAGTCCAACTCCAGGGCTGGCTGCCGAGAGGCCACGCCAGGGGATCAAAGGCGCACCCCAGGTATTTCGTTCCGACCAGCGACCCGAGCGCTCGCTTTGCCCTTGTGCCGACGGTCAAGGAAGTCTGGACGGCGCCTGACGGAACGACGCGCGAGCGGGAAACCTTGGGCCGGATCGTCTTTCTCTCGGGCGCCGAGCAAAAGCGCTGGGAAGAGGCGGGCTCACAACCTCCGTCCGAATACGAACCCAGCGAACATGACGTGAGCCGCGACAGCTCCGGACGCCCGGTCAAGGACTATGCCGCCAAAGCCATCCGCGGCCGTCGTGAATTCAGCTACATGTCGAGGCTCTTCCAGCTTCCGACGGAGCCCGAAGCCCTGCGCCTGGCCGTCGAACATCGGCGCAGCTCGGGTGCGCCGCTCGACCCGTCGCCGGCCAGCTCGCAGCGAGGCGGCGCGACCGTCGAAGGGCTCCTGGAGATCCTCGCCGAACCGCTCGCCAGCCCGCCGCTGCGCGCGGCTGCCTTCGCTGCGCTTGCAGAAATACCGGGCATCGGGTTCGAGCGTGACGTAGCCGATGCGGTCGGGCGTCGCGGCGACGCGATCGCCTGGGGCAGGGAACGCGGGTTCGGCCGCCGCTGGATCTTCGATCCCCGGACCTCCAGGATTCTCGCTCAGGCCGAAATGATCTTCGGCCCGCCCTCCACCGCTGAGAACGGTGTTCCGCCGGATACCGTCTTCCGCGAATCCGCCTACCTGCAGTCGGGGATCGTCGATTCAACGCACGAAGGCCTCGAATGACATCGAGACGCTCCCTCATCGCCCTCTGCTGCGCAATCGCTGTCCTCGGGGTCGAGGCTGCGTCGGCCGGCGCGGCCTCGAGCTGGACGCTGCGCCAGTTGCCGGCGAAACAGCTCGAAGGCGGCTACGCCGACCAGGTACCGCTCAACGGCGTCTCCTGCCCGAGCAAAACGCTCTGTGTCGCGGTCGGTGCGCTCGACACCGTGGCCGTCTCGCAGTCGCCGACCGGCGGCAGGGAAAGCTGGCGCGTCAGCTATCCGACCTACGCCGAGCCAAAGCAGAGCTGCCTCGAAGAAGAAGGGGTAGATCCAGCCTCATGCTCCTTCCCGCGCGGCTCGCTCGACGCCGTCTCCTGCGCCACCGAAAGCCTCTGTGTCGCGGTCGGCTACGAAGGCTCGGTGTATGTGTCTGCCGACCCATCCGCCGGCAGCTGGTCGATCGGCAGCCCCTACAGAGGCCCCGGCGCACCGCACCTGACCGGCGTGTCGTGTCCCTCCGCGTCCCTTTGCATAGCGGTGTCCGGCGGCAACGGCTCCGCGGTCGGCAGGGTCTTCACCACGACTTCGCCGACCGCGGGGCAGTGGCAGTCGGACCAGCTTGGCGGCTCGCCTGACCTTCGCGCCGTCTCCTGCGCCACGACCTCGGTGTGCGTCGCTGTCGCCAAAGGCGGGCGGATCTTCGTCTCGGCCGACCCGACCGGCGGGGCCAGGTCCTGGCGCGAGGTCGGCTCGCCGACGCAGCGGGACCTCGAGGGCGTCTCCTGCGTGACGGCGTTCCTCTGCGCGGCCGGGGATGGCGGCGGCAACATCCTCACCTCAACCGACCCGGCGGGCTCCGACTTCACCGAGACGAACGCCGGAGGCTCGGTGCAGATCACCGGCGTCACCTGCCCGACGACGACGAACTGCGTCGCGGTTGATAACAACGGCAACGTCTTGACCTCGACCAACCCCGGCGGGGGCCCGACGGCTTGGACCTTCGAGAACCTTGTGCCCTTCGAAGCCGAATCGGTCGAACACGGACAGTTCGTGAAAAACGCGCTCTGGGGCGCCTCCTGCCCGTCGACCTTGTTCTGCGTCCTGGTCGGCGCCAACAGCCGGATCTTCACCTCGACCGATCCGTTCTCGGCGCCCAGCGACCCGCGATCCCGCAGGCGTCGCGAGCGCCCTCGCACGATCCTCGTCTTCGCCGAGCACTTCTGGAAATCCAGTGTCACCCGCCGGCGCCGCATCCGCGCTCGCTTTCGCTTTTACTCGCCCACCCAGGTGAAGGGATTCGAGTGCAAGCGCGACCACGGTCCCTACCGTCGCTGCCACTCCCCGCTGCGTTACTGGGCGACGCACGGCCGACATGTCCTGCGGGTTCGGGCGATCGGTCCGACTGGTCTTCGCGGCCCCGCCGCGACCAAGCGTTTCAGGGTTTTGAAGCCGGGCCAGCAAACCCACCACCCGCCAATAGCCGTCGCATCGGTCGGTTGACTACTAGTCGTCGCGTCCGTTGAACCGGTCCAGCACCGAGCGTTTTGCGTGGCGGAAGCGATGCCGGTTCGCGTAGGCCAGGTGCACTTGCGTGTACCTTGGGGCCATGGCTGAGCGGAACCGTCGCATCAATGTCACTCTCGAGCCGGACTACGCCCGAAAGCTGGCGAGCCTGGCTGAGCGCACGCACGTTCAAGAGGGAACCCTGGCTCGCTCGCTTCTCTCCAGCGCGCTCGACGAAGCCGATCCGGACGCTTCGCGGATCACTGAAATCCTCGATGGGATTCCCGGGGCGTGGGAGCGGGCGCAGGAGTCGATCGAGCAGGCTCGGCGAGGCGATACGGTGCCGCTCTCCGAGCTGTAGTCGATGACGACGATCGAGGTGACGCGCCAAGCGCGTGACGAGCTTCGTGGGCTGATCGAGACTCGTCAACTTTCGGCTGACACGCGGGAGCGGGTCTCGCGCGCACTGCTGATGCTGGAAGACTTCCCACGAGCTGGCAAGCAGCTCTCCGGCGTCTGGCGGGATTGCCGCGCATTGATCGGTCCGTGGGGCTGACTGATTGTCGTTTACATGTACATCGAGGCCGAGGATCGAGTTGTTCTCATCGCCTTCCACGATGCGCGGACAGTCCGACGCTGCGATCGCGCGCTCTTGAAGGCTGACCGCGCCTTCGCGCCGGTACTAAATGACTGAAGTTCTTAGAAGATAACCCTCCCAGCACGAGCTCTGCCAGGCGCTGCCTCGTTCGGGATGGAAGGTGCTCTTAGGACCCGCTTCGGCACGCCGGCGGCGGCGATCCTGGTGCCGAAGGTGTGGCGCAGGTCATGGAAGCGACCTTCCGCACCCCGGTCGCCTTCAGCGCCTTCTTGAAGCGGCGCACGAGTGGGCCGTGGGAAAGGACCTCGCCTTTCAGCGGGTTGGTGAAGACCAAGTCGTCCTCGCCCGAGAAACGAGATCGCCGCAGGTACGCTCTCAGCTGCGCCTCGACTTTGCTCGAGAGAGGAACCGAGCGTTCGCGGCTGCGCGACGGTGCGGCCGTCGCGCATGAGACTGTCAGCGCAGGCGGGCCGTCGATGCGGTTGCGACCTGCTTCACGGTACAGGTGGCCTTGGGCTTCTTTGGCCCCCTTGACCTTGGTGGCGGGACCCTGCCTGCGCCGGGGCCCGACGGGCCTTTTGGGGCCAACTCGCGCCGGTTTCGCGTTTGCGGCACGGTCGAGGCCACGGCTCCGTCGGTGTTCACCGCGCAGGTGTCGACACTGGTCTTCTTGCAGACAAGCCAGCCAGCGAGTACGTGGCCGGCAGCGGAGTTGGCTGTGAGGGTGGTGGTGCTACGGAACTCAGCCGCAGCCTTTCATCCGCGTGACAGGCGAGGCCGGACGGACTGCTTTCCACTTCGCCTGCGCCGGTGACGTTGACGGTGAGGGTGGAGGAAACCGTAGACGAGGACCTTGCGGGCTGCCGGATCGGCGACGTAGATACGGTGACGGGAGCCGTCGACTGTGACGCTTCGATTTCGAGAACTCCTTTCTAGGAAAGCGGATGGTTTCACGATGGGTTATACTGCCACCCGTGACCGGGGGAGCTTGCGGATCGGGTGTGGTCTTTCGGGGTCTTCGTCCTGATTCTGCCTTGGGCCCTGCGGGTCAGCCGCATGCGGCTGACCATGCCTTGACGGCCATGCTGCTTTGCACCCTGCGGAGCTTGCTCGACGCTGTCGCGGATCCCGTGAAACTCACCCTCGTACGCCAACTCGCGGAAGTAGGCGAGACGACAACCTCGGACTTGATCGAGCACTGCTGGGCATCTCTCCCTACGATCCGCCGTCATTTGCGGGCGCTCATCGTCGCGGAAATTGTGGTTGAAAAGGTTGGGACGAGCACCGGTCTCACCCCGGGACGCCCGCCCGCCCGCTTCGCCCTGAAGCCTGAGGTGGAAACTATCGCTCGAGAGTTGCTCCATATCACAGACGCCCAACGAATTGGCTGAGCTCTGTGGCGCCCCTCTTTGCGGCCAGGCGCAGCCCCAGCTACTAAACAAATGGACATTAATTAAAAGCACCCGGCGTGTGCTTTTGCTTCACTCTCCGCCAGCAGCCGACCAACCGGTAGGCAGTGAGCACCCGGGGCCTCGGACACTCTTAGAGGATTCACCCAACTGTTTACGAAGCCCTCCTACTCGCTGAGATTGAACAGCGCATCCGAAGGGGGCCACGGCGTCCTCTCGTTGCTTTTGTTGGCAGCAATGTCGACCGCAGGTGTGAACGCTTCTGTCTGCGACTAACCAACCAGGAGGTCTTATCGAGTGGCTGGCAGATCCTTGGCTGGCTCGGTGTTTCGAACGACTTTGTGCACTAACCCTCGCCGACTCAGCCATTTCGCTTTAAATTTGAGGCACCAACAACAATAGGAGGTATGAAGTGTCATCTAAATCCCTAGTGCGGCGCGGTCTCCTACCGCTCGCGCTGACCGCGATTGCTCTAGCCGCACTTACGCCTGCAGCCCAGGCGTGGACCTTGCATGAACACCACTATGAAAAGTTCCTGCAGCCTGGGCAGTACGAACTACCGTACGGGCAGAGTTTTAGCCCTTGGGAAGTTACTGGGAATATCGCTGTCTATGAAGGCTCGGGCTCCGTCGGTGTTTGTCAGAGGACTGAAGATCTCACCACCTTCACCGTGCATGAAGGCTGCGGAACTAATGCGGTTGGGAATGCCCTGAATCTGACTCCCTACTACGGTCACTCCTTGTACCCTGGAATGAAGAACAATAGTTCGTTCGCCCATACGATCGACGACTACTTCTATACGGGCACCCCGTAGTCGAATGACGCGTTGTAGGCACGGTGTCAAGCGCTTCACTGTTTCGCTGTTGGCATCGTTTATCGTGAGTGCCGGCTGCGGCGCGGACAGCGGTTCTTCCCATCGGGACGACCGCATCGCGGGCACCGTGCCTTCGCGCGCCCTCGACCAGGAGTTCGCGCTCTTCCGACGACCGCGCACAGCGGTGGATGTCGTTCCGAAATCGATTCTGCCGCCCAGTGTGGCCAGGCAGATAGGCCTTGACCTGAGGACGTCCCGGCTGGCGCGCCGGTACGACGGGAATCCAGTTTACGTCGTCCGCTCTGACAGGCTGATTTGCACCTACAGTCGCAGTAACGAGGTCGGCAACTGCTGGCCGACGCGCACGGTCGCCCAGGGGCTGGCAAGCGCCACGTCGATCTGCGGTCTCGGCACGAAGCCCGGAAAGATCGCCACCTATGGGCTCGTCCCGGACGGCGTCACCAGCGTCACCGTCCGACGCCGCGATGGATCTGATACGACGGTGGGTGTGCGGGACAACATGTATGTGGCGCCTGGCAGCGTCCATCCGCCGTTGCCGCTGCACATCATCCTCCATCAGGGTGGCCGCAGAATCGTCCGCCCGACCGGGATTCCGCCAGACGTCGCCAGAAGAGGCTGCACCCGATCACTACTCGGGCGCGACCGTCACCCCTGACGCCGGAGCAGGTGTCACGGAACATGTCGCCAATCAGGGTGCAGGTCTCAGGCGGTCCGTCGACGAGCGGGATCTCGCGGGCTTCGGCGATCGCCCGGGTCGATGCGATCCGCCAGCTCCGCGATGGCGGTGAGGCAATCCGCGGGCTACCGCGGCGCGAGCGCGAGGTACTCGCGCTACTTGCGTTGAGCGAGCTCTCCTACGGCGAGATCGGCGAGGCCCTCGGCCTACCGGTCGGCACCGTGCGCTCCCGTCTGGCGCGCGCCCGCAGCCGGCTAGGGGGTGCGTTCCCCGACCCGACTGGGGCGGCCCGACCCGAGGAGGAATTCCCGTGACAAGTCCAAGCCAAATGTCTCGCCGCCGCTTCCCGACGAGGTCACCCTGAGGGCGCCGCGGGCGGCCCTCCTCGACGCGGTCGGTTCGGGTGGGCAGCGGAGACAGCTGATACCGGCCGCTGCTGGCGGGGCACGCGCATTGCACTCGGTGCCGGGATCGCCCTGGCGGCAATCGCGACCGCAACCCGTGGAGCGCCTCCTCCGGGGTGGCGGCGGGCTTCTTCTTACCTGGCATGGCCGCCCGCCTTCCAGGACCGAGTGTCGATGGAGAAGCTGCCCGGCCTGCTGGGGCTGGGGACCACCCATTCGATGCCCTCAAGCAGCTCGTCAGCTTCGACCGCGAGCGCGGAGGTGAGCTTGATCAGCGTGTCCACGCGCGGCAGCCGCACGCCTGCCTCCATCATGCCGATGTGGGTGCGGTGCAACGAAGCGAGCCTGCCGAGCTCCTCCTGGGAGAAGCTCGCTCGACGGCGCGCCCTCCATAAGTTCCTGCCGAACCGCTCAGCGGCCGCTTTGTCTCTGAGCCGCCCGTCCATCAGATTTCTTCGTCGAGGGCGTGAAAGTGGACTGCGGGCTGCGTCGGCAAGACCAGGTCGCCGGCCCGGATGTGGAGGAGGCCGCCCGCGACGAGTCTCCGGATCGCGCGCTCGATCCGGTCGCGCTCCTCGAAGTCGGTCGAGGCGACCGTGAGTTCGCGCACCAGCTCGTCTCTCGTCCGGATTTCCGGATTCACTTCGAGGACCTCGCGCATGACCTTTGACTGGTCGTCGACGTCTCGCTCGCTGGCCGCGCTGAAGGCGGGTACGGCGCCCGCGCCCTTACCCTTGTCGTGCATGGGAGATACACCTCCTGTGCCACGCCCCCGGCTGTTCCACCAGCGCGGGGGCACTTTGTTTTCAGGTCGGCGCGACCGTAGCTCCGGTGCCCCGGCAAAGCGAGGCGGAATAACCCGAAATCGCTGCTAATCCCTTCGCATCGGCGCGATTTCAGGCACTAGTGCCTGAAATAGGAGCGGATTTCAGAGGCGGTTGGAAAGCCCTGCAAAAAGTGAAGTTTGCGACGTGCAGGGCATTTCGGCGATGGAGCTAGGCGGATTCGAACCGCCGACCTCCTGGGTGCGATCCAGGCGCTCTGCCAGCTGAGCTATAGCCCCG
>Ga0070659_100004024_pt1 | contig 10468 bp, 8 predicted proteins | sample KBSC23metaG_FD_64666 | JGI IMG/M metagenome (GOLD analysis project Ga0070659, IMG submission 64666) | Corn rhizosphere microbial communities from Kellogg Biological Station, Michigan, USA - KBS C2-3 metaG | ecosystem: Host-associated > Plants > Roots > Rhizosphere > Soil ...
CGGCGATGACACCTATTGGGACGTCACCTATCCCAGCCACATTGTGCTGCAGGCCAAAAACGGCGCCACCATGTCGATGGATGCGAAAAACACTCTCGTCGTCACCCTCGCCGGAGAAACCTACGCGATCAGTGCCCAGCACGCGACCCTCTCGAACCAGACCACCGGCGACGCCGCCACGAAGCGCCCAACCGCCATCGCCGCCGATTATCCCGGCGCACCCGCCTCGGTGGTCGCCGCCTACATCGAGGCCGACGGCGCCGGCCTGGCCCTCGACAGCGACACCTGCCCCCAGGTCCTGCGTTACACCGTCTGGCCCGACGCTCCCGGCTGGGACACCTTCGCCGTCATCAAATCCTACGACATCGGCGAGGTGGGCAGGACCGGCAAGAAAGCCAGCGTGGAGATCATTTACAACGTGCTCGGCTCCCTCAGCGCCACGGCGTTCATCCGCAAACCCGCCAGGGAAAGAGTGTCCTTCGAGCTCGAGAAAACCCAGGGCCGCTGGAAAATCGTGAACCCGCAACTGCCCCCGCACCTCTTCGTCCCCGCCGCCATCACCGCCCTCGAGTCCACCGGCGCCGACAAAGCCGCCCTCGAGAAACTGCGCGCTCTCGAATAAACGAAGTCCAGTGGGAAGCTGGACGCACACCCCACCCGGACCTCGCTCAGGCTTTAGTGAAGATTTAGTGAAAAGGGCGCTCGGAACCGGCGCCGTTTTTGATTCCCCAAAGCCCAACCAGACTGCCATTGCTGGGATCGACACTCGCTCATGATCCGCCGCCGCCTCAAAAACCTCGCCCTCATCGTCGTCGTCCTCGCCTTCCTCGCGCTGATTTGGGCGAACCGCACCGGCAAATTCGAACTCCACGCCTATCAGGACAAGGGCGCGCTCGTTCCCGTGGCTGGCAAGGTCGTGTGGCCCGCGAAGACGGTCTCCGTCACGCTCGGGACCTACGTCCAGAAGATCTACAACTTCCAGGTCCAATCGCAGTCGTTCTGCGCCGAGGGCTGGGTGTGGCTCGTCTGGTCGCAGGATTTTCAGGACCGCCTCACCGCCGCCAGCGTCCCCGTCGCGAACCTCCTCGACGCCATGAACCTCGAGCGGACGTCGAACTTTGCCGTCACCGCCACCAGCGACCAACCCACGCGCCTACCCGACGGCCGCTACTGCCAGGTGTTCGACTTCTACGGCACCTTCTCGGCCAACGGACTCGACTTCCGCCGCTTCCCGTTCGAGACGATCCGCTTCCCGCTCACGTTCGGCCTGAACCCCGAAATCCCCGCCCTCAATACCGGCGACGTCCGCCTCGTGCCGGATTCCACCCGCTCCGCGCTCGGCGAATCCACCGAGGTCCCCGGCTACGTGCTCGCCGGCCGCCAAATCACCGCGCTCACGTATCAGCGGGCCATCCCGGCCGGCCTGCCGGGAAACCAAGCCGCGACGGACACGCGCTTCAGCCGCGTGCAAATGGACGTCAGCTACGCGACCTCGGTGATCTCCGCCTTCCTCCAGCTCTTCCTTCCGCTCGCCGTGGTCATGGCCGTCGTGCTGCTCGCGCCGAATCTCGCCGGCTCGCTCTGGGACGTGCGCATTGCCCTCCCCTCCACCGCGCTGCTCACCCTCATCTTCCTCCAGCAGGGCTATCGCACGCAGCTCCCCTCGCTGCCCTACCTCACCTTCATCGACCAGATCTACACCCTCTGCTACGCCACCGCCCTCGCGATCTTCTCCCTCTTCGTCTGGTCGTCGAACCGCCTCGACCTCGCGCCCGAGCACCATCGCCGCGCCGTCATCCAGCAGATCAACCGCATGGATCACCGCTTCCAGGTCGGCCTCACCACCGCGCTCATCGTGCTCACCACCCTGGCCTGGTTCTTCCCCGTGCGGTAGGGGCCGCTCCCCTTAAATCTCAAATGGTAGGGATGGCTCGCCGAGCCGTCCGTTGCACCGCTGCAATCAGCAAGCCCGCCGCCGCAAACATCGCGCCGGTCGCCCCTCCCGCTCAATACCGAGCCCAGTGGAAAACGGAACGTTTGTCAGATAATGGAGGGCGGCGCTCTGTCGCCGCCGTGTTCTTCCTGGAAACTTTATTGGCAGAATGACGCACCGCGGCACAGTCCGGCACTTCTCATCCATCCGCATTTCCCGGGCATCGTCCGCTCCGCGGGCGCCGACTTTTCGCTCCAAGGGCATTTCCAGCCCTCCTCCGCCACCAGATAACTCGCTGGTCATGCCAGATGCTCGCCGGTCGCGCCAGATCGTTCGCCGAGCTTGCCACTTGGCCTCAAAATCCCCCTCTACAGAAAAAACGCCTTCGCGCTCAGTCCTCCGCACCTCTGCGTCTCCGCGCGAGCTACCCGAAGCTTTCCCCTGTTCCCCAAAAATCATTTCGAAGCACACCCGAAAATGAATCCGCAGCGGTGAAAAATCGATTCGAATTGTCTAAAAATCGAACGGAAGCCCAGCCATTTGAAAGCCACGATCGGACATTCCGACGTAATGATCGATCAAATGGGATTTCCCAGTGTCAGGAGTGAAGACTGACCACTCCCTCTCGCTAATCCTCGAACTCTGCGCGGATCGACTCAACATTTTCAATCACGGACTCTGCATCGTGTTTCGCAGCGTCGATTACCTCAGTCGGAAAGCAATGCCTGCTAAATTCCAAGTCCATCATCGAATAACTTACAATTTCCACTTCAGAAGGATCGCCATTCATCTTCGAAGCAATCGCTGCCTGCACTAATGGCCACTTTAGACTATTCGTCCAATCCGAAGCCTCCTTCTCAGTCATCGTAACTGCGTAGCCGCCGAAAGGTTTCGCATGAATAGCCTCTACCTGCCCAGATAAACGGTGATTCCCTAAATTTAGAGTAAATCGCTCTGCCGACCGTAAGTATAGTAAATCTAAATCGGGAAAATTTTCGAAAAAATTTAACAGGCTTTGCCGATATCTGTTGAGATGCGCCGTAAAATATAACTGACTTTGGAGTTTCTCTTCAGCGTTTACATTAAAATAGTCCAGAGCATCAGCTTCGGCCATGCCTTTGAAGTAACGGGCAATCGCTCCACAAAAATACATTCTGAAATGTGGACGCATTCGAAATGGTTTCCCCATATTGCCTACAAACCTTCTCGGATTCGCCTTGGCTTGATCTATCTGTGATGCGGACAATTTCATCAGAGGATTGCTGCAACATTCGGATAGTTGCTAAATATAGCATATGATTCTTTAGCGAACCTCCGATACATGGATATAGCTTCAGTAGCGTTAATAGAAGGATTAACTAAATCAGGGTATATCATGCAAAGCTCATCCTCCGAAACGAGTGCCCCGGGGCCATCAAACGCTGAAATAAACTGGCATAAATCGACAATATTGCGCTTTCCCGTATCGGATTCGGGAAGTGCCCCAATGTTTTCATTCAACAAATCACGGTCGTATTCATCAATATGAATCCCATGAGATTCCAGCGCGATTCGCCGACTGAGGCACGGAATGCAAATTCCACAATGAGTCTTATTGGTGCGAGATCCCATCCAACAGCTTCCTGATTTATGAATATCGTCATAGACTGCTGTAGGCAGATAGCCGACCACCTCACCTTTTGTAAGATAGCAAAAAGGGTTGCTAACAGAGAAATCAGGACAATCAAACAACTCTCTCATAATTTCCTGCATCCGATAGAGAAACTCAGGATGAGCGGTATGCGTGGAAAATGATCCAATCCTAGCTTCCGAAAGCGGAAGATGAATGGAAAACTGCCCATTCTCGGCCATTACAACGACTTGCCGAGAACCATATAGGCGAGCAGCGATGCTAGCTAGACTTACAAAGAGAAAAGAACGGGTTCGCTGTGAGTCTTCCCTTGATGTTGGAAAATCGCGCCTATTTTTTCTTCCGTAGATTCGAATTTGAAGATGATCGACCATCCCGCCATGCAATTTCTCTATAACGCTAAACAGTTCGTTTTGCGCGCCGCTGACCGACTTATTATTGTTTGTGTGACTAACAAGAGTCAGCGCGTCATATTTATTAAGCAAATAAGGTGCTCCAGCAAAAGAATCTAACCCGCCTGAAAACATTAGGGTGGCAGCTTCAGGAGAAGTCCAACTTGTCCGAACGGGCTGAGTTCCTTCGACACGTTCGAAGGAAAGTGCCCAATTGTCGTGACTCAGCACTCGAAGCGCTGCCTCGATAGGTTTTTTTAAACGCTCAAAAATATCAAAGTTGACGAGGGGAACGCGCAGTTCAATCGATCGAATGTGTTGCTCTCTTTCTAATCTATGGATGGAAAGGTCTGCAGCATAGATGAAGCTGGCCAATCTTAGCAAGTCGGCACTAAGAGAGTCGATGGCTGATATCCGAGCGTATGCAGATGTGTCCAAATAGATGTTGTCACCTTCCTCGAATTCATAGATGGAATCCGAAATCCCGTCAGTGGCCTGTCCGATATAGCTCATGGCTTTTGCAGTTTCTCTATCACTGCTTTAACTTTCTCAGGCCATGCCTGTTTACTGCTTAAATTTGATTCGATTCTTTGAACCTTCTCAGCAACAGATGTTGCTATTTTTCCTTTGAATTCACGAATTTCTGAAACCGTCTTGCAGCGATATTCGGGCCCAACAAAACCAGGGAGATCTCGAGAAACTAAATACTCTGTGACTTGACGAAAAAAGGTCGATAGTGGCGAAATTGGCTCTTTTGATACACTTGAAATGAGCAGGGTGCGTTTGGCGAATTCAGCGACTATTGAATTTTGATTCAACGTGTTAAGATGGTTAATTTCTTGCAGAGCGGCTTCTCGTGTAGGACGTTTCTCTGCGGTCGACAGGCATGATTCAATCACGTTTGAATGCATTTGTTCTCCAATGGTTGAGCCTGCGCTAGTAGCTGCACGCCAGATGGCGATCGTAGTCTGGTCAATTGGAATTCGCGGATCACGGTAGCAGTGTGCTACTGCATTCCAATTTGCAGTTGGCTTAGAAGGCTGATTAACCGATGTGCCCATGCTATTTAATGATTGCGTCCTTTTCGATGCGTTTACATTCTTCAGTAAGTCGTGCGGACGAATAAACGCCCGGGGCAAAGACGTTCCTCCAAGATACCGCGCTTCGCTGTTGACTGCGTTTACGCATGAGCGCGACTGATTCAGCGAGAGCCGACGTGCTAATGAAAGTCATCTGGGTTCCGCAACGCGCATCCAAGTCGTTATTTTTTTCCGCGATAGCTTTTTCCGATTTGGAAAATCCGCCTGAAATCACTAATAAACGAAAAATTCTACCCACAAATGTTGCGTATCGATCATTGAAATCGTTGATGTATTCCGCAAAGCGCTTAATGTCGTCAGCAGAAGGATGATAGAATCCTGTATAGGCCTTGGCATCGTAATAGAAATTCGTATTAGATCTGGCAAATGCGATGCCGTCGGGTAAAGATTCAAACAGTCGATCTTGCCCGTATCGCCTAAGAGGGCAGTCTAAAAGATATCGCAAGCATTCGCTTGAAATTTCTTCCAACAGAGTATCGGGCTTTCCAGCAAGTCCTTTGGGGAGTTTATTAAAGCCTATGCTGTTTATTATAGCGGGCAAATCCGGACGAAATATTCGATCAGTTTGAACCGCGCCGCCGAGGAGTTTAAAGAAGTTGCCGATTTGATGGCAAGGAACCCCTGGCGTGGTTTTTAACTCCGAGCTTAGAGAGATAACAATAGGAGTTGAGTGTTCTGCATCTGCTTGTTTTTCTAGTCTACGTTTAAGGCCGAGACCGTATGTCTTCGTGACTAAAGCTAATATTTTTACTTCTGCTCGTAGAAGATCAACTCCTACCAAATTGACAAAGGTAGATGTGGCGCTGGCGCGCTCTACTTTGATGACTCGGTATCCGGCTGCAAAAAGCGTCCGCAGTATGGTTCCAATTGAAGTGCCTTTGTCACTCATTCGAGTAGTCAGAAATTGCAGTAGGAGGAGGAATCTGCTGACAAGTAAGAATAGCTCTTTATCAGATATTTATCATACGAACACCAAAAATCAGTTGCGCCGCGAAATATCCTCATCTGTTCCGTAGACGGCCGTGAAATGTCTATCCTGAAGCCACTCCCTCATTCGTCGTCTCAGTGAACGCCCGAAAATCGCCAACGAAAAGGCCCTCCGAATCGGCATCAGGAAAACCATCAGCGCGATGTTCCTGGCACGGCCGTTCTTTTTCTCTCGCGGATGGCCACCGGTCGCCTTTCGCGTTAGGAATCACGTCATGTCCGACGAACCGCAACCGATCGAAATCTCCCAAAACGGGATCACGACGCCCCTCAGGGACGTCTTCTTTTCCCCCGCCAGCAGCCACTTCGACGGCACCCAGGCCTGGGCCATCGAGAGCAGCATTTCCGCCAGTTGCGACGTGCCGTTGCAGGATGGCGCGGCCGAGCTGAGCTACGATGGGCAGACGTTTGCGGTCGAGGTCACCGTGCTGGAGTTCGACGAGGACGAAGACGACATCGACGATATCGGGGAGGACCGTGCGGCGTGCCACCTCCTGATCGACTCCCCCACGATCGAGCTGGAGCGGCTCGCCGAGTTGCTGGAGCTGGAGCCGTAGGCTGAAACGGGCGGCGCCTCGTCGAGTCCCTCGATGCGCCCGCGGACATTGGTCCGGCGTTTTCCCGTGCATCCCGCGGTCGGTTTTGCGACACGTGGAGGCGTTCCCCCTTTTCCATGATTCGCACCTCGCTCCTCTTCGTTCTTTTGGCTCTCGGCATTCCCTCCGCCCCGGCGCAGGCGCTCTCCAATGGCGATTTTTCCAAGGGGAAGGCCGGGTGGCAGGGCAGCGGGCAGGTCGTCTGGCTGAAGGCGGACGGCACGGTGTCGCCCACCGAGGTGGCGGGCGCGGATCGCGTGCTCGAGGTGCCGCTGCGCTCCACGCAATGGACGTGGATCAAGCAGTTGCTGCATCCGCTCGCGGTGGACAAGGCCGTGGCGGCGAAGATCACTGTGCGGGCATCGGCGGATTTTGCACCGGCCGCGGAGTCGCGCGAATACACGAAGGTCGATTTCCGGGAAGGCGGCGGCTACGTGTGGAGCGCGGAGGTCTGGCCGAAATGCGACCTGCTGCCGCGCCTGCAGGATGCGACGTGGTATTACCAGCCGAAGTCGTTGAAGCCCTACGGCAGCTGGAAGACGGTGTCGGTTTCGTTCCCGAATCTCACCTCTCGCAATCGCTCGTTCACGCTGGCGCTGCCGCCGGGCAAGGGCAGCGTGTTTTTCAAGAGCATCGAGTAGCGGCGTTCACTACCGGCATTTTCGCATGTCCGCCGATTACCGCCAGGAAGCCGTCGCGTATTACGACAAATTCTCCGAGCCGCCGCCGGGCGACGTGGATTTCTACCGGGCCCGCGTCACCACTCGGACGCGGGTGCTCGAGCTGGGCTGTGGCACGGGACGCGTGCTCGTGCCGCTGGCCGGGGCGGCGGGATACGTGCAGGGTCTCGATCATTCCCCCGCGATGCTGGCGGTGTGCCGGGAGAAGCTCGCCGGGGCCGGCATTGACGAGCAGCGGGCGCGGGTGGAGATGGCGGACATCACGGACTTCGACCTCACGGGGCGGATGCCGCGGTTCGACCTGATCACCGCGCCATTCCGCGTGATGCAAAATCTGGAGACCGACGCGCAGGTGCTCGGGCTGATGCGATGCATCGCGCGGCATCTCGCCCCGGGCGGCGAGGCGATCCTCAATACTTTCCGCCCGCGCGGCCCGGCGGCGGAATTGAAGGCGCGCTGGGACGCGCGCGACGGGATCGCCCATGGCTGGGCCCGGCCCGACGGCAGCGATACGGTGTGGATCACGGAGAACTGCACGCGCCATCGCGACAACCCACTCATCGTTTATCCGGTCATCACCTACCGCCGGCACGACGCGGCCGGGGCACCGATCGATGAAGCCAGGCTCGAGATCGCGATGCGGGTCTGGTTCCCCGACGAACTACTGGAACTCGTGCGGGGGCACGGCTTTGAGACGACGGGACTTTTCGGCGGCTACGACGGTGAGGCGTGGGGCGAGGGCTCGGAACTCGTGGTCGCGTTCAGGCGAGCCGACTGACGCTCGGCGCCGCCTCCAGAAGAAGTGCGGCAGACGCCGGACATGCCGTTCCTCCGCGTCTTCGCGCCTCGGCGAGGATTTCCCTGCGCGCTTTCAGTCCGGGCGAATCAGCAGGTTGACGCGGAGCTTGGAAATTTTGGCGAGGACGGCGAAGCTACTTCGAGGTTCCCACCTGCTTCGGCCGGACGCGATAGGTTGCAGCCTCTGCGTGAAGCGTCGCCGCTTTGATCTGCAGGGCCGCGGTCCTGAGCCGCTCGACGATCCGCACTTTCTCCGGATAAGGCAGCGCCATCAGGCGCGCCCGACGCGCGCTTTTCTCCTCCAGCGCGTGTCGCATCAAGGGGCTCATTGCGGGGTCAAATAGGTTTTCTCGAATCGCTTCCAGGCGGCGGCCAGGGCGGATCGCTTTTAGAGTGCCATGCAGCAAATGCCAATCCCCGCGTCCCCCGGAATCGCGATTTCGGGCGCGTGGAGCGCAATCCGCCGCAAATTCCCTTGCCGCTGCGGCATGAAAGACGCTTTCTTTTTTCCACGATGTCTGACGCATTTTCGACGATTCGCACTTTCCAAACGGGTGATGGCAAAACGGGCAGCTACTATTCGCTGCCGGCATTGGAGGAGGCGGGCGTCGGGCCGATCTCGCGGTTGCCGATTTCGATCCGCATCGTGCTGGAAAGCGTGCTGCGCAATTGCGACGGCAAGAAGGTGACGCCAAAGGACGTCGAAACGCTCGCGAACTGGAATGCGAAGTCGCCCGCGCTGGAGGAAATCCCGTTCGTCGTCGCGCGCATCGTGCTGCAGGATTTCACCGGCGTGCCGCTCCTCGTCGATCTCGCGGCGATGCGCAGCGCCGTGAACAAGCTCGGCAAGAACGCCGGCGTGATCGAGCCGCTCGTGCCGGTCGATCTCGTGGTCGATCACTCGGTGCAGGTGGATTTCTTCGGCAGCGCCGACGCCCTCAAGCAGAACCTCGCCATCGAATTCGCCCGCAACCGCGAGCGCTACCAGTTCCTCAAGTGGGGCCAGCAGGCCTTCGAGACGTTCGGCGTGGTACCTCCCGGCATCGGCATCGTCCACCAGGTGAACCTCGAGTATCTCGCCAAGGGCGTGCTCGAAAAGGGCGGCTTCTACTATCCCGACACGCTCGTCGGAACGGACTCGCACACGACCATGATCAACGGCCTGGGCGTCGTCGGCTGGGGCGTAGGCGGCATCGAGGCGGAGGCCGGCATGCTCGGCCAGCCCGTGTATTTCCTCACGCCCGAGGTGGTCGGCGTGAACCTCACCGGCACGATCAAGGAAGGCGTGACCGCGACCGACCTCGTGCTGCGCGTGACGGAAATGCTGCGCAAGCAGAAGGTCGTCGGCAAGTTCGTCGAGTTCTTCGGCGAGGGCGCGGCCGCGCTCTCGGTCACGGATCGCGCGACGATCGCGAACATGGCGCCGGAATATGGCGCGACGATGGGCTTCTTCGGCGTGGACGAGGAGACGCTCGCCTACCTCAAGGGCACCGGTCGCAGCGACGAGCTCTGCGCGACGTTCGAGGCCTACTACAAGGCGCAGGGCCTCTGGGGCATCCCGCGCGTGGGCGAGGTGGATTACAGCGTGGAACTCTCGCTCGACCTCGACACCATCGTGCCCGGCGTCGCCGGCCCGAAGCGCCCTCAGGATCGCATCAATCTGCCCGAGCTCAAATCGACCTTCGAGGGCCTCATCTCGAAAACTGTCGCCGAGGGCGGCTATGGTAAATCCGCCGCCGACATGGCGGTGAAGATTCCCGTTCACATCAATGGCGCCGGCGCCGGCACCGAGCCCGCGTTGCCCTCCACCGACGGCGAGAAAAATCACTTCCTCGAGGGCCAGCCGCGCGCAAAGGAGGAGATGCTCGATAACCGCCCGACCGGCGACAAGGTGAGCGATTACCCCTCGCCCTACAAGACAGCGGACGTGACCGTGGGCAACGGCACCGTCCTCATCGCGGCGATCACGAGCTGCACGAACACGTCGAATCCGAGCGTGATGCTCGGCGCGGCGCTGCTCGCGAAAAAAGCCGTCGAGAAAGGCCTGACGGTCAATCCGTTCGTGAAGACCTCGCTCGGGCCCGGCTCGCGCGTCGTCACCGATTATCTCGAGAAGACCGGCCTCCAGCCTTACTTCGACAAGCTCGGCTTCCAGACGGTCGGTTACGGCTGCACGACGTGCATTGGCAACTCCGGCCCGCTGCACCCCGCGCTCGAGGAGGCGATCACGAAGAACGATCTCGTCGCCGCGTCGGTGCTCTCGGGCAACCGCAATTTCGAGGCCCGCGTCCACCAGAACATCCGCGCGAATTTCCTCATGTCGCCGCCGCTCGTCGTCGCCTTCGCGCTCGC
>Ga0070659_100004031_pt1 | contig 10462 bp, 15 predicted proteins | sample KBSC23metaG_FD_64666 | JGI IMG/M metagenome (GOLD analysis project Ga0070659, IMG submission 64666) | Corn rhizosphere microbial communities from Kellogg Biological Station, Michigan, USA - KBS C2-3 metaG | ecosystem: Host-associated > Plants > Roots > Rhizosphere > Soil ...
ATTGCAGGAGGCATCAGCAGCGGCTCAACAAGATAACCTTTCCACGTTTCCATAAGTTGAGCAGCCCCAGAAATAGCGTTCGGGCTTCCTTCTTGAGTGCGCTGGAACCGCGTGTTTTGCGAGAGCTTGAGCACCGCCACTACTACGACGGACGTTATTTTAGGTGTTGGATTTCCATAATTATCGAGTGTCATCTCGGCGGACGGAACCCGGAAAGATAATTTTGCATTAGCGACCGACTCAAAGGGTGAAGCCATAAATTTGTAAAATAAAAAGCAGGTGATATCAACACCTACTTTTATTAAAACAGAAATTTTCAAACAAAACGGGCTAAACACTATTTTCAGGGAACTCTTTTGACTTTAAGCGCACCTTGAAAAATACAATTTAACTTCTCTCCCATGTAGTCGAGTGCATAAGGCTCTATATGTAGCTGTCCTTTACCGTGTATGTTTAACTCTCGAAAATCTGTGCCACGCTTAAGATTTGCCTCACAGACTTTGATGTATTCGTTTATCAGTCCAGTGAATTCTATAAATGCGTGACACTCAACTCTAGTGGCAGCAACATAGAATTGATTAGAAGCCTCACGCATTTTGACTAAACTTTCTTCTGGTGTCATGGCTGCACATCCTTATAAGACAACAATTGCTCAACTGGACAATTAAACAATTTACAGAGTTTTATAATACGCTCTATTGCTTCTAAGCCACTGCGTCCCTTCTCCCAGTTAGCATAAGTGTTTTCGGTGATTCCCAATGATTGAGATACCTCTAGCTGCGTTAGACCAGATGTTTGTCGTAGTTCGGCTAGTCTTGGAACAGGTTTTAAGTGAGTCATGGCATTGCTAATTGTACCAAATAAATTATACCATAATTCCTTGGTACAAATTAATCTAATTCTGCCGGAGTCCATGCAGCGATGGGTGGACTGGCAACGCCATTCATCTTTTCAAACGCACTCTATCAGCAAAGCCCCAAAAAATAAAATTAAAACAGCTTTATCTAGACTTTAATCAACCAGTGACGCATTACTTTTTCTGGTGGTATTGGGATTTCCGCAAAATAAATGCGACTACGTGCAACAATCGTATACGGGGTCTTGCTGACGAATTAGATTTGCAGCATCTTTGTCTATTTCTTTGAATGTTGGGCTTAGTTTTGCGTTTATTAGTTCAGAGCAAAAACCTTTAAAACTGCTTCCGGTTCTTAGTATAGTTATTTGCGCGTTTTTTAAATCATTCATCTTGGTGTCACCTTGGGATTAACTAATGTAATTATTAGTCTAGCTCTGCTGGACTCCACGCAGCAACAGGCGGGTTAGCAACGCCATTCATCTTCTCAAAAGCGCTTAATCCATTATTCAATGTTCCAGTAAATTCACTTCGTACAGTTTCGTTAAACTTTTTCAACCATTTGTCATTCTGGTTCCAGTCTGGACTCCACGGCATCAAAGTACAGCGGCAGCGCGGGTGAAACGGTACGGAGATATCTCGAATTCGATAAGCTTTCAAGTTTCGGGCAACGCAGGTTCCGCAAGTTCGTAAGTCACCTGTAGCAATCACTTGCACATATTCAATGCCGGAATTGTCATAAGAAGCTACCACAGCTTGGTTGTAACTACTGAGCACTTCGGTTCTAGCGATTACCTCGGCTTTCCCTTTTGTAATTCCAAGTTCATTTCTTAGTAGACTTGCGACTTTTGCTGTTCCCCAACCCTGAATTACGCCTTGGGTAACAACTGCGGTCGCTGTACTGGCAAAGGCTGATGAGTAGCGATTGAGATGCCCCATAGTGTTTGCTGCCGCAAATCCAGCCGCTTCAATAGGGATTTCACCCGGTTTCACTAGCCAATCTTCACCCGCTCTAGCTCGCGTCATTTGAGTGGCTAAAGTGTCGCCAGCTTCATTGGTTAATTGTAAGATTTTTCGGAATTCATCTTGCAATTGTTGAGAAGATTGAGGATTCAAAAGTTGTAAAACATCTTTCAATCTTTCTAATCGCAGTATTGAATCTTTAGTAGCCATTAAAGAACCGGAATTAGCCAAGGCTGGGTATCTTTTTCTAAGTTCTGCTTCTATTTGCTTGTATGCAGAATCAAGCGCTTCGTTCAATGTATTTGCGGCACTATTTTCTAGCTGGCTAGTGACTGTTTCAAATCTACTGATAAATTCCTGCGGGGTTGACATTTGCTGCTATTGTTGCTTCTACTACTTTGCTTGCCATTTCTTGTTTCATTTTTGCATCAAGTGCTTCAACTTCGGCATCAACATCAAAGTCTTTGCTCAATACATCACCTTTGCGTAATTCTTCTAAAAATGTTTGACGAGTAATCTCACCAGCCGCTCGAATTTGTAACAACAATCCGGCTTTTGCTTCACTCATTCCAACTTCAACAATCTTTTTATTGACTGTAATTGTTCCACCTTTACCCGGTGCGTTCATATACAAACACCAAGTATCAAATAGTTGTTGTACGATACTTTCTTTAGCACGAGCCATTGAACCTAAACTGGCTTGAGCGGTAGCCGAGTCACGCGCAATCTCTGTCGCTGTGGGCGGTGCAGCGTATCCGCTTTGAAAAGCCAATGTTTTTTTCTCAATAGTTAATTCAAGTTTTTCTATATCAGCTTGAGTATGACCTAATGCCGAACCCGATGGTTCTACAAAAGAAGCGTTGACATTCCAAAGGCAAGTATTGGGCCCTATAGTTGCAACACGAGTTTCATCTTTGTCAGATTTTACTCTAGGAGGGCTTGTTTCTTGAATCTGCAAAATAGCCATATTTGCTTTGTGCATTGCTTCATCTTTTTCCGACTGCTTTTGGTATAGTTTTAAATTTAGTTCAGCAATATCATAAAGTGGAGGCTTGCCATTGAAAAAGTCGGAGTCACGAGGGAGAAGACAATATGGAATTAACGGAACGAAATCTAACGTAGTTGTACCTTCTTCGACTAAGATTAAGTCAGTTCGCGTTGGTGTCTCATCTATTTCGTAAACCTCATAAGCTCCAGGCGTTAACACCCGATAACGAGTAGCTTTTTCGGAGCCATAACGCCCAGTTTTTTTGACAAAGGTTTCTCTGATAGTAGCCTGAGTCACCATCATTTTATTATTTTTGATTTCGGTATTCCAGTTAATAACGTCTCTAACGTCAATCAACAAGAAGTAGGGACGAGTTTTATATTTTGATTCAAGATAAGCATCAGTTATTTCGGCGTTTCGTTTTGGAAAATCAACCATGACAAAGCAGTGGTCGTCTCGCAGGCTTTTGATGTCGGCTGCTTTTAAAAACACCTCCAAACTGTTGCCACAGAGGTCAACGTTGTCAATATTGCTTTCAATACTTTCATGAACATCATCGTTCAAGATGAAGCGCGACAAGAATCCGGCACTGCTGTCAACTGCGTCGGCAAACTTTCTGTCAAAGTAGCTACGAGCTAAGCGCTTGGTATATTCCTCTTCAGGTTCTGCTTCTTCTCTGGGCAAGTATCTTGCTCCTATGTTGATATCAAGAACCATACTTGAGCCGTTTCGGAAGGGTTCGACCATATACCAGGCTGTTCTACCTTCGTACATATCAGCTACAAATTCCCAGAATGGCAACTGATTTAAATATTCTTCGCTCAAATACGATGGCAAATCAGCATCTTGTTCTATAATATGATGTGTGAATTTAGACGACATGGTGATTATAATAGGAAGTTGAAGTTAATATTATGATACCATGTCCGATACCGAAACTGAAGTTACGACAGTCACAGAGCAAACAACTACGCAAGCAGACCCCCAAAAAGACGAAAACCTTCTTTCAGCGCTAAAAAAAGAGAGAGAAGCTAAGAATTTATTAGAGAAGCAGCTCAAAGCGCAGGCAGATAGAGAGAAAGAACTCCAAAAAAAATTGGATGCGGTTAAATCTATTGACCCAGACCAATATGAGAAGTTGAAAGCCTTACAAGCCGAACAGCAAGAAAAAGACTTATTAAATCGAAAGGAGTTCGCTCGGGCAAAAGAACAGTACCAAGTGGAAGCTGAGACAGCAAGAAAAACTGCTGCCGAATTAAAAAATCAATTAAATTCGGTAATAACTCGAACTGCTATAGAGAGAGCTTTCTTTGAGGCAGGAGGCAAAAAATCTAGCTTCGACCTGTCGGTGCAAAGTCCAGAAGATATAACACCTGTAGAGATGGTTCTGTCCGTACTCCAAAATCGCATAAGACTTGAAGAAGACGGAAAAATTGTTTTTTTGAATGCTATTGGCAACATCGAAGTAAATAGCGAAGGCAAACCAAAATCAATTGGCGAAAAAATAGCCGAGCTCAAAAAGGGTTCGACGGGAGCGCTTTTTGAACCTGAGAACACAAATTCTGGTACAGGGGCTGCCCCGACAACAACTAGCTACGGCGGAAAACAGGTCACAGTATATTCGATAGAGCAAGCTCGAAACGGTCGTGCAGACATTGACGCTATCGCCAGTGGCAAAGCAATCATCAGTAGATAGTCAGAAGTTTCTCACAGGAGAATTATTGCAACCGGGAATAATCCCGGTTTTTTGTTGACTATAAATATAGCCCAAGGTTGGCGTGATGCCTTTCTTCTACGAGTGATTCGGAGCGCGGCTGAATACTCTTCCTCTACATACAAGAACGTGGCTAATAATTTAGAAGCAGCAATTCCGAAAATTTTGGCTCAGGGCTTGCAAGGCTTGCGCGAGAACTCAATTATGGGGGCCCTTGTCAATAGAAATTTTGATACCGATGCAAGACAGCGCGGGTCAACAGTTGACGTTCCAATTCCTTCAGCGATGGGAGAGGCAACCGACGTTATTCCCAACCATATCCCATATCCAGCCGCAGATATCAAACCTGCTTTGGTTCAAGTAAAGCTTGACCAATGGAAAAAGCAAGAATTTGTGATGACCGACAAGGATATCTTACAAGTGATGGACGGTTTTCAAAATCTTCAAGTATTAGAAGCTGCTCGGAGTTTGGCGAATGCTGTTGATAAAGGTTTGTTAATGCTTTACAAACAAATCCCAGGCATTGCAGGAACGGCTGGACAAACACCCTTTCAACCAGAAGTAGCTGGAAGTCCCGCACCATATCGGGGACTAGGCGCGGCACAAGAAGCAAGAAAAGTATTAAACAGACAACTTGCTCCAATGTCTGACCGCCGAATCATTTTAGACGTGGATGCTGAAGCAAATGCAACAAGTCTTCCTCAGTTTATCTCCGCGTCCGACTCTGGTTCCGTTGAAACAATCCGTGAAGGGATGATTGGTCGGAAGTTAGGATTTGATTGGTACATGACTCAGAACTCGTTAGTTCATGTGACTCAAGCGGCTGGTACAGTTGTCACAACAGGTACAGCTAATACAGTTGGTGCAAAAACTTTAACTGTTTCTGGTGCGACTGTTGCGCCTACTGAAGGTGACTTGTTTAAAATTGCAGGCGACCCAAACGGTTATGTTGTCGGAAAAGACGCGACTCTAACAAGTTGGCCGATTTTCCCAGCTTTAAAAGTAGCTGCTGCCGCCAGTACGGCTATCACTGTTGTCGCTAGCCACGTCGTGAACATGGCATTTCACAGAGATGCTTTTGCTCTTGCTGTTCGCCCTTTGCTAGACATTGACCCAATCGGGAATCGAATTGAATCTTTTACAGATAATCTTTCGGGTCTAACTATGCGACTAGAAATTTCTCGCGAGTACAAACAGACAAAGTTTTGTTTTGATGTACTTTACGGATGTGCTGTAATCCGTCCAGAAGCTGCCTGTAGAATTTTAGGTTAAGGACAAAAACATGGTTGAACTAATCAAAGTCAAGGATAATCGCCGTCCCGAATTAGAATTTGTACTAATTGAAGCTACAGATTTTGACGAAAAATTTCACACGAAAATCGAAGAGTCTACTATTCCAACTTCTCCCGACCTTCCCACACAACCACAACAGCAGCTTTTGCTCGAATCGAAGGCAAAAAACAAGTCGCCGAAAGAGGTAGAAAGCAATGGCTAACGGGACAATATCAGTTTGGCTTGCCAACAAAATCCAAGACGCATTGCTTGGTGGAATTAATTTTCCGCCACCGAGCAAGCATATTGGGTATACGATGACGGCAAGTGCCTCAAACGGTTTTGGAACTGAGCCTGTTGGCGCGAACTATGCTCGAATTGGCGCTAGCCCATCAGTTTGGAGTGTAGCAACTGACGGAACAACAACAAATATTTCGGATTTAGAACTGCCACGAGCTTCAGGCACACAAGGAACCCCAGTCGCTCTAACTATTTACGATTCAAGTGTTGGTGGAAACCCGTTAGTCTTTATTCCAATTGACGGGTCGTTGACTATTCAGAATCGAAATAGTTTAATCATTCCTGCTGGTGTTATTACTCACAGATTTAAAGCGACTTCGCACTATAGTCAATACTGGCGAACTGCGATTATGAACTTTCTTTATTTGGGTACACCTTTACCACTTGAGCCGATTCTGTGGGCGGGGTACACAAGTTCAGCGCCCACCGCAACCGCCAGTGGAACCGAACCCACCGCTACTGAATACGCTAGACAATCGCTTAATAACAACAAAACTTCATTCACGTCAGCCGTAAATGGAAGCCTGGGAACCGCGCTAAACTTGCAATTTCCAATAAGTGCAAGTGCCCAAGGCAATATTTCTCATGTTGCATTATTTGGTTCGCAGGCTGGCGGGCCTTATCTTGCTAGCGCTCCCCTTGTTCCAAATGTTGGTATGACTGTTAACGCACAGATGATTATACAGGCAGGCTCGTTTACTTTTCAACTTAAATAGTCAGAAAGGGTATTTATTAAAAAATGCCCTTTAAATTCTTGAACTTATTATCATGCCTCAATTCTTCCCCGCCGCACCAGCACTAACCGAAACTGAAACTGTTGAAATCCTAGCATCAGGACTAAAGAAACGAATTTATCCTGACGCGGTAATAGTTTCAGAAACTGAATCTATGGCAACCCAGCTAGGTCTTAAATGGTTTTTGTCAAGTGAATGGTTGGAAGAAGTAGAAACAGAATCAAATGGCAGAGCTACGGTACTTATCAAGCACTTTCCAGCAGGCTTGATTAATGCTGAAACCGAAACTGTTTGTGGTAATCTAGCTATCTGGCCCGAACCACCAGCACCTACAGCAGCAATTTCTTGTGCTGGAAAAGACTTGCATCGACAAAGCTTGAGACAGGGTAATTCTCATCAAATTAGTTTAGCAATTAATTTTACAGAAACAACCGTTGTAGCTGTCGGATTATTACAAATAATTTTTAAAATCAATCAACCTGGGACTGAAACGCTAGTTTTAGCTAAAACGAGATTCGGCACACCTGGTGGCATTATTACCGATTTGACTCAAGACTTGGGAGAAGGCAAAGTATTACTTTTAGCTGCTTTGCAACTGCGTCCTAGTCAAATTATTTTCTCCGGCTCGGAATCAGAGTTTGACTTTGTTGTAATAGTTGAAAATACTACAATTAGTCAACGAGCAACTGTTGCAAATGGAACCATTCTTCTAGCTAAATAATAACAATGCTTAAAAATTATTCAAGATTTACGATTAATGGTGAAGATGCTGACGGACAATCTTTGAAAGCCGGAAAAGATTATGAATGCCAAATTATAATTCAAGGCGCAAATCAAACGGGCGCAACACTTAAGTTTTTAGCAAAAAAACTAATTACCGACCCTGACTCTGCAGCTATTTTTACAGTGTCTGGCGCTGCAATGGTGACTACAATCGGAACAAATTCTTTAACTGCAACCTTTGCTATATCTGGCGCTGACACTGAGAATCTTGAGAGTGGACTGAGCTTAGTTTACGGGATTCAACGCACAATCGGGACACAAGATGCTGTAGTTGAAGAAGGCAAGCTAAAGATCGAAGCTTCAGTCATCAAGTGATGGAATATAGTAAATTGCGAGAACGAATTATCAAAGTGTTGGCTAGTCAATTGGGGGTTTATACATTTGCCAATAATACTTCTGTTCCCGCAATTGCTATCGCATCAAACAGACCTTATCCACAGCCAGGAACAAACATCACAGGATTAGAGGTAATTGTTTATCCACGTATTTCAACTAATTTGAGTTCTTTGTTGGGTGGAACTTTGCTTGAGCATGAAAGCAGGTTGGTCTTGAACCAATGGGACTTAACAAAGGATACAACCTTTGCTCATGATTTATTGGTTGCAAATCTTTGGAATTTAGTGCAAAGAATAGGACCTCGAATTTTAGCAGATGGGTCTATGCAAACGGTTGAGAGTCAATCGTTCTATTTAAAAGAAGCGACTATTATTAATTGGTTGCGGTGACACTAATAATACATTTGATTGCTTAAACTAAATGGCTGTAAGAATAGCGTCCCATGCTCCCGTAGAGGGGAAGGCAACTGAGATATATGTTGCCGTTCTTCCCAAGGGGAAGCGAACAAAACCTATTGAGTGTACCTTGACAGCGACGACAGCCGCCAAGGGCGCAACTTCAATCACAATCAGCGGACTGACTGGGATTATTCAAAAAGGTCAATATTTAATGTTTGTGGGGACTGATGGCGAAGAATTTCTCTGTCAAGTTAACGCAACTACTGCGGCCAATGCAACCTCCCTGACTGTTGTAGCTTTGCCCGAAGCGATTCCCACTGGCGCGATTGCAGAGTTTCCGACTTATATCTGGGACAGAAAAAGTGCTGACCTTGACCGGAGTTATAAATTCTCAGGAGTAACTACCTTTAACACTGGCGGCGCTCAAGACGGCATTATCACGGGCGTTGAGAAGAAAATCTCATTACCCGGCCTGTATTATTTCAAGAATGCAGGCTACAAAACTATCAAGTGGTGCGCTGAAAACGAGCGCGAATTCTGGTTAATTCGGGAGATGCCCGCACCCACAGAAGGTTATACCGCAGGCGACCGTATTGAGGGCCCTGCCGTTTGTACTGGTATCAAAGAAGGCGCACCAGACGAAGGTTTTGTCAATGCAGATATGGATATCACCTTGCTTGGCAAGATAGTTGAGATAGACCCAGTAGCCGTTGTTTAGAAGTATGCGGCAATTTTTTAGGTGCTTACGTTCTTTGGATGTATTTGCTTGTCATTGTTGGACAACAGAAAACTCAGTATTGGTTGGGGCCTTACTAATTAGAAAAACGAAAGTCCAAGGAACTATCTGCACTCTAACAGACGGCGATTCTGCTCAACAAGTAACTGTTCAACTGCCTAATAATTTAAGTCTTGTAAATATCAACATTGAATTACCAATCAACTCGTAAATTATGTCAGAAGAAAACTTGTTTCCATTTAAGTCGTATCAAGAAGACCCCAGCACCCACGTAGTGTCTGACGGCGTTGGTAACGAAATTATCTTACCAAAATACGGTAGTTTAACTTGGATTGAAGAAGACTTGTTAAATACATACATACTTAACGCTGAGAAGGACAAAGACGGTCAGAAATTACCAATGAGTGCCGCCGAATCCGAAGTTGTGTCCCAGCTTTTACAGTTTCGGCATGGCAAAAAACCGTCTGAATTCCTTCCCAAGGAAGAGGTCTTAGTTATGCCCTCCAAAGGAGGGAAAAGTAAGCGCCCAATGTCATCTTTATTGGTTCACGCTATTTACGAGTATTTTACAATTGATGAGAAGTCTGGTTGGAAAGAGCGTAAACCGGAAGTGCCTCCATCGCCAGAACAACAAGCTGAAATAGATGCTAACAAAGTTGAAACAGGGACTGCCAACAAAGCTGAAAAAAAATAGATTGGGGTGCATATTGGTGGAGGTTACAACTCTACTTTCCCAATGACACTCGATTTAATGTAGATAATTTTGCCTATCAACCATTGTCACTAATAATCCAAGCATTAAGAGCTATCGATAAGCATTTATTAGAGAATGCTAATCGAAACGCGATTCCGGTAGCAGGTCTAGGGGTAGCAGCTTTACAATCTCAAGGTGTCAAAGACCCAAAAATTGAATGGTTTAACCCTTATGCCGGAATGCTTGAAAACTTTGACGAGGTAGATATGCAAATTTCAAGCCACGTATCTCAAACTTTTTCCCAGCTACTTAAAGAAGGAAAAGTGTCAAGTTGGGCTATTAATTACTTGGAGATTTATTAATGTCATTGCAAGAACTGGAAAACAAAATTGAGCAGGCGTTCAAGCAAACTTCTTTTCAGTTTGGTGTTGAAATGACACAAGTTATTTCTGAACCTGGCGCTTTTCCAGATTATGTAGGTGACATTGTGGATACAGGTGCGTTCCGAGCCAGTCAACTAACACTTTTTCCTACTAGATTTTTGGCTGATTACATCTGGGGAGTAAATTATGCAATCTACCTTCACGAAGGTGTAACTTATCGAAACGGGAATAGTAGACCGGGTAGACCGTGGACTTGGGAAGCGTTGAGACGATTTGACTGGGAGCGCAAATTTGCAGAAAACTTGCGG
>Ga0070659_100004032_pt1 | contig 10462 bp, 7 predicted proteins | sample KBSC23metaG_FD_64666 | JGI IMG/M metagenome (GOLD analysis project Ga0070659, IMG submission 64666) | Corn rhizosphere microbial communities from Kellogg Biological Station, Michigan, USA - KBS C2-3 metaG | ecosystem: Host-associated > Plants > Roots > Rhizosphere > Soil ...
CTCCGCCGAGGGCCGTGCCGCACTCGCGCCGCTGCTGACACTGCCGGGGGTACTGTCGAGCGACGTGACCGCGGCCAGCTATCGCGACATCCTGATCGAGCTCCCGGCACCGCCGCCCGGCGCCCCGATGCCCACCATCGCGGGCCGCAACTCGTTGATCGCCGACTTCGACGACGCGACGATCGATGCCGCCCTCGCCGTGCGTGCGCAGCTCGGGCCGTCGGTGTTCGCGGTCCGCTACCTGGGCGGCCAGTTCTCGCGCGTGAACCCGGATGCCACGGCCTTCGCAGCCCGGGACAGCGAAGTGATCATGAACGTCGTCGAGTTCCTCCCGCCCGGGGCGCCCGCGTCATCCGGGCCGTTGGGGGCCGCCTGGTCGGCGGCCGGGTTCCGCGCCAGCCAGTACGGCAACTTCACCACGGAGACCGGGGATGCCGTGGTGGCCGCGATGTACTCGCCATCCACCATGGCGCGATTGCGCGAGGTGAAGAAGCAGTACGACCCCGCAAACCTGTTCTCGGCAAACCTGAACATCGCGCCGGCCTGAGCCCGAGTCGCCGGCCGGTGTGCAGGCGACAGCCCTAGATGTGCGGGACGAACTCGCGCCAGGCGATCCGGCGTTCGGCACGCGGGTCGTCTTCGACGCGATCCTCGGAGTCGATGATGAGCGTGGCGCGGCGCTGCTCGGTGTAGGGCGGCCAGCCGGCATCCACCGTGCCGTTTCGCGCGAAGCGCAGCCAATTGGCGCGCATCCGACGGCCGGTTCGCTCGAAGTCGCGGAAGCCGCCGAGCGACCCCATGACGCGGCCGAACGGTGTGCGAGCGCGGTCGAAGACAGCGAAGAGCTCGATGCCGTGGGTGGCGTCCAGTCCCAGTACCTTCGCCAGACGCGGCGCGATGTCGAAGCGGTAGAAGTAGACCGGTGCGTAGCGCGAGTGACCCTCTGCGACCTCGATCGACGGATACCAGAACGCGTAGTCGCCGCCGAAGTCGGCCCGCCCCCGCCGGGTCGGCAGGTGCGGATACTGAGCCGCGAGGGCGCGAGCCACCGTGCGCCCGGTCTTGACGAAGATGCCCTGGATGCGACGCGGAGTGGTGGCCAGGATGTCGAGGCGGCCCCGGAAGATCGACCCCTCGCGCTCATTGGTCCCGATGATGAGCGGAACAGGATGCGCCAATCCCTCCGCGAACGCGCGCACCGGCCGCTCGGGCAGGAAGTCGCCGTCGATGGTCGGGCACAATGCGATCGTGCCGGGCACCCGATCGGGCGTCTCGCGCAGGGTGCGGTTGGTGGCAGCCACCAGGTCGGCGACCGTTGCGGTCTGCAGCAGGGATGCGGCATCCGCATCGTTCGTCGGCGTCGCGACTCCGGCGACCTGGGCCAGCACCGCGACGAAGTCGGCCCCCCACTGCCGGGTGACGGCGGCGTCGTACACCGCTTCGGCAGGCGCGCTCTCGGCGATCGCCCGCGCGAACAGGCCGCGTGCGGCTGGGACGCACAGCAGCGTGGTGACCGCATTCGCGCCGGCCGACTCGCCGAACAGGGTCACGTTGTCGGGGTCGCCGCCGAAGGCGCCGATGTTGTGCCGCACCCATTCCAGAGCGGCCACGATGTCACGCAGCCCGAGGTTGTTCTCGATCGGGCGCTCCGGCGTGGAATAGCGCGCGAAGTCGAGAAAGCCCAAGGCGCCCAGCCGGTAGTTGAGGTTGACGAAGACCACTCCGCCCTCGTTCACCAGCCCCTCCCCCTGCTGCGGCATCTCGCGCGACGAGCCGACCGCGTAGGCGCCGCCATGCACATAGACCATGACCGGCCGGGGTGCGCGGGTCTCGAAGCGCGGCGCGATCACGTTGAGGCTCAGGCAGTCCTCCGAGCTGCTGCCCAGACCGCTCGGCCCGGGAGCCAAAGCCCCGCGATCCTGCGGTGCTACGGGACCGAACAGGGCGGCAGAGCGCACTCCCTGCCAGGGCTCGACCGGCTGGGGTGCGCGGAAGCGGTTCGGGCCGGCGGTGGAGGAGGCATAGGGGATGCCGCGCCACATTCGCAGCCCGCGCCGCAGGACGCCCTGAATGCGACCTCCGGTCACGTCCACCGTGAGCGCGTCGCCAACCATGCTGAAAACTCTACGTTCGTCGACTCGACGTTCGCTCAACGAACCCTGAGCGTGGGACAGGTCACACGTCGACCCGGCTGAGATCGAGCCCCTGCCCGGCGATGATGAAGTCCTTGCGCGGCGCGACGTCGTTGCCCATGAGCAGCTCGAAGACGGCGGCGGCCTGTTCCGCGTCGGCGATGCGCACGCGGCGCAGGGTGCGGTGCGCCCGGCTCATCGTGGTCTCGGCCAGTTGGTCGGCATCCATCTCGCCCAGCCCCTTGTAGCGCTGGATCGGATCCTGGTAGCGGCGCCCGCTCTTCTTCAGCGACGCGAGCACGCCGTTCAACTCGGCCTCGGAGTAGGTGTAGATCGTCTCGTTCGGCTTCGACCCGGGATTCATGATCACGACGCGGTGCAGCGGCGGCACGGCCGAGTAGACCCGGCCATCGGCGATCATCTCGGGCATGTAGCGGAAGAACAGGGTGAGAAGCAGGGTGCGGATGTGGGCACCGTCGACGTCGGCGTCGGCCATGATGATCACCTTGCCGTAGCGCGCCTGTTCGAGATCGAAGCTGCGCCCCGAGCCCGCTCCGATCACCTGGATGATGGATGCGCACTCGGCGTTGCTGAGCATGTCGCTCACCGAGGCCTTCTGCACGTTGAGGATCTTGCCGCGGATCGGCAGCAGAGCCTGATACTCGGAATCGCGGCCGAGCTTCGCCGTGCCGAGGGCGGAATCGCCCTCGACGATGAACAACTCGCTGTTCGCCACGTCGGACGTTCGGCAGTCGACCAGCTTGGCCGGCAAGGACGAGTTCTCGAGCGCGTTCTTGCGGCGCTGCGTCTCTTTGTGGGCGCGCGCCGAGATCCGGCTCTTCATCTCGGCGACGATCTTGTCGAGCACCAGGGACGACTGCGCCTTGTCGTCGCGCTTGCTGCTGGTGAAGCGCTCCGTCATCCCGGCGGCCACCGCATTGGCCACGATCGCGCGCACGGCAGGCGTGCCGAGCACCTCTTTGGTCTGGCCCTCGAATTGCGGCTCGGGCAGTCGCACCGTCAGTACGGCGGTGAGGCCGGCCAGGATGTCTTCTTTCTCGAGCTTGTCGGTGCCCACCTTGAGCCGGCGGGCGTTCTTCTCGACCTCGGATCGCAGGAACTTCATCAGCCCCTGCTCGAACCCGGCCTGGTGCGTGCCGCCCTTGGGCGTCGCGATGATGTTGACGTAGCTGCGGAAGACGGTGTCGTAGCCGGTGCCCCAGCGCAGGGCGATGTCGACGGCGCACTCCCGGCTGAGCTCGGTCGCGACCATGTGGCCGTTCTCCTGCAGCACGGGCACGGTCTCGGTGTACGCCCCGGTGCCCTGGATGCGCCAGGTGCCGGTGAGCGCCGCATCCGGGGCCAGGAACTCGACGAACTCGCTGATCCCGCCCGCGAACCGGAAGGTCTCGCGGTTCGGTTCGTCGCCGCGGTTGTCGAGGATGTCGATGCCGAGCCCGGGAACCAGGAACGCCGTCTGCCGGGCGCGATCGACCAACTCGTCGAGCTGGAAGCCCGCCCCCTTGGTGAAGATCTGCGGATCGGCCCAGTAGCGGATGCGCGTGCCGGTGACTCCCTTGGCGACCTTGCCGACAACTCGCAGCTCGCTGTTGGAGACGTACGGGGTGAAGGGCGCGTCCGGGGTGGGGCTGACCTTTCCCATTGAATCGGCCGCGTCGGCGAACACGCCCGGCTCGCCGCGGTGGAACGACATCGCCCAGGTCTTGCCATCCCGATCGACTTCGACATCGAGGCGCTCGCTGAGGGCGTTCACCACCGAGGCCCCCACGCCGTGCAGACCGCCGGATGCCGCGTACGACCCGGAGCCGAACTTGCCGCCGGCGTGCAGCTTGGTGAAAACCACCTCGACGCCGCTCAGTCCGGTCTTCGGCTCGATGTCGACGGGGATTCCGCGGGCGGTGTCGCGGACCTCCACACTGTTGTCGGGATGCAGCACCACCTCGATGTCGGAGCCGTGGCCGGCCAGCGCCTCATCCACCGAGTTGTCGATGATCTCCCAGAGGCAGTGCATGAGCCCGCGGGAGTCGGTCGAGCCGATGTACATGCCCGGGCGCTTGCGCACCGCCTCGAGCCCCTCGAGCACACTGAGGTGGCGGGCGTTGTAGTCGGCGTTGGTCACGTCATCAACAGTAGGTGGGACGGATGACCCGATTCGGCACGACACCCCCTCAGGGTTCGCTCGGTACGCGGTCAGCGAAATGCAACGTCAATGACACACGTCTGACCCGGGTCGGTGGTTGGATTGGGTCAACGGATCGCGTTACGAGCCCGAGGGAGCACACCATGAACCAGATCACCGACACCATCGACGAACTCGAGCTCCCGTCCCTCACCGCCCTCGACCGCTGCGACAGCTGCGGCGCGCAAGCCTACGTGCGCGTGACCCTCGCCTCGGGTGACCTCCTCTTCTGCGCGCACCACGGTGCCAAGTTCAAAGAGAAGCTGGCCCCGACCGCGCTGGCCTGGCACGACGAGACCGACCGGCTCAACGAGAGCCGCGATATCACCGACTGACTCGGCTTCCCACGTCGTCGAGAATCGCCCCGATCTTCGGATCGGGGCGATTCTCGTGTGCGGGCCGGCGGACCGGTCAGCCGCGACGGCCGACACGCCCGCGGAGTCGACGGATCGCGACCGCGATCAGCTCGATCTCGGGAGAGCGGAACAGGGCCAGTGCTCCGAGGTAGCACCCGAGGGCGACGAGGGCGACGACAGCTCCGCCGACGGCTCCCTCGATTCGCCCGTTCATGGTCCACCCGCCGACGCCGCCCAGCAGCAGGAAGGTGCCGATCCCCCCGACCAGCCCCGCGATCGACGCCAGGCCGAACCGGGCGAGCGCGCGCCAGGTCGCGGTCAGGGTGAGGTCGGGGAGGTGCCGTCGCAGAAGGCGGAGCGCGAAGGGCAGCTGGGCGAACGTGGCCAATGACTGGCTGAGCGCCACGAGGAAGGCGAGCTGCGCGACGGCGACGTACCCGAGCGACGAGGCCACGAACGAGAGCACCGCGCCCACGACCACGACGATCGCCTGCAGCACCGCGAAGTAGAACGGTCTGCGCGTGTCAGTGAAGGCGAAGAACGCTCGCCGGACGATCACCAGAATCCCGGATGGCACCAGGCCGACCAGGAAGGCGCAGAGCACCAGCGCAAGCGTCACGGCGCCGAGGCGATCCGCCGTGAAGACGCGCGCGACCGGACCGGACGCCGCGGCGATCGCTGCCATGAACCCGAACGCGAACACGCTCACGATGCGGACCGACTCACGGATGTTGTCGCCGACCAGATCCAGCTTCTTCTCGGCCGCGAGCTCCGCCAGCCGGGTGTAGTACGCGGTGCTGACCGAGAGCGTCACGATCGAATGCGGCAGCATGAACACCAGCCAGGCGTAGATCAGCACCGTGTATCCGGCGGCACCGGATGCCGCCGACAGCACGATCGACTGCACCAGGCCGGCCAACTGGCTGGCCACCACCGTCAGCAGGGTCCACAACGCGAGCCGGCTCAGCTGCCGCACGCCCATCCCGCGCCAGACGAAGTCGGGTCGGAGCCGGATCCGGGTGCGACGCCAGAAGAACGCGAGCAGCCCGGCCTGGATCACGATCCCGAGCGTCGCCGTGCCGCCGAGAAGGGCCACCATCGCCGGATCCCAGGCGGAGACCTGCGTCGTCGGGCCGCCGTAGAGCACGAGGAAGACCGCGAAGCCGATGATCGACACGATGTTGTTCGCGGTCGGAACCCAGCTGTAGGGCCCGAAGACACGGCGGGCGTTGAGCACCTCGCCGATCAGGGCATAGAGCCCGTAGAACAGCAGCTGCGGCAGGCACCAATAGGCGAACGACAGCGCGAGAGCCTGCTGCTGCGCCGTGTAGAGCGGTGCATACAGTGCGATGAGCAGCGGGGCGGCGAGGATCGCGACCAGCGTCGACGCGACCAGAACGACCGTACCGAGGGTCAGCAGCTTCGAGATGAAGCGGTCGCCGCCGTCGGAATGCGTCGCGGACCGCACGATCTGCGGCACCACGATGCCGGTGACGACGCCCGCGGCGATGATCTCGTAAATGGATGTCGGCAGCATGTTCGCGGTCGTGAACGCGTCCGCGGCGCGGCTGCCGTACGAGCCGATGACGCTCACGAGCATGATCGAGCGCAGCACGCCGGTCGCCCGCGATGCGATCGTGCCGGCACCGATCAGCGCACTCGCCGCCGCGTGGCTCCTCACCGGGCGTCGCCATCCATGCTCGGCACGGTCAACCGCCTAGAACTCGCCGATCACAGCGCGGTAGCGCGGCAGCAGGCCGCGATACTCCCCCACGCCGCTCGGCTTCGCCTGGAACACGCCGGTGTTGTAGTTGCCTTCGATCAGCACCGGACCGTCCGGTCGGATGGCTACGTCCCACCCGACGTACGGGACCTCGGGCACCACGCGGGCAGCCTTCGAGACCAATGCCGCCGCCTCGGCGAAGCACGGGACCTCGAAGCCGACGATGGGCACACCGCTGCGGGGATGCACCGTGTAGCTATGGCCGGCACCGTCGAAGGCGGCGCCGAGCGCGCGCCCGGAGTCGTCGACCATGGTGTACATGCCGCCGTCGCTGAAGTTGTCGATCGCGCCACCGTTGCCGATCTTGAGAGCCGAGGCGAGGGAGTGCACCTCGCCATCCTTGCGGAAGGTGATCAGACGCAGGGAATTGACGCTGCTCGGGTTGAGGCGAGCGAGGTCCGGATGCTGGGCGAGGCATTCCTCGAGAAGGAACTGCCGTGCTTCGAGCGCGTGCGAGACGAAGGCGCCGAGGTCGGTGATCGTCGACGACTCGACCTTCTCCACCCCGTGGCCGCCGAGGCTGTCGATCGGTTTGAGGATGACCGTGGGGTGCCGGGCGAGGAAGGCCGAAACCGCGTCGGCATCCGCGGCGCGCAGGTCGATCCACTCGCGCCCGAGGTAGTCGGCGAACAGCCGATTGAACTCGACCTTGTCGGCGAAGAGGTGCCGGTGCGAGGGGTCGTCGTAGCGGGCGGCGATGTGGTCGGACTTGGGATGGGTCATGAGCGTCGCGCGTTCGCGTCGCGAGAGCGTGTAGACGTCCCAGTCCTGGTAGTCCTGGAAGGCGACCTCGTAGCGGACGCTGCACCACAGGATGTCGACGAAGATCCACCAGGCGGGCCGATGCGCGGCGGGCGCGATGGCGGTGGCCAGGGACCAGACCCGCTTCCCCGCACTCAACCGAGCGCGGCGCAGCAGATATGCCAGTCGCTGACGCATCAAGCCGAGGGCTCGCCGGCCGGGCGGACGATGCCCAGCGGCGTCGACTGATCGTCCTGCCCCAGCGGGTTGTCGCGCAGGATCCGCGCGAGCTGCCGTTCCTCCGGCCGGCTCAGCGTGGAGCCGAGGATATTGCCGCCCAGGTCGTTGATGTCGACGATCGCCACGTCGACGTCGCCGAGCAACGCGCGCAGTCTCGCCGCGACTCGTCTCGGCTGCGACGGCCCGAGCACCACGGCCCGGTTGTAGGGCGGAATCGTGTTGGGGGTGGGTCCGTCGATGGCCCGCGCCTTGTTCCCGGCGATCCGGTAGAAGTCACCGCGTCGCCCGACGAGCTTGGTGACGGCCGCGACAGCCGCCGCGAACAGGATGCGCGGAGTCCCGCACTCCCTCAGCGCCATCTCCATCGTCTGCGGAATTCCGAGGCCGATGCCGTGCGAGGTCTTCGTGACGTAGCGGGCCAGGAACGTCGCCAGGGCGCGCGGCTTGATCTCGTCGACCGGGAACGAGCGCCCCTGGGTGATCCCGACGATCTTCTCGGTGACGAACAGGGTGTCGCCCGACTTCACCGAGGGGCCTGCGTACTGCTGGATGAAGGCGTCGAGGTCGTCGTCCGGCATCACCACGTGGGTGCGGATCGGAATCCGCTGGAACGACCGCCCGTCGACCTCGATCGTCAGCGACTTGCCCTCGTTGGGGATCATTCGAGCCTCGTCGGGATCATTCGAGGTAGTCGCGCAGCGACTGCGACCGCGACGGGTGGCGCAGCTTGGCCATCGTCTTCGACTCGATCTGGCGGATGCGCTCGCGCGTCACGCCGAAGGTGTCGCCGATCTGGTCGAGGGTCTTCGGCATGCCGTCACCCAGACCGAAGCGCATCCGGATCACGCCGGCCTCGCGCTCGCTGAGCGAGTCGAGCAGGCTCTCGAGCTGCTTCTGCAGCATCGTGAAGCCCACGGCATCCGCTGGGACCACGGCCTCGGTGTCTTCGATCAGGTCGCCGAACTCGCTGTCGCCGTCTTCGCCGAGGGGGGTGTGCAGCGAGATCGGCTCACGGCCGTACTTCTGCACCTCGATGACCTTCTCGGGGGTCATGTCGAGCTCGCGGCTCAACTCTTCGGGCGTGGGCTCGCGACCCAGGTCTTGCAGCATCTGACGCTGCACCCGGGCGAGCTTGTTGATGACCTCGACCATGTGCACCGGGATGCGGATGGTGCGCGCCTGATCGGCCATGGCGCGGGTGATGGCCTGGCGGATCCACCAGGTGGCGTAGGTGCTGAACTTGAAGCCCTTGGTGTAGTCGAACTTCTCGACCGCGCGGATCAGGCCGAGGTTGCCCTCCTGGATCAGGTCGAGGAACTGCATGCCGCGACCGGTGTAGCGCTTGGCCAGGCTGACCACGAGGCGCAGGTTCGCGCCGAGCAGATGGCTCTTGGCGCGCTGGCCGTCACGGGCGACCCAGCTGAGTTCGCGGCCCAGTTGCGACCGCTTCTCGGCGTCGCTCATGTGCGACAGCTTCTCTTCGGCGAACAGGCCGGCCTCGATGCGCATCGCGAGCTCGACCTCTTCGGCCGCGTTCAGCAGCGCGACCTTGCCGATCTGCTTCAGGTAGTCCTTGACCGGGTCGGCGGTCGCGCCGGTGATGGCGGCCGAATAGACCGGGACCTCGTCTTCGTCATCCGTCATCGACAGACGCAGCGCGCCCGTCGGCAGCGGCTCATCGGTGCCGCTCGACGTGGTCTCGTCGTCATCGTCGTCGGTGTCATCGACGGCATCGGCGTCGGCGGGAGCGTCCTTGTCGGTCTCGACATCGACCTCGTCGACGACGATCGCCTCGACATCCTCCTCGTCGTCGTCACCGACCACGACCTCGACGTCGTCGAGCTCTTCGATGTCGTCATCCAGATCGTCGTCGCCCGCAGTCACGGCGGCCTTGGTGCCGGCCTTGACAGCGGGAGCCTTCGCGGCCGGAGCCTTTGTGGCCGGAGCTTTCGTCGCCGCGGTCTTCGCCGCGGGAGCCTTCGCCGGGGCGGTCTTGGCCGCCGGCGCCTTGGCCGGCGCGGTCTTGGCGACAGGAGCCTTCACCGCGGGTGCCGCTTTGGTCGCCGTCGCGGTCCTCGCGGCAGCGGTCTTGGGTGCAACGCTCGTGGGGGCGGTGGTCTTCGGGGCGGCCTGGTCGTCCTTGACCGGCTCGGTCGTCTTCGCGGTTCGGGTGGCCATACTGACCTCTTCCTCTCGGTCGTACGCCTTTTGGGCAGTACTAAGACCCATGTCAAGTCCCCTGACGGTCCCGCGCGAGCGCAGAACCGAATCCGGGGACAAAACCGGGTCCTGAGTATCGATTATCGCACACCTTTGGCGGGCCGACGTGCGCCATCGCGCCGCCTGGAGGCGAAGATGCGCGACCTGAAGAGTGCAACCCACAACGGGGCGATTTCTATTCCCCGTTCCTCGTACATCCGGCGTCGAGTCCTGTGGCGCGCGTGGAGCAACCCGACGACGCCGGCTCCGACGATGACGAAGGGGACGAGGAAGGCGATCCGGAACGAGTCGAGCGCGTAGAGGTCGGATGCGGCGCCCGTCGAGACCCGCGCCGAATCGATCAGGTCGAGCACGACGCCGATCAACGACATGCTGATGAAGCCGCCGAGGAACCCGCCCACATTGACGATTCCGGATGCCGAACCCAGGGCATGACTCGGGTTGAAGGTGCGCGCCAGGTCGAAGCCGATGAGCGATCCCGGGCCGCCGGTCCCGATCGCGATGAACAGGGCCGCGACCAGGCCGACCGGCGGGACACCGGGCCACGCCAGCACGGCCGCGAACAGCAGGAAGATGACGGTGACCAGCGAGAGGACCACGTTGCTGCGGCGGAGCGGGAAGCGCGCTACGAGCATCCCGACCACCGGTCCCGCCAGCACGCTGCCCAGCACCAGCAGCGAGAAGATCGTCGCCGCGGTCGGTACGTCGTAGCCGAGTCCAGCCGTGAGGAAGGGGTAGCCCCACATGATCGACATCAGAGTCGGCACCGTTCCTCCGACCAGGTGCGCCC
>Ga0070659_100004039_pt1 | contig 10454 bp, 9 predicted proteins | sample KBSC23metaG_FD_64666 | JGI IMG/M metagenome (GOLD analysis project Ga0070659, IMG submission 64666) | Corn rhizosphere microbial communities from Kellogg Biological Station, Michigan, USA - KBS C2-3 metaG | ecosystem: Host-associated > Plants > Roots > Rhizosphere > Soil ...
TGCAGCTCAGCGCCGCGCGTCCGTCGACGATCACCGTGCAAGCCCCGCAGTCGCGGCTGTCGCAGCCATATTTCGTGCCGGTGAGGTTCGACGCGTCCCTCAGCGCCCAGAGCAAAGGCGTGTCCGGATCGAGCTTATACTCGACGCCCTCCCCATTGACCGTCATCCGCGCCATGTGCGGACGCTAGCCTGCGCCGCGCCACCCTGCCAAGATGCGACAATGCCGGGCATCATCACCAACAACGGCTACGACATCGGCTACACTGAAGCAGGCACCGGCGAAGCGACGCCGATCATCTTCCTCCACGGTGTCGGCTCTGACAAATCCGTCTGGCATCCGCAGCTGGCACATTTCGGCCGCGCGCGACGAGCCATCGCATTCGACTACCCGGGCTACGGCCATAGCGACCCCGCGCCAAAAGGCACGACGCGCGACGATTACGCCGACGCGATCATCTCCGCGATGCACGAGCTCGGCGTCGACCGCGCACACATCTGCGGCCTCTCGCTCGGCGGCGTCGTGGCGATCGCGATGCACCATGCCGACCCGGAGCGCTGCACCTCGCTGACCCTCGCCGATACCTTCGCGGTACATCCGGACGGCACCGGGATTTACCGGCGCTCACTCGACGGCAGCCACGACCTTCCGGCAATGGCCGAAGCACGCGCCGACGTGTTGCTCGCCCAGCCCGCCGACCGGGCGGTCCGCCGCGAGGTGGTCGCGACTATGTCGCGCATCGACCCCGCTGCATATCGCATCGGAGCCGAGGCGGTGTGGCTCGCCGACCAACGCGACCGCGCACAGGATATCCGCGTTCCAACGCTCGTCCTCGTCGGCGACCAGGATCTGGTCACGCCGGCCGATCTGTCCAGCGAACTCTTTGATCTCATACCGGACGCGCGGATGCAGGTGATCACCGGTGCCGGGCATTTGACCAATCTGGAGAAGCCCGACGCGTTCAATCGGATCGTCGCGCAATTCCTCGACGAGGTCGAACGCGGCTGAAATAGGCTGTCCTACATCCGCGCTACTATGCCATGCTGCGGCGATGCGGTTCCGCGCTCATGATCGCAATATGGCCAATGCGGCTGACACATCGGGGCGAATCCAATGGGGACGTAGTGTCCACTTTGTCCACTTCCATGGACTGACCGCATGAGAATCGCCTGCGTCGGCGCTGGGCCCGCGGGGCTTTATTTTGCCATCTCGATGAAGCTGCGCGATCCCGCGCATGAGATCGAGGTCTTTGAGCGCAATGCACCCGGCGTCACCTTCGGCTGGGGCGTCGTCTTTTCCGACCTCACCGTCGAGAACATCACGGCCAACGATCCCGTTTCGGCGAAGACAATCAATCAAGAATTCGCCCACTGGGACGACATCGACGTCCATTTCCGCGATGAGACGATCACCTCGGGCGGGCACGGCTTCATCGGCATCGGCCGCAAGCGGTTGCTCGAGATTTTGCAGGATCGAGCGCGCGAGCTTGGCGTCGTGCTGCACTTCAATGCCGAGTGCGATCCCGCCGACCCGAAGTGGCGCGAATACGACCTCGTCATCGCCTCGGACGGCATCAACTCGCGCTTCCGCGACGCAGCGCCGGAGGCGTTCGGAGTCGATGTTGACGTCCGCGCAAACAAGTTCGTCTGGCTCGGCACGTCGAAAGTGTTCGACGCTTTCACTTTCGCATTCGAGGAGACCGACCACGGCTGGATCTGGGCGCACGCCTACCGCTTCGCGCCCGACTGCTCGACCTTCATCGTGGAGTGCAGCGAAGAGACTTGGCGCAACTTCGGCTTCGACCGGATGAGCCAGGATGAGAGCATCGCGGCGTGCGAAAAGCTCTTCGCCAAATATCTGGACGGCCACTCACTGCAGTCGAACGCAACCCACCTCATCGGCTCCGCCGCCTGGCTCAACTTCCGCCGCATCAAGTGCGAGCGCTGGTCGAGCGGCAACGTCATCCTGCTCGGCGACGCCGCGCACACCGCGCATTTCTCGATCGGCTCGGGGACCAAGCTTGCGCTCGAGGACGCGATCAAATTGGCGGACGTTCTGACGCGCGTGTCAAATTCCTCCCTGTCGCGCAGCGATGGGGAGGGGGACCGCTCAGCGCAGCTGAGTGGTGGAGGGGCCAACGCCGCGTCCGGCCCCTCCACCATCGAATCTGCGCTCGATGGTTCCCCTCCCCACGAGCTGCGCTCGCAGGGAGGAAGACTTTCCCTCGAAGCCGCGCTCGACGAATATCAGGCCGAGCGCAGCCTCGAAGTCCTCAAACTGCAGAACAGCGCGCGCAACTCGACCGAGTGGTTCGAGTCGCTTGAGCGCTACACCCATTTCGAGCCTTTGCAGTTCGCTTACTCGCTGCTCACGCGCTCGCAGCGCATCAGCCACGAGAACCTGCGGCTCCGCGACCGCGAATGGCTCGAAACGGTCGAGCGCTGGTTCTGGAAGCGCGCGACCAACGGCCGCTCGAACAAGACCGCGCCGCCAATGTTCGCCCCGTTCCGCCTGCGCGAGATGGAAGTGCAGAACCGCATCACCGTCTCGCCGATGGCGATGTATTCGGCGATCGACGGCGTGCCCAACGACTTCCACCTCGTGCACCTCGGCGAGCGGGCGCTCGGCGGCGCGGGCCTCGTCTTCACCGAGATGACCTGCGTCTCGCCCGAAGGCCGGATCAGCCCCGGCTGCACCGGCATGTGGAACGCGGATCACGTTGCCGCGTGGAAGCGCATCGTCGATTTCGTCCATGCGCAGTCGAAGGCCAAAATCTGCCTGCAGCTAGGCCATTCGGGCGGCAAGGGTTCGACAAAGCTCGGCTGGGAAGGGAACGATGTCCCGCTCGACGAAGGAAACTGGCCGGTCATGGCGGCGAGTGACGTCGCCTGGTCGCCGGTCAATCAGGTGCCGAAGCCCATGACCCGCGCAGACATGGACATAGTGCGCGACCAGTTCGTCGCGGCGGTGCGCATGGGGCTGGAAGCCGGCTTCGACATGGTCGAGCTGCACGCAGCGCACGGCTACCTGCTGTCCAGCTTCATCACTCCGCTGCAGAACACGCGCACGGACGAATATGGCGGCTCGCTCGAAAACCGCCTGCGCTATCCGCTCGAAGTCTTCGCCGCGATGCGCGCCGCCTGGCCGACCGACCGGCCGATGTCAGTCCGCATCTCGGCGACCGACTGGGCCGGCGAGGACGGGATCACGCCCGAGGACGCGGTGTTGATCGGCGAAGCCTTCGCGCACGAAGGCGCGGACCTGATCGACGTCTCCGCGGGCCAGACCTGGGCGGAGCAGCAGCCGATCTACGGCCGCATGTTCCAGACGCCGTTCAGTGACCGCATCCGCAACGAGGGCCGCCTCGCCACGATGGCGGTCGGCAACATCTACGAGCCCGACCACGCCAACTCGATCCTCGCCGCCGGCCGCGCGGACCTGGTCGCGCTCGCAAGGCCGCACCTGATCGATCCTTTCTGGACCCTCCGTGCCGCCGCCCAACTCGACTATCGCGATGTCGCCATCCCGCCCCAGTATCTCAACGGCATGGCCCAGCTGGCTAGGAATCTGAAGCGGGAGGCGGAAGCTGCGGCGGCGCTGAGAGTTTGATGAAGCGAAAGCGGCCAATCCTGTTCATCGCTCTGGGACTCGCAATTCTGCTGAGCGCCATTGCCGGGCAGACGCTCTTTTATCTTCTGAATGGCTATTCACTCGCAGTCGCGATCCATTGGCCAGCAGGAATGGTCCCGGCCTCGTCAGGCAGTCGAACGCGCGTCTATCACGTCGCCTTCCCGCTCATTCGTATTTTGGTGCATCTGCTGCTTTGGATCACCGCTCTCGTGGCTGCCTGGCTTTTCGCAGTCGGTCACTCACGAGCCACTCCAGTGAGCTGGCTGGTGTTCGCCGCTGCAATTCTGATTGGAATGTCGGACGTCGTCTTTTGGGGTACGATGGGCTCGCCCACCTCGCGTTGGCTGCTGCTGACGCTTCTATTGCTAGCAGTCGCCTCGACATTTCGAAGCAAGCTGATGAGCGAAAAGTGACTCAGTTAAAGCGACACCGGCTCCGCGAACACGCCACCGGCTTCCTGCCCGCAGGCCCAGCAGATCAGCGCCTTGACCGGAAATTGCTTCGCCGCCTCGAGCGTCACCACCCAGCCGACCTGCAGCGGGTTGTCCGAGCGCAGACGGAAGCCGTCGGCCGACAGGTTCACCACCTGGGCCTCGATCTCGCCCGTCTGGCAGTGCACGCGCACCGGAAATTCGGCGTCGACGCGCGGGTCCCTGGAGAGCAGCTCCTGCCCCTCCAGAATCGCTTCATATTTCATGTCACATCCACTTTCACTGGCACAGCGGCGTCCACTCCGCTTGCACCCCGTTCCACACTGCCCGTTTGCAGCATTTAGCTAAGGACAGTCTGAAGGAAGCTGGTTGCTTAATCGTTTACCAAACGAAACGGATTGCTTTCTCAGCGTCGGAACAGACGGAAGCTGTGCGCCGGAATTGTCACGGCTTCCGTCGCACTCTGGCTCTTGCGCGCAACCCGAACGGCAACCGCATCGTCGCGGTAATTCTCCACGATGAAGGCACCATTGTCATAGGTGAACAGCGCGACATGATCCGGAGCATCGATCCTGACCGGCGCGTCGGCGAACAGATAATCCTTGATCCGCGTCACCATCGGTTGCGGCAGCGAATAGAGGTCGCCGAAATTCTGCGGCATGGTCCAGAGATAGAGCGTGCCCTTCGAATAATGGTTCATCAGGATGATGGGAAAACCCTTGGCCGCGGCGACGCCGCGGATGATCCCCCAGCTGTCGTTGGTGTAGAAGCGCACCTCGGGGAACAGCACCGGCTTCGTCTTGCCGGGCTCCTTGAGTTCGGTCCCGTTGCCGGCGCCGAACCCGTCGAAATAGCGGTCGATGGCGATCGTGTGTCCCGTCGTCCGCCATTCGGCGAGCTGCTGGAATCCCTTGCCCTGCGTTGCCTCGACGAAGCCCGACGTGACGATGACGTTCGCGCCGGCATGCAGGCTCGCGTCAATCTTGGCGATGATCTGCGGATCGGCCGCTGCGGCCTGGGTCAGCAGGATCGTATGCGCGGTCGCCGGATATTGCGGATACAGCTCGATCGGCACGCCAAGGTTGCCGATGTAATTGTGCAGAAAATCCTCGCCGGTCGGATGCGGCGGGCGGTAGCTGGCGATGCCGACGGGATTGCCGAGTTCGCCCACGACCGCATCGGCGATGTGCAGCGCTTCATTCGCAGCCATTGCCCAGCCGGCGTTCTGATGCGCTTTGGAGATCGTGTCCCAATCGAAGCTGGTCTTTTGCTTCGCCCACGGCCGCGTCCCCGCGGTCGCGCGCTGCGGCGATGCCATCGCCGACCATTCGAACAGCATTTGCTCCGGTGCCTTGGCGAAGAGCCCATTCCACAATTGCTCGGCGTAACGGTCGACCGAGCGGATACTGTAGGTATCGACCCAGCCGCCGAGATTCGCGCCCGGACGGATGTTCGAAAAATAACGGACGATCTCGTAGCTCTCATACTGCTGCAGCAGCTGATCGGTGATGACCGGATCGCGCGTTTCGGTGCCGGTGTAGATGGCGTCGAACATGTGCGGCTGCTCGGCGAGATCGTAGCCGGTCCCGTGAAAATGCTCGTACCAGTTCGGGTATTTGATGATGACGCGGACGCGCGGGTTTTCCTGCTTGGCGGGCCCGAGCACGAGGTCGCGGCTCGCCTCGCGCATTTTCGCCAGCCGGTATTCGGTCCAGCTGCGATTGCCCTTCGCCGCGATATCCGCGTCACTCTTCATCGTGTAAAAGAAGAAGTCGTCGAGGATCACTTCGTCGAAGTGGCGCGCGATCAGCCGGACGGCGCGCTCGCATTCCGCGCGGTCGGCGGGGTTCTCGTAATCGAAGGTGCCGAACTGCCCGCCCGGCCAACCGCCCGCGGCAAGCGTGATGCCGCCAGAGGTCTGGATGCCCTTCGCCTGGAACTCACGCTTGACGGTTTCAAGCTCGGCGTCGGTCGCGAAGTTGCGGTCGCGGTAGGCCTCGATATAGACCTTGTCGAACTTGAGCTGGGAGGAAACGCGGGCGAATTCGCGTTCGAATTTCGCCGGATCGGCAAGCCGCTTGGTGCTGTTCACGGGGATGTAGATTGCCGCGCGAAAGTTCTTGTAGGCCGCGGCGTGCGCTTGCGCCGCCAGGGAGAACATCACAAGCGCGGCGACAAGGACGATGATCCGCTGCAAACGCATACGCTCCCCCGTTCGGTGCTAGCGGCAGCAATAGCCGTTGCGGACAATGGAGCAAGCGAGCGCGAGGCGCGTTACCCGCGTCGCGAAAAATGGTTCAGGTCGAATCCGAAGCGATCGCCGAGATCGACTACGACGCGGAGACGTCGCGGATGTTCGTTCGCTTCGCCGAGGGCAATTGGTACACCTATTTCGCAGCGCCCGCTCGCGTGCACGAAGCGTTCGTCGCCGCATCGTCACACGGCCGCTTCTTTCAGGAGCAGCTCCGCGACCGTTTCCCTTTCCGCCGCGGTCGCTAAACTCCGGTGACCGGCTCAGCCCACTCCCGCGCTTTTTCGACCGCGTTCAAGTCGCGGATGAGGGCGTCGACGCTGCGCGTCAGTTCATTGAGGAAAGTGACTTCGTGCCGCGCGCCGCGGTAGCTTTCCGCCATCAGGATTGCGTCGATCAGAATCGGCACAACCAGGCTCTCCGGGTCGTCGAGATCTTCGAGTCCCCTCAACTTCGCCAGCGCCTTGCGCCGCGCCGCCATCGGGTCCGCCAACGCCTCGGTCCTTCCAATGCACCATGCCATTCCCTGGGTCCTCCCGCTTCGCCGCCAAGAATACGCCTGTTGCGAACAGCGGGAAGTTCGAACCGCCGCAGCGGCAGCGCAGTTCGGCGTAGTCGACGTTAAAGCCAACTGTTAAGCAAGTTGGCTAAGTAGAGCATGTGTGGGTGGGACCGGTTATGACGAGCTTATCCATCAAATTTGGACAGGCTCATTCCTTTTCTCAGTAAATTCGGGTAGTTAGTGGCGATGGGCGTACTGCGGGCTTTCGCCGCGCAAGCTCCTGCGTCCAACGGTTGAAACAGAAGTGGTGATGGCGTGGCAAGCAGAAAATCGGCGGCGGTGAGGCTGCTCGGTATCGAACTTCCGGACGCACTGGCGGGCGCTCTCCGCCAATGTCGCCAGCACTTTGTTGCGGCTGCAGTCTTTAGCCTGCTCATCAACATTCTCTATCTCGCGCCGACTCTCTACATGCTCCAGGTCTACGACCGAGTGGTGCCAACCGCAGGCAAGACGACGTTGCTGTTTGTCACGCTCGCGCTGGCGCTTGCACTTCTGGCGCTGTCAGGCCTCGACATGGTCCGCGGAAGACTTCTTGTGCGGGCGAGCGAACGGCTCGACGCGCTGCTTGCGCCGCGCATTCTCGAGCAGATGATGACCACTGACACCTCAGGGTCCGCGCAGGCGATGCGCGACTTCGACGCGATCCGCTCGAGTGTCGCAACGCCCGTCGTCGCGGCAATGTTCGATGCGCCCTGGACGCCCGTGTTCCTTCTCGTGGCTTTTCTGCTCCACCTCTGGATCGGCGTGATGGCGGTGGTTTCCGCCGCAATTCTGGTCGCGCTCGCCTGGTCGAACCAACGGGCAACCCAAGCGAAAATGGAGCAGGCCACGACGGCCATCGCCGCCGCGCAGAACGCGCAGCAGGCTGCCGCCGTCCAGGGTGCGACGATCCGCGGGCTCGGAATGACAGGGACGATGGTTGCGCGCCAACTCGACAGACGCCGCATCGCCCTTGCCAACATGGTTCATGCGCAGCTCGTCGGTGGACGCCTTGCCGCGACCAGCAGATTCTTTCGAATGTTCGTGCAGTCCTCAGCGCTTGGTCTCGGCGCCCTGCTTGCCATCGCCGGCGACATCTCCGCCGGCGCGATCATTGCTTCTTCCATCCTTCTCAGCCGCGCCCTTCAGCCGATAGAGAGCATCATCGCCGGATGGTCTTCGCTGGCGACGGCACGGGCAGCAGTGCACCGGCTGTCGGATGTGCTGGAGAATATCGGCGAGCAAAGGGTTCATACGGCTCTCCCCGCGCCGAAGGGTCTGATAGAAGCCGAAGCGGTTGGAGTGCGCGGCAATGAGGGGCGGCCGATCCTGATGGGGGTCGGCTTCCGCGCCGAGCCGGGAAAGATCGTGGGCATCATTGGCCCCAACGGGTCGGGCAAGTCGACGCTCGGCAGAGTCCTTGTGGGCGCGATCCAGCCGGCGGTCGGCGCTGTGCGTCTGGACGGCGCTCGTTTGACCGATTGGGCCGAAAGCGATCTCGGCAAATATATCGGCTACATGCCGCAGGAGCCGTCCCTGTTCGAAGGCACGATCAAGGAAAACATCTCTCGGTTCGCACGTCCGTCGACGGCCGAGGAGGTCAGGCTTGTCGACGAAGCAGTCGTCGCAGCCGCGACCGAGGCCGGCGTGCATGAACTCATCCTGCAACTGCCGCAGGCCTATGAAGCAAGGCTCGGGCTGATGGGCGCCGGCCTGTCGTTGGGACAGGCACAGCGTATCGCATTAGCGCGGGCGCTCTACGGTGCCCCGACGGTGCTGGTGCTCGACGAACCCAACGCCTTCCTCGACACAGCGGGCGAAGCGGCGCTGATCGGAGCGCTGACGCGGGCGCGATCGCGGGACGCGACGGTGATCGTGATCGCGCATCGCCGCTCGGTGATCGACGTGGCAGATGAACTGCTTGTGCTCGAAGAAGGGCGCCCGAAGATCATGGGACCGACATCCGCAGTAATTCGGCGCCTGGCCGGACCGCAGAAGCCAAAAGCGGAAAATGCAGCATGAGCGAGGCACTCGTCCTTGCCGTCGGTCCTGAAGCGACCGCCCCCGGTGACCCGCACCGCGAGATTCGTCTCGGCACGACAATCGCCGTCCTGTTCTTCGTCCTGTTCCTTGGCTGGGCGGCGCTCATGCCGCTCGATGCCGGAGTGCACGCCAACGGAATTATCGCGGTCGCCGGCAACCGGCAGACGGTTCAGCACAAGGACGGCGGGTTCGTCACCGCGATCCACGTTCGCGAAGGCCAGCATGTCGAGGCAGGGCAGGTGCTGATCGAGCTCTCCGCGCCCGAGCTCAAGGCGGCCGAGCGAGCGCTCACGAGCGACTATCTGACATTGCTTGCGCAGCGCGCTCGTTTGCTCGCCGAGCGCGTCGGTCAGCGCGACTTCGCGCCTCCCCCCGAATTCGCTTCTTTGAGGCCGGAGGATCGACCTCTTGCCCAGCAGGTCTTGCAGCTGCAGCGCTCGGAAATGCACGCGCGTTCGGGTGCAGTATCGGCGCAGCAATCGGTGCTCGGTCAGCGCGCCCAGCAGCTCGTGCAACAGCAGTCCGGCTTTGTGAAACAGCGGCAATCGCTCGTCGAGCAGCAGCGGCTGATCGGCGAGGAGTTGGCGGGGCTCAAGAGCATCGCCGACAAAGGCTTCGCGTCGATAAACCGCGTTCGCGCACTTGAGCGCGCCCAGGCGGACCTGCAAGGACAGGAAGCGCGGATGGTGTCGGAATATGCGCGAGCCGGCGAGGGCATAGGCGAGACGCGCATGCAGTCGCTGAGCGTTTCTCGTGGTCGTCTCGAGCAGGTCGAAACCGATCTCAAGGACACGCAGAGCAAGCTCTCCGAAACTCTGCCGAAGTTGATCGCGACGCGTGAGCAACTGGAGCATTCGCTCGTGCGAGCGCCGGCAACGGGACAAGTCGTCGGACTAACCGTTTTCACCGTTGGCGGTGTCGTCGCTCCGGGCCAGAAGCTCATGGACATCGTTCCCGACGGACGCGAGCTGGTAATCCAGGCGCAGCTCAACCCATCGGACGCCGACGATACCTTTGCCGGGCAGGAAGCGCAGATCCGCTTCACGACCGTTCACAACAGGTCCCTTCCGTTATTTTCCGGCACCGTCCGGACAATGTCCGCCGACAGCTTCACCGACGAGAAGACGGGCCGCTCCTACTTCCGCGCCGAAATCGTGGTGCCGAGCAGCGAGCTCAGGAAGGTGCGTTCGGTGCTCGGTCGCGGCGAGCTTCGCCCGGGCCTCCCAGTCGAGGCGGTGCTGAAGGTGCGCAAGCGAACGGCGCTACAATATCTCGTCGAGCCGCTGAGCGGAGCGATCTGGCGTTCCGGCCACGAGGACTGAGCGATCGCCTGCGGGCGCGGATACGCAGGCTGAAGCCGGCGCCGACACGAATGTCGTAATCTTCTGATGGGTAGCCGCGCACCAGCGGCTCGCGCGCCATGTTGCGCCAGGAGGCCGATATGCTCGGTGATGGCGGAGACGGAGGGATTCGAACCCTCGGTAGGGGAATACCCCCTACGGCGGTTTAGCAAACCGCTGGTTTCAGCCACTCACCCACGTCTCCGAGTGCGGCCCCCTT
>Ga0070659_100004045_pt1 | contig 10449 bp, 10 predicted proteins | sample KBSC23metaG_FD_64666 | JGI IMG/M metagenome (GOLD analysis project Ga0070659, IMG submission 64666) | Corn rhizosphere microbial communities from Kellogg Biological Station, Michigan, USA - KBS C2-3 metaG | ecosystem: Host-associated > Plants > Roots > Rhizosphere > Soil ...
TGACGTTGGCCTGGCCGCGGTGGTACTCGACCCGCGGCGTCGCCGGGTAGGCGTCGGCGTACACCGCCACTTTGCTGCCGGCATGGACGTCGCCCGTGCAGTACGGGAAGAAGACCAGATTCCACGATTGCGTCTGCACCGTCTGCGCCGGGTCGTTGCGTGCGGTGAAGGGCGTGACGAGACCGTGGGCGACGTTGGGCGACTGCATGTAGTCGACCGGAATGCCGTTGGGGTTCGCGGCGCCGAGCTTGCCTTCGCCCAGACACGCCTTCTGGTCCCAGCACGCGCCGCCGCCTTCGAAGCTCACCGCCATGTCGTGCGAGAACGGCGTGCGGTTGACGAAAAAGCGGTAGGGCGAACCGTCGCCGCAGGCCGCGCCAGTCGCCGCCGGCAGCTCGACCATCTCCCATTGGAAGTAGCCGGCCTGTGCGAGCGGTGCGCCGAGCAGCAGCGCGAACGCCGAGAGGATGCGGGTGCAGCGCGTCATGGTGTCGTCCTCGTCAGTGGGTGTTCAGGCCGGCCGCTTTCAACGCGAACCGCTGCCAAAGCTTTGCCGGCGCAGCGCCTCAAGGTCGCGCGCGAGTGCGCCGCGGTCGCGCGCCGCCGCGGGCTGCGCCGACCAGGCAGCGACGAGCTCGCTCTGGCGCCGCTCGAACTCGGCTTGGCGCGTGTCGACCGCCGCCGGCGGTGCCAGATGGGCGGTGCTCCAGCGTTCGAGCTGGTCGGCGCGTCGCGAGGGGTCGGGCTGGATCGCCTCCAGCAGCGCGCTCTCGATTTGGCGCGCTTCCGCTGCCGTCACCTCCGACCGGCGCAGCCGCTCGGGCAGGCCTTCGTCGAGCGTCTGCGCCAATGCTTGCAGGTCCGTGGCCGCGATGCCGGTGAGGCGCGCCTCGCGAAAGCGACGCAGCGCATCGGACCAGGCGAAATAGTCGCCGAGCCGGCGCAGCTCGGCGGGGCCGTCGGGCCGGCCCCGGAGCTGCACCTGCAGCGCGGCCCACTGCTCGGACGAGATCCCGGGCGGGACGGCGGGCGCGACCTGCAGTGCAGGAGCCACCGGCGCAGCGGTCGCTCCGGAGGGACCGTGCGCCGCCGCCGTGGACGGCGGCGTTGCGACGGCAGATAGACGCGCCGGCGTGGCGGGTTCGTCGGCTGGCCACAGCCAGACCGTGGCCAGCGCGGCGGCGGCCGCGGCCACCAACCAGCGTCCTGCACGTTGCGGCGTTCTCATGGAGGACCAGTATTGCCTGCTCCTGACGCGGTGCCAAGAGGCGGCGCGTCACGATCCCTGGCACGGTCGGACCGGCCCGCGCAGTCGCCGCGAATGACGCAGGACACCTTCGAATATCGAGCCCGATTTCTTTCTGGCCCATCGCACCGAAGCGGTCATGCAGTGCGCTCGGAGAGAACGCGAGTGCGCTGGACGCCTTGGACGGCGCGTTTGGCGCCCACGACCGTAGCTCGTGTTCCTCAAGGACGACCCGCGCTGGACCGGCCTTCGACAGGAGTCGCGATTCCGGACGCTGCTGCACCGGATGCATCCCGACCGTTACGGGCGAGGGCTGTCACCGCGTTGACTGCGCTGGCGCGATGACGATGCAAAAGCGTCGTCGGGCGTAGCATGTCTCGACTTCAATGATCGCCGCGGGAGTGTCGGTTATGGATCGGCGGACCGTCATCAGCGGTGCGGCGTGCTGCATCATCGGCGCCACTCACTTCCATGCGAAGGCGCAGCGGCCCGAAGCGCCGGTGATCGGCTTCCTGAGCAGCAGATCCCCGGAGGAATCGGCGGCGCATGCTGCCGCTTTCCGGCGCGGACTCGCCGATAGCGGCTTTGTCGATCCGGAAAGCGTTGTCATCGAGTACCGTTGGGCGAAGGGTGACTATGGGCGTCTGCCTGGACTCGCAACGTCCCTCGCGAAGCTGCGGGTCAATGTCCTGGTCGCTGTCGGCGGCACGCCCTCGGCACTTGCAGCCAAGACGGTCGCTGGCGCCATTCCGATCGTCTTTTTGATCGGCGATGATCCGGTAAAGCTCGGTCTCGTTTCTAGTTTGGGTCGACCGGGGCGCAATCTGACCGGCGTCACGTTCGTCACGACCGAGTTGGGTGCCAAACGCTTGGAAGTCCTTTACGAGCTTGTACCCAACGCCAGCCTCAGCGCGTTTCTCCTCAACCCGCACTTTGCCGACGCGGCGGCTCAAGGGGAAGCCATGCAGAGCGCGGCACGTTCGCTTGGCCGCCGACTCCTCGTCTTGCAAGCGAGCACCGAAGCTCAGATCGCCGCCAGCTTCGCTACGCTCGGCCGAGAAGGAGTCGGAGTCCTGGTCGTTCAAAACGATCCGTTCTTCGACTCTCAGCGAAAACAGATCGTGGCCCTTGCAAGCCGCAACGCGATCCCTGCGATTTACCACATTCGAGAGTTTCCGGCCGCGGGTGGCCTGATCAGCTACGGAGCGAGTCTTGTTGATGCATATCGTCAAGTGGGCATTTACGCTGGCCGCATCCTCAAGGGCGCAACTCCCGGTGAGCTGCCGGTCGAGCAGCCGACGAGGTTCGAGATGGTGATCAACGTCAAGACCGCGAAGGCGCTCGGGATCACGGTGCCGCAGTCAATGCTGCTGCGCGCCGACGAGGTTCTGCAGTGACGTCCCTTCTGTTGTCGGTCGGCTGGCGTCTTCGGCCGGCGACGCGGCGGTGCTCTAATCAGAGTGCGTCCAGGAGGCCGCATGAAGCGCCGCAGGATTCACGTCGCAAGTCGCCGGCTGTTGCTCAAAGCCTCCGCTGGCGCGTGGCTGGGTGCCTCGCTCCCCACCGCGAAGCCACAGAACCCCATGCGCCGGGTCGCGTTTCTCGGCATTGTCGAGGCACCGGCTCCGGGTCTAGAGGCCTTTCGATCGCGGCTTGCGGAGCTTGGATGGGTCGAGGGCAAGAGTGTCGTCCTGGACATGAGATTCACGCATGGCGACGGCGCGCGCATTGCGCCCCTGACGGCTGAATTGTTGGCGCTGCAGCCCGACGTCTTCGTCGCACCCTTCGACACCTTCGCGATTGCGGCCGCCGCTTCCACTTCGAAAGTGCCGATCGTGTTCGCGGGGGGAATCGATCCCGTCGCGTACGGCCTCATTGACTCGCTCGCCCACCCCGGTCGCAACGCCACCGGCCTCAGCATCAGCGGCGTCGCACTCGGCCAGAAGGGACTGTCACTGCTCAAGGAAGCTGTCCCGCGGTTGAGCGTGGTCGGCGTCATCGTCGGCAATCGCGACCGCTACAAGGTCGAGTCCCTCGAGGACACCGCGAGGCACAGCGGCCTAAGGCTGGTGCAGTTCGAACTGACCCGGCCGGACGACATCGATCAGGCGTTCGAGAAGTTCACCCAAGCCGGTGCGAACGGTGTCGTGGACTATGCCGGCACGCCATCCACGTTTGAGGTCCGTGATCGGCTCGCCGCATTGGCGATCGAGCACCGGCTGCCGATGCTCGTGTCGTCGGCACAGGCCGATTCCGGAGGATTGTTATCGTACGGGCCGAACAATGTTGATGTGTTCCGACACACTGCCGAGCTGGTGCATCGAATTCTCCGCGGCGCGAAACCGGCAGACATTCCAGTCGAGCAACCGAATTTGTACGACTACGTCGTGAACCTGCGAACCGCTCGCGTGCTTGGAGTCACCTTGCCACAGTCCGTGCTGTTGCGTGCCACACGCGTAATCGAGTGAACCGAGCTCCGCACGGTGACGGTTTGCCGGGAACGATGGCGGAAAGAGAGAAATCCGATGAGTGACGACGTCGCGCAAATTCGGGCAGCAGTTCAAACCTACCTCGACGGCCTCTATGAGGGTGATGCCGCCAAGCTTGCCGAGGTGTTTCATCCGACGAGCCTGCTGACGTACGAGGACAAGGGTCAGCTGAAGCCCTGGCCGCGCGACGAATGGCTGGCGGCCGTGCGCGCGCGGCCGTCGGCCAAGTCGCAGGGCCTGCAGCGGCATGACGAGATCCTGCAGATCGACCAATCGTCGCCGACCACGGCATTCGTGAAGCTCAAGTGCGCGCTGCCGCCGCGTTTCTTCACCGACTACCTCTGCTTTCTGAAGGTCGAAGGCAAGTGGCGGGTCGCGCAGAAGGTCTTCGCGATCGAGCTTCGCTGACGCGCTTCGCTGTTCGAACGGCGGACGGTGTCCTGGAACTCACTGACCAGGATCAGACCGAGCACCAGAGTGATGCGCTTTGCCGCTCGCTGCAGGGCGCGCTCGATGGCAGGGAGCGTGCCTGCCGCAGAGCGTGGAAACCCGCTTGCCGCACCTCGATGCACGCCAAAGACTCGTTGCGCGTGACAAGGCCATCACCCACGCGTGCCATCGAGGAGATCGAAATGAAACTGAACATCGTCTGTGCAGCGACCACGTTGGCGGTTGGGGTCGGCGCGCACGCTGCCGTGTACACGGTGACGAACTACGGCGACAGCGCTCGAGGCACGCTGCGCAACGCGATCATGCAGAGCAACGCGAACCCGAGCACAGGCGGCAACACGATCCGGATTCCAGCTCTCGGGGTCGCGCCCCACGTCATCAAGCTGAATTCGCCTCTGCCTCCGATCGTCGGTCCGGTCGTGATCGAGGGCGCGCAAAGCCGCCTCGCGAGCGCGGCCGGTCCCGCGGTGGCGATCGACGGCTCGAACTTCATCAACGGCGACGACGTCTCGTTCTGTCCCGGGTTGACGAGCGGCTTCGGGCCGAACGTTCGCACCGTCTCGAACCCCGGCCTCGCGGTGGTCGATTCCGGCAACGTTCGCATCACCAACCTCGAGATCCGGAGCTTTTGCATCGGCATCCTCTCGCTGCGCAGCCACGACAACCGGTTCGACCACAACCTGATCCACAACATGTCGGGCGGCGCCGGCATCCTCGTGACCGGAGACGCCGGCGATGCGTCCGGCAGTTCGACGTCGGGCCTGAGCGTCAACAACGTCATCGAGTTCAACACCCTGTACGACACCGGCGACGGCATGGAGTGCACGCGCGGCACCGCAAACACCACGTTCCGGGGCAACGTCGGGTACGAGACCGGGCGGACGTCGGTGCCGCCGTCGCAAGGCATCGAATGCGCGGGCGTCGCCGACCGCATCTACATCGTCGGCAACTCGTTCACCGGGTACTCGGACGGCCTGCAGATGAACGCGATGACCAACGGCGTCATCGCGGGCAACACGATCAGCAAGACGACGTACGGCATCACGTGGAGCGGATCCGGCACGGTGATCGGCAACACGATCACCGGCAACCGGATGGGCGTGGGGCCGTCGGGCGCGGCAAAGGTCACCATCACGCAGAACAGCATCTACAACAACGGCCACCCCGAGATCATCTCGCAGGCCGGCGCGGCGGGCGGCACGATGAACCTGGCGAGCCCGGCGCTGCTCGGCATCGACTTCGCGGTCAACGGCGTGTCTCCGAACGACGTCGCGGGCTGCGCCGATGGCCTTCCCGACTGTGCCGCGCCGCAGAACTTTCCGGTGCTGAGCGCGAGCTCGACCTGGGGTTCGGCTGGGGTCACCTTGAGCGGCGTGCTGCAGACGCGGCCCAACGGGCCGTACAAGATCGAGTTCTTCGCCAGCCACACGTTGAATGCATCCGGCTTTGCGGAGGGCGAGGTGTTCCTCGGCAGCGTGGTCGTGACCACCGATGCGACCGGAACGGCGTCGTTCACGTTCACGTCGACACCGAACCCGCTCGGCGACGGCAGCTCGATCGGCTTCTTCACGGCGACGGCGACGAACCTGGCGACCGGCGCGACCTCCGAATTCAGCGCGCCGGTGGCGCTCAGCCACTGAGGGTGTCGTTCAGCTCGGCGATCACATCGGTCGAATCGCTCTCGCGCGCGCTGCCGTCGTCGAGCGGGCGGTTGCGTTGACCGCATCCTTGCGGCGAAAGAGCGACGACGCCGCGCTGAGCCCGGCGACCTCGCGCGCCGTCTCGATCAGCGCGCCGCCGAGGCGCTTCATCCGCGCCTCGTCGAGGCGTACCGCCGGGCCGGCGATGGTCACCACGCCGATGGCGACGCCGCGCACGACGACCGGCGCCGCCATCGCCGACATCGCCGGCGCGAACACCTCGTTGATCGTCGCGTAGCCGCGCTTGCGCGCCGCGTGCACGAAGGCGAGCAACGCCTTGACGGTGGTCGGCGCGTTCGGGCCGTATGCGCCCGGCGACCCGAAGCCCTGGCGCGCGACCAGCCGAAGCGCGTCCTCGTCCGTGAGCGTCGACAGCCACGCGTGGCCGGCGGAGCTGCACGACAGGCGCACCGAGAGACCCATGTCGGGGTCGTAGCGCAGGCCGCGCGTCGCTCCTTGCGCCTTGGCGACGAAGACGAGCTCCTCACCGTCGATGATCGCCAGCCGCACCAGCTCGCCCGACTCGGCGGCGAGGCGGTCGAGCGAAGGCTGCGCGACGTCGACGACCCCCGACGCGCCGAGATAGCCGAGGCCGAGCGCGACGAGCTTGATCGTCAGGCCGTAGTCGCCCTGGTCGCGCAGCTGACGCACGTAGCCGCTCTTGACCAGCTCGGAGAGGAGGCGGTGCGCCGCGCTGAGCGGCATCGCCATCGTGGCGGCGATGTCGGAGAGGGCGGCACCTTCGGGGTGGGCCGCAAGGTGCTCGAGCACCGCGAGACCTCGTTCCAGCTGGGCAGTCATTGCCGACCGATCGTAGCCGGACTGCTAAGTGTTTTCCATATTGGAAAGCCTTTCCATCATCCCGATGATGCGGCCCATCCACCACCGCAGGAGTGCCGTCCGTGCGCCGTCCCTTGCTCGCCGTCTCGCTGCTCGCCGCCCTCGGACTCGCGCTGCCCGCAACAGCGCAGGAGATCCAGGAGCGGACGATCCGCTTCGGCCACCTCAACAACACCGACCACCCGACCAGCACCGGCGTCAAGAAGTTCGCCGAGATCGTCGCCGCCAAGAGCGGCGGCAAGATCAAGGTCCAGGAGTACCCGAGCAGCCAGCTCGGCAACGAGCTGCAGCAGCAATCGGCGCTGCAGGGCGGAGTGCAGGAGATGCTCGTCGCGTCGACGACGTCGCTCGCCGGCATCGTCAAGGAATTCGGCGTCTTCGACTTCCCCTTCCTGTTCAGCAACGCGCACCAGGCCGACGCCATGGTCGACGGTCCGCTCGGCAAGATGCTGAGCGGCAAGCTTGCCGAGAAGGGCGTCGTCGTGCTCGGCTTCTTCGACCTCGGCTTTCGCAACGTCACCAACGGCAAGCGGCCGATCACCAAGCCCGAGGATCTCGAGGGCCTGAAGCTGCGCGTGATCCCGAACCCGGTGTTCCTGGAAACGTTCAAGACCTTCAAGGCGAATCCGATCCCGATGCCGTTCGCCGAGCTCTACGGCGCGCTCGAGAGCAAGGCGGTCGACGGCCAGGAGAACCCGTACTCGGTGATCCTGTCGAGCAAGTTCTACGAGGTGAACAAGTACGTCAGCGCGACGAACCACGTCTACGCGACCAACCCCGTCCAGATCAGCAAACGCTTCTGGGACAAGCTCTCGCCGGTCGAGCAGAAGCTGCTGCGCGACGCCGCCATCGAGGCGCAGAACTACCAGCGTGTCGTCAGCCGCGACGTCGCGAGCAAGGCCGTCGGCGAGCTCAAGGCCAAGGGCATGATCTACAACGACATCGCCCCGGCCGAGCTCGCCCGCATGCGCGCCGAAGTCAGGCCCGTCTACGAAAAGTTCGCCGCGTCGTACGACCCGGCGGTGATGAGCCTCTTCAAGAGCGAGCTCGAGCGCGTCTCGAAGCTGTGACGCGGATGATCCAGCTGCTGGTCCTGCACGGACCGAACCTCAACCTGTTCGGACGCCGCGAGCCGCACATCTACGGCACGACGACGCTGGCCGAGATCGACGCGCGCCTGCGCGAGCTGGCGAACGAGCTCGAGCTCGGGCTCGAGATCTTCCAGTCGAACCACGAGGGTGCGCTGATCGACAAGCTGCACGAGCGCATCGACAGCGCCGCCGGAGCGCTCGTCAACCCCGCGGGCCTGACCCAGCACGGCGTGCCTTTGCACGACGCGATCAAGGCGATGCCGTTCCCGGTGCTCGAGGTGCACATGAGCAACATCGCCGCGCGCGAGCCGTGGCGGGCGCATTCGATCATCTCGCCTGCCGTGCACGGCACGGTGCAAGGGCTCGGCTGGCGCTCGTACACCGCGGCGCTGCGCGCGTTGGCCGAGCTGGCGAGCGAAGCGCTCTCGAGCGGCGCGCGGAGCTAGACGCGTGGCGCTCGCTGGCAAGGCGGCGCTGGCCATGTGGTGGGACATCGCACCGCAAGTCCGCTCGGACTTCGAGCACTGGCACGCCCACGAGCACTTCCCGGAGCGTCTCGCGATCCCGGGGTTCCTGCGCGCCTCGCGCTGGCGCAGCGCCGACGGCGGCGACGCCACGTTCGTCCTCTACGAACTCGCCGACCACGCGGTCCTGGAGTCGCCTTTGTATCTGGCGCGGCTGAACGCGCCGAGCCCGTGGTCGACGCGGCTGATGCCGCATCACCGCAACATGGTCCGCAGCCAATGCCACGTGCTCGAGAGCCGCGGCGGCCTGACTGCGCGCAACGTTCTCACGATCCGTCTTGCGCCCGCTGCCGGGCGCGAACCCGACCTGCGGCGCGCATTGCGCGAGCTGTCCGCGTCGGCGCCGTCGCGGCCGGGTCTGGCCGGTCTGCATCTCCTGAGGCACGAGCCGCCACCCATCGATGCGACGACCGAGCAACGCCTGCGCGGGCTTTCCGATGGCGAGGCCGATTGGGTGCTGATCGCGAGCGGTTTCGACGCGGACGCCGTCGCGGCGCTCGGCGCCGGCGAGCTCGGCGAAGCCGCCCTGGTCGCGATGGGAGCGGTGCCCCGCTCTCGGCGCGCGCTCTTCGAGCTGGCTTACGCGGCCATTGCCAGCGATGTCGCCGACATCGCCGCGCCGCCATCCACGGTCTCGCCGAATGAAGCTGATTGAGCGGCTGCTCAACGGCTATGTGCGGCTGCTCGAAGGCGCGATCGCCGCCTGCATGCTGCTCATGGTCGTGCTCGTCTTCGGCAACGTCGTCCTGCGCTACGGCTTCAACTCCGGCATCACCGTCTCCGAAGAGCTCTCGCGCTGGCTGTTCGTCTGGCTGACGTTTCTCGGCGCCCTGATCGGGCTTCGCGAGCACGCCCACCTCGGCACCGACGCGCTCGTCGCGCGGCTCGGTCCGCGCGGCAAGAAGGTCTGCCTATTCATCGGCCATGCCTTGATGCTGGTGATCTGCTGGATGCTGTTTCGCGGCTCGCTCGAGCAGACCAAGATCAACTGGGACGTCTCCGCGCCGTCGAGCGGCGCCTCGATGGCGTGGTTCTACAGCGTCGGCCTCGTCTTCTCGGTCTCGGCGGCGCTGCTGACGCTGGCGGATCTGTGGAAGCTCCTCACCGGCCGCGCCGGCGACGACGAGCTCTCGCTGGCCAGCGACCACGAGGCGGCGGCATGACGCTCGTCGTCTTCGTCGGCTCGCTGCTCGCGGCGATGGCCGTCGGCATTCCCATCGCGTTCGCGCTTCTGGTCTGCGGTGCCGCGCTGATGTGGCAGCTCGGCATGCTCGATCCGCAGATCCTCGCGCAGAACCTCATCAACGGCGCCGACAGCTATCCGCTCCTGGCGGTGCCGTTCTTCCTGCTCGCCGGCGAGATCATGAACGTCGGCGGGCTGTCGCGGCGCATCGTCCACGTCGCGCTCGTCCTCGTCGGCCACGTGCGCGGTGGCCTCGGCTACGTCACGATCGTCGCCGGCTGCCTGCTGGCGGCGCTGTCGGGCTCGGCCGTGGCCGATGCGGCGGCGCTGACGGCGCTGCTGCTGCCGATGATGATCGCCGCAGGACACGACAAGGCGCGCGCCGCCGGCCTGATCGCCTCGACCGGCATCATCGCGCCGGTCGTTCCGCCGAGCATCGGCCTCGTCGTCTTCGGCGTCGCCGGCAACGTCTCGATCTCCAAGCTCTTCATGGCCGGCATCTTTCCCGGTCTGATGCTCGGCCTGACGCTCTGGATCACGTGGTGGTGGATGGTGCGCAAGGAGGCGATCGAATCGCCGCCGCGCCGCCCGTTCAAGGATCTGGTCGCCGCCGTGCGGAGCGCCGCATGGGCGCTCGTGCTGCCCGTGATCATCATCGTCGGCCTGAAGTTCGGCGTCTTCACGCCGACCGAGGCCGGCGTCGTCGCGGCGGCGTATGCGCTCTTCGTTTCGTCCGCGATCTACCGCGAGCTCAGGTTCAGCCAGCTCTATCGCGTCTTCGTCGCCGCGGCGCGGACGACATCGCTCGTCATGCTGCTGGTCGCCGCAGCGGCGGTGAGCGCATGGCTCATCACCATCGCCAACATTCCCGGCCAGCTCGTCACCCTGCTGCAGCCGCTGCTCGACAGCCCGCGCCTGCTGATGGC
>Ga0070659_100004049_pt1 | contig 10445 bp, 6 predicted proteins | sample KBSC23metaG_FD_64666 | JGI IMG/M metagenome (GOLD analysis project Ga0070659, IMG submission 64666) | Corn rhizosphere microbial communities from Kellogg Biological Station, Michigan, USA - KBS C2-3 metaG | ecosystem: Host-associated > Plants > Roots > Rhizosphere > Soil ...
GAACGCCGCGCGCCTCGTCTACATCGAGCACCCGGTGCCGGGCGTCGAGACGAACGCGAAGTGGAGGATGTCGCAGGCAGGCTACTTCTTCTTCCGCAAGAACTCCAAGGCGCTCGAGGACATCGCACTCTACAACAAGAGCGAAGCCAGTCTCGTCACGTCAGATGAAGCCGAGCGGGTGCGTGCCGCGGCAGTCAGCGGAAACTTCTTCGAGGTCGTCGGTGCCCGGCCGTTGCTCGGCCGCAGCTTCACCGATGCCGACAACCTGCCTAACGCCCCTCAGGTCGCAATGCTCGGCTACTCATTCTGGCGGCAGCGCTTCAACGGTGACCCGCGCGTGGTCGGGACAAGGGTCAGCCTCGGCTCCGTGCCCGTTACGATCGTCGGGGTGGCGCCGGAAAAGCTCGACTTGCCGGACTATCAGGCACAGGTGTGGATCCCGCTGGAGCTCGACCCCAACGCGCCGGCGGTCAACTCGCACTACCTGGACGCGATCGGCCGGCTCCGACCGGGCGTCATGGTCGCCGCGGCGCAGGCTGACGCGGCACGTCTGACGAGTCGTCTTCCCGAGGAATTTCCCGGCGCGTACACGCCCGGCTTCATGCGTGAGTCTCGCTTCGGCGTCCTCGTGAGCCCGCTCCGCGACCGGGTGATAGGTGCCATGAGCCACACGCTGTGGATCCTGCTCGGTGCCGTGGCAATCGTGATGCTGATCGCGTTCGCGAACGTCGCCAACCTGTTCCTCGTGCGCGCGGAAGCTCGCCGGCGTGAGACCGACATCCGGCTCGCCCTCGGCGCCGACCGCCTGCACCTCGCCGGTCACTACATCGCGGAGAGCATGCTGCTGTCGTTGATCGGCGGCGTGCTGGCCGTCGGACTCGCGTACGGCGCGATCCGGTTCCTGCTCGTGCTCAACCCGTCGTCGGTACCACGGCTCCCCGAGGTCTCGCTCGGCTGGCAGGCGGGCGTCGTGGCGTTGGTGTTGTCGTTAGGTGCCGGCACGGTGCTCGGCCTTCTGCCGCTGACCCGGCTAGCGCTCGGAGGCAACAGGGTATCGACCCTGCGCGAGGGCGGCCGTACGCAGACCGCGTCGCGCGGACAGCTCAGCGCGCGCTCCGCGCTCGTCGTCGCGCAAATGGCGCTCGCGGTCATGCTGCTTGCCGCCGCGGGACTCATGGTGCGCAGCTTCCAGCGGCTCCGATCCGTTCAGCCAGGGTTCGATGCCTCGGGTGTGCTGACGTTCGAGGTCTCGTTGCCGTACTCGCGCTACGCGCCGAATGTGCGGGGCCCGGCGGCATACCTTCCGGTGTTCCGCTTCCATCGCGACCTGGAGCAGCAGCTCGCCGCACTTCCGGGCGTGACGAGTGTCGGCATGACGCAGGCGCTCGCGATGAAGGACGGGGATGGCTGCGCACTGGTATTCGTGAAAGGCAGGGACTACACGCGAGAGACCGCGCCCTGCGTGGGCACGGTCATCGCCGGGCCGGGATACTTCTCGACGTTAGGCATCGCGGTGCGCGGTCGCGTGCCGACGTGGGCGGACGTCGACGACCAAACCGGTGCCGTCGTCGTGAGCAAGGCACTGGCCCAGCGGATGTGGCCCGGTGAGGATCCGATCGGGAAGGAGCTCAGGCCGAACGGGACTGGAGCGCCGTGGTACCACGTGGTCGGTGTCACCGGCGACGTGCTGACCCGCAGCCTCGACCAGCCGCCGAGCGAGATCGTGTACTATCCCATGGTCCCGATCCAGGGTGCGCCGCTCTGGTCTCCGCCCACGCACATGACCGTCGCGATCCGTACGCGCGCCACGGACCCGCTGTCGCTCGCCCCGGCGGCGCGTCGCCTCGTGAAGGCGCTCGACCGTGAGGTTCCTGTGGCGAACGTGCAGACGATGGAGACCATCGTCGAACAGTCCACGGCCCGGACGACGTTCGCGATGCTCCTGCTCGCAGTCGCGGGCGGCATGGCGCTCGTGCTGAGCGCGGTGGGGATCTACGGCGTCATCTCGTACACGGTCGCGCAACGGCGCCCCGAAATCGGCGTGCGCATGGCGTTAGGCGCGCAGGCTGCGCAGGTTGGTCGGATGGTCGTCGCCCAGTCGCTGCGCGTCGCCACAGCGGGAATCGCGATCGGCCTGCTTGGCGCGTTCGCGACCACGCGGGTCCTGCAGTCGCTGCTGTTCGGCGTGAGCCCGACGGACCCGGTGACGCTCGGAGGTGTCACGGTCCTTCTCGTGATGCTTGGCGCGCTCGCCGCCTACGCGCCGGCGAGGAGGGCGACGAAGGTGGATCCTGTTGAGGTGTTGAGGCGCGAGTAGACCGGCCGGGGACGGGGGACTGGCGACGGACGAAAAAAGCGAGAACCCTCGGGATGCTCATCTCACCAGGAGATGGATTCCGAGGGTTTTCCGTTGTTTCAACCGTCGCCCGTCGTCCTTCCCCCGTCGCCGCCTGCTAGAACGTAAACCCAATCACCACCGGCACAAACTTCGTCCGATCCGGCGACGTCCCGACCGACACAAAGCGCGCTTCGAGAAACAGCGACGGCCCCAGGCCGCCGATCGAGATACCCACGCCACCGTTGTAGCCGAGGTCCGTCTGCTTGTCCTCGAGACTCCGGAACTCGTCGACCGTCCCGCTGATGTCCTGTGCAACACGGCGATGATAGACACCCAAGCCACCGATCAGGTATGGCTTGACGACTGATTGCGTCAACGGCAGAACGATGTTCGCCGTTGCGCCGACGAGGTCCACGTTTCCTGACACGTCACCGGGCACGTCCGACGGCAGGACTGCATTCCCCAACTTCCGGATGAACGCGTTGTCCAGATCGCTGCGACTCCAGAAGAGCTCGCCCCGAAGGCCGAACTTGCCCGTACCATATCCGGCGAACCCATTCACGACGAGGCCCGTCTGCGCTCCGTCGGCGAACTTCCCGTTAGGTACGTTCGCGCCAATCGACGCGCCGAATCCGAGCCCAGCCTTCTGCGCCGCGAGCGGCGATGCGGCCGCCGCGAGACCCGCCAACGCGACGCCCAGCGCCGCTCCCGAAATACGTGTGCCTGCTCTCATCGCAACCGGTTCTCCAATCTTGGGAAGGTTCGTAATTGCACCAACCACACCATCAGGACCCCACAGCGTTGAGTTCGTTCGTCGACACGCGTAGGGTAACCGGTGGTTGTGACGCACGTCACATGGCCGATGTGGCAGCCTGGTCGCGTTTTCCAGGAGTCGCAAAACGGAGCGTGTTACGGGCCGCGCGAGGGCCGCAGCGCATCCCGTCCATCATCGTTAGGCCGTGCTGCGGAAACCACTGGCCGCTATGAAGTGGTCCGGCCCAGTCAGTGTTTCGGTTCGTCCCTGCCAGACCGGTATTGCGTGACCGGACATTGCATCACGAGGGTTCGGCGATGAAGATGAGGCGCGGCGCCCCTGGGCGGGAACGCCGCTTCGGTCGTTGCACGCCGCATCGTCGGAGAACGCGATGTCAGACGAGACGCAGTCGATCGTGTCGCCCCGGTTCCTGAAAGTGGCCGCGTGCCTCGCCGCCGCGGCGCTGGTCGGCCGATCCGCATCCGCGCAACTGGCGTCGGCGGTCGACGTCTCGTCCGTCAGCAGCCAGCACGCCGCAAGCGACTGGCGCGGCCAGTTCGCCGTTTCTCCCTTCGTGCGGTTCGACCACCCGAGCCTCGCGCTCGATGCCCGCTGGACCGCGCTCGGTGGCGACGGCCAGCGGCTCGATGGGTTCGGCGAGCTCGCGGCGACGTATTTCTCCCCGACCCGCGCGGGTCTGCAGCTCTCCCTCGCCGGCTTCGGCAGCCGGACATTGCTGGTCGACTCGTTCCCGGTCTCGCGGATCGGCGCCGATGCACGCCTCTCGTATCGCCTCGGAAACTCCGGCGCATGGATCGGCCGAGAGGTGGCGCGCGACAACAGGTCGACGCCGGGGTCGCCGGTGCCGCACTACTCGGTAGGCGCGTGGCGGCAATGGCGGAGCGTGATCGTCACGGTATCACTCTCCTCGTTCGGCTCTCAGGAGGGCGCGCGAGCGGCGACGACGCGTCAAATCGTGCGACCCGCATTGAGCGGCCCGCTCGCTCCCACCGACACCGGGCGCAACTTCCAGTCGCTCGACACTATCACGGTCGTCGACAGCGGCAACGCCGGACGGCAGCACGACTGGCGCGATGCCGAGCTGGGACTCCACTGGAGCGCCGGCCGACTCGCGCTCGACGGCATATTCGGGACGCGGTACGCGGCGACGAACCAGCCTAACGAAACGTGGGCGAGCGTGCAGAGCGCCGTCGCCCTGGCGCCAACCATCGCGCTCATCGCATCGGCCGGGGTGCGCCCATCGAGCGCCGCGTACGGGATCGGCCGCTCCCGTTTCATGGAGCTCGGCGCGCGTGTCTCGCCGGGCGCGCTCCGGCGTCCGCGATTGCCCGGCGGAGTCCGACCCACCGCCGCGGCGTTTCAGGTCGACGACGATCACGGCGGCCGCCGGCTGCGCGTCCGCGTCCCCAGCGCTCGCTCGGTCGAGCTGGCCGGCGACTTTACCAACTGGCAGCCGATCGCGCTCAAGCAGGGCGACACGGACGAGTGGGAAGTGACGCTCCCCATCGCCCCCGGAGTGCACCGCCTGGCCATCCGCGTCGACAGCGATCGCTGGACGACGCCCCCCGGAGTTGTCACCGTGGCGGACGAGTTCCAGGGAACGGTCGGAGTCATCGTGGTCCGGTAGATGGGCGTGACGCGGCCGGACGTCCCGGGGTTCAACCTGGCGACGATGACGGATGCCATCCTCGTCCGCCGAGTGCTCGATGGCGACACGGCCGCGTTCACGATGCTCGTGGACCGGCATGCCGCGGCATGCACACGGTTTGCGACGCGGATGCTCGGCAACCGGGAAGATGCGGAAGACGCCACGCAGGAGACCTTCCTCCGCGCCTACCGATCGCTCGCACGATACGAGGAACGCCAGACCTTTCGAACATGGCTGTTCCAGATTCTCATCAATCGGTGCCGCACCGCCGCCGTCCGGCGCCAGCGCCGGCACCGTATGTTCCTCGTGGACGACACCGCGATCGCGGCGGCGAGCGTGCGACCAGCGGTCGACGCCGGTGATCTGCGGGCGGAGCTCAAGCGGGCGATCGACGCACTCGACCCGGACCAGCGCGAGGCGTTTCTCTTGAAGCACGTCGAGCAGCTCAGCTACGATGAGATGGCCGCGGCGACAGGAGTCGGCGTGTCGGCGCTCAAGATGCGAGTCAAGCGTGCGTGCGACCGAATGCAATGGATGCTGCGGCAGGGGGAGGCAAGCGATGTCGGAACCTGACGATCCACGCTGGCTGGACGAGGTTGCGGGCGAGCTGCGTCGTGAGGTAACCGTGCGACCAGCGTGGCGCGCGCGACTGCTCGACGACGTCGCACGCGCCGCCAGGCCATCCGCGCGAGACATGGTCGACGACCCGTTCGGCGACGACGAGCGAGCGCTCGACAACGGTCCGCGACGCTGGTCGATCACGGTCCGCCCCGTCGCGGGTCTCGCCGCCGCGTCGCTGCTCGTGGCACTCGGCGCCGGCGTGATGTACATGGCGATGGGGTCGCGCTCTGGGGCCAACCCAAGCCAGCGAGTCGCGCAGGTCAGATCGAGTACCGCATCCCCACAGCTCGTCTCCCGCGCTCCCGCAGCCACCGACCGAGAGGTCGTGCGGTTCGAGCTCTCCGCTCCACGCGCCTCGCACGTCGCACTCGTCGGCAGCTTCAATGAATGGAACCCGGTGGCCACACCGCTTTCGCGAGATCCGGCGAGCGGGAAATGGGTCGTGTCGCTTCGTCTGCCGCCGGGTCGCCACGTGTACGCCTTCGTGGTGGACGGCGACGTGACGGCCGATCCGTCCGCGCCGCGGGCCGCCGACGATGATTTCGGCTCACCGAGCTCGGTCGTGCTCGTTTCGTCGCCGGGCACATGATCGTTAGGCTCGTCGCTCTGGCCCTGGCGCTCGCGGCGTCGGCCGCCACGATGCGCGCCCAGGAGGTCGACCGGACGCTGCCGTCGCAGCTCTCGGCGCCGACTCGCGCGACACTCGAGCGGCTGATCGATTCGGCGCGCGTCACCGGCTTGCCGGTGGATCCGCTGTACTCGAAGGTGCGGGAGGGCGTCTTTCGTGGGGCGGACGAGCCCCGCGTCCTCGCCGCCGTCCAGCGCCTAACGCGCGACCTCGGCGACGCTCGCTCGGCGTTAGGCGACAGCGCTGGCGGGGAGGAGATCGCGGCGGGCGCGAATGCGCTGCGCGCGGGCCTGCATCCCGCTGACCTGTCGCGCCTGCGGGAGTCGCGCGGGCGGCGGCCGGATCATCCGCTCACGGTCGCGCTCGTCGTGCTGGCAGACCTGGCAACGCGCGGGGTCCCTCCGGCAATGGCTGCAGCGTCGGTGAACGAGCTCGTCGCGCGCAACGTCTCGGACGGGTCGCTGTTGTCGTTCCGCCAGAACGTGGAACGCGACCTCGTGGGTGGCCGCTCCGCGGCGGCAGCGCTCGATGCGCGAACGCGCGCGATGATCGACGAGCGGAGACCGTAGGCGACTGGCGACGCAAGACTGGTCGTCGGCATCGGGCTCGTTGGGCTCGTGGCAGCAGCTTGCAGCAAGCGCAGTAGCCCGCAGCCGTCGGCCACCAGCCCAGCAGCCGCACGCAGCTGGCAGCTACGTCCTGTCTGGATTCCCGATAGACCGGACGGGCCCCTACATTCCGATCGGCATGCGACTTCGACGGCGATGACCGATCTGCGGGACCGCCTTCAGGCCAGTCTCGGCGAGAGCTACCGGCTCGATCGTGAGCTTACCGGGGGCGGTATGTCGCGCGTGTTCGTCGCCCACGACACGCGACTCGGCCGCGAAGTCGTCGTGAAGGTTCTCTCGCCCGACCTTGCCGCGGGCGTCAACAGCGACCGGTTCCACCGCGAGATCCTCGTCGCGGCGCAGTTGCAGCATCCCCAGATCGTCCCCGTGCTCGCCGCCGGTGAAACCGACGGGCTGCCGTACTTCACCATGCCGTACGTCGCGGGCGAGTCGCTTCGCCGCCGGCTCAACGGCGGAAAGCCACTGCCCGTGGTCGAAACCGTCGCCGTGCTGCGCGACGTCGCCCGCGCGCTGGCGTACGCGCACGAGCACGGGGTCGTCCACCGCGACATCAAGCCCGACAACGTTCTCGTCGCCGGCGGATCCGCAGCGGTCACTGACTTCGGCATCGCGAAAGCACTGTCATCTTCACGGACGGTCGGCGGCGAGCATCTCACGCGTGTCGGTAACTCGCTCGGAACACCGGCGTACATGGCGCCCGAGCAGGTTGCCGCCGATCCCAACGCGGACCATCGCATTGATCTCTACTCGTTCGGTGCGATGGCCTACGAGCTGCTCACCGGCAGTCCGCCCTTCGGCGGAAGACCACCACATGAAGTGCTCTCGGCGCAGCTGACGGAACAGCCTGTTCCATTGCAGACGCGGGCGCCGGATGTACCGCCGGTACTGGCGGCGCTCGTCATGAAGTGTCTGGCGAAAAACCCCGCCGATCGTCCGCAGACCGCCGACGAGATCGTCCGCGCGCTCGACCGGGTTGATCTCTCGAGCGACGGGACCAGGTCGACGCCGATTGCGAAGGGCGGCGGGCGCGGGCGCACGATCGCCATCATCGCCGCGGTCGTCATTGCGGTGGCCGGAGGCGGCTGGGCGATCTGGGAACGATTCCGAAATCGCGGCCCTGCACCCGACCCTGCGACCGTCGCGGTGGTCCCGTTCCGTGTCTCGTCGGCCGATCCTGCGCTGTATTACCTGCGCGAAGGCATGCTCGACCTGCTCGCGGCGAAGCTGACCGGGGAAGGCGGTCTTCGCGCGACGGACCCGCGGCAATTGCTCGACGCGTGGCGAAAGGCCGGAGGGTCGGAATCGGCGGAGCTGTCGCGAGACGACGACTTGGCCCTCGCGCGGCGACTCGGTGCGGGGCGGCTCCTGCTCGGCGACGTCGTCGGCACGCCGAACCGCATCGTGCTCACGGCATCGCTACTCGGCTCGACTCACGGCGATTCGATCGTGAAGCTGAGTGTCGAGGGCCCGCCCGACAGCCTGGCGTGGCTCGTGGATCGCCTCGCGGCGCGACTGCTCGCCGAAACGTCGTCGGAGGGCGCCGCCGCGCGCGCCAGCCTAACGAGCACATCGCTCCCTGCCCTGCGCGCCTACCTGGATGGCCAGGCCAAGATGCGCCGAGTGGATGTGGTGGGCGCGGCGAAGGACTTCGAGCGGGCGTTGGACGCCGACTCGACGTTCGCGCTCGCCGCGCTCGGCCTGCGCATGGCGTCGTCCTGGTACGGCGACGCGACGCTGCAACAGCGCGGGATCGACATTGCCTGGCGGGAGCGGGCTCGGCTCAGCCAGCGCGATCAGGCGCTGCTGCTCGCGGTGGCGGGGCCTCGCTATCCGGAAGCGCCGACCGCGCAGGAGCTTCTCCAGGCGCGCGAGCGATATCTCGCCATGGCCCCGGACCGCGCCGACGCCTGGTACTTGTTAGGCGACCACATCTTCCACTACGGATGGGTACTCAACGTGCCCAACCCGGAAGAGCGTGCGCTGGAGTCGTTCCGCCGTGCATCCGAGATCGACTCGACCTACGTGGTCGGTTACGTCCACGCGCTGCCACTCTCGCTTTCGCTCGGCGACACGGCAGACGCTCGTCGCTTCGAGCGACTGCGACTCGCGGCGGACACCTCGCGCTACTGGTACGTGCTGCACCGTTGGCAGAAGGCGTACGTGCTTGGCGATTCCGCGCGCGCCCACGCGATCGCCGACTCGATCGATCTGTCGCAGTACGTCTACGGGATGGATCAGGTGGCGTTCTACGACGGCACCGGGACGCCCGATGTGAGACGCGGGATCGATACGGCGCTCAAGAAGGAAACCAGCGACCAGTCGCGACGCGCGATCGAGCGGCTCGCGCACGATTTCGAGCTCGTGTCGGGACGTCCATCATCGGCGCTGGCTCACCTGCTGGCGTCAGGCGACAGCTCGACCGACACGAACATCCCGATCCTCGAGGTGCGGGATGCGCTCATTGCCGACGGCGACACAACGGCCGCGCGGGAAGCGGTGCGCACGCTTGCCCGTTGGGAAGCCGGTCCGGTCGCGAGCGACTCCGCGCGTCGCGCCAACCAGCGCGCGGCGACGCGCGTGCTCGAGCCGTGGCGCCTCGCGCACGGGGATACATCGCAGACGCGCCGCAGCATCGATCGCCTTCGCACGATCGCGCGTCCACTCACCGGCGCGCGAAAGACCGAGGCGGAGGTCGAGATCGCGGCGATCGAAGCGATGCACGCCGATGTCGCCCACAGCGCGGACCTCCGCGCCATGACGTTGCATCTGGACTCGCTGCTTCGCCTGCTCGATTACGCGAGCGCGAACGCCGGACGCACGTCGTTCGAGAATCTCATTGCGGCGCGGTTGCTCGAGAAGGTGGGCGACACGCGCGGCGCGCTCGCCGCCGCGCGCCGCCGCACGGATGCCTGGGTACAGAATAACCCGTATCTCGGGACGCAACTGCGTGAGCAGGGCCGTCTCGCCGCGCTCGCCGGCGAGCGCGAGGAAGCAATCAGAGCGTATCGACACTACCTCGCGTTTCGCACGAACGTCGATCCCGCACTGCGTCCGCAAGTCGAGGCGGTTCGCCGAGAGCTCAATCAGCTCGAGAAGTCGAGCGCTGGAAAATGAGGCGACTGGCGACTGGCGACTGCCGGGGACGGGGGACGGACGACGGGCGACCGGCGAAAGGGCGCCGGCAAAAAACCGCGTCATTCCCGATTCCCGACTCCGCATCGCTTCAACAACCGCTTCGGCGCCGCCGCGTTCGGGTATAGCTCGCGCGCCGCGCCGGCGTACTGACGCACGTGCTTGCAGTCCCCTCGCGCCGCATACGTCTCGGCGAGGCGCATGCTGATGCGAAAACTGCCCGGATCGAAGAGCGCCGCTCGCGCCGCCTGGCCCGTCGTCGTGGCCGAGGTGTACACGGACATCGCAGCGATCTGCCCGCTGGAGCGAAGGACCACGAGCAGCGCGACGACAACCGCCGTGCCTAACAACGGACCGCGAATGGTCGCCGGGAGCGTAGCGCGAGTCTTCCCCGCTGGCGACAGCGCCCCGACGATCGACCAGAGGAAGAGACTCGGGATCGCGATCAGCAGCACCGCATCGAACGCGCCGACGATCGCCGCGATCACCACCGTGGCCGCGAGCGCGATGGCGCCGAGTCGATCGTGCGCCGTCGTCGCCGCCTGCGCACGCACCCACGCGCCCACGAGCAGAGCGAGCAGCCCCAGGGTGTAGATCACGACCGCCACAACACCGCGTTCGGCGACGAAGGCCACCCAATCACTGCTCGGCCACGGGTTGGAGGTCATGCCCTC
>Ga0070659_100004056_pt1 | contig 10442 bp, 12 predicted proteins | sample KBSC23metaG_FD_64666 | JGI IMG/M metagenome (GOLD analysis project Ga0070659, IMG submission 64666) | Corn rhizosphere microbial communities from Kellogg Biological Station, Michigan, USA - KBS C2-3 metaG | ecosystem: Host-associated > Plants > Roots > Rhizosphere > Soil ...
ACCATGATGACGGCGTCCGCAGGCTCGCCACGCGCGAGTCGGTTCGGAATCGCTTCGGGTGACTTGCCCATCGACGGGCCGAGGGCCGTATCCAGCGTGTTGCCTGTCTGGGACGCGAACTTGGGTCCCAGCAACTTGTACGCGGCAGTAAAGCCACCAGAACTCATGACGTGCAGCTCGGCTGCCTGTACGTTTGCCGTTGCGGCCGACGTTGCAACGAGCGCGACTGCGCATAGTTTTAGAAACAGGTTCTTCATCGTCATGGTCGAGATCATGCGGGGACGTAGGTGTTCGTGAACAGAGGGGACGGGCTGTGCGTCAATGCGCTGGATTGAGCATCACCGTGCGGCGACGATAGAGTGCGAACATCGCAAGGAGTGCGCACAGGGCTGCAAAGCTCATCCAATAGCCTGGCGCGGCTTTGTCACCTGTCATGTGAATGACGGCCGTTGAGATGGCTGGCGTGAAGCCACCAAAGACGGCTGTGGCGAGACTATAGGCAAGCGAGAAACCTGCAACGCGCACCTGCACCGGCATCACTTCCGTGAGGGCGACGATCATCGCGCCGTTATAGATGCCGTACATAAACGAGAGCCACAGGAGCACGAGCAGCATGTTCAGGAAGCTCGGCGCATGCGCGAGCAGCGAGAGCGCCGGATATGCGGTGGCGATGGTGAGCACCGTCATACCGACGAGGAGCGGCCGACGGCCAATCTTGTCGGAAAGCGCACCGCCGATGGGTAGCCACACGAAGTTCGACACGCCAACACACAGGGTCACAAGCAGGCTATCGGCCGTGCTCAGGTGCAGCACCGTCCTGCCGAAGGTCGGGGCGTATACCGTGATGAGATAGAAGCTCGTGGTCGTCATGGCCACCAGCATCATGCCGGCGACGACCACGGTCCAGTTCTGAACCAGCGTACGGAACACTTCCTGCATGCTCGGACGATGCTGGCGCGCCTTGAACTCTTGAGTTTCCTCGAGATTGCGGCGTAGCGCGAAGATGAACGGCACGATCATGCAGCCGACGAAGAACGGCACGCGCCATCCCCACGCGGCGATGGCCGGTGCGCTCAGCCATTGATTGAGCGCGAATCCGAGGCCTGCCGCGAGGACAATCGCCACCTGCTGACTTGCGGACTGCCAGCTCGTGAAGAAGCCCTTGCGGCCGGGCGAGGCCATCTCGGCCAGATAGACCGACACGCCGCCCAATTCAGCGCCGGCCGAGAAGCCCTGCAGGAGCCGTCCGAGCAACACGAGCGCAGGCGCCAGAAGGCCAATCGTGGCGTAGCCGGGGACGAACGCGATCAGGACAGTCCCGCTTGCCATGATGGAGAGCGTGACGATGAGGCCCTTTCGACGACCAACGTCATCGATGTAGGCCCCAAGCACAATCGCGCCCAATGGTCGCATCAGAAAACCCGCGCCAAACACAGCGAACGTCATCATCAACGAGGCGAACTCGCTCTCGGTCGGAAAGAAGACGTTGGCGATCTGCGTGGCGTAGAAGCCGAACAGGAAGAAGTCGAACTGCTCCAGGAAATTCCCGGCGGTAACGCGGAAAACTGCTGCCGCCTTTGAATGCCCGGCCGAAAGGCTGGAGGGGGGGTGCATCGAGGTGTCTCCTGGAATACCAAAAAAAACCGCCGTGGTTCGGTCGATTGTCGTTTTGGCCAATGGTCTCCCGGGAGACACAGAAACGGGAAGTGCAATTTTTGGAACGATTGATGTTCCTTGGTTATCAATCGATTCGGCCCCAGGCGGCCGGATTCCTACCGCGTGAGCGTGCAGTGGCGGTCATTACAGGTGTGCGGTTGTGCCGCGACGTGGCAGTGCGCTTACCGAGATTACGTCTGCAAGCGAACGCAGGCGACGGAATGGAGAGCGGGCTCCCGGCGTCACGCCTTACGCTTGACCGACCAACGATGAACTGACCGTCGGAAGAACAAGACAGGCCATCACGCCATCACTGCGAGATCCGTTCGCCACCCCGTTCGCGGTGACCGCATCTCGTCGGAGCATCCCAGCGCCTAAGCCTTCTTCAAAAATTCCGGCTTGAGCAGATAGCTCACGCCATCGATCTTGCAATCGATCGGATGATCGCCCGAGACCAGGCGGATGTTCTTGACCTTGGTGCCGGCCTTGAGCGTGCCCGAACTGCCCTTGAGTTTCAGATCCTTGATCAGGGTGGCGGAATCGCCGGTGCTCAAGGGGTTGCCGTTGCTGTCTTTGATGACGGCTTCGGCTTCCACCTCTTCCTCCGGTGCCGACATGCTCCATTCATGCGCGCAATCCGGGCAGATATAGAGCTCGCCGTCTTGATAGGTATTCTCAGAAGCGCATTGCGGACAGGCGGGAATTGTGGACATGGCAAACAGTGTGAAAGCGATCAAAAGGGGCTGGCACTATACCAGCCGTGGCACCGCCGGCATGCTTGCGCGCCGCGCCTTTCGGTATGATCCTGCCTTCAATCATCTGAAATCTGAACGCAGGAAGGACACCATGGGCGAAGCCAAAAAACGCGGCACACAGGCCGAGCGCATTTCCCAGGCACACGCCCGGCTGGACGCGCTGCGCCCGGAAAAGCTGGTCTGCGGCGCCTGCCAGACCACTTTTACCGAATTCGAAGGAATGGAGCCGCGCGACATGCCCGGCATCCACGCCATCTTCGGCGGCGAATGCCCGAACTGCGGCGAAAGCGTGATCTCCTTCAACGGCGAGCCCGAAGCCGTGGCTGCGGCCATGCTGGCGTACCAGGACGCCATGGAAGACGCCAAGCTCGGCGCGCAGACGCAGGAAGGCAAGCACATGCCGTACGTGGACGACGAAGACAAGCCGACGCACCACTGAACCGGCCATGGACGACAAGAACAACACGCCGGCGCCCCGCTACCGCCACTACAAGGGCGGTGAATACGAATGGCTGTGCGAGGCTACGTACGAGCCCGACCCCGCCATCAAGATGACGGTCTACCGTACCGCCAACGGCACGATCTGGACGCGCCCATCGACGATGTTTCATGAGCTGGTTGAAGTCGACGGCCGCCAGGTGCCGCGCTTCGCGCTCATCGACTGAATGCCGGCGGATACCGTTTCAGCACGCGCGGGCCTACGGGCCCGCTTTACGTATTGGCGCGACCTGACGGGCGCCTGGGCCGCGCGGCACGGACGGCTGATGGCGGGGCTGCACGAGTTTGTGGTCTTTGGGATCAAGCAGGCGTGGGCGTGCCTGTTCGGTGGGTTGATGGTCGCTCTGCTGATCGGTACGCATCTTTGGTACCCGGCGGACGCGCCGATTACCCGCTATGACGCGCTGACCATCGCCGCCGTCATCATCCAGATCACGCTGCTTTGGCTGAAGCTGGAGACGTGGGACGAAGCCAAGGTGATCCTGATGTTCCATGTGGCCGGCACGGGCATGGAGGTGTTCAAGACGGCAGTCGGTTCGTGGATTTACCCAGAAGTTTCGGTCCTGCGCATTGGTGGCGTGCCGCTGTTTACTGGGTTCATGTATGCCTCGGTGGGCAGCTATATCGCGCGGGCGTGGCGGGAATTTGACCTGCGCTTCTCGCACCATCCGCCGCTGGTGGTCGCTGCCCTGCTCTCGCTGGGCATCTACGTGAACTTCTTCCTGCACCACTACTGGTGGGACTTGCGCTACGTGCTGATGGCGCTGATTGCCGTGGCGTTCCGGCGCTGCTGGATCCATTTCCGCATCGACCGCGTGCACCGGCGTATGCCGTTCCTGTTGGGCTTCACGCTGGTGGCGCTGTTCATCTGGCTGGCAGAAAACATCGGCACGTTCACGCGCACGTGGCTTTATCCGAGCCAGTTGCAGGGGTGGGAGATGGTGTCTACAGCCAAGCTGGGCGCGTGGTTCCTGCTGACCATCATGAGCTACGAGATGGTGACGCTGGTCAACCGGCCGCGGCCCGTGGACGGCGCTTGAGCCACCCATGCTCGTTGGGCATCGGCACTTGATGTTCGAAGGTCACGCGCACGCGGCGCGAGAACTGCAGATAGACGCCGCAAGTGAGCAGCATCGCAGCCGCGACGACCACGCCGTCGATGAACGTCGCGCGCGCGCCCGGAATGCCACCAGCCATCAGCGTCAGCCCGATCAGCGGCGGCAGCACCACCATATGCACGATCGTGGCCAGCCGGAACGCGCTGTCATGCGTGGTGGCCAGCACCAGCACCGTCACACATGAGATGAGATACAGCAGCGTGGTCAGGTTGATGGCGCCGCTGCCCGGTGTGTTGGCGTGGAAGAGATCAGCGCCCGCCGCCTGCAGCGCATCGACCGACAAGCCCTGCCAGAACACCCAAGTCGGCCCGATGATGACAACGGCAAGCACCCACGGCAGCCACCCGGCAATGCCGCTCAGCGGATGGTGTTCCGCTTCGATCGGATCAATGTCGACCCAGCGATGCGTCAGCATGATGCACCCCCAACAATGCGCGCCCGTTCTGATGACGGGTTGCTCTGGCACGTATCCAGCGATACTTGCCTCCCCTATTCCCTAGCTTAGTTCGCCAGGCAAGGCACGCAATGGAGGAGGAACCCTGAGCGCACACACGGGTTGCGCCACGTCAACGTCAACGTCAACGTCAGCTACCGGCGGAATAGGCGCGGACGATCCGGATCGTAAAGCGGGTCCGGCGTGATCTGCGTGAGTTGAAGAACGCCGGCTGGGTCGAAGTAGAAATGCATCAGCGATGGCCACACGTCGTCCGACTTGAAGCGGTATGACCAGACCAGCCGGTCCATGCGGGGGAAGTACGCCGTCTCGACCGGCCGGCCGAAATGCCGCAGCACGTCATCCTTGGTCCAGGCGCCGACCTTGGCCTGGGCAAACTCAAGGCTGCTCAACACCTGCTTAAAGGCGATGAGCTTGCCGTTGGCATCAAAGTCCGCCGCGTAGGTGAACTGGCCGTACGGCTGCGTCGGATACAGCCAGCGCGTGCCGCCGTCCAGCGGATAGGTTTCGCGTGGCGGGCCAAACTGCGCCTGCACCGTAGACGTGTCGCCGCCGATGAGCCGCTGCCCCTTCGTCACCGGGGATTCCAATGCCGCACATCCCGCCAGCGTGGCGATCATCGCCGCCATGGCCAGCCATCTACTACATGTCGCGTTCAACATAGGCGAAATCGATTGAGGGTTTCGGGTGCACGCCTATTGTCCACGACTTGCGCTCACCTGCCCTCACTGCCCCTTGAGCCAAGGCGATTGCGTGCTCCAGAAAATAATGTTCGCACCGAGATATTGTTCTGCGTAGTCGACAAACTCGTCGCGTGTGAAGCGTTTGCGTGTCTGCGGGTTCGTGTAGGTCAACGTCGGCTCCTGAACCGCCATCGCAACCAGGGCGAGCTTGCATTTGTACTGATGGAAGAACGGGTAGGCATTCTTCATCTGCGCCTTCTTGCCGGGCACGATGTCGGGCCCACCCAGACCGATACCGTTCTCGCTGGCGAACGCGAACAGACGCGACATGTATTGATGGTCGTTGTCCCATTCACACGGCCAGAAATTGACGTACTGCACGACGTGCGATTTGCGGAACGCCCGTCTCGCAAAGCCCAGGTTGTTCAAGGTTGCGTCGAAATACTTGTTGCAACTGAAGCCGCTCCTGTCTCGCTTCATGTCCAGATCAATGGCTGTTTCCGGCAGATTGATGCCCGTGATGCGGCCGTCGAACTGCTTTGCCAAGGCGGCCAGAAGCTGCTGATACCGCTCACGTAACGCAGGGTTCCACTGCTGCGCGACCCAGCCGTTTCCAACCGGCTGGTTTTCCCCCGGATTGTCGTATTGCGGCACCAGTCCGCCTTGATATTCGCGGTCCTGCAACAGATAGGCGGGGATGTTGCGGGCTTGCGGCTCGAAGAACCGATCCTGAATCTGAACGAAGAGTTTTTTGTTCAAACGGTTCAGGTAATCCAGATCCTGTTCGATCCGCGAGAAGTCATATTGCCCTTTGCCTTTCTCCAGCATCTTCCACGGGTACACGATCTGGACGCCGTCGATCTCCGGCCGCTGGATCAGCGCGTCGATCTGCCGTAAGTCTCCGGAACTGGTGTAGAGGAAGTTCTGGACAGGTGTGGCATATGCGTTCCCGCACAGCGCGCATAGCGCGAGCAGAACAACAAGGCATGTGTTCGACAAGGTTGCTCTGGCCGACAGCATCGGGACTCCTGGCGTAAAAAACTCAGCCGTTGGAGCCCATGCGCAAGGCCGCGGTTCCTGATCGATAACCCCGATGCGCGCTAAGGCGGGGGTTACGTCACCCGGGCAACAACGGCCCGATGTCGAGGTACGTAGCCGCCAGGCGCGCGTCAGCATGCGGCAGGCGCGGGATGGTGCCCAAGTGCGGCGCAGCAATCCAGCGGCGCAGCGTGGCAACGTTGTCGTCCAGCCCGGCCAGGCACGCGTCGACGACATTGCCGACCCAGCCGGCCAGGTGCAACCCGCGTGCCGCAATCGCTTCGGTGGTCAATGCGGCGTGGTTCAGACAGCCCAGGCGCAGGCCAACCACCAGCACCACCGGCAAGCCCAGCGCCACGGCCATCTCTGCCGTATCAAAGTCGTCGGACAGCGGCACGCGGAAACCACCAACGCCTTCCACCACCACGGCATCCGCCAGCGACTTCGCTTGCACGAACGCATCAAGGATGGGCGGCAGCGTGATGGTCACGCCTTCGCGCGCGGCGGCCAGATGCGGAGACATTGGCGCATCGAGCAGCCACGGGCAAACGGTTTCGAGCGGCAGATCAACCGATGCAGCGGCGCGCAATTGCTCAACGTCTTCATTGGTGCGCGCGGGCGCGCCCGTCAACGTGCCGGCTGCGATCGGCTTGAGGCCTGCGGCCCGGTAGCCCGCATCGGCCAGCTTGGTGAGCAACGCGGCGCTGACCAGCGTCTTGCCGACCTCCGTATCCGTACCGGTGACGAAGCAATCGAAGCGCGCGGGCATGTCAGGCGGCCTTGGCCGGTTGCGGCGCGGGTTGCCATGATGCGCCGGCCGCTTCCAGCGCCTGCGCCAGGCGCTCGATGTCTGCGTCGGTATGCGCGGCAGACAGCGTGATGCGCAGGCGCGCCGTGCCGGCCGGCACCGTCGGCGGCCGGATGGCGGCGATGCGGATGCCTTCGCGTTCCAGCGCGACGGCCAAGGCCAGCGCCGGAGCGTTCTCACCGATAACAATGGGCTGGATGGCCGTTGGTGACGGCATCCACTGCCAGCCAAAGCGTGCCGCCAAACGCTGGGCGTGTGCGCTCCACACAGCGATATGGCGATCGAGGCGCGCACGGCGTTCCGCACCCTCCTCGCCCGCGATCAAGTCGAGCGCCGCTTCCACCGCACACGCAATTCCAGGCGGCGTCGCCGTCGTAAAGATGTACGTGCGCGCCCGCTGGATCAGCCAGTCGATCACCAGCCGATGCGCCACGATGGCGGCCCCGGAACCGCCCGCCGCCTTGCCGAACGTACCGACGTAGACGATGCGTTCCGAGCGCAGCCCAAAGTGCGACAGCACGCCCGAGCCATCCGCCCCGAGCACGCCCAGGCCGTGCGCATCATCAACGATCAACCAGGCGTCATAACGCTCAGCCAACGCCAGCAGTTCGGGCAGCGGTGCGATATCGCCGTCCATGCTGAACACGCCATCGGTGACGATCAGCTTGTTGCGGCTTGTGCTGGCGGCCAGGAGCGCTTCCAACGCCGCCAGATCGACGTGCGGATACACCTTGACTGGCGCCCGCGACAGCCGCGCGCCATCAATGAGCGACGCGTGGTTCAGCGCGTCGGAGAAGATCGTGCATTCTTCCGCCGGCCGAATGCTGCCGGCCTGCGCCAAAGCGCTCACCACGGCCAGGTTCGCCATGTAGCCGGTGCAGAAGAACAGCGCATCCGCCTCGGGAATGTGCGGAGCCTGCAGCGCGGCCATGCGCGCCTCCAGCCGCGCGTGCGCAATCGAATGGCCGCTGACCAAGTGCGATGCGCCGCTGCCAAAGCCATATTGCTGGGTGCCCTGCGCCATCGCTTCAGCCAATGCTGGGTGCGCCGCCAAGCCAAGATAGTCGTTGCCGCAGAAGCCGAGAATGTCGCGCCATTCGTCCGGCAGGCCGCCCGGCACGCTGATGCGCTGGCTGCGGTCGGTCGGGCTGTAGGCGGTGCGGCGCACGCGGCGCAGGTGCGCGGCGTCGATGGCGTCCAGGCCCGCCTGCAGGTCGTCAAGCAATCGCATAGGTTTCTCCTTCTCGGCCGTCGTCCGTACCGGCGGCTTGGGCAAGTGTGTCTTCCAGGGTCTGCAGCGTGCGTTCGACCAGGGTGTCGGTCTCTTTGTCGCTCAGTACATACGGCGGCAGCAGATAAACGGTATTGCCGATCGGGCGCAGCAGCAGCCCGTGCGTGCGCGCCATGAGCGCAAAGCGCTCGGCAAAGCGGGCACCCGCCACTTCGGGGTGCACGTCGAAGGCAGTGATCATCCCCGTCTGCCGCAGATGGGCGAAGCGCGCGTCGTGCGACAGCGGCGCCAGCCCCTGCGCAATGCGCGCGGCGGTCACGCGGTTGCGCGCGAACACATCCTCTTCCGCAAACAGATCCAGCGTGGCCAGCGCCGCGCGGCACGCCAGCGGGTTGCCCGTGTATGAATGCGAATGCAGAAAGCTGCGCACCGGCGCATCGTCGTTGAAAGCGTTGTAGATGGCATCGCGCGACAGCACGATCGACAGCGGCAGATATCCCCCGCTGATGCCCTTGGACAGGCACAGCAGATCCGGCCACACGCCAGCCTGCTCGCACGCGAAGAAGGTGCCGGTGCGCCCACAGCCGACGGCAATCTCATCCGCAATCCAATGCACGCCAAATTCATCGCACAGCGCGCGCACGCCGCGCAGATAGCTCACATCGTGCATGGCCATGCCGGCCGCGCATTGCACCAGCGGCTCGATGATGACGGCGGCGATGGTGCCCGCGTTGGCGCTCAGGCAATCGCGCAGCGCGGCCAGGGCGCGCTCGGCCACATCGGCGGCGGTTTCGCCTGGGCCGGCCAAGCGGGCGTCCGGCGACGGCACGCGGTGCGATTGCAGGATCAGCGGGTCATACGCATCGCGGAAGATCGCCACATCGGTCACGCCCAACGCGCCGAGCGTCTCACCGTGGTAGCCGTGTTCCAGGCAGACAAAACGGCTGCGCATGCCCTGCCCTGCATTCCGGTGCGCGTGGAAACTCATCTTCAGCGCGATTTCCACGGCAGATGCGCCATCCGAGCCGAAGAAGCTGTGACCCAGCACGCCGCCGGTCAGTTCGATCAGCCGCTCAGCCAGTTCGACCGCCGGGCGGTGCGTGGCGCCGGCCAGCATCACGTGCTCCAGCGAATCGAGCTGCGTTTTGAGCGCAGCGTTGATGTGCGGATTGGCGTGACCGAACAGGTTCACCCACCACGAGCTGGTCCCGTCCAGGTAGCGTTTGCCGTCAAAGTCGATCAGCCACGGCCCTTGGCCGCGTGCGATCGGCAGGGGCGGCATGGCATCGAGCCGCGCATTTTGCGTGCACGGATGCCACACGGCCGCACGGCTGCGCGCTTGCCATGCCGTGTTGGCGCTGGGCGCGCCATCGGCTGGCACAGGAATGGGGGGATACGCCATACGAACCTCCAGTTGCGACGCCGGCCCGGGCATTGCTGCACAACGGAACCGGCACATGGCGGCGTATGGTAGGTGGCTTGCCAATCAAACGACAAGCGAACAGATCAACGCTTTTTGAAGGCGGTTTGCCTGACAAAGCAAGATGAAGCGGCCTTTTTGACCGAAACGTCGCCCGTCTTGCGTTCATCTTTGCGCAAAAAATTTTCGCCAAGTGTCAAAACAAGAGACGTATTTGCCGCTTTCATTGGCGCAGTTCTAGTACCGACGCCCTATCAGCCCACCGTGATGTTCAGAATGTACTGAAAGTATGGCTGCGATCATTGCCCCACCCTAGGGATAACCCTATACTCGGGAAAACCCTAGAGAGAACAACATCATGATCCAGCAAGCCTATTACACCCCGAAGTTCGCCACCGAAGCCCAACTGCAAACGGCTGGCAGCAAGCCAATGGCGCTGATGCGCGCCGCCTTCAACTACTTCCGCAACGGTTGGGATGACAACCTGGAAAACGCCGAAGTGGTGGGCAAGTCGGGTTCGCATATCGGCTAATCCAACGGCTCCAGTAAGCCTATATCGACAAAACGGCGCATCGGCGCCGTTTTTGTTTGGGCGAGCGCATGTAGCGCGATCACCCCAAATCCCCGCCGCCAACCGGCAGCACCGTCCCGGTGATGTACGAGGCCTCGTCCGACGCCAGAAACAGGATCGCCCTCACCTGCTCGTCGATCGTGCCGTAGCGGTGCATCAGGCTGCTGGCGAGAGTCTGGTCGACGATGCCCTGGTACCAGATGGTTTCCT
>Ga0070659_100004058_pt1 | contig 10441 bp, 13 predicted proteins | sample KBSC23metaG_FD_64666 | JGI IMG/M metagenome (GOLD analysis project Ga0070659, IMG submission 64666) | Corn rhizosphere microbial communities from Kellogg Biological Station, Michigan, USA - KBS C2-3 metaG | ecosystem: Host-associated > Plants > Roots > Rhizosphere > Soil ...
ACTCGACGGGAACGGGGGCCCAACTCGACGGGGGCCAGCTCTCGGGTCAGTCGGAGAGATCGACGATCACTGGGGCGTGGTCGGAGGCGCCCTTGCCGTGTCCGTCGGAGCCGGCGCGCTCCTCGCGGTCGACGCGGGCGCCGGTGACCCGGGAGGCCACGGCGGGGGAGCCGAGCACCAGGTCGATGCGCATGCCGCGGTTGCGCTCGAACCGCTGCCGGTAGTAGTCCCAGTACGTGAAGCCGGCGGGTCCGCTGACGTGCGGCCGCACCAGGTCGGCGTACCCGGAGTCGAGGAATCGCTGGTACGCCGCACGCTCGGCCGGCGTGACGTGGGTGGACGTCGCGAACCGGGTGATGTCGAAGACGTCGTCGTCGGTCGGTGCGAGGTTCCAGTCGCCCGCGAGAACGGTCGGTGCGTCCAGCCAGTGCTGCGCCGCGTCGTGCAGCCGGTCGAGCCAGTCGAGCTTGTAGACGTAGTGCGGGTCGTCGGGTTTGCGGCCGTTGGGGACGTACAGCGACCACACCCGTACGCCGCCGCACACGGCCCCGACCGCCCGCGCCTCCGTCGTCTTCGCGTCCCCCCAGGTCGGCACACCCTCGAAGCCGGCCGTCACGTCCTCGAGGCCCACCCTGCTCACCACCGCGACGCCGTTCCACTGGTCGAACCCGGCGGCGGCCACGTCGTAACCCGCTGACTGCAGGCCCATCAACGGCAGCTGGTCCTCGCGCGCCTTGGTCTCCTGCAGCGCCAGCACATCGATGTCGTGGCGCTCCAGGAACGCCTCGACGCGGTCGATGCGGGAGCGGAGCGAGTTGACGTTCCAGGTGGCGATGCGCACCCGGCGAGACTAGCCAGCGCCGAGCACGAGCGGCACGACAACCGTGGCGGCGTACCGGTGGGCCGCCTTCGGCGAGCTCAGGTCGGGGCCGCCGCCGGGAGTGAGCACGAGCGAGTGGATGAGCCGCGCGACGGTGTGCCCGAGGTCCGACGGGTCGGCCGGCGGCTCGGTGCCGCGCCACCGGTGCAGCTCGCGAACCCGGTGGGCGATCGTGTCCGCCGCGAACCCGAGGACGTCGGCAGCGCCCGCGGTCATGCTGTGCGCGACCTGGTCGTGGTCGACCTCGAGCATCCGCTGCAGCAGGGCGTGTCCCCGCATCAGGCTGACCGCCTCGGTGAACATCGTGACGACGTTCTCGACCGGGTCGAAGTCGCCTCCGGGGGTGTCGGGTACGTCGGGCACGCGAGCGGTGAGCTGTTCGAGGACTCGCCCGGCCTCGTGGAGGTACGCCGCCGCGAGCAACTGCTCTCGGCTCCCGAAGCGCCGGTAGACCGTTGCCCTGTTCACTCCGGCGCGGCGTGCGACGTCGTCGGTGCTCGTGCGCCGGATCCCGGTCAGCGCGAACTGCTCGAGTGCTGCCTGCAGGATGTCGACGTCCGTGATCACGCGATCCTCCCTTGCACCGATGCAACAACTAGTGTTTCATTGTTGCACATGACGACCGCGCCTGCACGGCCCCCGCGTGCGACCGACCCGGGTCCGACGATCACGCTGGCCGATCTGCTTCGCGAGTTCGGCCTCCTGCTCGGCTCCGGGTCCGCGGTGATGTACCAGCTCGCGGTGTGGGGCGTCGGCAAGGGCGTCGCCGAGCACTCCACCACGATGCAGCGACCGGTCGACCGGCTCCGGACCACGCTGACCTACGTCTACGTGATGGGGCTCGGCAGCGACGAGGAGCGGGCCCAGGTCGCCCGGATGGTGAACAAGGCGCACGTGCCGATCAAGGGCGAGGGGTACAGCGCCTTCGACCCCGAGCTCCAGCTGTGGGTCGCGGCCACCTTGGCCGAAGTCGGCCGCGAGATGTACGAGCGGATCTTCGGACCGCTCGATCCGCTGACGCTGGAGCACCTCTACCGCGAGGGGTGGGTCTACGGCACCGCCTTGCAGGTGAAGCCGGAGATGTGGCCACCGACGCGCGCCGAGTTCGACGCCTACTGGCAGCGGATGCAGGGTGAGTTCCGCTCCGATCCTCAGATCCAGCGCTACGCCCGGGCCCTGCTGTCCACGAAGGACGCGAAGTGGTTCGTCAAGCCGATCGCCCCGCTGATCAGCCTGGTCACCCGCGGCAACCTCAGCCCGGCGGCACGTGCGGCTCTCGCGCTTCCGTGGAGCGCGAAGGAACAGCGCCACTACGACGCCTTCTGGCGAGTCGTGCGGGCGGTCTACCCACGGGTCCCGAAGTCGGTGCGCGCGCTCCCGGCGCACGTCGCGATGGCCGAGGTGCGCTGGCGGATGCGCACCGGTCGCCGGGTGATCTGATTTCATCGACGCATGAGGCGGCTGATCGAGGTGATGCTGGTCGTCGCGATCGCCCTCGACGCGGCGTACTGGACGATCTGGAGCACCCACCGCGACTGGATCGCCAGCGAGCACGACCACGCCTACTACGAGTTCGAGAATGCCTTTCCCCTGGCTGACATCTGGCTCGGCATCGCCTGCGTGCTGGCGCTCGTCACGCTCCGCGCCGGTCGACCGAGCGCCCTGTTCTGGCTGCTGTGCGCAGGCAGTGCGGGGCTGTACCTCTTCGGCATGGACCTCCTGTACGACGTGCAGAACGGCATCTTCGCGAAGGGTGGCGGCGGGGCCTTCGAGGCGGTCGTGGTCGCACTGACGCTGGTGTTCTCGGTCACCGTGCTGAGCTGGTCGTGGCACCACCGTGCCGAGCTGCTGTCCGGGGAGAGGGCCGTCTAGCATCGCCCGCCGCCCGGGCACACCGGCAATACTGTCGCCATGGGCCGACCGCGCGATCGCAGCCAAGGCTCCGTGTCCGGGGGCATCGTCGATGGGCTGAACCGCGTCTTCGTGCAGCTCGTGATCCTGATCGGTCTCATGGCGCTGACCCTCACGATCGTGTTCGCCTACCTGATCGGCTCGGTCCGGCCCGAGCAGGAGCGCTACCGCACCGCTGGTCGGGCGCTGAACCTCGCGCACGCGGCCATGATCGACCAGGAGACCGGGCTGCGTGGCTACCTGCTCACCCGCGACTCCTCCTACCTCGAGCCCTACTACTCAGGCGTCGCGACGCTCCAGAAGCAGAACGCGACGCTGGAACGAAACCTGGGCGGCGACCTTTCTGCGCTGCTGCTGACCATGCGCGTAGCCGAGCAGGCGTGGCAATCGGAGTGGGCAACCGAGGTGGTCTCCGGTACGCCGGTGGCTGGCGCGGAGCTCGACACGTTCTACGCACACGGCCGGAGCCTCTTCGACCGGTACCGGACGGCCGAGGCCGCGTTGAACGACCGCATCTCGGCCAGGCGGGACAGCTTGTTCGCCCATCAGGGCCGGGTGCTGACCAGCGGGCTCGTGGCGACCTTGCTGCTCGGCGGGCTGCTCGTGGCCGGTGCAGCCTGGCAACGACGTCGGTTGAAGGAGGCCGTCCTCCCTCCGGTGATCGCCATCGTCTCGGCGACGGAGGCGATCGCCCGCAACGACCTCGATGCCGAGCTGGTGGCCTCGGGCGCGAGTGAGTTCCGGCGGATCGGCGAGAGCATCAACCAGATGCGCGGGGCACTCGCCGAGGCGCGCGACCGCGACGTGGCGGCCCAGGAGAGGATCGAGATCCAGGCCGGGCAGCTGCGGAACATCCTGGCGATGGCACGCGAGATCTCGGGCAGCCTCAACCTGCGCTACGTTCTCCGCACGGTCGCGACCTCGGCGAGCACCGTGAGTGGTTTCGAACGTGTCATCATCTGGCTCGCCGACGACGAAGCAGCGATGTCACTGTCAGCGGCGTACGACTCGAGCAGTCCCGACGGGCTGGCCGTAGGCGAGCTCGGGGCAGAGCCGGGCGTCGGCGTGGTCGGACAGGCCATCCGTTACGGCCGCACGGCGACCGAGAACGCCAGCAGGGAGTCGAGCGTCGAGGTCCACGTGGAGAACGACCTCCGGTCGGTGGCGGTCCCCCTGGTCGTCGGCGCGCGCGTCACGGGGGCGATCGAGCTGTCGGGCCCCGAGCCGCACCGGATGACCAGGGGAAGTGTCGACGTCCTGGAGACGCTCGCGATGCACGCCGCGGCAGCGATCGAGGCGGCCAGCCTGCACACCCACACCGAGCAGCTCGCCCACACCGATGCGCTGACCGGGCTTGCGAACCGCCGTCGCCTGGACCATGAGCTGGCTCTCGAGTGCGAGAGATCCGCGCGGTACCAACGCCCCTTCGCTCTGATCATGTTCGACGTCGACCACTTCAAGCGCGTCAACGACACCTATGGGCACACCCGCGGGGACGAGATCCTGCAGCAGCTCGCCGAGGTCGTCCGCCAGGAGGTCAGGACGACTGACAGTGTCTACCGTTATGGCGGCGAGGAGTTCGTCGTACTGGCTCGGGAGACCGACCACCGCGATGCCGCCGAGCTGGCCGAACGCCTGCGTGCCCGGATCGAGGCGCACTTCTCGGCTCGCGGAGCGGTCGCACCGGTCACCGCGTCGTTCGGCATCGCGCTCGTGCCTCCCGAGGACCCCGACCCGGCTCAGGTGGTCGCCAGCGCGGACGCCGCGCTGTACCGCTCGAAGGAGGGTGGCCGCAACCGCGTGAGCGGACCTCCGGAGGTCGGTCAGGACCGCCACACCGACGCGACGTCGCGGCGGTAGCCGCGGCCGAAGATCCCGCCGATGATCGCGAGCACCGGCCCCGGCACGGAGTCGGTGATCGCGGCTCTCTCCGCGGGGCTCGCGCCGTCCAGCACCCAGGCGAAGAATCGCCCGCCCTTCGCCGGCGAGACCTTGGCGAACTGCGTGCCCATGGCCTTCATCTCCGGCCCGTCGGCGTTGGCGAGGTAGACGGCCTCGGTCTCCGCCTCCTCGTGGTCGAGGTGGGCGTTCGTGATCGCCCGCAGGTGCTCCATCGCGGTGCGGGCGGCCGCCGCGTCGGCGCCCGTGGCCGAGGCCCGCAACGAGGTCATCGCCGCCCGGGTCGCCGCCAGCGCCTCGGCCATGCGGTCGTGCTCCTCGTCGAAGGTCGCGAGCAGCTCCTTGCTCACGCCGATCGACTCCATGGCCGGCCACGCGATCTCGTGCTCGCCCTCGTGGTGGACGGTCAGCTGCGCATCGAAGTTGTCCCAGGCGGTGCCCAGCTGCGCTGCGCGGGTGGTGTCGCCGTCCCTGAACGCGCCGAGGGCGCCGACGAACCGGCCGAGGTCGCGGCGTACGGCACCGTGGATCGCCTTGTTCATGCTCATGGCCGCCATGGCTGAACGCTACCGCCGGCGCCGGATTCTGCCGAGAGCGCGAGCGGACGTAGAGTGGCCGCCCGTGATCCTCGCTACGCGCGTCAACGCGACGTCGCCCACTCGGCCACGACGAGCAAGCTCGTCGGGCGCTCGCTAGGCTCCGCGCGTGGCTCTCACGATCGGCATCGTCGGACTCCCCAACGCGGGCAAGTCGACGCTCTTCAACGCCCTCACGAAGAACGACGTCCTCGCGGCGAACTACCCCTTCGCCACCATCGAGCCGAACGTCGGCGTGGTCGGTGTACCCGACGAGCGGCTGCACGTCCTGGCGGGGATCTTCGGGTCCGCGAGGGAGTTGCCGGCGACCGTCGAGTTCGTGGACATCGCGGGCATCGTCGCCGGAGCCTCCCAGGGTGAGGGGCTGGGCAACAAGTTCCTGAGTCACATCCGGGAGTCCGCAGCGATCTGCCAGGTGACGCGCGTCTTCCGTGACGAGGACGTCACCCACGTCGACGGCAAGGTCGATCCCGCCTCGGACCTCTCGATCATCCAGACCGAGCTGATCCTCGCGGACCTGCAGACGGTCGAGAACGCACTTCCCCGGCTGGAGAAGGAGGCCCGGATCAAGAAGGAGTCGGCCCCGAAGGCGGCCGCCGTCCGCGATGCGCTCGCAGCCCTCGAGGCCGGTACGCCGATCATCGCCACGACCATCGACCGGGACCTGATCCGCGAGCTGATGCTGCTCACCGCCAAGCCGTACCTCTACGTCTTCAACTGCGACGCCGACGAGCTGGGCGACGAGACGCTGAAGGCGGCGATGCGCGAGCTCGTCGCCCCGCACGAGGCGATCTTCCTCGATGCCAAGTTCGAGTCCGAGCTGGTCGAGCTCGGCGACGACGACGAGGCGCGCGAGATGCTCAACGAGATGGGAGTCGACGAGCCCGGTCTCGACGTACTCGCCCGCGTCGGCTTCGACACCCTCGGCCTGCAGACCTACCTCACCGCCGGCCCGAAGGAGGCGCGCGCCTGGACGATCCGCAAGGGCGCGACCGCTCCCGAGGCCGCCGGCGTCATCCACACCGACTTCCAGAAGGGCTTCATCAAGGCCGAGATCGTCTCGTTCGACGACCTGGTCGAAGCCGGCTCGATGGCTGCGGCGAAGGCGGCCGGCAAGGTGCGCATGGAGGGCAAGGACTACGTCATGGCGGATGGCGACGTGGTGGAGTTCCGCTTCAACGTGTGAGTCGAGTGCTCACGTGGTCGCCGCAGCGACCAGCTCAGCACTCGACCCTCACCAGGAGCCGGAGCCGTAGTGCTCGTCGTGCACGCGGCGGATCTCGTCATGCGTGGCCGACTCGTCGTAGTCCGGGGCTGCCTCGATCTGGTCCTTCGAGAGGGTGACCCTCACGGTGTGGGCGTCGTGGTCGATCGAGTCGACGAGTCCGGCCGGGATGAGCCGGCGCTTGTCGAAGATCCAGACGCCGGTGTCCACCACGACGTACGAGCGGTCCGTCTCGCTGGTTGCCTCGTCGATCCTGCCGATGGTGCCGTCGGTCGCCTCGACCGCATAGCCGACGACGTCGTCGCCCTCCGACCAGGCGTCCTCGCGATAGTTCCACGCGTTGCTCATGGGTGCTCCGTCCCTGGGGTGCGGACCTCGTACCCGAGGGCGCGCCGGTCACACTGCCGCCGCGTATCGTCGAGCCCATGAGCGACGACGCGACCTCGACCACTTCTGGTTCCTGTCCGCACTGCGGGACGGCGATGGAGTCGGCGACGATCGACTTCGACCCGGACAACGAGCCGCGCGCGGAGCTCAACGCGGGCGAGATGGCGCGCGTCGACTTCTGTCCCAACCCGGACTGCCCGGGCAAGCGCCGGGCCTGAGCGCCGCGTCCGCATGCGCTCACCCGAAAGGGGTTACTGGGGCGACATGCAGATCGCGATCATCATCGGCAGCACTCGCCCCGGCCGCAAGGGCTCCATCGTCGGCCGCTGGGTCCACGACCAGGCCCTCCAGCGCGACGACGTCCCCTGGAAGGTCGAGTTCGACCTCGTCGAACTCGAGGACTTCGCCCTGCCGCTGCTCGAGGAGCCGACGGTCCCCGCCGCGGCGGACCGCGAGTACGAGACGCCACAGACGCGACGGTGGAGCGAGACGATCGACCGGTACGACAGCTTCGTGTTCGTCACTCCTGAGTACAACCACGGCGTGCCGGCGGCTCTGAAGAACGCCGTCGACGTGCTCGGTCCCGAGTGGGCGCACAAGGCGGCCGCCTTCGTGTCGTACGGCGCCAACGGTGGCGTGCGGGCCGTCGAGCAGTGGCGCACGATCCTGGCCAACCTGATGGTCAGCGACGTGCGCGCGCAGGTCGCGCTGATGACGTTCGACGACTGGAAGGACGGTGACTTCCGCCCGCTCTCGCGGCGCGAGGATGAGCTCGCCACGATGCTCGACCAGCTCGTCGAGACGACCCAGGCCGTCCGCACGCTGAGGGTGGACACGAGCGGCTGAGCCGGTTCGGCGTACGGTCGCACCATGTCCTCGCACTACGTCACCGGCCTCATCGGCCTGCTCGAGCCGTTCCCCGACAAGCCCCGTGCGCAGAACGTCCTCAAGGCGCCCGGTGCGCACGTGGTGGCGTTCCAGTTCGGCAAGGCTCAGGAGCTCCACGAGCACACCGCGGCGCACCCGGTCCTGATCCAGGCCCTCGCCGGTCACCTGCGACTGAGCCACGCCGACGAGGAGGTGGAGCTGCGTCCCGGCGACCTGCTGCACCTGCCGGCCCGCGTGCCGCACTCGGTGATCGCGCTCGAGGACTCGACGTTGACCGTGACGATCCTGGTCAGTCCGTAGCGCGGCGGGCGGAGAAACTGAAACACGTTATCGTTTCGGCGTGATCCCTGACGTCTTCGCGCCCGCCGACCTCGGCCCGGTCCGGCTGCGCAACCGGGTGATCAAGGCGGCGACGTTCGAGGGCCGTACGCCGTACGGACTGGTCACCGACGAGCTGATCGAGTACCACCTCGCGCCGTGCCGCGGTGGAGTCGGACTCACCACGGTCGCCTACCTGGCGGTCGCGCCCGAGGGTCGCACCCACAAGGAGGTCATCACCGTCGGGCCGCAGTCCGCGCCCGGACTCGCCCGGCTCGCCGACGCGGTTCACCAGACCGGCGCGAAGATCGCCGGGCAGCTCGGTCACGCCGGGCCCGTTGCCAACGGTCGGTCCAACGGGGTGCACGCGCTCGCTGCGTCGCGGATGCCGTCGCCGCTGAGCCTGCAGATGATCCGGTCGGCGAGCGAGGCCGACATCGCCCGGATCACCAAGGACTACGCCCGTGCGGCGCGCACCATGGTCGACGCCGGCTTCGACGTGCTCGAGATCCACATGGCCCACGGCTATCTGCTCAGCTCGTTCCTCGCTCCGGGTCAGAACCGCCGCAAGGACGCGTGGGGCGGTTCGCTCGAGAACCGCGCGCGCTTCGCCCGGCGCGTGGCGCGCGTCGTACGCGAGGAGGTGGGGGACCAAGCCGCCGTGACCGCGAAGATCGGCATGTCCGAGGGTTCGCGCGCCGGCTTCTCGATGCCGGAGTCGGTGGAGTTCGCACGGCTGCTCGAGGCCGACGGCCACCTCGACGCGCTCGAGCTCAGTGCCGGCAGCTCCTTGCTGAACCCGATGTATCTCTTCCGCGGCGACGTGCCTCGCCGCGAGTTCGCCGCGAACATGCCGCCCTTGGTGCGCTGGGGGATGAGGACGCCGCTGGGCAAGGGCTTCTTCAAGGAGTACCCGTTCGAGGAGGCGTTCCTGCGCGAGAAGGCGCTGGTCTTCCGCGAGGCGGTCTCCCTGCCGCTGGTCATGCTCGGCGGCATCAACAACCGGGCGACGATGGAGCGCGCGATGGCAGAGGGATTCGAGTACGTCGCACTGGCCCGCGCCCTGCTCCGCGAGCCCGACCTGGTCAACCGCATGGTCGCCGGCGACACCAATGAGGGGGCCTGCATCCACTGCAACCAGTGCATGCCGACCATCTACACCGGCACGCGGTGCACGGAGATCACCGACGCAAAGCGATAGTCCGGCACGTTTGGCACCCCGAAGCGGCCCGAGCCGGGTGCCAGACGTGCCGGACTATCCCCGGGTGGGCTACTTCTCCCCGGCGATCGCGGGCTGGCCGGGAGGGTTGACGACCACGAAGACCACCCCGTTGTCCGGGTCGCGCACCATCGTCCCGGAGATGCGACCGTCGAAGACGAGGTCCCAGTACACCTTCTCGTCGCCGAGGGTGTAAGTGACGCCGAGGCGGACGCGGAAGCCCATCTGGGGCAGCACCCGCTTGTAGAACGCGATCACGCCGTCGAGGTCGGACGAGCGGATGTCGAACTGCCAGGTGTCCTGGAGCGGACCCGGGTCCTTGACCTTGACCCCGGGCGGGACGGGAAAGCCCTGCACGGTGCGGAAGTTGCGTGCCGGCAGCTCGCTGGCACCGGGGACGGCGGTCAGGGTCGCTCGCGGCTGGATGGTCTCTGCGGCCTTCGGCTGCTGCAGGCCGGTGACGGAGGGAACGCCTGGGTCGACGTCGTCGGGGACAGTCGGCGTCGGGCTCGCCGACGCGGTCGACGTGGCACCCGACCGGCTCTCCGGCCGGTCGTCGCCACCCCCGCAGCCGGTGAGCGTGAGTGTGAGCAGCGCAACGGTCGTCGCCGCCAGCAGGCGTCGAAGGGACACGTGCCTTCCCCCTAGAGTCGATTCGACCGTCGACCGTACCCGACAGGACCGCACCCGTGACATTCGAGTTCGACCGCGACACCGCTGTGACGCCGCGCAGCGAGGAGGTGTTCGGGGCCGACCTCGGTGCCGGCTGGAGCGTCGGCGGCGGCATCAACGGCGGCTACCTGCTCGCCGTGATCGGCAATGCCGTCCGTGAGCGCCTCCGTGCGACCGGCCACGTCGACCCGTTCTCCGTCAGCGCCCACTACCTCAGCGCCTCCGTCGCCGGTCCGGCCGTGGTCGAGACCCGGGTCGTGCGGACCGGCGGCCGGTTCTCAACGGTGGCGGCGACGTTGCTGCAGGACGTGGACGGGCGGCCGGTGGTGCGGATCAGTGCACTGGCGACGTACGGCGACCTCGACGCCGCCCACGACGCGACCACCGACGCGACGGCTGCAGCGTTGCACCTCGCACTGCCGATGCCCGACCTCCCGCCGCGCGAG
>Ga0070659_100004061_pt1 | contig 10438 bp, 10 predicted proteins | sample KBSC23metaG_FD_64666 | JGI IMG/M metagenome (GOLD analysis project Ga0070659, IMG submission 64666) | Corn rhizosphere microbial communities from Kellogg Biological Station, Michigan, USA - KBS C2-3 metaG | ecosystem: Host-associated > Plants > Roots > Rhizosphere > Soil ...
AGTGATCGCGAAAGATACCTATTGACAACCTTTTTGAGTTGAAGACCTAAGATAAAAAGAAGCCTCACAATGGGAGGCTCCTTTTTTAATTCTGATTGTTATTTCAATCCCAATACGTCAGCTCCCTGTTCAAAAATAATATCAACTGGAATTCCTTTTTCTTTGAGTTTGTTCAAGTCGCCCTGAAGATCGGGCTTAATAATCCCCTTTTGTTTTGCTAAGGATGCGACGCCGTCTTTATCGCCGTTGCCTTGCAAGGTTAAAATCAAATTGCTCAGGTCATTCATAGCAGTTCGAAAATTGGAATAATTCACTTTGTAATGACCGTCAGATGTTTTTTCAAACGCTCCTTTTTCTTCAAAGAAATTAAATGAAAGCATGTTGGCTCTTCCGTGTGCATCTGCAGCACTGAATCTTACGGAACGAAGAATGCTTGCCATAAATGTTGTGTAATAATTTTCAATCGGCCCCGGAAGTTCTCCCTTCTCAACCAGTTTTGTTACCATGTATAATCCCAAAATATCTGCTTTACACTCCTCCAACCATGCGCCTTGTTCCTGTAAAGCTGATCGCACTGTTCCTTTGCCATTGATGGTGTTTTTAATTCCAAGTCCGTGTGCCACTTCATGGAACATTACATTGGCAAAAAAGGCATCAAAGTTTACTCTTGACAATTGCGAAGGATCAATCAGCGTATTTGCAATCGGCGTGAGTATCTTATCAAACTTTGCTTTCATTGCATTCTTCAATTGCGAACGGCGGGTACCTTTTGTTTTTTGAATCTCCTCGTCATTGGGCAGGTTGACGGCAATGGTTTTTCCTCCACTGTTTGCTTGCCCTGCATAGAACACGACATCATATGCATTGAGTTCGGAAGAAGTACCCGGTTTTTCTGCTTTGTATTTTGCATCAACAGGAAGCCCTTGCTGCAAATCGGGAAGCATGGAAACATATTTTGCCAATCGCTGACTCCATGCTTTGTCTTTCACCAATACATAAGACTCATAAGCATTACGTGCGTTGTATAAAGCGTCTTCATAATTTTCAATCGGGCCAATGATGATGTCAATACTGTTGTTTTTCATATCAAGCCATGCAATATCGCTTGCATTGAAATTATCGCTAACCAAGGCCTGCGAACGCAGTTGCAAATATTTTTTTAATCCTGCATCTTCGGCCAGCTCAGAAGCCTGTTTCAATAAAGCTGATGCTCTTTGCAGTTGATCTTTATAAACAACATGGTACGGAATGGAGATTAATTTGCCTGCACTGTCTCTTCTAATAATGGAATATTGTCCGTGCTTGTCGGCAAGATTTGATTTTTCCAATTCATCTTTTGTCATGTCGGCCGGATAAAAATTTGCACCCGATGGCTTTGGTCCAACACCTGCAACAAACGGAGTGTCGTTATTGAGTTTATCCCAGGGGCCATAGTTGATTGTGATGTATTTTCTTGTGTCTTCATCCTTTACAGCCTTAAGCAGGCTATCTCTATGACCATAGCATTGATCCCAATACAAAGTGTCCATGATTTTTGCGGCGTCAATCAGCAAGGGAATCATTTGTTTTTCTTTCTGTGTTAATTGGGAAAGATCAGTTGTCAGTTTAACGTTAGCATATCCTGCTAAATGTTGTTGAACATACGATTGGGCTGAGTCTTTTTTATCGGAATTAGAAGCAACCGTTGTTGTGTTGTTGCATGAAATAAACAGCGCAGCCGCAATAAGGGCTGCAGAAAAAAGGTATTTTTTCATGAAGATGGTTTTTTGTAAAAAGATGTTTCTCAAATGTAAACATAAAGATGAGTTAAGTGCTAGTGAACGTTGTTGCTCAAACAAAATCTTATTTTTAATAAAAAGATGTCTATGTGCCGGATTTTCATTTTTATATTTATGGTCATTAGCTTTGTTTCATGTACTCAGACGGATACTAAGCAGCCCATAGAAAACGATTTAAAAAAGCTGGAAAATGATTGGATGCATGCAATGATGAAAAGAGATAAGGCGAAGTTGGATGAATTGGTTGCCCCCCAGTTTTCTCTTTCGGGAATGAAATATATTGACAGTTCTGCTGTATCCAGGGGAATGTGGATGCAAAATACCCTCAACGATTTGAAAGTTGACTCGATAGATTTTCTAAAAATAAAGGCTACGACCATTAATAATGTTGCCATTGTAAGAGCCCGTTTTTTTTGGAGCGGAACTTATGATGATGATCATTTTGCCGACTCAACTTCGCTGGTTGATACCTGGGTCAAAAATGATAACGGCTGGCAGGTAGTGAGCAGAATTATGATGGATGAAAAATGATTTCTATTTTCAAAACAAAAAAATTCAGCTGGTGCAATGAACAAGAATAGTCGTTTTAAAATGGGATCGGTCTTTGGGCTGATAATGTTTGTGTTTTATGTTGCTCAAAATCTTTTAACTGCTGATACAATTACAGCAACAACTATTTTAAAGACACTTGCTTCGTCACTCGTAGCTGCTGCTATTGGTGGTTTTCTGTTTGGCTGGCTTATGGGTGCGTTTGCTAATTCGAAGTTTGTAGAAAAAGAAACGCAAATAACATTAAAGACGGGTGAGACAATTTTGCATTCAACTTTGGGTAATCATATCAAGGGTATTGAAGCCGTTGGTGGTAAGCTGTATCTTACCAATCAAAGGGTGGTTTTCAAATCACACAAACTAAATTTTCAAAGACATGCGCTATCGATAGATTTGAATGATATTGCTTATGTTCAGCGGTACAAAACGTTAGGCTTAATTAACAATGCAATTGCCGTAATCAGCAATGAAAACAAAAAGGAAAAATTTGTTGTAGAACAGCGAGAGATTGATGGATGGGTTTTCAATTTTGAAAATAGAAATATCCGATTGAAAACAATTTGATTCTCGGAAAGTATTTTGAAAGAAGGCTGAATAGGTGCAAGCGTACGACGCATTTGAAGCACCTTGTAGCAATGCAGCTAATGATATTAGCGTTTAGTTTTAAAACTTTATAAATAACTGAGCCACCATTTATCCCTGTTGAATTTATATTTTACGTTCCACTTGCATACTGATAAAGCAGTGCATTAGTCAATAGCCACACAACGTAAACCGTAGCCAAACTAATTTCCGGGCCAGATTGGGGCCTTTCAAATTGAAACGATGCAAAGGATAAGTCTTTCCACTGAAAGCCCAGGGCAAATACCATGAATAAAGCAGTTCATATAATGCACAAATGAGGTATGTAATAAAATACCTGGACCTTGCCGTAAACACTTGCAATTTGAGTGAATCGGTTTTTGACATTGTCAAAAAAGCACAGCTAAAAATCGGGACAGTAAGCTTGTGTGAAGAAGATCTCTTACATGGTCAAGTGCCATGATGATCATGACGAATCCTCTTACAAAATCGATGGATTGAATCCGTTTGGTTGAATTCATAAGCAGTAAAAGATGAAAGTTAGTGTGGATATAGTGCTAATACGGGGTTCGGCCCCGGTTTTCGAAACATTTTATTAACCAAGATTAACGATTGACCCAATTGTTTTTTACTGAACTTTAGACAGCAAATTTGCTTAACAATAAATACTACCTGTATGAATACACCTTTTAAAAGATCCTTTTTTATTCTTTCCCTGATAAGCGTTGGCTTTGTGGTTTCGGCAAACGCCCAACGGCAACACAATGGCGGACAGAGAGGCGGTGGAAATTATTCCGGCCGCAATAATGGAAGTTTTTCTAACCGCGGTGGTGGAAATTATTCGAGTAGAACGGCCGCAGATTATTCGAATCGAAATAGCGGTGGCGACTTTAATCGTCAGCGCAACTTTGACCGGCCGGTTGATGTAAACCGTCAAAGCAATGTTTCTTATGACCGTAGAATAACTAACAACACAACCAACGACCGAATTGCCGACCACAATTGGGGCAACCAAAATTCTTCCTTGGGAAGAGATACAAGAGCGAGCAATGTTAATCGAGATGTGGTTCGCAACTCTTCCGGATACACCGGTTTTAATCCACAAAGAAATGACCGCAGGATTGATATAAACAACACTGTCAGGTATAATAACTATAGTCGTTATCCTGCAGTTTATAACTACGATCGCCGTGGTGGCTACTCAATGGTCCGCTACAATTATTACGCTCCACGCAGATATGTGTATGTTGGCGCACCCCGTTATTCTATTATGCCACGAACTTTTATCAGCATCAATTTTGGTGGTTATCCCTATTGGTATGATCGTGGTTGTTTTTATGGATACTATGACGGTTTTTATGAGCCGGTGTTTGCACCAATCGGAATTCATGTGACCATTCTGCCTCCGGGTTATTTCTCGATCTATGTTGGTCCAAGAATGTATTATTACTATGAAGGCATTTATTATAGAAGATTCAACGACCGTGTTGGTGAATATGAAGTAATAGAGGCGCCGATGGGAGCAGTCGTTACTGCATTGCCTAAGGGAGCAACTGTTGCTGTTGTGAATGGAGAGAAGTTTTACGAATTCAATGGCACTTATTACAAGGAGGGAACAAACAGCAAAAACGAAGTTGTGTACACTGTTGTTGGCAAAAACGGGAGTATTAATAACACCGAGGAGCAACCCCCGGTTACAACCACAAAACAAGCACCTCAAATTGGAGATGAGATTACAACACTTCCTGAAAACAGCAGGCAGGTTACCATTAACGGAGAAGTGTTGTATGTAACACCCGACAATCTTTACTTAAAAGCACAAACAAATAATAACACAACTACTTATAAAGTAGTGGGTAAGACAGAAAATAATTAATCATTGTTCGAAATGAGCGAAAGTCGGGTTTTGCCCGGCTTTTTGTTTTATAAGGAATCACTGGTCATGCTTTATCCAAATGAGCTTTGAAATGTCAAAGCCGTAATCTTTTGCTTTCTGTAAATACGCTTGCTTGATATTTTCCGGGACCGTTTTCTCCCGGGAAAGAATCCACAAGTAATCAAAGTTTTTGCCGCAAACCAAGGCATATTTATAACCTGCGTCCAAGGCAATAACATTATAGCCAGAATAAAACGGCCCGAAGAAGGAAACTTTTAGTCTTGCTTCATCGGTTGAAGAAACAAACTTCGCTTTACCTGTACTTTGCTTCCACTGATTTTTGTTGTAGTCAAATCCGCGATTAACTACCTTGATTGTCCCATTGTTATTTAATGAATAGTTGGCCGTGGTGTTGTTCAGCCCTTTTTCAAATTTGAAATCAAAGCGTGCAATCTCATACCACTTTCCTAGATATTTTTCAATATTAAAGGGCTTGACCGCAGTAACATTTTTGGGAATTGTTCTGCAGGCTTTAAGCAACGCAAATGACGTAATTGCCAAAACAGTTACTCCAAGGACTTGATTTGGTTTCATAGACTTTATTTTGATAACAACTTCTGCTTACACAAAGTTGGTTCCATCCTGCAAAATGAAAGAAGATGCCAACGTTGGTTACTAATGGCTGTTAGCGAACCGGATGACTGCTGTCATTGTAATTGATTCTTACAAGCTTCTACCTTGCGTTAACTCAAATCAATTTTTTATGCAAGAAAAAATAAATGTTCCTCTGCCAACAAAAGAAACTTTGGGCAAAAAAACCAGTGCCATTGTTGAAAAAGTAAAAGAAAAAGTTGGTGAAAAAACAGAAGAATTGATGACCAAAGCAAAAGAAAGTAAGCTTGCAAAAAAAGCCAAAGAAAAATTAGGCGGCTTATAAACCAGGAGCAACAAACTTGTGCTGGCAAAACAAAGTAACGGCTTGTAAAACAAGCCGTTTAGTTTTTTGTGTGGTAAAATCATTTAATGAGCTCCAGCCGAAACCGGTGGTTTAGGCTCGGGCACCACGTTTTTGATTGGCTTTGTAGTTTTTAAATAAGCAAACATAGCTTTGAGTTCATCATCGGAAAAATTGCGAAAGCTTTGCCATGGCATTGGAGGTAATAAAGGTCTTGAGTTTGGAAGCCCTTTGAATTTTCCTTCACGAATGGCATAAATAAATTGTCCTTCATTCCATCCGCCGATACCTGTGGAATCAGATGTGAGGTTGGCGCTGTAAGAAATTCCCCAAGGTCCCACCCATGCAGTAAGATCCTGGGTAGCGGCAACGCCTTTACTCTCTAATTGTTTGCGGTCTACATCCGGGTCGGGCATTTGGGCGGGATGTCCTGAAAGCAACAAGGAGCTGTCAACTACAGGACCCTGTGCCGTCATTTTTTTGGGGGAATGGCAATCGTTGCAACCCGAAGCGCTTACGAGATGTTCGCCCCACTGTTCCTGGCTTTCGAAACCTCCATAATTGGTTTTGGGCGTGCCTGCATCGGAGGTTTTGGTTTGATCATTGTTTTGGCATTGCACAAGCACCAGGGCACTGAACATAGTCAGCAAGACAAAGTACATAGGTTTTCGTCTCATGGTAGTTAGGTTTTAGTGATGATTAAGAAATAGCATTCTAAATTTAAAATTTTTATTATTTCACCGGAATTAGAATATTCTAATAACAAAATATTAATGATATTCGATCTTCGTTTACTTGCACCTGATCAGAGTGTTTGTTACTTCAAAATATCCTTTCTTCATCAATTGCAACATTTCAGAACGAGACCACTGGCTATCAAAAAAATATTCATCTGCTCTTGACGGCCTTGAATAAAACATAGAAGGTAGTTCACCCGATTTTACGCTGCATTGCCAAATATTAACCGATCCGTTGTTTAATTTTTCAAGGATCAATAAAAGCCACCAGTTATTGTCATCGCCAATCGCCCGGTATCGTATGTTGAGTGCATAACGGTTCTCATCAAGCATTTTTAGAAAGGCATTTCGTCCCAGATCCACTCCGATTGTATCATTTTTAAATACTGTAATTTCATTTGAAGTCGAATCAAAACGATATCCTTTTGCTAAAAGATAGTTGTCTTCAATTTTGTAAACCAGGTTTCCCCGAAAAATAAAATTGCAGACTGTGTCGATGGGATTCAATATGGAATCGTAGTAAATGCTATTTAAAACACTGTAAGTTTCATCCGGGTATTGCAGTTTGCCATCATGAAGTTTTGGCCATGATCCTTTTACAATTTTTTCTTTTTGATGCACGATGAGAAGCGCACAGTTTTTGCCAACCTCGTACAATGTACTGTCTCTGCTTAATGGTGTTGCTGACAGTGGATCAGCGTCTTCTATTTTCCAAACAATGGGCTGATAGGAACTATCATTATCAAAAATGGAAACAGGTTGCAAATTCGCCGTTGTGTTCAGGGTGTCATTGGCATCAATCCAATGGCCGATAAATATTTGGGGGAACTCATAAATATTTTTTCCATCTACAGGCTGCGGTTGCGAAAAATAATAAGTACTACAAGAAGTCAATAAAATTATAAGAATTGAAAAGATCGCAGCGGTTTGCACCTTCTTAAAACAATGATCATCTGTTTTCATAAAAACCGTATTAAAATTTATTACCGAAAGAGATCTTTTAAACTTAAAGCTGAGCAATGTATGGAACGCTGATATTAATCAGCGGAAATGCTAATTGCAGTAAGCTGTAAAGTTTAGAAGGAAGAATGCTTGGCAGCTGAATTGGAGCAGCATTGTAAACGACCACCCGGGCTAACAAAAATTATACAGCAAGCATCCCAGCGACGTTTAAAGAAAAATCACAAGGAATGAAGGTATTGGCAGGAATCGGATACGGGCGAGGACCATCTATTAGCCTTAGTAATTTTATTGAACCAAAAACTGTTTTTGCAATTTAACGGCACCGTCTATTGTAATTACATAACGGCCTTTTGGATAATTGTTTAAAGAAAGCGTCTGTGTTGTTGAAGCTTCTGCAATGCTGATTGTTTGTTGCTGCATCAGCTGGGATGTTGAATTGAAAACCGAGATCCGATAGTTGCCGGGCCTCATATTGTTCAGTTGCAACATCAAATCCGATCCTTGTCTTACTGGATTTGGATAAACAGAAAATGCATTTGACGAAGTTGAAGCCTGGATTCTTACAATTGTGCTATACAAGACATGTCCTGTTGTTTCGACCGCCTTGACACGGTAAAAATTTATGGTGCTGCTAGCGGTATGAACATAAGCATAATCGGCTTGCGATCCATCGTTTTTAGAAGGTAAAATGTAAGCGATATCCGAAAAGTTTCTTCCGTTTACTGAATGCTGCAACTCATAATATTGAACATCCGATTCTTCTGCGTTAGAAAAGCTGATAGTTATGCGCTGATCTTTTTGAACAGCTTTGAGATTGGTAAATTTAACCGGCAAAATGGTTAACGAGCCGGAAACAACAATATCATTTCCATCAACACTTTCACCCGGCCCCCACGTTCCATTTGCTGTTTCTGCGTTGTAAGCATATATGCGAATCGTGACAGGTGTAGTGCTTACAATTGCAGAAGAAAAAGTGAATGTGCTGGTTTGATTTGTGTTTACATCAGGAATGGTTACAACATTGGTCGCATCGGAAGCATAGTTATCAAGACTAGTCCTGATCACAAAAGACTTTGGGCCTGTGCTTGACCTTTGATGTTGCAGTGTGATGTCTGTAAGGGTAACCGAATAACCGGAGTTTGGAGTAATAGTGAATTCAAGATAATCATTCGAAACAACTGAATTTCCTGTAGTCCAGTTTTTAGAATTAAATCGATCTGCATTGGCAGCTGCGGTCACTCCTGAGCCCCTGGTAATGGTTGATTGTTGAACGCCTGTTGCTTCATAAGAGGAAGGCCAGCTTGCTTCATCACCATTGCTGCCTACAAACGAAAACACTATCACCTGTGAGAAAGATTGTTGGACGCAAAATGAAAACAGCAGTGTAAGAAGAAAAGAGTAGAATTTCTTCATGGCAGAAATTTGGTTGAAAAAAAATGTGAAGCTTTCAGGAGGGTAAGACGCGACAAGATAAAAATACTCAGTGGGATTACAAAAATTTTTAATCGAGCGGTTTCAAGACAACTATTGCAAATCGATAAAAATCCAGCATTATAAAATTTAAAGACCAGCATTAAGCTCGTTGTTTAGTCAATAAAACCAGCGACCATTAATGCATTCTGGATGGATACAATCTTAGATATACCTCTACAGCCGCTGGATTTTTTCCATACAAACTATTTAACCTATTATCGGCATGATAAAATGTAATGTGGCTGCCACCAGCAAGTTTCGTTTGACCAATGTTCAAAAGATCATAATTAAAACCTGCAGTAAAAGCATTAACCGGAAACACTGCATCCTGTCCATAAACTGTTTGATCTAATGCCAATTCTTCGACCGATTTTTGAACCCATTCGTAACGGCTGTAAACAGCAAGTTTGTTTCTTCTCCATTCACCTTCTGCCAAGGCTGCATTTTCACCGTTATTTCCTGCAACTTTATTCACTCCCCAAACTCCGGTTGCATTAATCGAACTTCGATTTAATCGCTTACTAAAAATTGCAGAAGCTGTTGTTCTGTTCACGTTCTCATCAGGATGCAATAATTCTGGACTTTTTATAAACCCGTGCGAAACCTGCAATGCCCAGTTTTTTGAGGGATTGTAGCAGAGTCTTCCGCTCCAGCTGTCAAATCTCGGCTTGTCAAAACCATAACGATTTTCATCTGGTTCTCGCCCGGTAAACGAAGAGGCTTCCAATTTAAAATCGCCATATCTAACACCAAGTGTTGCTACGCCAAAAGTGATATGCGTTGCATCAATCCAATGATGTGATATGGGTGCATCGGGATTGGATAACGCAGACGGACGATGCATGAAGGCTACAGGACCTAAAGCAGGTTCGCCTGGATAACCAAGATATAAAAACAGGTCAGCCCTTTGAGATAAAGCCTGCGAATAACTAACGGATAATTCTGAAAAAAGATCGTGGGGATGTTGACGGTCGACAATTGATTTTCCTTTGTACGATTCTCCACTTTGAAACAGAAGAGGATAACCGTTGCCGCCTGTAAGCGCATCTAAAGATGACATGACGCTAAAGTGAAACAATCCACTCCGTGCAACCTGGTGTTGCCCCATAAACATGACCCAATCAGGTGCGTCAATTTTCCTGCCGCCTCTTGATCCCTTATTTGTAAAATCCTGGTTATTGTATCTCAGAAAAATATTTCCATGCAACATGTACATCCATTGTGGTGTATGAAACATGTAACCGTACATTGGCGATGCATCAGGCAACCATCCTGTTCCGGAACCATTTCTGCTCATTGGAAGATTTAATGAGTAGACGTGACTCATGCTCATATGTCGACTTATTGATTTTTTATTCATGTCCATGCTACGTGTGTTATCCATTGGCGCCATTTGCATGGTATCACGTTTTTGTTTTGGTATAGTATCCGTCATCATTTGATGGTTGTGTTGTGCATAAGAGGAGTAAAAACCAGCAAGACCAACCAGTAAAAAAATCTTTCTCATCTTTCGTTTTTAAATCAA
>Ga0070659_100004063_pt1 | contig 10436 bp, 9 predicted proteins | sample KBSC23metaG_FD_64666 | JGI IMG/M metagenome (GOLD analysis project Ga0070659, IMG submission 64666) | Corn rhizosphere microbial communities from Kellogg Biological Station, Michigan, USA - KBS C2-3 metaG | ecosystem: Host-associated > Plants > Roots > Rhizosphere > Soil ...
GCCGAGCTATGCTCTGAAACGCTGATGCATGCCCTATAAGTCACTGCGGGATTTCATCATCCGTCTGGAAAAGGACGGCGAACTGGTGCGCGTGCGCGAACCAGTTTCCACCGTGCTGGAAATGACCGAAATCCAGACCCGCCTGATCGCCGAGGGCGGGCCGGCGGTGATTTTCGAAAAGCCGCTTCTGGTGGACGGCTCGCCCAGCGCCATGCCGGTGCTGGTCAACCTGTTCGGCACCGTCAAGCGCGTGGCCATGGGCGTCACCATGGGCGGCAAGGATCGCACGAACGGCGCCGACCTGCGCGAAGTGGGCGAGTTGCTGGCGCAGCTGCGCCAGCCCCAGCCGCCGCGCAGCTTTGGCGAAGCCGCCGAACTGCTGCCGCTGGTCAAGACCGTGCTGGCGATGAAGCCCAAGACGGTCAGCCGCCCGGCCTGCCAGGAGGTGGTGCTTAAGGGCGGCGATATCGATTTGTCGAAGCTGCCGGTGCAGACCTGCTGGCCGGGCGAGCCGGCGCCGCTGATCACCTGGCCGCTGGTGGTGACCAAGGGGCCCAGCGACAGCCGCGAAGACAATTACAATCTCGGCATCTATCGCATGCAGGTGCTGAACAGGAACCAGACCATCATGCGCTGGCTCAAGCACCGCGGCGGCGCCCAGCATCACCAGCGCTGGGCGAAGGAAAAGCCGACGCCCCTGCCCGCCGCCGCCGTGATCGGCGCCGATCCGGGCATCATCCTGGGCGCGGTGACGCCGGTGCCCGAAACGCTTTCCGAATACCAGTTCGCGGGCCTCTTGCGCGGCAGCCGCGTCGAACTGGCCGACTGCGTATCGCAGCCGCTGAAGGTGCCCGCCCAGGCCGAGATCGTGATCGAGGGCGAAGTCTCGCTGTCCGACTACGCGCCCGAAGGCCCCTACGGCGACCACACCGGCTATTACAATTCGGTGGAACCGTTCCCCGTCTTCACCGTGACCGCGATCACCATGCGCCGCGATCCGATCTATCTGTCCACCTACACCGCCCGGCCGCCGGACGAACCCAGCGTGCTGGGCGAGGCGCTGAACGAAGTCTTCGTGCCCCTGATCCGCCAGCAATTTCCCGAGATCACCGATTTCTGGCTGCCACCCGAAGGCTGTTCCTATCGCATCGCCGTGGTGTCGATGAAGAAGGCCTATCCCGGCCACGCCAAGCGGGTGATGATGGCGGTGTGGTCGTATCTGCGCCAGTTCATGTACACCAAATGGGTGATCGTGGTGGACGACGACATAAACGCGCGCGACTGGAAGGATGTGATGTGGGCGATCTCCACCCGCATGGACCCGGCCCGCGACGTCACCATCATCGAGCACACGCCCATCGACTATCTCGACTTCGCCTCGCCCGAATCCGGCCTGGGCTCCAAGATCGGGCTGGATGCGACGGGCAAGCTGCCGCCCGAGACCCACCGCGAATGGGGCACCAAGATCGCCATGGACCCGGACGTGATCCGCCGCGTCACCGAACGCTGGTCGGCGCTGGGCCTGCCCGGTAACGGTAAGCCGATCTGGAAATAGGCTTTCCCTCTTTCCTCTGGCGCCGCGGCGGGTCTAGCATTGCCGCTGTTCGGGGGAGGGGTTCATGCGTCATTTCATTCTGGCGGGCGCGCTGGCGCTCGCATGCCTGCGGCCGGCGCTCGCCGATGACACCTGCAAGCCATTGCAGATGGTAACGTCGGTGCCGCTGGAAATGGACGGGGGTGAGCCGGTGGCGCCCATCACCGTCAACGGCCAGCCCAGCAAGGCGATCATATCGACCGGCGCGGGCATTACCGGCTTCTCCAGCAAGGGCGCCGACAAGCTGGGCCTGCACCCGATCCAGGCCGCTGCGATCCGCATGCTGTCCGGCTCGGGCAAGGCATCGCATTCCTATCTCGGCATCGACGATTTCGCCCTGGGCACGATCCATGTGAAACAGGGCCAGTTCATGCTGCTGCCCGACGAGGTCGATCCCAGCGGTGAAATCAGCGGCCTGATCGGCGGCGACCTGCTCTCCAAATACGATGTGGAGATGGATTTCGCCGGCGGCAAGCTGAACTTCTTCCTGCAGGACCACTGCCCCGGCAAGGTGATCTACTGGCAGCATCAGGCCGTGGCCATGGTACCCTTCGCCGAACAGGCCGCCACGCCCAACAATTCCCGCACCGGTTTCATCGGCTATGTCTATCGCGCCGCCGAAATGTGGGTGCCCGTCACGCTGGACGGCAAGCAGATGCAGGCCCGCATCAGCACCGCGGGCCGCTCCACCATCGACCAGAACTTTGCCTATGGCCAGTTCGGCATCACCGCTTCCTCGCCGGGCGCAACGCCGGTCGAGACCGGCGTCCCCGGCGACAAGGCCTTCCGGTACAAATTCTCCACCCTGGTGTTCGACGGCGTCACCGTCACAAACCCCACCTTCACCGTGCATGACGACAAGACCGGCAAGCGCGACCCCGAGAACAGCGTGCGCACCGACACGCGCCTCAACAAGGTGGACGACAATTACGCGCCCAAACTGGTGATCGGCATCGATGTGCTGCGCCGCCTGCACCTTTTCGCCTCTTTCGGCGAGCACCGGCTCTACATGACCGAAGCCAGCGCGCCGCTGAAGGCCCTGCCCGCCTCCGCATCCCTGCCGGCCGGGGGCACCCTCAGCGCACACTGACGCGAGCCGCCTTGACGGATGCCGCAATTCCCGGCATCGGAAGGGCATGTCCAGCAAGCCCAATCCGCAAGATATCCTCGGTTCCCTGATCGACGGCGCCAAAAGGGCCGGCGCCGACGCCGCCGACGCACTTTATATCGAGGGGGTTTCCTCCTCCGTCTCCTACCGCCTGGGCAAGCTGGAGGATGTGGAACGCGCCGAAAGCTATGACCTGGGCCTGCGCGTCTTTGTCGGCCAGCGGGTTGCCTTCGTCTCCTCCAGCGACTTTTCGGCCGAGGCGCTGGCCGCCCTGCCCGGCCGCGCTGTCGACATGGCGCGCCTGGCGCCGGAGGACAAATTCGCCGGTCTTGCCCCAAAGGACCGCCTGGCGCGCGAGATCCCCGATCTCGACCTGGAAGACCCGGGCGAACCCAGCGCCGAACGGTTGATCGAACTGGCGCGCGCGGTCGAAGCCGCGGCGCTGGCCGTACCGGGCGTGACCAATTCGGAAGGCGGCGGCGCCTCCTTCTCGCGCCGCGCGGTCGCGCTGGCCACCAGCACCGGATTTTATGGCCGCCATGCGGGCACCAGCCACGGCATCGGCGTCGCCGTGCTGGCGGGCGAAGGCACCGCCATGGAGCGCGACTATGACCAGGCCAGCGCGCGCCATGCCGGCGACCTGCGCGACGCGGCCGATGTCGGCCGCACCGCCGGCGAAAAGGCGGTCAAGCGGCTGAACCCGCGCAAGGTGAAATCGCAAGGCGTGCCGGTCGTCTTTCATCCCGACGAGGCGGCTGGCCTGCTGGGTCATTTTTCGGGGGCGATTTCCGGGGTTGCCATCGCCCGCGGGGTCTCCTTCCTCAAGGACCGCATGGGCCGCAAGGTTTTCGCCCCGGGTATCCGCATCATCGACGATCCCCACCGCATCCGCGGCCTGCGTTCCAAGCCTTTCGACGGCGAAGGCGTCGCCAACAGGCGCATGGCGCTGGTGGAGGACGGTGTGCTCACCACCTGGCTGCTGGACTGCGCCAGCGCGCGCCAGCTCGGGCTTGAAACCACCGGCCATGCCGCGCGCGGCACGGGCGGCCCGCCCATGCCGTCGACCACCAATCTCTATCTTGAGCCGGGGACATGCACGCCCGAGCAGCTGGTCGCCGACATCGAGCAGGGCTTCTATGTCACCGAGCTGATGGGCATGGGCGTCAACGGCGTGACCGGCGATTACAGCCGCGGCGCCGCCGGCTTCTGGATCGAGAAGGGCAAGATCACCCATCCCGTCTCGGAAGTGACCATCGCCGGCAACCTGAAGGAGATGTTCGCCCATCTGACTCCCGCCAGCGACCTGGTGTTCCGCCACGGCACCAATTCGCCCACCGTCCGCATCGAGGGCATGACACTTGCAGGGTCATGAAGACCTGGCACTTCTGACAGACACGGTCCGCGCCGCGGGCGCCATCGCGCGGCAATATTTCGGAACCGATTATCGCCACTGGCGCAAGGAAGGCGGCAGCCCCGTCACCGAAGCCGACATCGCCGTCAACCGCTTTCTCTGCGAAAGGCTGACCGCCGCGCGTCCCGATTATGGCTGGCTGTCGGAGGAGAGCCCCGATGATCCGGCCCGCCTCACGCGGCACCAGGTCTTCGTGATCGATCCCATCGACGGCACTGTCGCCTTTCTCAAGGGAAGACCGCATTTCACCGTCTGCGCCGCCGTCGTCACTGCCGGGCGTCCCTGCTGCGGCGCGGTTTACAACCCCGCCAGCGACGAACTTTATGCGGCGCGCGCAGGCGGCGGCGCGACCCGGAACGGCACACCCATCCAGGTCGGCGCGCGCGCGCAGCTGCAAGGCTGCCGCATGCTGGGCAGGCGCGATGTCCTGACCCTGCCGCCCTGGCCGCCGATGGACGTTCAAAACCGCAATTCGCTGGCCTACCGCCTGGCGCTGGTGGCCGACGGCAGCGCCGATGCCAGTGTCAGCCTCACGGCCAAGCGCGACTGGGACCTGGCGGCGGCCGACATCATCCTGAGCGAAGCCGGCGGCGTGGTCAGCGACATCCACGGCAGGCCGCTGGCCTACAACAATGCCCATGCGGTCCAGCCCAGCCTGGTTGCGGCCAACGCCGGACTGCATGCGCAGATCATCGGATTGCTGCGACAATAAGGACGTCAGGACCGTTTAACGATTGCGCTCCCATAATCGCCGCGCAACCATGGAGTCGCCATGACGAAGGACCGTGAACCCAAGCAGCTTCTGCATCTCGTCTTCGGCGGCGAACTGAAGTCCACCGAAGAGGTGGCCTTCAAGGACCTCGGCAAGCTGGATTTCGTGGGCATGTATCCCAATTTCGCCGAAGCGAAAAAGGCCTGGGCGGCCAAGGCCCAGGCGACGGTAGACAATGCCCAGATGCGCTATTTTGTCGTCCATATCCACCGGCTGATCGAGCCGGAGGCCGATCGCGAACACTAACCGGCTGGGCTGGCTTGGCTTTTTCACCCTCGCGCCCGCTGCCCGGCGCATGCTACATCGCCAACCGATGCGCTCCGCGGGCAAACCCCGGCCCGTGACGGGCCCCCAAGACATCAGGACCGGCGCGGTGATCCGCCGCCTGCTGCGCGACTATATCAGCGGACGCTGGGGCCTGCTGGCCCTGGCCGTCCTGTGCATGCTGTTCACCAGCGCCATGAGCGGCATGCTCCCCAAACTGGTGGACTGGGAGGTCAAGCAGATCTTCGTGCGCCACAAGGAAGACTGGCTGCTGCCCCTGGCGCTGGCGGCCGTCGGAATCGTGGCCCTTCGCGCCGTCAGCCTCTATATCGGCCGCGCCACGCTGGATTCGCTCAGCGAAAAGACGGTGGCCGCCGCCCAGTCCGACATGTTCGGCTCGCTGATCAACCGCGACCTGGCGGCACTCAATGCCGTCCATTCCGGCCAGTTCATCTCCAACTTCCTCTACGACGCCACCTTGATGCGCGACGCGCTGACCCTGGGGCTGGCCTCCATCTTCCTGGAAGCGGTGCAGCTCGTGGTTTATCTGGCCTATGTCCTGGTCAGCGACTGGCAGTTGGGCCTGCTGGCGCTGATCGTCATACCCTGCGTGGCCTGGGCGATGGAGCGGCTGGGCGGCTCGATCCGCCGCGCCGCCACCCGCGGCATGCAGGAGACGGGCGATCTTTCCACCGTGCTGTCCGAGGCGATGGACGGACGGCGCATCATCAAGGCCTATGGCCTGGAAACCCACAGCGCCGCCCGCGTCGATGCGCGCCTCAACGCGCGGCTGAAGACCCTGCTCAAGGCGGTGCGCCTGCGCGCGGCCGCCGCCCCCGTCACCGACATCTTCGCCGGGGCGATGATCGCGGTGGTGCTGTTCGTGGCCGGCTGGCAGAACCTGCATGGGCACCTGACCTTCAACGCCTTTGCCGGTTTCCTCACCGCGCTGATCCTGGCGCAGCAGCCGGTGCGCAATCTCAGCCAGCTCTGGCCCACCGTGTCGGCCGGCGTGGCGGCGTGCGTGCGCATCTTCGAGGCCATCGATGCGCGCCCCCGGATCGTCGACCGTCCGAACGCCGGCACCCTGAAGGTCGTCGCCAATGCGGGGGCGGTGCGGTTCGACGACGTCAGCTTCGCCTATCACCCCGACGCGGGCCCGACGCTTCGCGGCATCACGCTGGATATTCCCGCCGGACAGAAGGTGGCGCTGGTCGGCCCTTCCGGCGCGGGCAAGAGCACCATTTTCAATCTTCTGCTGCGCTTCTACGAGGCCGACGGCGGCACCATTGAAATCGACGGCCAGGATATCGCGGGCGTGACGCTCAAATCGCTGCGCGCGGCGATCGCCATCGTCACCCAGGAAGCGACCCTGTTCGACGAAAGCATCGCCGACAATATCGCGCTGGGCCGGCCCGGCGCCTCGCCGGGCGACATCGTGGCGGCGGCGCGCGATGCGGCCGCGCACGACTTCATCATGGAACTGCCCGAAGGCTACGACACCAAGGTGGGCGAAGGCGGCCTGAAACTCTCCGGCGGCCAGCGCCAGCGCATCGCCATCGCCCGCGCCATGCTGCGCGCCGCCCCCATACTGCTGCTTGACGAAGCCACAAGCGCGCTGGACACCACATCCGAGCGCCAGGTCCAGGAAGCCCTGACCCGCCTGATGAAAGGCCGCACCACCATCGTCATCGCCCACCGCCTCTCGACCGTGGTCGACGCCGACCGCATCTATGTGCTCGATCAGGGGCAGGTGGCGGAAACAGGCACGCATGCCAGCCTGATGGCCGATGGCGGGCTTTACGCCAGCCTTTACAGCCACGCCCAGGACGAGGCGGCTTCATGAGCAAAGCCCGTCTCACGGGCCTGGCGGCATATCGTTTGGCCACGCATCTTGTTTCACCCTTCGCGCCGCTGCTCCTGGGCCAGCGCGCGGCGCGCGGCAAGGAAGACCGCGCCCGCACCCGCGAGCGGCTGGGACATGCCGCCATGGCCCGCCCGGAAGGCTGCCTGATATGGGTGCATGGCGCCAGCGTGGGCGAAAGCGTTTCCGCCCTGCCGCTGATCGAGCGCCTGCTGGAAGAAAGCTGCGCGCACGAAAATAAAACCAATGTCCTTGTTACCAGCGGCACGGTCGCCAGCGCGGCAATGATGGACGCCCGCCTGCCGCCGGGTGCGCTGCATCAGTTCGTGCCGCTGGACACGCCCCGCGCGGTGTCGCGCTTCCTCGATCACTGGCGGCCCGACGCGGGTCTGTTCGTGGAATCGGATCTGTGGCCGAACCTGATCCTGGGCGCGGCGGCGCGCGGCGTGCGCCTGGCGCTGGTCAACGCCCGCATCTCCCAGCGCTCGGCCCGGCGCTGGCGCTGGGCAAAGGCCAGCGGCGCGGCGCTTCTGGGCGCCTTCGACGTGGTTCTGGCGCAGGACGAGACGTTTGCCGGCCGCTTCCGCTCGCTGGGCGCGCGCAACGTGCAGGTGGTCGGCAGCCTCAAGGCCGATGCCCCGCCCCTGCCGGTGGATGAAGCGGCACTTGCGGCGATGAAGGCCGCGATCGGTTCACGCCCTGTCCTGCTGGCGGCCCAGACCCATGCGGGCGAGGACGAAACCGTGCTGCCCGCGCACGATCAGTTGCGCGCGCGTTTCCCCGATCTTCTCACCATCATCGTGCCGCGCCATGTCGGGCGCGGCGCCGACATCGCGATGTTGTGCGGCCCTCGCCCGGCGGCGCGCCGCAGCAGCGGCGAAGTGCTGACCGCCGGAACCGCCGTCTATATCGCCGACACGCTGAACGAGATGGGCCTGTTCTACCGGCTGACCCCGTTCTGTTTTCTGGGCGCCACGCTGGTGCCGCTGGGCGGGCACAATCCGCTGGAGCCGGCCAAGCTCAAATGCGCCGTGCTGGCCGGGCCGCATTGCGAAAGCAATGTGGACGCCTTCGAGGCCATCCTGGGCGCCCAGGGCTTTGGACGCGTCTACAACAGCGCCGACATCGCCCGCCAGGCGGCGCGCCTGATCGCCGATCCGCAAGCCGCCAGGCTGGCAGGCGAGGACGCGGCGCGCGGCGCCGCCACCCTGTCGGGCGCGGTGGAACGCACCGTCACCGCGATCCGGACCCTGCTCGATGCACGCGCCTGATTTCTGGCGAAGCCGGGGACCCCTTGCGCGCCTTCTCGCGCCGCTGGGCGAACTCTATGGCGCCAGCGTGGCGTGGAAGGCCAGGACCGCGCGCCCCTTCGATCCCGGCGTGCCCGTCATCTGCGTCGGCAATCTCACCGCCGGCGGCAGCGGCAAGACGCCCGTGGCCATCGCCATCGCCCGCGCCCTGATGGCGCGCGGCAAAAGGCCATTCTTCCTGACGCGCGGCTATGGCGGCCGCGAAAAAGGCCCGGCGCTTGCCGCTCGCGTGCACAGCGCCGCCCGGATGGGCGACGAGGCGCTGCTTCTGACGCGCACCGCGCCCACCGTGGTGTCGCGCGACCGCGCCGCGGGCGCCCGGCTTGCGGTGGAAAAAGGCGCCGATGTCATCGTGATGGATGACGGCCACCAGAACTTCACGCTCAAAAAGACGCTGTCGCTGGTGGTGGTGGATGCCCAAACCGGCTTCGGCAACGGGCTGATGATTCCCGCCGGTCCCCTGCGCGAGCCGGTGGCGCGCGGACTGGCGCGGGCCGACGCGGTGATCCTGGTCGGCGAAGGCAATCCCGGCCTTCAGGGCATCGCCGTCCCGGTGCTGCGCGCGGACATGATCGCCGACGGCGCCGCCTTCGCCGGGGCGCGCGTGTTCGCCTTTGCCGGCATCGGCCGGCCGGAAAAATTCGTCGCCTCGCTGGAACAGGCCGGCGCCGACGTGATCGGAAGCTGTTTCTTTCCCGATCATCACCCTTACCAGCCCGGCGAGATCGAGCAGCTCAGGATCGTTGCGGGCGATGCCGCGCTGGTCACCACGGAAAAGGATTTCGTGCGTCTCTCCATCCAGGACCGCGAGGGCATCCGCGTGCTCAAGGTTGCGGCATCCTTCCCCGACGGTGCCGCGCTCGCCCGCCTGCTTGATCGCGCCTTGCTTGACACCGCGCCGGGTCCGGGTTAGCCGCGAGCCAGGATGAAAGCCACACCCCCGACGCTGCTGGAGAATTTGCGATACGGCGCGGAAGCGGCTCTGTTCATGGGCTTCATGGGCCTGTTCCGGATTCTGGGGCCGGACACGGCCTCGGCCCTGGGCGGCTGGATCGGCCGCAACATCTTTTCCCATCTGCCGCCCGACCGCGTGGCGCGCGCCAACCTGGATGCGGCGTTTCCCGAAAAGACTGCGGCGGAGCGCGACGCGATCCGCATGGCGATGTGGGACAATCTGGGCCGGGTGGTGGCCGAATATGCCCATCTGGACGCCTTCTCCATCACCGGCCCCAATCCCCGCATTCGCGTGGTCGACCGCGCCCGCTCGCAAGCGGTGCTGGCGGAAGGCAAGGGCGCGATGTTCCTCTCCGGCCACCTGGCCAACTGGGAGATGATGCCCGCTGCGGGAAACCTTCTGGGCTTTGACGGCGCCACCGTGGTGCGCCCGCCCAACAACCCCCATGTCGCGCATTACCTGGAAGTGCAGCGCGGACTTCTGGGCCCGACGAACCAGATCGCCAAGCACAACGCCATGCGCCGCATGATCGCCCATCTGCGCGCCGGCAAGGCGCTTTACATGCTGGCCGACCAGAAGCTGAACGAAGGCGTGCCGGTGACTTTCTTCGGCCGCGACGCCATGACCACGCCCGCGCCTGCCGCGCTGGCGCTGAAGCTGGGCGCGCGCATCCTGGTGGTGTCCAACCGCCGGCTCGGTGGGGCGCGGTTCGAGGTCGTGATTCATCCGGGCCCCGAATTCACCCGCACCGGCGATGAGGCCGCCGACATCCTGGCCCTCACCGCGGCCATCACGGCGCGCCTCGAAGAGATCGTGCGCGCCGATCCCGGCCAATGGCTGTGGATTCACAATCGCTGGCCGAAGTAGCGCGACCGTCAAGCCCAGCATGAGGATTTGGTTCTCCCTCACCCTGCGCTTGTCGAAGGGTAAGGAGCGCTTCGCAGCAGGCGAATGAAATGATCCAGTGCGTCATTTCGAGCGGCGCCGCCCTCGCTTCGCTCGAAGCGGGGCAAGCGCGCCAGGAAAAGCTGAGCCACCGCCGCGAGCCCCCGGCCGCGGCCCAGGTGACAGCCGCCGGGCCGCCCGTTAAACAGTCGCGTACCCTGCCAAGGCCTGCCATGTCCGTCCGCCGCGATCTTCTCGATACCCTGTTCTTCG
>Ga0070659_100004066_pt1 | contig 10434 bp, 6 predicted proteins | sample KBSC23metaG_FD_64666 | JGI IMG/M metagenome (GOLD analysis project Ga0070659, IMG submission 64666) | Corn rhizosphere microbial communities from Kellogg Biological Station, Michigan, USA - KBS C2-3 metaG | ecosystem: Host-associated > Plants > Roots > Rhizosphere > Soil ...
GCCCAGATCCTCGAACGCCTGCCGGTAGCGGTTGTTGAACTCGTAACGGTGGCGATGACGTTCGCGCACTACGTCCTGCCCGTACATTGCCCGCGCCAGCGTACCGGCCTTCAGTCGGCACTCCTGCGAACCCAGCCGCATGGTGCCGCCAAAATCGGAACGGTCGCTGCGTTGCTCGACCTCACCGCTGGCGGTCGTCCATTCGGTAATCAGGGCGATCACCGGGTTGGGCGTGTTGCGATCGTTCTCGCTGGAATCGGCATCGGCCAGCCCACCGACGTGGCGGGCGAAATCCACTACAGCCGCATGCATGCCGTAGCAGATGCCGAAGTACGGCACGCCGTGTTCGCGGGCGAACTTCGAGGCCAGCACCTTGCCCTCGAAGCCGCGCTTGCCGAAACCGCCGGGCACCAGGATCGCATCGGCCTTGCCTAGCACCTTGGCGGCGCCCTCGGCCTCGACCTGCTCGGAGTCGATCCAGTCCAGGTTCACCCGCGTCTGCTGCTTGATGCCGCCATGGCGCAAGGCTTCGCCCAGCGACTTGTAGGCATCCTTGTGCTCGACGTACTTGCCCACGATGGCGATGGTGATCTCGTCCTTGGGGTGCTCCACCGCATCGACCGTGCGCTGCCACTCGGACAAGTCGGCAGGCTTGGCGGCGAGGCCGAGCCGCTTGACCACGATGTCGTCCAGGCCCTGCTGGTGCAGCCACAGCGGCTGCTTGTAGATGATGTCCACATCGGCGGCGCTGATCACCGCGTTTTCCGGCACGTTGGTGAACAGCGCGATCTTGCGCCGCTCGGCCTCCGGCAACGGCTCCTCGCAGCGGCACAGCAGGATGTCCGGCTGGATACCGATCGAGCGCAACTCCTTCACCGAATGCTGGGTCGGCTTGGTCTTGATCTCCCCGGCGGCCTTGATATACGGCACCAGGGTAAGGTGCATGAACACCACCTTCTCCGGGCCGTGCTCGATGCGCAACTGGCGGATCGCCTCCAGGAACGGCAGCGACTCGATGTCGCCCACGGTGCCGCCGATCTCCACCAGCGCCACGTCGAAACCGCGCGTCGCCTCGTGGATGCAGTGCTTGATCTCGTCGGTGATGTGCGGGATCACCTGCACGGTGGCGCCGAGGTAGTCGCCGCGGCGCTCCTTGCGGATCACGCTCTCGTAGATCTTGCCGGTGGTGATCGAATTCTTGCCGGCCAGGCGGGTACGCACGAAACGCTCGTAGTGACCCAGATCGAGATCGGTCTCGGCGCCGTCGTCGGTGACGTAGACCTCGCCATGCTGGAACGGACTCATCGTGCCCGGATCCACATTGATATAGGGATCGAGCTTCATCATGGTGACCGAGAGGCCGCGTGCTTCGAGGATGGAAGCGAGCGACGCCGCAGCAATGCCCTTGCCAAGCGAGGACACCACACCGCCGGTGACGAAAATCAGGGGGGTCATGGAAAGCAGCCGTGCTGGAAATACGCATTTTAGCTGCAGAAGCGTCGCACCGCGAGGTGGTGGGCCAAAATTCGGCGCGATCGGTTCATTTCCGGCAGGTCAGGCGCATGAAACCGCCGGGTTCCGCCTGCTAGCATGAGTGGATGAACAACCCCGTTCCCGCCCGTCTTGCCGCCCTGCGCGCGGCCATGCAGCAGCATGGCGTCGCCGCCGTGCTGGTGCCCAGCGCCGACCCGCACTTGTCCGAGTACCTGCCGACGCACTGGGCCGCACGCGAGTGGCTGTCCGGCTTCACCGGCTCGGCCGGCACCCTGATCGTGGGTCGCGAGCAGGCCGGGCTGTGGACCGACTCGCGTTACTTTGCCCAGGCTGAGCAGCAACTGGCCGGCAGCGGCATCGGCCTGATGAAGTTGCGCGTGCCGCATACGCCCGAGCATCTGGAATGGCTGCAACAGCACCTGCACGAAGGCGACGTGCTGGCGGTGGCGGGCGACAGCGTGGCGCTGACCACGCAGCGGCAAATCGAAGGCAAGTTGACCGACATCGGTGCCAGCGTGCGCACCGATCTCGACCTGCCCGGCCTGATATGGAACGATCGTCCGACGCTGCCGCAGGCGGCGGTGGTCGAGCACGACCTGAGCTATGCCTGCATCACCCGCGCCGACAAGTTCAGCCGCCTGCGCAAGGCGATGCGCAAGCTCGGCGCCACCCATCACCTGGTATCCAGTCTCGACGACATCGCCTGGTTGACCAACCTGCGCGGCAGCGACGTCGAGTGCAACCCGGTGTTCCTGGCCCACCTGCTGGTGCAGGCCGATACTCGCGCCACGCTGTTCGTCAGTCGCGCCAAGCTCGGCGATGCGCTGGTGGCGAAGCTGGCCGCCGACGGTATCGGCATTGCCGACTACGCCGCGATCACCTCGACCCTGCAGGAACTCGGTGCCGACGATCGCCTGCTGCTGGACAGTGGCCGGGTGGTCGGCTCGATCGCCGCCGCCATCGCACCGGCCGTCACCCGCATCGAGGCAGCCAACCCCAGCACCGCGTTCAAGGCGGTCAAGAGCGCCGCCGAACTCGACCACATCCGCGACGTGATGCGCCGCGACGGCGCCGCGCTGGTACGCGGCTTCCGCCGGCTGGAACAACGCCTCGCCGCCGGCATGACGGTGACCGAGTTGGACGTCGACACCTTGCTGCACGAGGAACGCTCGGCCCAGCCCGGCTGGGTCGGCGAAAGTTTCGCCACCATCGCCGGCTACCAGGCCAACGGCGCGCTGCCGCACTACCGCGCCACGCCGGAATCGCACAGCACGCTGCAGGCCAAGGGCTTGCTGCTGATCGACTCGGGTGGCCAGTACCTGGGCGGCACCACCGACATCACCCGCGTGCTGGCGCTGGGCGAGACCACGCCGGAACAGCGCCGTGATGCCACCCTGGTGCTGAAGGGCATGATCGGCCTGTCGCGCGCGCGTTTCCCCAAGGGCGCCAGCGGCCCGCAGCTGGATGCGCTGGCGCGCGCGCCGCTGTGGGCTTCCGGCATGGATTACGGCCATGGCACCGGCCACGGTGTGGGTTATTTCCTCAACGTGCACGAAGGCCCGCACGGCATCCGCCCGCCGGTCGCCGGCGGTGCGCTGGTGGCGCTGGAGCCGGGCATGATCAGTTCGATCGAGCCGGGCCTGTACAAGCCCGGCCGGCACGGCATCCGCCACGAGAACCTGGCCGTGGTGGTTGAAGCTGACCGCACCGAGTTCGGCGAATTCCTCGCCTTCGAGACGCTGACGATGTGCCCGTTCGACCGCCGCGCCCTGGAACCGACCCTGCTCAGCCCCGAAGAGCGCGCCTGGCTGGACGACTACCATGCGAACGTGCGCGCCGCGCTCAGCCCGCTGCTCGCCGATGCCGACCTGGAATGGCTGAACCGCCACTGCGCGCCGCTGTGACGGCGCGATGCCGCGCGAACGCTAGCTGCGCCGCGGCGGCACCAGCCTGAGCCGGGCGGGTGCGCCCTGCTGGTGCGGGCTCAACAACGCCTGGATCTCCTCGGGCGCCAGCGGATACGAATACAGGTAGCCCTGGCCTTCAGTGCATCCGGAACGCAGCAGGAATTCGTGCTGTGCCTCGGTCTCGATGCCCTCGGCAATGGTGATCAGGCCGAGGCTCCGGGACATCGCCAGCATCGCTTCGGTGATCGCCGCGTCGTTCGCATCGCCGGGCAGGCCGGTGACGAATGAGCGGTCGATCTTCAGGTAGGTCACCGCCGGCAGCTTCAGGTAGGCCATCGACGAATAGCCCGTGCCGAAATCGTCGATGGCCACGTCGATGTCCAGCAGATCCAGCGTCTGCATGGTGCGCTGGGTATCGTCTCCCAGTCGCAGCATCGCGCTTTCGGTGATTTCCAGCAGCAATCGATGCGGCGAGATGCGTCGCGACTGCAAGGTCCGACTGACCCCATCGACGAAGGACGGGTGACCGAACCAGCGCGCGGAGATGTTGACGGCCACGCGAATCGGCGGAACCCCGGCCAGATCCCAGGCCTGGATCTGCGCGCAGGTGGCCTGCAGCACCCACTCGTCGATGCGCCGGATCAGGCCGAGGCCTTCCGCCACCGGAATGAACTCGCCCGGCAGCACTTCGCCGCGTTCCGGATGCTGCCAGCGCAGCAGCGCCTCGACCGCCACGATGCGACCGGTGCGCAGTTCGATGCTGGGCTGGAACACCAGGTGGAACTCGCCGCGGCTCAGCGCCTGGCGCAGCTCGGTGGCCAGTTGCAGCCGGCGCCGGTTGTCGGCATGCATCATCGGCGTGTAGAAGCGGAACGCATTGCGCTCCTCGGTCTTCGCCGCGTACATGGCGGCGTCGGCATTGGCGATCAGCGTTGCCGCATCGCTGCCGTCCAGCGGGTAGCCGGCCACGCCGATGCTGGCGGTAAGCACTATTTCGTAGTCGTCCAGCAACAGCGGTTCGGACAACGTCGAGAGCAGACGATTGACGATCGCCCTGGCGTCCTCGCGCAGGCCCAGCCGCGGCAGCAACACGGTGAATTCGTCGCCACCGATGCGTCCGGCCACGTCGCCGTCGGACAGCTGCTTGCCGATACGCTCGCCCACCTTCACCAGCAGGCGGTCGCCGATGGCGTGGCTGTAGCTGTCGTTGACGATCTTGAACGCGTCCAGGTCGATGAACAGCACCACCACCGCCAGCCGCTCGCGCTCGGCCAACGCGATCGCCTCCCCGCAGTGGCGCTCGAACTCGGCGCGGTTCACCAGGCCGGTCAGCGGGTCGTGCCGCGCCAGGTGTTCCAGCCGCCGCTGGTTGGCCTTGGCCTCGTGAATGTCGGTACAGACCGCCACGTAGTAGGTCACCTGCCCTTCCGGCGTGCGGATCGCACTGAGGCTAAGGTGCTCGGGATAGCTGCTGCCGTCGAAGCGGCTGCTCTGTACTTCGCCGATCCAGTTGCGTCCGGCGGCCACGCCATCCCAGATGGTCTGCGGCAACGGCTTGCCGTCGGGCAGGCGGCGCGTATCGTCCAGCCGCCGACCCTGCAGGGCCTGGCTGGTAAAACCAGTCAGCTCGGTATGCGCGGCATTGGTCGAGATCACCCGCCGCCGGGCATCGGCGATGACCACGCCCTCGGCGATGCTGGCCAGTGCTTCGGCGGCCACCCGGCGCTCCTGTTCCATCGCCACCCGCTCGGAAATGTCGCGGATGATCGCCTGGCACACCGGCACATCGCCCCAGCGGGCGAGACCGGTCTGGGTCTCCACCGGACGCGTGCTGCCATCGGCCGCCAGCAGCGCGTTGGTGGCGGCGCGCCCGGTCTGCTGACCGGCCAGCGGTTGCTGGAACAGATGCACGAAGCGATCGCCCACCAGTTCCCTGGCACTGCGCCCGGTCCACGCCGCCGCCGTGCGGTTCACGTCGAGGATGCGCCCGCTGTCCTCGTCGACCATCACGATCGCATCGGCCGCGCTGTCGAACAGCAGGCGATAGCGCTCCTCGCTGCCGCGGATGCCCTCCAGTATCCGGCGCGCCATGCGCAGCCATACCAGGGCCGCGATGGTGAAGGCACCGAGCACGCCCCAGAACAGGATCTGGCCCAGCAACAGGGCGCCCTTGACCATCTCCACCGAAAACAGGTTGGTGCGCGGCGCCATGTAGGCGTTGAGGGCCTGGATGCGTGCCCGTTTGCCGGCAATTTCCGCCGCGGTCGGCCCGCCGACCCGGTACAGCGTGCTCAATTCGTCGGCAATCGCGTTGAGTTCGGCGATCGACGCGTCGGTGGATCGCCAGGCCGCAATGGCCTCGCGCATGTGCGGTGCCCAGGAGCCGTATTGCATCATGAAGGTCATGCCAGGACGCGCCGCCGGCATCACGTTGCCGCGCTGGAAGACCTTGATGATTTCCTGCTTGTCGTAATCGCCGGAGATCACGGCGTCGCGGCCCCAGCGATCGGCCTCGAGCAGGCCGTAGTTGTCGCGGAAGCCGGCGAGATCCCCCGGCGCACCGGTGACCGCGTAGTTGTCCAGGTCGATCACGGCCTGCTTTTGTGCCTTGGACCAGACACTCTCGCTGTTGAGAAAACCGGCGAGAGTGACCTGGACCTGCAGCACGCCCCAGGTCAGCACCATGATCAGCACGATCGCGACAGCCAGCGCCCAGGCCAACGGCATCAGGCGCCTGACCAGGGGTATCTGCAAGCTGTGACCTGGAGAATGCATCGTCTTCCCGTTCAGTGGATGATGCGGTGCCTTCCCTGGCTCCAGCTTGCTGTGGATCCCGCGTCAGGCGACCGCTTGACTGGCCACCCACAGGTGACGGCAGGTCTTGATGCAGCGGTCACCCAGCAGCACCATGCTCATGTAGCTGCGCTTGATGCATTCGCCCAGGTGTGCCACATCGACCGCCGACGGCTTCTCGCCCATCAGGGTACAGACTATATCCAAAGCCTCCCACGGATGAACGTCATCATACGCCGCATGCAGATGGAGCCAGCGCAGGCTGGCCGCGCGGATCGCCGGGTCGAAGCTCTCCCGATAGGTTTCACTGTCGTGGATCATCCGCGACCAATCGCCGGTGACTCCCTCGATCGCGTAGTTGGTCGCCACCATGCCTGCGGCCAGGGTGCCGTGCGCACTGACCTCCTCGCACCAGCGGGCAAGCCCGTCGGTACCGTGCGGCGGCTTCTCGTGCAACAGCTGCTCACGCGGTACGCCGGCGCCCTCGGCCCAGTTGATCCAGTACTCCGCATGGTTCTGCTCGACCCGGATGTTGCGTACCAGCCAGCGACGCGCCTTGTCGTCGCCGGGACTGCGGCCATAGCGGGTCTTCAGCAGGTTCAGCGCCATGAAGCCCGGGAAGCGCTCGATGAACGGCCACAATCCCGTCATGAAGTTGCGGGTGGACTCCCGGTCGAGCTGCAGCGCGGTCATCATCTTCCAGATGTCGTGATCCAGCACGAGCTGTCTGGTGCTTTCACAATCGGCCACCATGTCCTGCGCCCATTGCGGGTAGCTGGTCAATTCGGTGAGCGGGCCGGTACGTTCAAAACGGGTGTTCATCTGCTATCTCCTGTACAGGTGGTGTTGCGGTGGTTCGCCATTGCTTGATCGCGCGGTGGATTGCTGCCGATCCTGATCGGGCGCCGCCGGGCGGCGCCACGAAACCTGGTGCATCAACATTCGTTCCGGCTGCCGGCCGCACCCAATTCCGCATGGGCCAACCGCCGCCATCGCCCCCCGCGCGGAAACAGCGCGCCGCTGCCGGAGGCCGCAATCTGGATACCATGCCGCAGTTCGCGCCCCGCGTCAGCCCGCGGCAATCGGGTTTGGACGTCCGGATGCCGGATCGCCTCCCGCAGCTCGTCCGATGCGGAAAGGTCGCCGGCATTAATGGCACTCACTTGGGGCCATCCGACTCCGCACCGCTCGCGCCGAGCGTAGCCCGCGCCGCGGGCGGAGTCGAAGCGCCACCGAGCCTGACCCGCCGGTTCGGGCAGGTCACGGTTTCAGGCGCCTGACCCGGAAGGCAGCGCGGTCAACGTCGCCTCGGTGACGCTGCTGCCGCCGTGGCCGAAGACGGAGTGGCTCTCCTCGGTGCGGCGCGACAACACCACCAGGCGCGTGCCGACCAGCCCGAGGCCGTAGCGGGTGGTGGTGCCGAACTCGATGCTGATCAGCAGCTTGCGACCCTTCACCGAGACCACGTTCTGCACGGCCAGCGGCACGCCATCCGGCCCCTGCCACACCTTCAGCTGGCCGGTGTAATGCTTGATCGTCATCTGCTTGCTGGCCGACGCCGGCAACGGCACGTCGAACACCAGCAGATGTACGGGCTTGCCGTCGAGCGTGTCGTCGCGCTGGCTGGCCAGGCTGGCCCCGTCGAGCTGGCGCTGCAGCACCGGCGCGAAGTCGACCATCGGCTGCACGTTCACCGGGCTGAGCTTGCCGAGCAGATCCTCGATCGGGGTGGGTGCCGCCTTGTCCTTCGCGTTGATCGCCGCTTCGCGCGCGGCGCGTTGCAGCAGATCCGGCGAAAAGCCGATGCGCAGGCCGTCGTCGCCGCTGGCCACGCTGATCTGCAATTGCGCCTGGCTGGTCTTGCCGTCCTCGTCCCTGGCGGTGCTGTTGACTTTCACGGTCGCCGCCAATGGCTGCGTGGCCTGCAGGCGGCCAAGCGTGGCACGCAAATCGGACACCGCATCGGCGTTCGCCAGTGCAGGCAACCCCAGGCCGGTCAGCAGCAGCACAAGCATCAAGCGAGCAGACATCGAGCCATTCCTGCGGACAGAGACCGAGCCAGTATCGCCCGATCGCGGCGAATCGGCGACGACCGATCCGACGGGCCGTCGCGATGAATCCGGAGGCATCGTCCCGGCACGGCTCGCGGTGCCGCGCCGAGGGCGGTGCCTCAGCCGGCGTGCTTGTGCGGTACGCCGCGCACGGTCGGCTCGAACATGACGCCGACCCGGCTGAACGGCGCATCGCGGTAAAGGCTCAGCAGGCAGTGCTCGGCGCGCAGCGAAAAGTCCGCGTAGTAGACGACGCCCGCGTAGGGCACGAAGGTCAGATCCGGCGTGCACGAGTACATCCGCTGGTAGCCGGTGGCCACCAACACCTTGAACAGCAGCAGGCGCTTGCCGACCGGCACGCGCAATTCGCCATGGTCGTTCTTCAACTCGTAGCATTCGCGGCCGTCGCAGATGCTCAGCGGCTGCGACTGACCGGCCATGCTCGGCGACAGCTTGATCGTGGCCAGCGGCTGGTTCGGCGCCGGCTGGTACGTCGGCAGGCCGGCGCAGCCGCCGAGCACGGCGAGCGCGGCGGCAAGGCCCAGGCCCCGGATGGCGCGGCTGACGCGATTCATGAACCGGCGGCTCCCGGCGGATGGATGTACGAGGCGTAGCGCTTTTCCACTTCGACCGCAGACAGGTCGCCGGCCGAATAGTTCTGGTCAAACAGCACGAACACCCAGTCGCCCATCTTGCCGGCCACGCGGCCGACGGTGAGATCCACGACGGGGCGGTCGCGGATTGCATCCGGCAGGGACTCATACATGCGGAAATACGGCTTGTGCCGCTGCCGCGCCAGCTCGGCACAGCGATACATCAGGTAGGCATGCGTGGTGTCGCGGTCGATGTAGCCGTTGCCGCCGAAGCCGACCTTGAGCAACTCGCCCGGCCCGGGCTGATCCCAGTAGCCGCCGGTATAGCCGCGAATCAGCCCCTTGTCGGAGTGATAGCCGGTCGCGCAGCCGCACAGCAGCGCCGCCGCAAAGACGCCAAGCCGCATCCATCTTTTCATCGCCCTGCCCCCTGGTCTGGCGCCAATCCGTTGCCGCTCACGACGGCTACCCGCCCCCATGCGCGCCATCGAGCCGGAAGTCCAGCCGCCGGATTCACGCCGCCGGAATCATGCCCCCGCCTGCCGGGGCATGCAAGATGAAACCTCAGCTCAGTGCGCGGCGCATGCGCTTCAGTGCCATCGCAATCTCGCCGGCATCGATCACCCCGTAGCCGAACGTCACCGCCGGCTCGATATCGTGCGTCATCGCATAGTCCGCCGTCGATTCGGCGCCGATGGCGCAACGCAGAATCGCCGGCATGAGCCTGGCGGCCCGCGCGCGGTCGCGAATGCGCGCGGCCAGGTGCAGGCCGGCTTCGCAGGGGATCGGTTGCAACCAGCGCCCCAGTTCGCGCTGCAGGCCGTCGAGCAGGGCCGCGCGGCGTTCGGCATAGATCGGCCGCATGTGGCGCACGTGACGGGCGAGATGGCCGTCGCGGATGAAGGCGGCGAGAGCGACCTGGGTGACCGTGTCGCAGTGCGAGTCGGTGCAGTGCTTGACGGTGACAAGGCCGCTGCGCGCCCATCCCGGCGCCACCACGAAGCCCTTGCGCAGCGATGGAAACATGCTCTTGGAAAACGTGCCCACGTAGAACACCAGGGCGTCGCGATCCAGCGTCTGCAGCGCATCGAGTGGGCGGCCGCCGAAACGGAATTCGCCGTCGTAGTCGTCTTCGACGATGACGGCGCGATGGCGGCGGGCGAACTCGAGCAAGGCGCTGCGCCGACGCAGCGACATCGCCACGCCGGTAGGCGACTGGTGCGACGGGGTGACGCTGATGATGCGTACGTCGTCGGGCAGGCGCTCGACGCACAGGCCCTCGTCGTCCACCGGTAGCGGCACCAGTTGCGCGCCGGCGGCGGCGAACGCGGCGCGCACCGGTGGGTAGCCCGGTTCTTCCACCGCCACCTTCGTCTGTCCCGGCGTGACCAGCAGGCGGGCGATCAGATCGAACGCCTGCTGCGCGCCGGAAGTGACGATCACGTCGTCGGCCGCGCAGGCCACCGCACGGGCGAACGCGACGTGTTGCGCGATCGCGTCGCGCAATGCAGGAATGCCTTGCGATGGCGCATAGGCGAATGGCTCGCGCGAGCTTTTGCGCAGCGTCTGCGCCATCAACCGGCGCCAGATGTCGTG
>Ga0070659_100004078_pt1 | contig 10414 bp, 6 predicted proteins | sample KBSC23metaG_FD_64666 | JGI IMG/M metagenome (GOLD analysis project Ga0070659, IMG submission 64666) | Corn rhizosphere microbial communities from Kellogg Biological Station, Michigan, USA - KBS C2-3 metaG | ecosystem: Host-associated > Plants > Roots > Rhizosphere > Soil ...
CCATGGGTACGACAACGATCCGCCTGACCGACGAGCTGAAGGCGCGCGTGGCAGCGGCGGCGAAGCAAGAAGGCACGAGCGCGCACAATTTCATCGTGGAGGCGATCGCCGAGAAGGCGGATTCGGCCGAGCGCAGGGCCGGCTTTTACGCCGAGGCGGATCGGCGCTGGGCCGAATTTCTGAAAACCGGCGAGAGCATCCCCTGGGAAGAGATGCGCCGCTATCTGATGGGACGCATCCACGGCAAGACTACGCCGCGTCCGGTTGCCCGCAAGTTCACGAAATAGCATGGCGCGCGTCGAGTTCCTCTCCGGCGTGTACGAGGATCTGCGGCGCGTCGTGAGCCATCTGGAACAGCACGAAGCCGAGCACATTCGCGTTCGTCTTGGGGAGCTTGTCAGTGCCTTCGATGTACTCACCGACAATCCGTTGATCGGCCGCCCGGTCGATCAAGACAAACGTGAATTGGTGATTGGCCGCGCGTCACACGGTTACGTGGCACTCTACCAATACGCTGCGCCCGTCGATACCGTCTTCGTACTCGCCATCCGTGCGCAACGCGAAGGGGGCTATGCGCGCAATGAGTGAAACCGAGGCCGATACCCGCGCCAACCGGATCGATCCGGTGCTGCGCGATGCCGGCTGGGGCGTGGTGGAAGGCTCGCGCATCCGCCGCGAGATGATTTGCCCCGGCCGCATCACCGCCGGCGGGCGCGTGAATGCATTGTCGGCGGATTACGTGTTGAGTTTCCGCGGACACAAGCTGGCGGTGATCGAAGCCAAGCGGGCCGGGCTCGGCCATACCGAAGGCGTCGGGCAGACCAAGGACTATGCGCAGCGCCTGCAAACGCGCTTCGCTTATGCGACGAATGGGATCGGCTGGTACGGCATCGACATGCACACGGGCCGCGAAGGCGACCTGGCGTTGCCGTTTCCTTCGCCGCAGGTATTGTGGGATCGCTGCTTTCCGCAGGACAACGCGTGGCGTGACCGCTTCGGCGCGGTGCCGTTCGAAACCAGTGGCGGCAAATGGCAGCCGCGCTATTACCAGCACAACGCCATCAACGCGGTGCTGGAGGCGATCGCGCAGGGCAGGGATCGCATCCTGCTGACGCTCGCGACCGGTACCGGCAAGACTTCGATTGCCTTCCAGATTGCATGGAAGCTGTTTCAGTCGCACTGGAACCTGTCGCGCGAACCGGTGCGCCGCCCACGCATTTTGTTTTTGACCGACCGAAACTTTCTCGCCAATCAGGCCTGGAACGACTTCAACGCGTTTCCGCCCGACGCGCTGTGCCGCATCAGCCCCGACGAAATCCGCAAGCAGGGCAAGATTCCCAAGAACGCCAGCGTGTTCTTCACCATCTTCCAGACTTTCATGACCGGAGGTGGAGTGGAAGCTGGCGAGGACGATGCGCCGGCGAGCGAGCCGCAATTCACCTTCGAAGGCTACGCGCCGGATTTCTTCGACTTCATCATCATCGACGAATGCCACCGTGGCGGCGCGCGCGACGAAAGCAGGTGGCGCGGCATCCTGGAATATTTCTCGCCTGCCGTGCAATTGGGCATGACGGCCACGCCCAAGCGCGACGCCAACGTGGATACCTACCGCTATTTCGGCGAGCCGGTGTACACCTATGCACTGAAGGACGGCATCGGCGATGGCTTCCTTACGCCGTTCAAACTGCGGCAGATGGCAAGCACGCTGGACACCTACAAGTACGCCGACGGCGATACGGTGGTGAGCGGCGAGATCGATCCGGAAAAGGAATACAGCGAGGCCGACTTCAACACGAAGATCATGATTGACGCGCGCGAACAAAGCCGCGTGGCCGAGTTCATGGATCAGATCGATCAGAGGCAGAAGACGCTGGTGTTTTGCGCGACGCAGGAGCACGCGGCGCGGGTGCGCGACTGGATCAACCAGGTCAAATCCAATCCGGATCCGGATTATTGCGTGCGGGTGACTGCCAATGATGGGGAACGTGGCGAAAAACATCTGCGCGATTTTCAGGACAACGAAAAGAGCCTGCCGACGATCCTCACTACGTCGCAGAAGCTGTCCACCGGGGTCAACGCGCTGAACATCCGCAACATCGTGCTGATGCGGCCGATCAAGTCGATGATCGAGTTCAAGCAGATCATCGGGCGCGGCACGCGCGTCTTTGACGGCAAGTACTTTTTCACGATCTACGATTTCGTCGGTGCATCGGAACACTTCAAGGATCCGGAGTGGGACGGCGAACCGCTGCCGCCGGATCCGCCGGGTGGACCGCGCAAACCGCGTGAGCCGCCGCCCGATCCCGAACCGCCCGGCGGCATCGATGACGATCCGCCGCCAGCTACGCCGAAGATCATCGTCAAGCTGGCCGACGGCAAGGAACGCCAGATCCGTTACCTCGCGAACACCAGCTACTGGTCCCATGACGGAAGGCCGATCACCGCCGCCGAATTCATGCAGCAATTGTTCGGTGATCTCGGCGCGCTGGTGACGAGCGAGGACGAACTGCGCAAAGTGTGGAGCGATCCCGAGCGCCGCATTGCCTTCATCCAGCGGCTGGCCGAAATGGGTTACGACGAGGATCGCCTGGAAGACATGCAGCGGCTGATCGATGCGCCGGACAGCGACATTTTCGACGTGCTTGGCTACGTGCGATTCACACTGGCGCCGCTGTCACGCGCGGCACGCGTCGAGAATGTCCAGTCGACGCGTCTCGCCGGTTACGAACGGGAAATGCGCTCATTCCTCGAGTACGTGCTCGATGCGTACCGGCGGCAAGGCATCGACGAGCTGGCGCCTAACAAGCTCGCCGATTTCCTGCGCATCCGTTACGGCGGCACCAACGACGCCAAGCGCATCCTGGGATCGATTCCGGAAATCCGCAACGCGTTCGTTGACGTGCAGGGCTATCTGTTCCGCTGACAAGCGGCGCAGGGAATCATTCCTGCTTGCGCGCACCCGCCTGGCTCTCGCGTGTTGAACGCAGGTCCTCGGTTTCCATTTGAGGAACATTCGCGGACCCGGTGCGTTCCATGGCGCGATCCAGCAGCCGCAACACGGGCCGCGCGGTGACGCCGTACAGCGCGATCGAGAACAGCACCGTCAGCGCGGTCACCGACCACAACCCGTGGGGATTGTGGTCGGGGTTGGCCCCGATCTCGCGGCTGACGTAATACAGCGAGCCGAGTCCGCGAATCCCGAAGTAGCCGAGCGCGAGGCGCACCGGCGCCGGATGCGCCGATCCGGCGAACCCGAGCAGCGTGGCGATGGGCCGGACGACCAGCAACGCCAGCAGCGCGAACGCGATTTCGCGCCAGCCGATTCCACCCAGCACGCCGCTGGCGATCGCGCCGCCGAACAGACCGAACACCAGGAACGCCAGCAGGCGTTCCGTGCGCCGCGCCGAAGCGGTGAGTTGCTGCGCGTATTCGAGCGCGCTGCCGAAGTTGCGCAGGGTGATCGCGGCCACGAACACCGCGACGAAACCATAGCCGCGCAGCGCGTTGGCAGCCGCGTAGACGAGAAACGCCAAACCGACCGATGCGAGTCCTTCGCTGGACTGCGAAAGTTGCAGGCGTTCCGGCAGCAAGCCATTGCCCTTTACCAGCAGCCAGCCGCACGCGAACCCCACCGCCACCGCGATCGCGATGCCCCAGACAAGATCGAGGCCCACCCAGCGCGCGATCCACCAGCCCGGTTGCGAACCATGCGCGATCAGGCCGGCACCCAGTACGAGGAATGGCAGCGCCAGTCCGTCGTTGAGGCCGGCTTCGGACGTGAGCGCGAAACGCGTTTCGCCTTCCTCGCCGACGCCGGGTGGACCGACCTGTACCGACGACGCCAGCACCGGATCGGTCGGCGCGAGGATCGCGCCCAGCAACACGGCCATGCCCAGCGGCAGCCCCAGCAAACCCCAGCCGAGCGCCGCCAGCGCCGCGATCGACAGTGGCATCACGATCGCCAGCAACCGCCATGTGCTGGCCCAGCCGCGCCACGAGAAGCGCCGGTCGATGCTCAAGCCCGCGCCCATCACCGCGACGATCAACACCACTTCCAGCAACGTCGTGGCGATGCGCGGATGCGCCTGCGGTGCGGCAAGATCGGGGGTGAACAGGAAGGCGACGAGCCCGGCGCCCACTGCGAGCATCGGCAAGGTCAGCGGCAGCCGCTCCAGCCACAATGGCAACCATGCCACGATCAGGATCACGGCACCGAAGCCGGCGAAGGCGAGGAGTTCCGCGGGATGCATGATCGCGCCGTTGTTCCTTCAACACGCGGTGGATCGCATCATCATGAACGCGCAGCGCGCCGCGGGCAATCGCAATGGTCGCGGTCAGTTTGGAGTCGCGGTGCCAAGCACGATTCTCGACGTTTGCGCGCGCCGCAAGGCAGCGGGTAGTGGATCCATGGTTCGAACACCGCGCAACCTCCGGCCGCGACTGCGCCGATGGTTGAGCAACCGCGGGAGTCCACCCGCCGTTCACGGCGGCTGGAGTAGCTTGCATTGCAGCAAGGCCGGCCATGGACGGACGCATCGTGTTGGAGACCGCAAGTCATCGCGACGTGATTGCCATCGGCGCTTCCGCGGGCGGCTTCCATGTGCTGCTGGAGCTCGCCGCGAGGCTCCCGGCGGATTTGCCGGCCGCGGTGTTGATCGTGCTGCACATCGGTTCCCACGCCAGTGAACTGCCGAAGTTGCTGAGCGCGCGCGGCCCGAATCCGGCCGTGCATCCGTACTCGGGACAGCCGCTGCGCCAAGGCATGATTTACGTCGCGCCGCCCGATCACCATATCCTGTTGCACGACGATGCGATCCAGTTGTCGCGCGGACCCAGGGAACACCACGCGCGTCCGGCAATCGATCCGCTGTTTCGCTCGGTCGCCATCGCCCGCGGCTCGCGCGCGATCGGCGTGGTGTTGAGCGGTCGTCTGGACGACGGCACCGCCGGCGCGCAGGCGATCAAGCAGTGCGGCGGCATCGTCGTGGTGCAGGACCCGGACGATGCCGAGCAACCCAGCATGCCCGCCAGCGTGCGCGACAACGTCGAGGTGGATCATTGCGTGCCACGGGCGTTGCTGGCGGAGACCTTGATCGGCCTGGTCGGCGTGCCGGCCGGTGCGCCGATCAACGTCCCGGCGTGGATCGTGCGCGAGCAACGCGTCAGTGAAGGAGAGGCCGACCCCATGGAAGATCTCAACCAGATCGGAAAGCCATCCGTATTCGCTTGCCCCGATTGCGATGGCGTGCTGTGGGAAATCGTGGACAGCAAGCCCGAGCGGTTTCGCTGCCATACCGGGCATGCGTTCTCGTTGCGCAGCCTGGAACACACGCAGGCGATCAATACCAACCGGGCGCTGTGGAGCGCGATACGCGCACTGCAGGAACGCGAGACCTTGTTGACCGCGCTGGTCGCCGACAACCGGCAGCGGCGCAACGATGAAGAAGTCGCCCGGCTGGACGCGCAATTGCGGGAGGTCTCGCAACAATCCGCGCGGCTGCACGAAATGGCCGTGGCGGAGTGAAGGCGCAGTCATGGCGGTCGCGCGCAGCAACCCGGCTTCCGCCATTCCGGATGTGCGCAACGACGATTCCCACGCCCCGTCATTCCGGGGCTGCGGGTCGCGCAGCGACGTGCAGAACCCGGAATCTGCTTTCCGGACAAAGGCAGATTGACTCACGCCGTCCATGGCGCTCGCCCTTCGGGCCGCCTTCGGCGTTCGCGTTTGCAATCCCGCAAACGCAATCGGGTCCCATCGCCGACAAGCCGGCGATGGTTCCGGAATGACGACAAGGGGAATGACGACAAGGGGTTTCGCTCGCGTCGCCAGTCTTTTTGGCATAGGCTAGGAGTTCGATACGGATATCCGTGATTGCGATGACCAACCGACATCGCGCGGGGAAGCGCGCGCATCCGTCGTCCGGCTCCACGCCGGCAAAGTCGGTTGTGGCTGGGAGCGGTGCGTCCGAAGCAGACAGGCCGCGGCACGGCAAGCAGGCGGACGAAGGTCGGCAACCGCAAGCAAGCAGGGGAACCGCACATCCACCGGAAAACGTTGACCACGTGGTGAAGAAGAAACCGCCAGCGTCGCACGAACCGAACCGTGGTCCATCCGGCGCCGACGGGCCCGATTCAGGACCACTCGTCGTGGGCATCGGCGCCTCGGCGGGCGGACTGGAAGCGTACAAGCAGTTCTTCGCGCACATGCCGGCCGACAACGACATGGCGTTCCTGCTGGTGCAGCATCTCGCGCCGGATCACCAGAGCATGCTGGCGGATTTGCTGGGGCGCTGCACCTCGATGCCGGTGGCAGAAGCCGCCGATGGTGAAAAGGTGCAGGCGGGGCACGTCTACGTGATCCCGCCGGATGCCACGCTCACCGTCAGCGATGGCGCCCTGCGTGTCGCCAAGCCCGCGCCGCCACGCCAGTACCGCTGGCCCATCAATGCGCTGTTCACGTCCCTGGCGGAGGAACATGGCGACCACGCGGTGTGCGTGGTGCTGTCGGGCAGCGGCAGCGATGGCGCGCGCGGTCTGCGCGCGGTCAAGGAACACGGTGGCCTGACCCTGGCGCAAGCCGGTTTCGACCACGTCGCGATGATGGGCATGCCGGCCTCCGCCGCTGCGACCGGGCTGGTGGATCAGGTGCTGCCGGTGGAGGCGATGCCGGCGCGCCTGCTCGCGCATTACCGGAGCCTGCGCGACAGCCGCGGCAAGCAGGATACCGAAGGTACGCGCGAGGACGTGGCCGCCAACCTGCAGACGATCTGCGAGCTGTTGCGCGCGGAGACCGGCCACGACTTCAGCCAGTACAAGGAGAAGACGCTGGTGCGCCGCATCCAGCGGCGCATGCAGGTGGCGCAGGCGGCCAGCGTGCCGGACTACGTGGCCTACCTGCGCCGCGAGCCGGGCGAGTACGAGCTGTTGTTCAACGAACTGCTGATCAACGTCACCGAGTTCTTCCGCGATCCCCCTGCGTTCGAAGCGTTGGAAACGCACGCGATTCCCGCGCTGCTGGCCGGCAAGAACGCCAGCGATATCCTGCGCATCTGGGTACCCGGTTGCGCGACTGGCGAGGAGGCGTATTCGATCGCGATCACCTTGAAGGAGGCGATGCCGCGCGGCAAGCCGCAGCCGAAGGTGATGATCTTCGCGACCGACATCGATGCATACGCGATCGAGAGTGCGCGCAGCGGGCGTTACCGCGCACCGTTGCAAGGCATTTCTCCGGAGCGCCGCGAGCGCTGGTTCACGGAGGACGGCGACGATTACGTGGTGGTCAAGTCGATCCGCGAAATGTGCGTGTTTTCGCTGCACAGCGTGATCAAGGATCCACCGTTCTCCAGGCTGGATTTGATTTCCTGCCGCAATCTGTTGATCTATTTGAACGCCGAGGCGCAACAGCATCTGGTTCGTTCATTTCATTACGCGCTGCGGCTCGGCGGCTTCCTGCTGCTGGGACCGTCGGAAAGCGTGTCGCGCAATCCGCGGCTGTTTCACCCGCTGGACAAGAAGCAGCGCTTGTACGCGCGGCGCGACGACGGCCCATCCGGCGGCATCCCGATGCTGCCGGCGAAGCGGCCCGGCGAGCGCAATACGTACGCGGCGGGGCGTGCCCTCGTGGAGGGGCGTGTCAGCGCGGAAAGCGAGCTGGATCGCGCCGCACGCCGGGTGATGGAGAAACATTCACCGGCCTATGTGGTGATCGACGCGCACCGCGACATCGTGCGTTTCGCCGGCAACACCGGGAAATATCTGGGGCCGTCGTCCGGCACCGCCAATCTCAACCTGTTCACGCTGTTGCACCGCGGCCTGCGCAATGTTGCGCGGCAGGCGGTCAATCAGGCGTTCGTCACCGGAAAATCCGCCCGCGCCGAACGCCCGGCCGATCTCCGCGATGGAGATCGCCAGCCGTTGCGCGTGGTGGTCGAGCCGCTGCCGGATCAGCACGCAGGCGAGTCCCAAGGCACCGATGCGCGCTTGTACGTGGTGACGTTCATCGAACTGCAGAATGCGCCGACGACGGCGCCGGCCGAGGGCTCCGCGGAGGATGGCGCCCGCCTGCACGCGCTGGAGCACGAGCTGGAAACCACGCGGACCCAATTGCAGAGCGCAATCGACGATCAGGAAGCCGCCACCGAGGAATTGAAGTCCGCCAACGAGGAATACCAGTCGGTCAATGAGGAACTGCAGTCGTCCAACGAGGAACTGGAAACCTCGAAGGAGGAAATGCAGTCCATCAACGAGGAATTGCAAACCGTCAACGCGGAGCTGAATTCCAAGAACGAGGCGCTGGCGCGCCTCAACAGCGACCTGCGCAACCTGCTGGAAAGCACCCAGATTGCCACGATTTTCCTGGATGAACATCTGCACATCCGCGGCTTCACGCCGGCCATGACAGATGTTTTCCACCTGCGCGAAGGCGACCGCGGCCGGCCGATCACCGAGATCGCGCCCAACATCGATTACCCGGACCTGCGCAGCGGCGTGAAGCACGTGCTGCGCAACCTGGGCGTGGTGGAGCGTGTGTTGCGCCACGACGATCACGGCCCCGCGTACCTGCTGCGGATGCGCCCGTACCGTACCGTGGACAACGTGATCGACGGGGTGGTGCTGACCTTCGTGGATGTCACCGAGTCGCAGCGTCTGAACCAGGAACACGCGCGGCTGGCGGCGATCGTCAATGCCTCGAAGGACGCCATCTTCGGCATTTCGCTGCCGGACCGCATCACCAGTTGGAACCCCGCGGCCGAAGCGCTGTTCGGGCTTCCGGCGGCGCAGGTGGTCGGCAAGCGGCTGGACACCTTGCTGCCAGCGGAAGCCTCCCAGCGAACCCGTGATTTTTTTGCCAGCGCGGAGCGGGAAAGCCGCCTCGGCGAGTTTTACATGACCTGGGTGCGCCCGGACGGCGAGAGCATGCCGCTGGAGATGAACTGGGCGCCGGTGCGTGACGAGCACGGCAACGTGATCGCGGGGGAGATCTTCGCGCGCGACATGCGCGAGCGGGCGAAGGCCGAGCGCGGCGCGACCCTGATGATGCGCGAGCTCGACCATCGCGTGAAGAACACCCTGGCGACGGTGCAGGCGATCGCGCAGCAGACCCTGCGCGGCTCCGCCAGCGTGGAGGATTTGCAAGATGCCTTCATGGCGCGGCTGATGTCGCTGTCGAAAACCCACAACCTGCTGGCGCGCGAGGGCTGGAGCGGCACGGATTTGCGTAAATTGGTGGAGGGCGAACTGCAGCCCTACCAGCGAGGCGATGCAGCCCGCATCGAGATTCGTGGCGGACCGGTGATGCTGTCGCCCAAAGCTTCGCTGGCGCTGAGCATGGCGTTGCATGAACTTGCCACCAACGCCGCCAAGTACGGCGCGCTGTCGGTACAGGACGGCGTGGTCGCGGTGGATTGGGAAGTGGGCATGGTCAATGGCGAGCCGCACTTGCAGCTGCGCTGGAGGGAGCGCGGCGGCCCGCCGGTCGGGCAGCCCGCGCGCTTCGGGTTCGGCCATCGCCTGATCACCGAAGGCTTGGCCTACGAGCTGGATGGCACGGTCACACTGGAATTCGCCGCCACCGGCGTAGTATGCGAAATGGACGTTCCCGTTCCGCCTCCCGTCATTACCGGATAGGGGGCTGAAGCCGCGAAATGGAATACAGTCATGGACAAGGACAAACGTCGAAATCGGCTGATGGCGCGGGCTGCAGCCATGGCCGGATGGGATCGGCATGAATGACGCACGCCGCGCGCCGCAAAGCCGCGAATTCGGTCGGTCATCCGCGCCGCTGCACATCCTGATCGTCGAGGACGAAATGTTGCCGGCCATGCTGCTGGAAGCGGTAGTGGTCGACGCCGGCCACGACGCGCGCAAGGCGGCACGCCTGCCCAAGGCCATGGAGTTGGCCCGCGCCGAGCACTTCGATGCCGCGGTGCTGGATGTGAATCTCGCGGGCGAACCGGTGTTCCCGCTGGCGGCGCTGCTGCGCGAACGGGGCGTGCCATTCCTGTTTGCGTCCGGCTACGGCGAAGCCGGCGTGCCGCGCGAGTATGACGATTGCATGGTGTTGCAGAAGCCCTACAGCGTGGGTGACTTCAACAACGCGTTGCGAACGCTGCTGCAGGATTCGGGAGAGCCTGCGCGGCCGTGAGTTCCACCCACGACGGCTACCCGCGCATCGGCGGGTCGCGCCCTGCGGGGTGGTTCCTGCGTCGCACATACCACCCCGTGTCATTCCGGGGCCGCGTTCCTGCGTGGCACACATCACGCCATGGTCTTCCGGGCCGCGCTCCTACGTCGCACACACCACCCCATGGTCATTCCGGGGCCGCGCGCAGCGCGGAACCCGACTGCGTTGGCAGGATAGCCAACGCGAACGCCAAAGGCGGCCCTTTGGGCGAGCGCCAAGGATGGCGCGAGT
>Ga0070659_100004081_pt1 | contig 10404 bp, 8 predicted proteins | sample KBSC23metaG_FD_64666 | JGI IMG/M metagenome (GOLD analysis project Ga0070659, IMG submission 64666) | Corn rhizosphere microbial communities from Kellogg Biological Station, Michigan, USA - KBS C2-3 metaG | ecosystem: Host-associated > Plants > Roots > Rhizosphere > Soil ...
TCGTGACCGCTGAATCGAAGCTGTTGGAACTGCCGGATATTCGTGACCACGTAGAACCATTCGACGCGCAGTCGCTGACATTCCCGTGGCGCCATCGCGATCCGCGCGTCGACGAACTGCAACGCGGCGTCACGCAGATCGTCGCCGGCGCATCACGTTCCTCTCGCAGCGATGTGTTCGATCGGATCTGGGCACTCGCGACAGGAGCAGCGGCGCGGACCTCACGTGTGCGGGGTCTGACGCCACCCTACATGACAGAGGGATGGTACTGCTGCGCAGAGCCAGGCCCCGAGCAACTCGATTTGGTGTGAAGCGCGTCCTTCTCCTGGCCACGACGACCGGCTATCAAATCCGGTCTTTTGGCGAAGCCGCCGACAAGCTTGGTGTTCGTCTCGTGTTCGCAAGCGATCGCTGCGATCGGCTGGATGATCCCTGGTGGGATGCGGCCATTCCGGTGCGATTTCACGACACCCCGCCTTCGGTCGAGGCCGTGGTCGCAGCCTGTCGTGGGGAGAAGGTGTCAGGCGTGCTTGCGGTTGGTGATCGCCCGACTGTGTTGGCGGCTCACGTCGCGGCGGCGTTGGGACTTCCTGGAAATTCACCGGCTTCCGCGGAAGCGAGTCGGAACAAATTGATCGCGCGTCGAGAATTTGACGCCGCCGGACTCTTGATACCGGCGTTTCATGTTGGTCTGCTTTCGGAGCACCTTTCAGAGTCGAATCCTGTCGCGTATCCCGTGGTCGTCAAACCATTGGCGCTTTCAGGTAGTCAGGGTGTAATTCGTGCCGACGATCAGCGAGAGCTCAAGGACGCGATCGCGCGTGTCAGCCGTTTGCTCAAGAGCACCGAGATCGCCATGGAACGTGAAGCGGCTCACGACTCCGTGCTGATCGAGGCCTTCATCCCCGGTCGCGAGTATGCGATCGAAGGCGTACTGACCGAAGGGGCGCTCCAGGTCTTCGCGATCTTCGACAAACCCGACCCACTGGACGGTCCGTTCTTCGAAGAGACCATCTACGTGACGCCCTCTCGCGCGCCGAGGGCGACACAGCATGCAATCGTGGAGGCCGTGGCCAGCGCCGCCCGGGCGCTTGGACTGCGTCATGGTCCCGTGCACGCAGAATGTCGCGTCAACGATCGGGGGATTTACGTACTCGAGGTCGCCGCTCGTCCCATTGGAGGTCTCTGTTCGAGAGTTATTCGATTCCTCGCACCGGACGAAAGCTTGGCCACTCTCGAGGACGTACTCCTGCGGCATGCGCTCGGAGAGCCGGTTTTCGCATACCAGCGGATCACGGGAGCGAGCGGGGTGATGATGATTCCCATCCCACGCCCTGGCGTCTATCGCGGCGTCGATGGAGTAGAGAATGCCCGGCGGGTTGCGGGTGTCGACGATGTGGTGATTACAGCGAAGCCTGATACGAGGCTCGTGCCTTTACCCGAGGGCCGAAGTTATCTGGGCTTTGTCTTTGCAACCGGCGCGAGCGCCGACGTCGTCGAGAATGCGTTGCGCGAAGCGCACGCCGCGTTGGAGTTTGTGATCGATCGCGAAGTAAGGCTTGCCCCCTGACGACCCCGGTCCGCGCTGTACCGATTAACGGGAGTCGGCGTTACTTAGTTTGCTGTGGGACATATCCAGGGGGCAGTGCGGCGCCGGCTCCGAAGAAGAAGTCCTCCATGTGACGTCCGATCAGTTCTTGCGCCTCTTTCTGCCAGGGCATCAGGCGGTATTCGTTCAGAATCATTTTTTGTCGATCTTCCCAAAGCTTCCATGCCTGCGCGGAAACGTTTTCAAAAATTCGCTCGCCCAGTTCCCCTGGCCAGGGTGGCGTATCGAGGCCGGGCAGTGTCTTTTGAAACTTCACGCAATAGACGGTTCGACCGGTCTTGTTGCCTGCCGGTTGCTGGTTTGGTGCTGGGGCTGCGCAATCGTCCATGCCTGCATGTTACCTCCCTTAGGGCGTCGTGCGTGTATGGAGGCAATGGGCATGGGGGGTTTTCCCGATGCCTATACGATTTACACGGCCGATTGGGCGCAGTGTTGGAATCCGCATCACCTCGTGTCACGGCGAAAGCGTGGGGCAACAGCATTTCAGCACTGACTCAACGGGAGAGACGGAACCTCTCTACTGCTGGCACATACCTTGAAGTTCCGGCTACCCAACACGCGAGGTCGTCCCAATGAGGAGGGGACCTCACGACAAGGACATGACTCGTTTGAACGTTTAGGAGGGTGCCGTGGACGGAACACGCAAGGAACGTCGAGGGTTCGCTTCGATGAGCCGAGAAAAGCAGCGTGAGATTGCCAGCAAGGGAGGGCGCGCCGCCCACGAGAAGGGAACCGCGCACGAATGGACTCCCGACGAAGCTCGCGCCGCCGGCCGCAAGGGAGGCCAGAGCAGTCGAGGGGGGCGCGGGAGACTTGTGCCAATTTCGCCTTCAGAGGTGCATAATTTACAAGGGCCCGGCACCGGCCGGGAGCCTGGCCGCGCGGACTAATCATCGGACCGCGTGAGCCGCACGTCGTCGCCGGACTAAAAGAGGGATCTGATTGCGTACGTTATTGTGGGTGTGCCTACTGGTAACGTTCTCTGTGGGGGCGGCGTCTGCCCAAGCGCCCGCCACACAGAAACCCGCCACGCAGAAGCCTGCTGCGTCGGCGCCTGCCACGCAGAAGCCCGCCGCACAAGCGCCGCAAGGTGATCTTGTTCTGCAGGGTGATACCACGCCGCGCCCGGCGTTACCGAGTTACTTCGGCGACACCGGGTTGTGGTTTGTACCGACTGGCGAGACGCTTCCGAAAGGAAAGAGCTCGTTCAGTGTTTACCGAGCCAACTTCGATCGAGAACAGGGACTGACCGACGTCGGTGAGTTTGGCATCACCGGCGCCTTCGGTCTCGGACGTGCCGAGGTCTTTGGGTCGTGGCGGGTTGGACGCTTCCGCCGAAACATCCAACCTAACTTCATTCCCTCGAATTCAGAATTCGGCGGAGTCAACAACGAGTTCCCGTACCAGCGCGATCACTGGTCCAAGACGCTTGGGGAACCAATTGTTGTCGGCGCGAAGTTCGGTCTGCTCTCGCAATCACGTGGCAACGCCATGAGCCTCGCTCCGCGAGTGATGCTCAAGTTCCCGAGTGGCGGAGCCACAGCGGCGAGCACGAAGGCATACTCCGGCACGATCGACCTGGTCGCCAGCGGTGAGTTCTCGGGCAAGATGGAACTGTCGGGAATGGTCGGTTACGTCGGTCGCGGGAGCCCTGACGAATTCGACCTCTCGAGTGGTTTCCGATGGGGCGTTGGCGCTGGCTTCCCAAGCCGCTCGCCGCTGCGCGTGCTGCTCGAACTCGAAGGGGAATCGCCCACAGGCGACAGCGTCACCGTCAACAACCCGCCGTATGTTTCGCTCGACGGAACGATCGCGCCTATTTTGAGCGACACGTCCACCAACACCGCGTTCAAAGCGGGCCTCGTGTGGCAAGCGAAGAACGGGTTGTTCCTGCATGGCGGAGGCAACTACAGCTTCGGCACGGGAAATCAAACAATCGGTGGCGTGGAGTTCACTCAGAGCGCGTGGGGCTTCGATGCGCGCCTCGGATGGCATCCTGGCGTGACGCCGCCGAGGAAGTGGGTGCGTGTGCCGCCACCGCCGCCGCCACCACCACCACCGCCGCCACCGCCGCCGCCGCCACCGCCGCCGCAGGTGCCGCGCACCGAATTCGTCAATCCGACCGAGGACAACGACAAGAATTTGAATATCGAAGTGCTCGACCTGACGGCGCTCGGGTCCAACGATGATTTCGGCGAAATCGACACCGGCGTGACGAGCGGCGCGGACTCCAGCGATTGGGACCCAATCAACATCGACGAGGACAAGGCTGAGGAAGAATGCGCCGGCGCGGGCAGCGCGAGTGCGGCGACGAAAGGCAGTCCGGCGGCCTGCGGGGTCAAGCAGAAACAGTAATTGGCGCTAGCGGGTCATCGGCCCGCTTGGTAGCGACGGCGCATGGCCGACCCCGACATTTCCTCCGTAATCGAAACCCCGTTCGACGCTGCGCTATCCGAACGCTACCTCGTCTATGCGCTGTCCACGATCACGGCGCGCTCGCTGCCGGACGTCCGTGACGGGCTAAAGCCGGTCCATCGGCGTCTGCTGTGGGCAATGCGGCTGCTGCGGCTCGACCCCGCCGGCGCCTACAAGAAGTCCGCGCGTGTCGTTGGTGACGTCATCGGCAAGTATCACCCGCACGGCGACCAGTCAGTCTATGACGCAATGGTCCGCCTCGCGCAGGATTTTGCGCTCCGCTACCCCCTGGTCGACGGGCAGGGGAACTTCGGCAATATCGACGGCGATAATGCCGCTGCATACCGGTACACCGAAGCCCGGCTGACCGCGGTCGCGATGCAGCTGATGTCGGGGCTCGACGACGGCACCGTCGACTTCCGGCCGACTTACAATGGCGAGGAAGAAGAGCCGGAGGTCTTCCCCGGGCTCTTCCCGAACCTGCTGGCCAACGGGGCAAGCGGCATCGCCGTCGGGATGGCGACGTCGATCCCGCCGCACAATGTCGGCGAACTGATCGACGCGGCGATCCACCTGATCGACAATCCAAAGGCCGAGGACCGCAGCCTGATGGACTTCGTCGCCGGGCCCGATTTCCCGACCGGCGGCGTGCTCGTCGACAGCCGCGACAGCATCGCCGACGCCTATGCAACCGGCCGCGGTGCGTTCCGCGTGCGCGCCCGCATCGAGGTCGAACGCGAAAAGGGGGGCGGCTGGCACCTTCTGGTCAGCGAGATCCCCTACGGTGTCCAGAAGGCGAAGCTGATCGAGCAGGTCGCGCAGCTGATTGCCGACAAGAAACTGCCGATCCTGGCCGACGTCAGGGATGAGAGCGACGATCAGGTCCGCCTGGTGCTGGAGCCTCGTGCGCGAACCGTCGATCCGGAGCTGCTCCTGGAGAGCCTGTACCGGCTAACCGATCTCGAGGTTCGTTTCCCGCTCAACCTCAACGTGCTCGACGCGACGCGCACACCCGGTGTGATGAGCCTCAAGCAGGCGCTCACCGCATGGCTGAGCTTCCAGATCGAGGTGCTGGTCCGCCGCAGCCAGGTCCGGATCGGCAAGATCGACGACCGGCTTGAGCTGCTCGACGGCTTCCTCGTCGCCTTTCTCAATCTCGACCGCGTGATCGAAATTATCCGTACGGAGGATGAGCCCAAGCCCGTGATGATGGCGGAATTCGCGCTGTCCGATCGCCAGGCCGAAGCGATCCTCAACATGCGGCTGAGGAGCCTGCGCAAACTCGAGGAAATGGAGATCGGTCGGGAACGCGAGGCGCTGGCGAAAGAGCGCGAGGACCTCGTGCGGCTGATCGAAAGCCCGCAGCGGCAGCGCACGCGGCTCAAGAAGGATCTGGCCGGCGTCAAGGACAAGTTCGGCGACGATCGCCGCACGCGGATTGAAGAGGTCGCGCCCGCGCGCGAGATCGATTGGTCGGCAATGATCGAGAAGGAGCCGATCACGGTGATCCTGTCGCAGCGCGGCTGGATCCGGGCGATGAAAGGGCATCTCGCGCTCGACCAGGTCGCCGATCTCAAGTGGCGCGAGGGAGACGAGCCGTTCAAGCACTTCCATGCGCAGACAACCGATCGCCTGGCGCTGTTCGCCTCGAACGGCCGGGTCTACACGTTAGCTGGCGACAAGCTGCCGAGCGCCCGCGGGTTCGGCGAGCCGGTCCGGCTGTTCATCGACCTCGATGCCGAGGTCGAGATCGTCCAACTGCTGGTGGTCCGTCCGGAGATCAAGCTGCTGGTCGCATCCTCCGATGGAAAAGGCTTTGTCACCAGTGGCGATGCGACGTTAGCGGAAACGCGCAAGGGCAAGCAGCTGGTGAACGTGCGCGCCGGCGCGAGGGTGGCGGTCGTCCGGCCAATCCCGGACGGCGCCGATGCGGTCGCGGTGATCGGCGACAACCGCAAGATGGTGGTGTTCTCTCTGAGCGAGCTGCCCGAACTCGCCCGAGGTCAGGGCGTGACGCTGCAGCGGTATCGCGATGGTGGCCTTTCCGACGCGGTCGCCTTTCCGCTCGCGGAGGGCCTCAGCTGGCCGCTCGGGGGTGAAAGCGGCCGGGTGCGGACCGAAAGCGACCTGTCCGCCTGGCGCGCGGCGCGCGGCGCCGCCGGGCGCATGCCCCCGATCGGCTTTCCGCGGGACAATCGTTTCGCCTGAGCAGGCGCATTCAAGCGCCGTTATCCTGCTCGACGTTAACATGTCGGATAAAGTAAAAAAGATACGCGGAATTAACCCCTTCGCCGCATAGAGACGGGAATGCAGGCTGCAGCGACCCGGCCGGCGGCAGTTTCAAGGCTCCGCCGGACGGACAGGTTAAACACGACTCCGCACCTCGTGGCGGTGGACGATCTCGGCTTGCTCGAGGCGTTGCCGATTGCTGCTGCGATCATCGAGCGCGCGCCGAATCGGCTGCTGAGCGTCACGGCACACAACGAGAAGTTCGTCGATGCGGTGGAGAGGTCGACCTGCACCGCAACCGACTGGAACGACGCCGACTGCCTGAAGAGCGGGCCGATCGCCGAGCTGGTTCAGCGCTTCCTCGACGGCGGCGACCTCAATGGGGAGCTCGACCTCAAGCAGGGGGAGGGCGTCGCCTCTCAGTTCTTTCGCCTGAAGCTTGCCCCCCTGCCGCGGAACGACGGACCGGAGCGCTGCCTGTTGAGCGTCGTCGACCGGACTGTCGAAGTTCAGGCCGAGCGCACCTTGCGGGCGGAAATGCTGCGCGACAGCCTGACCGGCCTGCCCAACCGCCTCGCGTTCACCGAGGCGATCGAGACCGCGGGGGCAAATGTCGCGCGAGACCTCGAACACGCCGTCCTGGTTGTCGATATGTTGCGTTTTTCACGCATCAACGAATCGATGGGCAGCCTGGCCGGTGACGAGCTGCTGATCACCTTCGCCCGCCGGCTCATCCTGGCACTGAGGGCCGGAGATGTTCTTGCTCGAACCGGAGGCAACGAGTTCGGCGTGCTCGTGTCCCTTCGCCGCGGCGTTGCCGACGCGCTCAAGGCAGCGGAACGCATTCAGCAGGTGATGACCGCACCGTTCAAGCTGTCGGAGCTCGAGATCAAGGTCGAGTGTGCCATCGGGGTTGCCCTGATGACGGCTGGCCAGGACGCCGAGGAGCTGTTCCGCAACGCGCAGTTCGCGGTCAAGCAGGCAAAGCTGGCCGGAAAGCCGCAGGTCTACGAGCCGAAGCAGGCGACGGAGGCGCGGCGCCGCTTCTCCATCGAGACAGAGCTTCGGCGCGCGCTCGACAAGGACCAGCTGGAGCTCTTTTACCAGCCGCTGATCAACCTGAGGTCAGGCCAGGTCGCCGGCTTCGAGGCGCTGGCGCGCTGGACGCACGAGGATCGGGGCGAAATCAGCCCGACCGAGTTCATCCCGGTAGCGGAGGAATCCGGATTGATCCTCCAGCTCGGGCGGTGGGCGATGGACCGGGCGGCACGGACGCTGGCCGATTGGGACGCCCAGTCCGGCGAGGAACTGCCTTGCTACGTCGCGGTCAACCTGTCGGCGATCCAGGTCGCGCGGGACGACATTCCCGCGATGGTGGAGAGCGCCCTGAAATCGACCGGCCTCAGCGGGGAACGGGTGACGCTCGAGCTGACCGAGAGCTCGATCGTCCAGAACCCCGCGCGCGCCACGCGCGTGTTCGATGCGCTGAAGGCGCTCGATACCACCGTCGCGATGGACGATTTCGGCACCGGCTATTCGAGCCTCGCCTATCTCCAGCGCCTGCCAATTGACGTCCTGAAGATCGACAAGAGCTTCGTCTCCGGGATGATGGTCGATCCTGACGCGGTCGCGATCGTCCGCGCGGTGCTGAGCCTCGCAGAAGCGCTAGGCATGTCGACCACGGCCGAAGGAATTGAAACGGTCGAGCTGGCGACGACGCTGGCTACGCTTGGGTGTGGCTCGGGCCAGGGATTCTACTTCGCCAAGCCGCTCGAATCGTCCGCGGCGCTCGATTTCTTCCGCTCGAGCAAACGCTAGTTGAGCAGATCGCCATAACGAGCCGGCCGGCGGGTACGCCGAGCGGTTGCGAACGTCCTAACGATGCTGCCAACCAGAGCTGAGTGGCGAACGTCCGGCGGGTGCACGCCGATCCGAAGCACCTCGAGCGGTGCGTGGCGAAGGGCTGCCGCCGCAGCAAGCGAGGAGAGCAGGCGGAGGCGAGTGCGGCTGGCCCAGGTGATGACCGGACCCCATGCGAGCTCCGCGCCCGTTGCCGGCGACCAAACCCGCAAATGATCCTCGGCCAACGGAATCCTCGATTGTTCGAGTGCCTCGCGCGCACCATCGCCGTAGAGCCAGGCCGGGGCGACGAAACCGTCGATCGGCCGCCCGATCACGTCTTCGACCACCGCTCGCCCCTCATTGATTCGGGCAGCCGCCTCCTCACGCGACAAGCCGAGGAATTCGCCTTCGCTCGCGGTCATGAAGCGGGCCCGCACGCGATCCGCAGTGCCCAAATACTGCGCCTCGTCACGGTGGGTGAAGCCGTGCAACAGCATTTCGATGCCCTGGTCGGCCCAGGAGCGAAGCCGGCCGGCGAAGGGCGAACCAGGAACGATCGGCGCATTGCCCCAATGGTTCGGGACGACCAGCATCGCGAGCCTTGTCCCGACATGCGGCGCAAGCAGATCGAGCAGGCCGTCGACCTCGCTTTCGAAGCGTGGCGAGACGTCGTGGATCGACGCGAGCAGCAAGCGGTTGTGACGGGTGGGGGACATGCCAGACTATCTGTGGTAGCAGGGCCGCGGACGCCAGCCCATTAACAAAGCTTCACTTGAAGTTCAGTAGCAAGGACACTCTCTAACTTGCCGATGCGTATCGCTGACGTCTCTGCGTTTTACACGCCCATCGGCGGCGGCGTTCGCACCTATGTCGAAGCCAAGCTGCGTGCAGCGGAGCGCTTCGGGCACGAGATGATCGTCATCGTCCCGGGCGCGCGCCATGAAGTCGTGCCCCGCGGGCCCAATGCGGTCCTGGTGACGATCCCGTCGCCGCTCCTGCCGGTCGATCGGCGCTATCGCTATTTCGACGATGAGGCCGCAATCCACGCGGCGCTGGACGAGTGGCAGCCGGACCATGTCGAAGCTTCCTCGCCGTGGTCGAGCGCGGCGATGGTCGGGCGCTGGCAGGGTGGTGCGAGCCGCTCGCTGGTGATGCACGCGGACCCACTCGCGGCGTACGCCTATCGTTGGCTCGGCGGCTTCATCCCGACGCCTGCGATCGATGGCATATTCGGCTGGTTCTGGCGCCACCTGCGCGGCCTAGGGCGCATGTTCGATTCGGTGATTTGCGCCAATGCGCAGCTGACCCAGCGGTTGACCGACGGCGGGGTCGAGAATGTCGAGACGATCCGAATGGGCGTCGAAGGCGGTCTTTTCTCACCCACGCTCCGCTCGTCGGTGCTGCGCGAGCAGGTGCTGTGCTCGCTCGGATTGGACGCAGGCGCGACCTTGCTGGTCGGCATTGGGCGGTTCTCGGCCGAAAAGCGCTGGCATATGGTGCTGCGCGCGGTCGGAGGCGCGGCGCGGCGTCACGACGTAGGCCTGCTGCTGATTGGCGACGGGCCGAAGCGGGCGAAGCTCGAGCTGCTGGCGGATCGGACGCGCACCGCGATGGTGCTTCCGCACATGAGCGATCGCGAAGAGCTGGCACGGCTGCTGGCAAGCGCGGACGCGCTGGTCCACGGCTGCGAGGCCGAGACGTTCTGCATGGTAGCGGCGGAAGCGCGCGCGAGCGGCACGCCACTCATCGTTCCCGATCGCGGAGGCGCGGTCGATCAGCTCGCTCCGGGCGCAGGCACCGTGTATCGCGCCGCTAGCGAAATCTCGCTCGAACGCGCCATCGCCCGTTTCATCCGTCGCGGTCCCGAGCTCCAGCACGCGGCGGCCGTCCGGTCACGAGTCGTGCGGACGATGGACGAGCATTTTGCCGACCTGTTCGCTCGTTACGAGCAGCTCGCCCCGCGCCATTCGGTCCTTCCGGCCGCCATCCGCGAAGCGTCATATGAGCGCGCGGCCGAACTTCCTCTAACGTGTCCGGCCGCGATCTGATGGGTCGCTGAGCCCTCCGCCGAGGGGATAACCGCTTGCCTTAGCGAAAGGTTCGTCGTCACAAGTGCAAGATGACCCTCAACAAGAGCGTAGTGGAATCGATCGGGGCGAGTCCGCTTGCAATGGTAGTCACGAATCCAAACCGAGCCGATAACCCGATCGAGCTTGCGAACCCTGCCTTTTGCGAACTGACCGGCTATGCCGAGCGCGAGATCGTCGGCCGCAACTGCCGGTTTCTGGCCGGCCGGGATACCGAACCTA
>Ga0070659_100004086_pt1 | contig 10399 bp, 8 predicted proteins | sample KBSC23metaG_FD_64666 | JGI IMG/M metagenome (GOLD analysis project Ga0070659, IMG submission 64666) | Corn rhizosphere microbial communities from Kellogg Biological Station, Michigan, USA - KBS C2-3 metaG | ecosystem: Host-associated > Plants > Roots > Rhizosphere > Soil ...
CGCCGACGGCGTGACCGGGCGCGCGAGACCGCCGCGCGCACCACCCGAAGTACCTTTAGCCATGGATGCCCTCCCTGTTGACGTTGCGCCCTGATACAGCCGAAACGCCCGTCGAGCGCAAGAGACTAAGAGAGGAAGAGGCGCTCCATCCGCCGCATCGGGGCCCCTACGGCGAAAATGATGTGGATTAGTTGCTCCCGCGCACCGGCGAAGGGGCGGCGCGGAGCGGCTTCCTGCGTCTCGTGAAGGCAGATTGCCCGCGACCGGAGCCGATTGCCCGCCGAGTCGGCAGTCGCTTTCGCCTCAGCCCCGCCCGAAAGGCACGACCTTGTTGTCCGCGTCGTGGCCGATGTCGGCCCGGCCCAGATAAGGGATGCCGGCGCGCCCGCACCAGAAGCGGAAGACCTCCTCCTCGGTCTCGCCGAAATCGGGATCGTTGACCGGCACCTCGCTGCAGCGCCCGAGGCGGATGCCGGCCACGCGCCGGACCGCGGCGGCGGCGGTGAGGTGGAACATGGCGCGATCGGTGCGATACATATGCTCGGACACGTCCTCGAGCAGCAAGGTGTGGCCGGCAAGGTCCGGCTCCAGCGCGGTGCCGAGAAGGTGGCCGAAGACGGTGATGTTGAACGCGACCGCGGGCGCGTGGCCGAGACCCGGCTCGAGCGCGGCGGCGTCGCGGGCGCTCAGCCAGGCGAGGGCGCGGCGCAGAGCCGCCTCGCCGCCGATCCGCAGGATGTCGTTCGGCATCGGCCCGTGCCCGACCGTGCCGACGCCGCGCCGATAAAGGCCGGCGAGGACAAAGCCCGCGTCGCTGTAGCCGAGATAGGTCTTGTCGCGCGCCGCCGGGCCGAGCCGCTCCAGCACGTCTTCGGCGACCCGGCACGAGCCGTAGCCGCCGCGCGCGAACCACAGCGCGTCGAAGCCCGGATCGTTCGCCATCGCGACGAATGCGTCCGCCCGGACCGGATCGGGCCCGGCGAAATGGTTGTGGCGCGCAAAGCATTGCGGGTGGAACACGATCTCGACGCCGGGAAATGCCTCGGCGGCGAAGGCCTCGACCCGCGCCGCCGTCTCCTCGGCGATCGGCGTACTCGGCGCCACGACCGCAATCCGCAATGCGATTCTCCCCGTTTGAAAAGGCCGGGCGACCTCAATAGGGCGGCGCCATGGCGGAGACAAAATCCTATTTCTTCTGCGGGATCGGCGGCAGCGGCATGCTCCCCCTGGCCTGCATCGTGCGAGCGCAGGGGGCGCATGTAGCGGGCTCGGACCGCGCGCTGGACCAGGGCCGGACGGGCGACAAGTTCGCCTTCCTCGAGGGCCGCGGCATCGCGCTCCACCCGCAGGACGGCAGCGGCATCGTCTCCGGCGACCAGCTGCTCGTCGCCTCGGCGGCGGTGGAGGAGAGCGTGCCCGATGTCGCCGCGGCGAAGCGGGTCGGCGCCGCCCGCGTCACCCGCGCCGAGCTCCTCGCACGGCTGTTCAACGCCGCGCCGCTGTCGATCGGAGTCGCCGGCACGTCGGGCAAGTCGACGGTGACGGGGATGATCGCCTGGATCCTTCACGCCGCCGGGCGCGACCCGACGGTGATGAACGGCGCGGTGATGAAGAATTTCGCCGGCGACGACACGCCCTTCGCCAGCGCCCTCGTCGGCCGCGGCGACGCCTTCGTCAGCGAAGTGGACGAGAGCGACGGCTCGATCGCCCTGTTCAGCCCCGGCATCGCCGTCCTCAACAACGTCACGCTCGACCACAAGGGGCTGGACGAGCTGCGCCGCCTGTTCCTCGATTTCGCCCGCAAGGCGCCGACGGCGATCGTCAATCTCGACGATCCGGAGGCGCGCGCCATCGCGGCGCAACTCCCGGCCGCGATCGGCTTCAGCCTCGCCGATCCGGCGGCCGATTACTTCGCCGCCGACGTGGCGGAGGAGCCGCTCGCCGTCGCCTTCACGGTGTCGGAGCGCGACGCGGCGCCGGTGTCGGTCCGCCTGCCTGTTCCCGGCCGCCACAACGTCGCCAACGCCCTCGCCGCCCTCGCCGCGGCCCGCGCCGCCGGTGTCGCGCTCGAGGAGGCCGCCGCCGCGCTCGCGGGCTTCCAGGGGCTGCGCCGCCGCTTCGAAGTGGTCGGCACGCGCGGCGGCGTCACCGTCATCGACGATTTCGCGCACAATCCGGACAAGATCGCGGCGACTTTGCGGACGCTCCATGCCTTCCCGGGCCGGCTGCTCCTCTTCTTCCAGCCGCACGGCTACGGACCGTTGCGCACGATGGGACGCGAGCTCGTCGAGACGTTCGTGCAGGAAATGGGCGCCGACGACGTGCTCGTGATGCCCGATCCGGTCTATTATGGCGGCACCGTCGAGCGCAGCGTCGGCAGCGGCGACATCGTCGCCGGCATCGTCGCCGCGGGCCGGCGGGCGGAGCATGTCGCCGAGCGCGCCGAGGCCGGACGGCGCCTGGCTGCGCTCGCCCGCCCGGGCGACCGCATCGTCGTCATGGGCGCGCGCGACGACACGCTGCCGGCATTCGCCCGCGACGTGCTGCAGAGCCTGTAAAATGCGAGAGCGGCGGACCCGAAGGCCCGCCGCCCCATGTCATGCCAGAGGTCGCTCAGCCGGCGACGGTGAGGTCGACCTTGTCCACCCACTCCGGGAAGAAGGCCGGCTCGCGGTTCGACCAGCCCGGCGCGGTGGCGGCGGCTTCGCTGATCGACTGGAGCAGCGCGCGGCGCTTTTCCGGGTGGAGGTGCGGCAGCGCGGCGGCGGCGCAGAAGGCGCCGGGCAGCCACGGCCGCACCGCGGCGCCGATCAGCCGCTCGTAGAGGAAACGATAGGAAGCGAAGTCGGGGAGGCGGTCCTGGCCGAGGTCGAAGGCGGTCATGGTGACGAGCGAGCCCATCATCGGCTCCATCTCGTCGAGGCCGCTGTCATCGGGGACGTTGGCACGGATGTTGTCAAGCCGCCGATATATCCGCTCCTGCGCCCGGATCGAGGCCGCCTCGCCGGCGTCGCGGGACCAGCGGCGCATGGCGTCGCGGCGGCCGAGGCCGATGTCGAGCGCGCGGCGGATGTAGCGCTGCGTCGCCGGCGAAAAGCCTGCGAATTCCTTCATCTCGGTGAGCGTCAGCGCCCCGTCGGCAGGCTTCGTATTCGTCGCCATGATCCCACTCCTCACACCGCGGAGATCATAGGATTCAAACGGTTACGAACCGCTTAACCAAATCCCCGCTCCCCATTCAGGAATGAATCAAACTTCGGGGGGCTCGGCAACGGGAAAAGTGGCGCGCCGGCGCCTCGCGCGCCCGGTGTCACTCCCGCGCCACAGGTACTTCACGAATCGGAAGGCATCTCAAGAGGTTGAGAGGGGGCGGCACACTTTTCCACAGAAAAGTGGCCGCCCCTCTTGCGGAGCCCACCCAAGCGGCGATTTCCGTGCGAATCCAGCGGCATCGCCGTCATCCGAGGCGATTCGTCACTCTTCTCCGATCGGCATGCCCTGCGGGATGCGCGGCAGCCGGCGCGTGTCGGCCGTCGCCTTGTCGAGCGCCTCGCGGTCCTCGAGCAGCCGGCCCAGGCCGCGGCTCCAGTCGCTCTGCATCCCAGCGCCGGGCACTGCGGCGAGCTGGCGGCCGAGCCGGGCGAGCCGCTCCGACAGCGCCAAAGCGAGGGCCGGCGACAGGTTGGGGTCGCGCTGCACCCGCGCTACCGCGAGGATCGCCGTCGTCGCGATCCGCCGCTGCACCGCCGCCTCGGACGCGGACAGGCCCGCGAAGCTCGTCACCTGCGCGAGCAGCCGGTCCACCGCCTCGCTTGCACCCGGGGAGGCCGGGTCCGCCTGATTCTGGATCTCCAGCCGGTTGAGGCGATTGGGCGCAAGCAGGTCGGTCAGCGTCACCATCGCGCCCACTTCGGCGGCGGTGAACGGGTCGAAGACCGGGCGGCCGGCGGTATCGAGCGCCTCGATCTGCTGCTGGCGGTCGGGCGATCCGGACCAGCCGGCGGAGAGACGCGGCAGCAGAGCGGGCGGTACGGTCAGCATCGCGGGCGTCAGGGTCGCGAGCAAAGCGTCGAGCGCGTGCCGCTGCGCCGCCGCCGGCACCGGCCGCATGTCCTCGCGGCCGTCGCCCTTCACCGCATAGACGAAATCGACTCCGCCCAGCAGCTTGGCGGCCGCCTCGACCTGGTAGCGGTGGAGCAGCCAGATCGGCACGAACGACCGGCGCAGGTCGGCGAGCGGCTCCCCCGCCGGCAGCGCGTCGGGGCCGAAGCGGGCGATGGCGGCGGCGCGCACCTCCATCATCCGCTTCAGCTCCGCCACCGGATCGCCGGCATCGTCCCACAGGCTGCCATAAGGATGCGCCGCTTCGGCCGGCCGGGCGTCGTCGTCGCCGACATAGCGAAGGCCCGCGGCGAGGCCGGCGTTCAGCCGGGCCTGCGCTTCCGCGTCGGTCTGCGCATAGTTCCAGCCGACGATGAACCGATCCCAGGTGCCGACGCCGACGCCGTAGGCGTCCGACAGATCGGGGGCGCCTCCGGAGAGGCGGATGCGCGGCGCGGGATAATCCATCACCGAATAGCGGCCCTGCGTGCTCGCCGCGAAATTGTGCGCGAAGCCGAGCGCGTGGCCGACCTCGTGCGCGCCGAGCTGGCGGATGCGGGCGAGCGCGACCTGCACCGGGTCGTTGGGCCCGCCGCTCCCCGTCTTCGCCGCGCCGACGAGCGCCTGATAGATGATGAGGTCCTGCCGCACCCGCAAGGATCCGAGCAGGACGGAGCCCTTGATGATCTCCCCCGTGCGGGGATCGCTGATCGCCTGCCCGTAGGACCAGCCGCGGGTGGCGCGGTTCACCCAGTTGACGACGTTGTACCGGACGTCGAGCGGATCGGCGCCCTCGGGCAGGATCTCCGCGCGGAAGGCGTCGATATAGCCGGCCTCCTCGAACGCCTGCGCCCACCAGGAGACGCCTTCCCGCAGCGCAGAGCGTATAGGCTCGGGCGCGCTGCGGTCGATGTAGAAGACGATCGGCTTCTTCACCCGCGAGCGCGGCGCCGCCGGGTCCACTTTCTCGAGCCTGAAGCGGTTGGCGAGCTCGTAGACGATGGGCTGGCCCAGCGGCTGCGCGAAGTCCACGACCTGGGTGCCGAAGGTCCCGGTGCGCGGGTCGAAGCGCCGGGGCACGTAGCCGGGCTCGGGCAGCCGGATCAGCGAATGCCGGACGACGAAGCTCAGATTGCCGTCGACGGGGGCGATGTTGTTCACCTCCTGCGTCGGCGCGGTGGAGGTGAAGGTGAGCCGGCCTTCCAGCTCGACATTGTCCGGGAAGACCTTGACGAAATTGGTGTCGGCGACGCTGAGCTCCGGCGCGAGCTTGAACTCGCCGCCGCCGCCGCGCTTCAGTACGCCGGCAATGTCCATGTCGTCGCGGGTCAGGAAGGTGGAAAGATCGACAAGCAGCCGCCCGTCGGGCTGCTCGGCGACGTCGCCCATCCACAGCGTCGAATAAGCGAAGGAGCGGCGCACGCCCTCCTGCTCGTCGCGCGGCGCGCCGGTGGCGCGGAAGCGGGGATTCTCGATCTCGGCGGCCATCTTGCGGCCGACGCGGCGGAAGACGAGCAGCCGCGTCTCGCGCGCTTGGGCGCGGTCGAGGCCGATCGGGGCCGAGCCCAGCCCGGTCTCCAGGGTCGTGAGATAGATGAAGCGCCCGGAAATCCCCTCCGCGTCCGGCGGCGGCAGGACGAGGAAGACCTTGCCGGCGCTCCTGTCCACCCGCACCGGAACGAGCCCCTGCATCTCCGCCAGGCTCGCCTGCGCAGGCGCGGCGGGGGGAGCGGGAGGCGGAGCGGCGACGGCCGCGGCCGAGGCAAGGACGAACGGGAGGACGGCAAGGCGCAGGGACATGGGGACTCCGGACGGGCAGGACAGGCGGAGACTAGGGAGCGACCGAGCGGGTGTCGAGAAGGTGGGCTGCGAGCTTGCCAAGTCTCCAGCCGCCGCCCCATGATCGGCGGCAGCTTCATGGGGAGAGACGATGCCGGCGCGGTTCACCGCCCTCGATTGGACGGTCGTCGGCGCCTATGTCGCGCTGCTCGCGCTCGCCGGCTGGCTGGCGACGCGGCGGCAGCGCAGCGCCGAGGATTATTTCCTCGCCGGCCACCGCGTTCCCGTCTGGCTGGTCGCGGTCTCGGTCCTCTCGACCACCCAGTCCGCGGCCACCTTCCTCGGCGCGCCGGACTACAGCTACCGCGGCGACTATACCTACCTGATGAGCTATGCGGGCGCGCTCGTCGGCGCCTTCCTGGCGGGCCGCATCCTCGTCCCGCGGCTCTACGCGCTCGGCGCCACCACTTGCTACGAGCTCCTGCGCGCCCGCTACGACACCCGTGCCATGCGCGCGGCGGGCGGCATGTACCTCGTCGGACGGGTGTTCGCGAGCGGGGCGCGGCTCTATCTCGCCGCCATCGCCGTCGCGATGATCATGTTCACCAACATCGAGCCCGGGAGCGTCCTGCTCGCCTCGCTCGCGCTGGTGGTGCTCGGTCTCGCCTTCACCTTCCTGGGCGGCCTCAACGCGATCATCTGGAGCGACCTCGTCCAGGTGGTGCTCTACACGGGCGCGGCGCTGATCGTGCTGTGGCTTCTGTGGACCAGCATCCCCCTTCCCGCCTCCGACATCCTCCACGCCCTCGCCGCTCCGCCCTCGGGGGACAGCAAGCTCCGCCTGCTCGACTGGTCGCCGGCGCTCGACCACCCGTTCTCGCTGCTCGCGACATTCACCGGCATCGTCCTCCTCTTCTTCGCCAGCACCGGCCTCGATCAGGACACGACCCAGCGCCTCCTTGCCTGCCGCGACAGCCGCGAGGGGGAGCGTGCACTCTACGCCAGCGTGCTCGCGTCGGTGCCGGTGGTGCTGCTGTTCATGGCGATCGGGTCGCTCCTCTACCTCGTCTACGATCGGCCCGACCTGATGGGACATGGCGCGGCCGAGGCGGGTGCGTTCCAGGGCGAGAAGATCACGATCTTCATGCACTACATCCTGACCCAGGTGCCGCCGGGCATTCGGGGCCTCGTCGCAGTAGGGGTGCTGGCGGCGGCGGCGATCAACTCCGAGCTGATCTCGATGGCGTCGGTGCTGGTCGAGGACTTCTACCGGCCATGGGCCGAACGCCGAAGTCCACGCGATGCGGGCCATTATGTGATTGCCGGCCGGATCGGCCAGTTCGTCATGGCAGGGACGCTGCTCGCCATGTCGGTGCTCTGCTATTGGTGGCAGCATTATACCGCGGCGCCACTCCTCGCCTTCGTGCTCGGCGTGATGGGATTCGCCTATTCCGGCCTCCTCGGCGTCTACTTCACCGCGCTCTTCACCCGCCGCGGGTCGACGATCTCGGTGATCGCCGCCCTCGCGACCGGATTTCTCGCCATCGCCCTGCAACAGCCGTTCGTCGTCGACACCCTCGGCCTGCCGGCGTCCTGGAAGTCGCTGGCCTTCCCGTTCCAGCTCTGCCTCGGCACCGCGATCGCCTTCGTCACCTGCGCGGCTGGCAAGCAGGCGCCGGGCTCGGCTAACGAGGCGGCATGACGGTCCGCAACCTCTTCGCCACCCGCTTCTACGAGGGCCTCCTCGACGATTCCGCGCTGGTCGCGACGCTCGACGCCTCTTGCCGCGCCCTGGCGGAAGAGGACGAGGCCGGCCGCCGCTGGTCGAAGGCGCACGGCTATCGCGGCTACACCTCCTACGCCTCCCTCAACGATCTGCCGCTGCGCGACCCCGCCTTCGCCGACCTCGTGCGGCGCCTGAACCGCCACGTCGCCGCCTTTGCCCAGGCTTGTGCCTTCGACCTTGGCGGACGGCGACTGAAGCTCGACAGCCTGTGGGTGAACGTCCTGAAGCCCGGCGGCGCGCATTCCGGCCACATCCATCCGCACAGCGTCGTCTCGGGCACCTGCTACGTCGCCGTGCCGCCGGGCGCGGGAGCGCTGAAGCTCGAGGATCCGCGCCTTCCGATGCTGATGGCAGCGCCGCCGCGCCGCCCGAACGCGCCGGAGGACCTCGCCACCTTCGTCTATGCCGAGCCGCAGGCAGGCTCGGTCTTCCTCTGGGAGAGCTGGCTTCGCCACGAGGTCGTCTCGGGCACCGGCCGCGAGGAGCGGATCAGCATCAGCTTCAACTACCGGTTGTGAGGGGATGGAGCGCGTCCTCGTCCTCGGCGCGCCCGGATCGGGCAAGTCCACCCTGGCGGCCGCCATCGCGCGGCGGGCGGCGCTGCCCCTCGTCCATCTCGACCAGCATTATTGGCGCCCCGGCTGGGTGGAGCCCGATCCGGCCGAATGGTTGAACCAGGTGCAAAGGCTGGCCGCGGGAGAGCGGTGGGCCATGGACGGCAATTACGGCGGCACCCTCGCCCCGCGCCTCGCCCGCGCGGACACGATCGTCTGGCTCGACTGTCCCACCTGGCTCTGCCTCGCGCGCATCGCCGGCCGGGCGCTGCGCCACCACGGTCGGGTGCGCGCCGACATGGCGCAAGGATGCCCGGAGCGGCTGGAGTGGGAGTTCTTCGCCTACACCGCGACGTTCCGCCGCCGCGCGCGCCGGCGGATCGTCGAACACCTACGCGACTTTCCCGGCACGATCGTCCAGTTGCGGCGGCCGCGGGAGGTGGCGCGATTCCTCGCCGGCCTCGCCTGACGCGGCCAAAGGCGACGAGCCGCCGCGCGAAAGCGGCCGCGGCGCGCCGTCAAAAACACCGTTGGCAAAGCCCCGCCGCCGCGTCTATCAGGCCGCCCAAGCCGCAAGGGGCCTCCCCGACGCGGCGCTGTGCGGCGTGCGCCGCGGCTGCGTTCCTTGCGGCCCGGCGCGCAGCTTTTCCGCACATCCTGGTTCGAACCGCTGAAGGACGACATGGCGACGGTTGAACATAGCGACGGAGCGCACCCCGCGGGCGTGGAAGACGGCGTCCGGCGGCGCGACTTCATCAACATCGCGGCCGTGAGCGCGGCCGGCGTGGCGGGCCTCGCCACCCTCTACCCGCTGCTCAACCAGATGAATCCCTCGGCCGACGTGCTCGCGCTCGCCTCGACCGAGATCGACATCTCGGCGATCAAGCCGGGGCAGGCGATCAAGACGATCTTCCGCAAGCAGCCGCTGTTCGTCCGGCACCTGACGCCGGACGAGATCAAGCAGGCCAACCAGGTCTCGATGTCGGAGCTGAGGGACCCGCAGTCGCTCGCGGAGCGGACCAAGCCCGGCAAGGCGCAGTGGCTGGTCACGATGGGCGTGTGCACCCATCTCGGCTGCGTCCCGCTCGGCGCCGGCGAGGGCGAGAATCGCGGGCCCTTCGGCGGCTATTTCTGCCCGTGCCACGGCTCGGCCTACGACACCGCCGCGCGCATCCGCCGCGGCCCGGCGCCGAAGAATCTCGAAGTTCCCGACTACAGCTTCAAGTCGGACACGGTCATCACTGTCGGTAAGGCTGCCTGACGATGAGCTTTTCCTGGGCGAAAGCGTACGAACCCAAGCACCCGCTGATGCGCTGGCTCGACCAGCGCCTGCCCCTGCCGCGGCTCGTCTACGGCGCCGTCGGCGGCGGCTACCCGGTGCCGCGCAACCTCAATTATTTCTGGAATTTCGGCGTCCTGGCCGGCCTCGCGCTGACCATCCAGATCGTCACCGGCATCGTGCTGGCCATGCACTTCGTCGCCTCGGGCGACCAGGCGTTCCAGTCGGTCGAGGCGATCATGCGCGACGTCAACCAGGGCTGGCTCTTGCGCTACGTCCACGCCAACGGCGCCAGCTTCTTCTTCATCGTCACCTACATCCACATCTTCCGCGGCCTCTATTTCGGCTCCTACAAGGCGCCGCGCGAGCTCGTGTGGATGCTCGGCCTCGTCATCCTGCTGCTGATGATGGCGACCGCCTTCATGGGCTACGTGCTTCCCTGGGGGCAGATGAGCTTCTGGGGCGCCAAGGTGATCACCGGCCTGTTCAGCGCCATTCCCGTCGTCGGCCCGTCGGTCCAGCAATGGCTGCTCGGCGGCTATGCGCCCGACCAGGCGACGCTCAACCGCTTCTTCTCGCTCCACTATCTGCTGCCGTTCGTCATCGCCGGCGTGGTCATCCTCCACATCTGGGCGCTGCACATTCCGGGCTCGTCGAACCCGACCGGAGTCGAGGTCCAGGACGAGCAGGACACGGTGCCGTTCCATCCTTATTACACTGCCAAGGACGGCTGGTTCGCAGGCCTCTGCCTCACCCTGTTCGCGGTCGTCACCTTCTACGCGCCCAACTATCTGGGCCACGCGGACAATTACATCCAGGCGAACCCGCTCTCGACGCCCGCGCATATCGTGCCGGAATGGTATTTCTGGCCCTTCTACGCGATCCTGCGCGCCTTCACCG
>Ga0070659_100004087_pt1 | contig 10399 bp, 8 predicted proteins | sample KBSC23metaG_FD_64666 | JGI IMG/M metagenome (GOLD analysis project Ga0070659, IMG submission 64666) | Corn rhizosphere microbial communities from Kellogg Biological Station, Michigan, USA - KBS C2-3 metaG | ecosystem: Host-associated > Plants > Roots > Rhizosphere > Soil ...
TCTCGATCCCGGCCTCGCTGCTGGCCGGGCTGGCGCCGACGATCGGGGTCCTCTTCGCCGCCAGGCTGCTCGGCGGCGTCGCCGCCGGGATGGCCTTCCCGACCACGCTGGCGCTGATCACGGCGCTTTGGAGCGACCCCGCGCGCACCCGCGCGATCGCGCTCTGGTCGGCACTCGGCGGAGCAATCGCCTCGCTTGGGCCGCTGTTCTCCGGCTTCCTGCTCCAACACTTCGACTGGGGGTCGGTCTTCTTCATCACCCTGCCGCTGGCGGCCGTCGCGCTGTATATGGCCTGGCGCTACGTTCCCTCCCACGTCAACGAGACGACCAGCCCGGTCGACCACCCCGGCGGCCTGCTCTCGATCTTGATGGTGGCCACCCTGGTGATGGGGATCAGCATCGCTCCCGCGCCCGGCAAGCTCACGCTCGCGCTGGGGCTGATCGCGATCGCGATCGCTACCGCGGGGGCCTTCGTGCTGCGGCAGCGACGGGCGCCGGAACCGCTCTATGACCTCGGCGTGGCGCAGCGGCGGATCTTCTGGATCGCCGCCTGCGCCGGGATCATCGTCTTCGGCTCGCTGATGGCGGCGATGTTCGTCGGCCAGCAGTTCCTCCAGAACGTGCTCGGCTACTCGACCCTCGGCGCCGGGGCGGCGATCCTCCCCGGGGCGGTGGCGATGGTGATCGTGGCGCCGCGCTCGGCGAAGCTGGTCGAGGCCCGCGGCGCCCGCTTCACGCTGCTCGTCGGCTACGTCTTCTGCCTACTCGGGTTCCTGACGATGCTGGTGCTCTGGGAAGAAGGCATCTCCTACTGGGAGGTCGGGCTCGGCTACGCGCTGATCGGAATCGGCGTCGGCTTCGCGGGCACGCCGGCCTCCCACTCGCTGACCGGCTCGGTGCCGGTGCGGCGCGCCGGCATGGCTTCGGCGACGGCCGACCTCCAGCGCGATCTCGGCGGCGCGATCATGCAGTCGATCCTCGGCGCCCTGCTGACCGCCGGCTACGCGACTGCGGCGGGCGCCGCGATCGCCGCCTCGCCTCACCACGTCACCCAAGACGTCGAAAATGAACTCACCCGCTCCTTCTCCAGTGCCGCCACCACCGCCGAGCGCTACCCCCACTACGCCGAACAGATCACCGCCGGCGCCAAGCAGTCATTCCTCCAAGGCGGCGACTGGGCCTACACGGCCGGCATCATCGCCGTCCTCCTCGGCGCCACCCTCGTCTTCCTCCTCTTCCCCAAGCGCGACGAGGAGCGCCAGTTACTGGAGCGCTACCACTCAGAAGACGGGGGCGAAGCACCGGAGAGGCGGCTTACTCCCGCATAGCGAGAGCTTCCCGCCACCTACCATTTCCATCATCGCCTACCGAGTGCTTACAGCCGCCGATGCGTTTTGGCGGCGGTCGAATCAGATGAAGACTTGGAACACGGACCTGGCCAAGCAGGTGGAGGCTTCGGCGCTGGGCGCGCGGATGTGGCGGCTGGAACCGGGGCAGGCTTCGACCAGACACCGGCATTTCGGCGAGGAAGAGCTCTACGTGCTGCTTGAGGGTGAAGGGCGGGTGCGGGTCGGCGAGGAGGTGCTGACGCTGGCGCCGCTGGACACGCTGCTGGTCGAGACGGAAACGGTGCGGCAACTGTTCAACGACACCGACGCCGACCAGCTCTGGTTGGTGGTCGGAGCGCCGCCGGAAGCGGTGAGCAGCACCCTGGAGATGAGCGAGGAGCAGCTGCGGGCGATGTACCCAGATGGCCCGAAAGCGCTGCCCCCGGAGCTGGGCGGAGGGCAGGCGGACTGAGCCTCTAGCTCAGAGGGCGAGGGTGACGGGCTCCTCCAGGAGCGCTTTGACGCGGGCGAGGAATTCGGCGCCCTCGGCTCCGTAGAGGATGCGGTGGTCGCAGGCGATCGTCGCCTTCATCAGTTGGGCGGGGACGAGTTGGCCGTCACGGACGGCGGGGGCTTCGCGGATCGCGCCGACCGAGAGGATCGCCGCCTGGCCCATGTTGATCACCGCCTCGAAGGAGTCGACCCCGTACATGCCGAGGTTGGAGACGGTGAAGGTGCCGCCCGAGAGCTCCGGCGGCGTCACCGAGCCGTCGCGGACTTTGGCGGCGAGGGCGCGGGTCTCGGCGGCGATCTGGCGCAGGCCCTTGCGGTCGGCGTCGAAGACGGTCGGCACCACCAGCGCTTCGGAGGCGGCGACAGCGACACCGACGTTGAACCGCGAGTAGAGCTCGAAGCGGCCGTCTTTGTAGGCGCCGTTGGCTTTCGGGAACTCGCGCAGGGCAATCGCGCACGCCTTCACGACCATGTCGTTGAAGGACGGCACCGCGTCATCCTCCCTCGCGGCCGCTTTGATCGCCGCCCGCGCCGCGACCGCCTTCCCCATGTCGATCTCGATCGTCAGATAGAAGTGCGGCGCGGTCGCCTTCGACTCCGCCATCCGCCGCGCGATGACTCGCTGGGTTTTGCTCAGGTCTTGGAATTGGGTCTCGCCCTTCGCGGTTTCGGCCGCGGGCCTCACCCCCCCAGGCTGGGTAGAGGGGGTGAGGCCCGCTGGGAGCTCAGCCTCCTCCACGTCGTGCTTAACAATCCTTCCTCCCGGCCCGGACCCGTGGAGCGTAGCCAGATCAAGGCCCCGCTCCCGAGCGAGTCGCCTCGCAAGAGGGGAAGCCTTGACCCTCTCCCCATCCGCGGCAGCTGGTGCGGGTGGAGCATCGGCGTGAGCCTCCCCCGCCTCTCCCGTGGGTGGCGCAGTAGGGGGACCCGCCCCCGGAGGGGGTGGGGGGTTCCCTGCAGCGACAGGACCCGCGGGCCGAGCGGCCGGACCCTCAACCGAATCCCCTATCCGAGCGATGGGAGTCCCGATGGGCAACGTCTCCCCCTCCTTGGCCAGGATCTCGCTCAGCGTCCCAGCAGTATCGCTTTCGTAAGCCATGTTCGCCTTGTCGGTCTCGATTTCGACCAGCTCGTCGCCAACCGCGATCTCGTCGCCGACCTGTTTCAGCCAGCTGAGGATCGTTCCCTCCTCCATCGAGTCGGAGAGTCGCGGCATCACCACCTCAGCCATCGGGCAGCTCCATACCTACAGGTTGACATTTCGCACCGGCGGCTCTCATGAGTTGCCGAGGAGGGAGCCGGCGAAGACGATGGCGACCTGGCGCAGCAGGCCGGCTCGGATCGCGCCCATCACCGCCACCTGGCGCGCCTGCAGCCGCCCGACCGTCGCGATCGGTTCAACGTTGGTCCGCGGTTGAGCCGGCGCGGTGGTGCGGGCCTGCTCATAGGCGAGGCAGCCTTCGACGCCCTGCGCGATCAGCTGCGCGCGGAGTTCGGCGCCTTCGGGAATCGGATGCAGACCATCCGACTGCAGCAGTTGGGGGCTGCCTTCGACCGTCCCGGCCCAGTCGGGGACCTGCGTGCCCGGCCGCGAGGCGGCGAATTCGGCGACGACCCGGTTCTTGCCGGTGTTGTCGACGCCGTTGACGGTGAAGCCGTGGATAGTCGGCACGACCATGCAGCGGTCGCCGACCGCCGCCGCGACCTTGGCCAGGTTGCCGGCGAGGATCTGGGGATATTCGGGGTTGTCGTTGGTGCCGGCGTCGAAGACGATCACCGAGTCGGAGGGTTCGTAGCTTTCCTGGAAGAGGTCATAGATCTGGTAGCTGTTGGAGCCGCCAACCGCGTTGATGACCAGTTCGGCTCCCGGCAAGTAGCGACTGAGGTAGGGCGAGGTCAGTTCCTCAAGGCTGTCGCCGACCACCAGCACTTTCGGCGCCGCTCCGGCCGGCGTCGCGGCAACGCTCAGCGCCAGGAGCACCAACAGCAGCGCCACCGTCGCTCGCCCAAAGCTGCCGATTCGCCGCACGGAAGTGTTTCTACAGGACACGCCCCTCCTAAACTGCCGCGGGTGCCAGCCGCCGCCAGGGTTCAGTTAGCCGGCTGCGCCCTGATCGCGGCGCTGCTCCTGCCCGGCTGCGGCAGCGGCGGCTCGGAGACGACCGGCGCCGCCACCGTCGCCAGCAAGGCGGGCGCCGCTGGCGCGAAGACGACGACCGCAGCGAAGGCAGCGAAGCCCGGCGCCGGGAAGAAGCAACGCGCCCGCGCCGGCTCCCTCTGCCAGAGCCAGCTCGGCAGCTTCGTCGGCTCGATGGACGGGCTGCGCAGGCGGCTCGCCGTCGGCGTCACCTACGACCAGTACGTGAACGAAGTCCACGCGATCCGCTCCACTTACAAGGACGTGCCGGTCGACGCGGTGCAGATCGACTGCCTGAACGCAGTAGGCGCCCCCGCCGAGAAGGCCTTCAACCGCTACATCGAGGCGGCCAACGACTGGGGCGAATGCGTCTCCGAACTCGGCTGCGGCTCGGCCACGGTCGAACCGATCCTGCAGCGCCGCTGGCGGATCGCCTCCCACCTCCTCTCCGAAGCCGAGGACGGCCTGCGCGCGCTCAGCGGCTGATTCACCGAACTGCATCAACTTTCCTGGCTGCCAGGCCGGAAAGTTGATGCAGTTCGATCCGGCAAAAGGAAACCGGGCCGCCCCGAAGGACGGCCCGGCCTGGTGCTTGGGAGCGAACGCGGAGAACTGCGACCGAGTGGGACAACGCCCGGCTCTCTACGCTCACCGGTGCCCGGGGTGGATTCCGCCGGGCGCCCGAACCAGTGCGGCGCCTAGCGGCCCTGCACCTCCAGAGTCCCATTAAGCATGTGATTCAAGTTAGGACCACCTCCTTTCTCTGGTCCGATGATTGAAGCAGACGCGGAGGTCGGGGTCGAGTGGAAAGGTTGACTAATGGACGACCGGGGTAGTGAGGCTCCATGTCCATCTGGTTGATAGCCGTCGTCGTCGTCGTCGCAATCGCCGTTCTGGCCCTTATCGCCGTATCTGCCCAGCGCGCCAAGAAGCGCCGAGAACTGGAGCGCATGCGACTCAGCGAAAAAGCCAGCGGGCACCGCCATGAGGCCGGCGCCCACGAGGCAAAAGCCGAGGAGCACGAGCAGGCAGCCAAGGAGGCAGCCGAGCGCGCCGAGCGCGAGCGCCAGATGGCCGAGCACCACGGCGACAAAGCCGAAAACCTCGAGCGCGAGCTCTAGGTTCTCGATCTAGCCGCCCAGCTAGGCCTTCAGGATCCAGTAGGCCAGCAGCACCATGACCACGAGCATGACTGCCATCGTGGTGGCAGCATCGTGAGTGAAGTGCCCGAGTTTGTCGATGCTCGCGATCACGTTCGCAAGGTAGCTCCCGTTGGTTGATCGGCGAAGGCGCCTCAACCTTCCTATGACGATTACTAGTTAGCTCCAGTTGGGCCAACCGCGACGCCCACGGCGCTGCGGAAAGGCCATTGCCCCGCCGGCCGACGCCTCCGATGATGCGGCGGTGAGCAGCAAGGGACAGACGATCGTCTTCTTCCCGGAGGGGGCGTTCGGGCCGACCAATAACTGCGTCGGCATCGGCGACGTCCTGCGCCGGCGCGGTCACCGGGTCGTCTTCATCGTCGAGGAGTCCTTCGCCGGGACGCTGGAGACCCAAGGCTTCGAGGAGCGGCTGATGCGGCTGACGCCGCCGCCGCAGACCGAGGAAGCGCCGGGTCAGTTCTGGAAGGACTTCATCCGCGACACCGCCCCGGTCTTCCGCAAATCGACGCGCGAGCAGCTGTCCGAGTTCATCGCCCCAACCTTCCAGGCGCTGATCGACGGCGCCGTCTACGTCGACGACCGCCTGCGCGAGATCATCGGTGAGCTCGAGCCCGACCTGATCGTCGAGGACAATGTCGTCACCTTCCCGGCGCTGCCGGCGAGCGGGCGGCCGTGGGCGCGGATCGCCTCCTGCAACCCGGCCGAGCTCAAGGACCCCCTGGTGCCGCCACCGTTCTCGGGCCTGCCGAGCGACGACCGCAGCGGCTGGGAGGACTACTGGGGCACCTATCGCGAGGCGCACCGCGAGATGCAGGCCGCCTTCAGCGAGTTCTGCCGGGAGCGCGGCGCGCCGCCACTGCCGCCCGACGAGTTCATCCACGAGAGCGCGTGGCTGAACATGTACCTCTACCCGGACGAGGTCGACTACGCGCGGGAGCGGCCGCTCGGCCCGACCTGGCACAACCTGCAGGCGAGCGTCCGAGCCACCGACCCGTCCTGGGAGCTGCCGGAGAGGCTGCGCGACGGCGAGGGACCGCTGCTCTACCTCAGCCTCGGCTCGCTCGGCTCGGCCGACGTGGCCCTGATGGAGAAGCTGGTCGCCGAGCTGGCCGAGGCGCCCTACCGGGTCATCGTCTCCATGGGCCCGCAGGCCTCGGAGTTCGACCTCGCCGACAACATGGACGGGGCGGAGTTCCTCCCCCAGACCGAAATCCTCCCCAAGGTCGACCTCGTGATCACCCACGGCGGCAACAACACCGTCACCGAGTCCCTCTACTTCGGCAAGCCGATGGTCGCCCTGCCGATCTTCTGGGACCAGCACGACAACGCCCAGCGCCTCGCCGAGACCGGCTTCGGCGTCCGCCTCGACACCTACCGCCACAGCGGCGCCGAGCTGACCGGCGCGATCGAGCGCCTGCTCGGCGACGAGGAACTGGCCACCCGCCTCGCCCGCACCTCGCAGCGGCTGCAGCAGGCGCGGGGGACCGGGCTGGCCGCCGACCTGATCGAGCGGGTCGCCGGCTAGGGCGGCGCGACGTCAGCGAGCTTTGGCGAGAACGCGCAGGGCGCGACGGTTGCCGGCGCGGCGGCTGAATTCGGTCTCCGCCACTCCCTGGTTGTCGATCGCGCGGGAGAAGACGACGTAGCGGCCCGGCGCCAGCGGATGCTTGAGCTTCAAGGCCCATTTCGCGGTGCCTTTGGCGGTGCGCCACTTCCTCGGCTTGACAGCGGCCGAAGTCCCGGCCTTGCCGCCGGAGCGGAGCCGGACCAGCGCGACCTGCACCTTCTTGACCGTGCCGTCGGCGTCGGAGGCGGTGCCGTGGAAGCCCTTCAGCGCTTCCTGGTGAACCTTGTGCGGAACCCCCTTGATCTTGCTGTGGGGAGGAAGGTCGGGTTTCGGCCCCGGCGGCGCTTCGAAGTCGGCGATGTAGCGAGAGACGACGCCGCTGCCCCCACCGGGTTCCGCGTACCGGCTGCCGCTGGTGACGATCTTGCCGTCAGGCTGCAGCGCCAGCCCTTCGATCGATTCCTCCTCGATCCCGGCTCCCAGCGACCCGATCACGATGCCGCCGCTGCCGAAGCTCGAGTCGAGGCTGCCGTTCGGATTGAAGCGCATGAGTGCCGGCGCTTCGTCTTCTTCAAGCGGGTTTGGGTTGGCGTCGTAGGTTCCGCCGAGGATCAGCTTCCCGCTTGCGTCGAGCGCCAGTTTGCGGCCGAAGCTGTACGGGCTCGGCAACCGCACGCCGACCATCCCACCGCTGCCGAAGCTCGGGTCGAGTTCGCCGTTTGACAGGTACCGAACGACCTCGAATTTGATCACGGTTTCCGCCGTTTCACCGACGCTGTCGACCCCGTATCCGCCGCCGACGATCTTGCCGTCGGGCTGGACGAGAACGTCCGAGATCCGGCCTTCTTCGACTCCCCCTTCGCCAGGGATCGGCGTTTCGATGATGCCGTCGCCCCCGAACGAGGAATCGGGTTTGCCGTCGAGCCCGAGCCGGATCAGCGTGAACCCGTCGCCGATGCCGGCGCCGGTCGAGTCGGCGATGACGATTTTGCCGTCGGACTGGAAGTCGACGCCTTCGCCTCTGTCGTCTTCGCCCGATTCGGTCTGGACCAGGGTGGTGCCGTCGCCGGCGAACGCCGCTTCCGGGTTGCCGTTGGATTCCAGCATCGCCACCCCGACCGCGTTGCGGAAGCTGGGCAGGTCCGAGATCCCGACGACGGCGATGCGGCCGCCGGGTCCGATCGCCACCACGCGCCCCTGGTCGCCTAATTCCCCGACCGGGAGGATCACGATCCCGCCTTCGCCGAAGCCGGGGTCGAGTTTGCCGTTCGAGAGATAGCGGACGATCGCGAAGTCTTCGTTTTTTGCGCCCGGCGCCTCGCCGACGACGACGATCTTGCCGTCGGGCTGGACGGCGACGTCGAAGGCGCTGGCAAATTTCCCCAGTGGCGTGGTCACCACGCCGCCTTCGCCCCAGCTCGGGTCGGGGCTTCCGTTGGGAAGCAGGCGCGCAATCGAAAAGCCTTCCGATCCTTCGGGCGTGCCGACGACGAGGATCTTGCCGTCAGGCTGCACCGCCACCCCGCCGGCATACGATTCCGGTCCGAACGGCGCCTGAACTTTGCCGCCGGTGCCGAAGGTGGGATCGAGTTCTCCGGGCACCGCAGCGGACGCCCCGCCAGCGGACAGCAGACCCGCCAGCGCCACCAGAACCGTCGCGATCGTCAGCCGAGAGATGTTCATCCGCCCCAGCCTATGCCGCCGACGGCCTTGCGACAACAGCTGTTGGGCGATAGGCCGGTCGCCTCAACCGAAGCCGACCGCCTCGATCCAGTCCCAGGGCTTGCCGCAGAGGTGTTCCGATTCGCCTACCGGGACGGCGACCAGCTCGCCGCTTTCCTCACCGGCGGGGGTGAAAAGCAGGGGGCCGGTCGGGGGGCGCGGGAAGCCGCCACTGCCCGGGTGCAGATCGGCGCCACCGAAGCGCAGTTCGGCGTTGTGCGCGCCGGCGCCGAGGTGGATCTGGCCGAGTTCGATGAAGCTACCTTCCTCCTCGAGTTCGTGGCGCGCTTCACCGACCTTGCGGCCATCGACGAGGAGCTCGACGCTGCCTCGCACCGAGCCGCCGAGCCAGGCGGTGTAATCGCCGGGCCGCGGCACTTCGAAGGGGCCTTCGGTGGCGTCGTAGACGGGAGCGTGGCGGGCGGCCAGTAGCCGCACGTTGCCCTGGCCGCTCTGGAGCGCCAGCAGGCCGAGCCCGTTGACTTCATTGCAGTTGGGCACCGCCGCCGGTTCGCTTTCGTTACCGAGGGGCAGGAATTCCCCGGGTGGGGTCGATTCGCCTTCCGGGCGCTGCCAGACTTCGTAGTACTTGCCGCGCCAGGCCAGGCGATAGGGCGCCGGTGGGCGGCTGCGGACCGGGGAGCGCCGCAGCACCAAGGTGCGGAATTCAAAGAGGCCGCTCGGTTCGAGTTCGTCGGTGTCGGCGGCAAAGGTCTTTTCGACTTCGCCTCCTCCACGGAGGGGGATCGCGCGGTTACGCAGCTCCGAGACGCCTTCGCCGTCGAGCTTGCGGAGGAAATGGCGGGCGCCGTAGGGGTTGTATTCGGTCATCAACGCCGGGCCCTCACCAGCGAAGCGGTTGCCGATCTGTTCGAGTTCATGCAGTTGCCCGTAAGGGGCAAGGTCGACGCCGCCGTAGGCGAGCACGTTGGACCAGAGGACGCCGCCGGCGACGAGAACAACCAGCACCCAACCGGTGAGGCGGTCGAGGCGCAGCACCGCCAGAGCGCCGAGGAGCACGAGTGAGAGCCCAACCGGAGAGGCGGTCGCGAGCGCCTTGCCACCCGCCCAGGGGGAACCGAGGATGACGATCACCGCACAGGTGATGAGGACGGTCGCGTAGAGCAGGGGTGCGGTGGCGCGACGGCGCCAGAGGATCCAGAGAGCAAAGGCGGCGGCAAGAATGCCGAGTCCGATCAGAACCGCGGTGATCACGGTGCCGTCGGGGGCGACGCGGAAGTCGCCGGAGGGCCAGATGCCGAGCGCTTGTAACGGGTTCAGTGGGCCGATCAGGTTGCCTTCGCCGTTGGAGCCGACCAGCGACTTCGAGGTCGGCGGCACCAGCCCCGAGGTCCAGACGGGAATCGTCAACCCCACCAGCAGGCCGACGAAGACGCCCGCCCGGACGAGGGTGTCGCGGGTACCGAAGCGCTTGTACGCAAGGATCGCGATGACCAGCAGGGGCGGCCCGATCCAGAGGGCGCCGCCGGGGCTGAGGACGCCGACGATCGCCGCCGCGACAATGCCGAGAGGAAGGATGTCGCGGAGCTGCGCTCCCCGCCGCACTACCGCCGGGGCCAGCGCAGCCGCCAGTGCCACCAGCGCGGCAGCGGCCATCTCCTTGATCCCACCCCAGAGCGCATAGCCGTAGAGCAGCGCCGGCTGGGCGACGATGAAAGCAGCGAAGGCGCGCACGGGGCGACGCCGGATGAAGCCGAAGATCTCCCAGAGAGCAAGCGAGAGCAGGGCGGCGATAAAGGAGAGGTAGGGCTGGAAGACCCAGGCAAGGTCGCCGCCAACGATCTTGCCGGCGGCGCCGAAGGGGATGAAGACTCCGATCGGGTAGCCGCCGGCGAGGTTGAATTCGAGCGTCGCGTGGTAGCTCGAGAGCCCGAGGCCGGAGAGACTGCGGCCGTGCTCCATCACCCGGTCGGTCATCGCCAGCCAGGTGGCGGTGTCGTCGAGCTTG
>Ga0070659_100004088_pt1 | contig 10396 bp, 8 predicted proteins | sample KBSC23metaG_FD_64666 | JGI IMG/M metagenome (GOLD analysis project Ga0070659, IMG submission 64666) | Corn rhizosphere microbial communities from Kellogg Biological Station, Michigan, USA - KBS C2-3 metaG | ecosystem: Host-associated > Plants > Roots > Rhizosphere > Soil ...
CGCTCGATGCCGTAATCGGCGATGTAGCCGGCGCCGCCGAAGATCTGGACGGCCCGGTCGGCGACCCGGCCGACGGTCTCGCTGGCGAAATATTTGGCCGCCGCAGCCTCCAGCGTGATCGGCGCGCCTTCGTCCTTCAGCCGTGCCGCCTCAAGGACCAGCGCCCGCGCCGCCAGCGTCTCGGTCTTGGAATCCGCGATCATCGCCTGGACGAGCTGGAAGTCGGCGAGCGCCTGCCCGAACTGCTTCCTGTCCTTCGCATAGCCGACCGCATCGGCGATCAGTCGCTCGGCGATGCCCACGCACACCGCGGCGATGTGCAGCCGCCCGCGGTCGAGGACCCGCATGGCGATGCGGAAGCCTTCGCCCTCCTCGCCGAGCCGGTTGGCGGCGGGGACGGCGACATCGTCGAAGACCACGTCGCAGACATGGGCACCCTGCTGCCCCATTTTCTTCTCGGGCTCGCCGATGCTGAGGCCGGGAAGATCCGCCGGCACGAGGAACGCGGAGACACCCCTGGCGCCCGGCTCGCCGGTCCGCGCCATCACCGTGAACAGCGAGGCCTTGTCCGCATTGGTGATGAAGCGCTTGGCGCCGTTCAGCCGGTAGACGTCGCCGTCGCGCACCGCTTTGGTCTGCACCGAGGCGCTGTCGGAGCCGGCGCCGGGCTCGGTCAGCGCGAAGCTGGTGATCACCTCGCCGCTGGCGATGCGGGGCAGCCACTGCGCCTTCTGTGCGTCGGAGCCGGCCATCACCAAGCCTTGGCTGCCGATGCCGACATTGGTGCCGAACACGGAGCGGAAGGCGGGCGTGGTGCCGCCCAGCTCCAGCGCGACCCGAACCTCCTCGGTCATAGTGAGGCCGAGGCCGCCATATTCCTCGGGGATGGAGAGGCCGAACAGCCCCATCTCCCGCATCTCCTGCACGATCTCGGCAGGCACCTCGTCGTCCTCTTCCACCCGCGCCTCGAGCGGGCGCAGGCGTTCGCCGACGTAGCGCCGGACGGTGGTGAGGAGGAGGTCGAAGGATTCGGGATCGAGGGGCATATCCGAACTCCCCCCTCCCTGGAAGGGAGGGGTCGGGGGTGGGTAGGCGAGCGAAGCGAGACTTCACGGCCGACTCGGAGTTTCGCCCGCCTGCGGCGGACCCACCCCTAGCCCCTCCCTTCCAGGGAGGGGAAGCGGCCCTCAATACCCCCGCATCCGCGCCAGCCTGTCCGCGTGATACGCCGCATCGCCGAACAGCTCGTTCAGCACCCGGTCGCGCTTCATGTAGAGGCCGATGTCATACTCGTCGGTCATGCCGATGCCGCCGTGCATCTGCACCCCCTCCTGCACCGCCAGCCGCGATGCCGCGCCGGCCTTGGCCTTGGCGACGGAGACCATCGCTTCCGCCTCGTCGCTCTCCTCGTCGAGCAGCTGCTGCGCCTTGAGCGCCGCCGCCCGCGCGATCTCGAGCTCCGAATAGAGATGCGCCGAGCGATGCTGCAGCGCCTGGAATTCGCCGATCAGGCGGCCAAACTGCTTCCTTTGCTTGAGATAGTCGACCGTCATCGCCATCGCCTGGCTGCCGAGCCCGACCATCTCCGCCGCCGCGCCGGCGCGCCCGGCATTGAGCACCCGCCCGAGCACCGCCTCGCCGCCGCCGACCTCGCCGATCACCGCGTCCGAATCCACCTCGACGTCCCGGAATTCCATCCGCGCGCCGATGCTGGAATCGACCAGCCGCACGCCTTCCGTCTCCAGCCCCTTCGCCGCTTTCTCGACCGCGAACAGGGTGACGCCCTCCTCGGCGCGGGCGGCGACGACGATCAGGTCCGCCGAGGCGCCCTGCACGACGAACTGCTTCGAGCCCGACAGGCGGAAGCCGTTGCCGGAGCGCTCGGCCCGCATCTCGATCTCTTCCGGCCGGTGCTTGCGCCCCTCGTCCACCGCCAGCGCCGCCACCGTCTCGCCGGCAAGGATGCCGGAAAACCAGCGCGCCCCGTGCGGCGTGCCCTTCAGCGCCTCGACGATTGCGACGGCGGTGATCAGGAAGGGCGACGGCGTTAGGTTGCGCCCGATTTCCTCCAGCACGATTCCCGCCTCGACATGGCCGAGCCCAAGCCCGCCGTCCGCCTCCGGAATGAGAATCCCGGTAAAGCCAAGCTCGGCGAACTGCTTCCACAGCCCATGGCCGAACCCGTCCTTGCACCCGATGTCGCGCCAATGCCTTAGTTGGCCGGCGATCGCGCCTTCGGCCGCCATGAACTCCCGCGCAGTATCGCGGAGCATGTTCTGATCGTCGTTGAAGTAAAGGGGCATTACCAACCTTTCTCCCTCTCCCCTTCAGGGGAGAGGGTGGGGAGAGGGGGAGTCTGGAGTTCCTGCTGGATCGTCAGAAGTACGCCGTCGAGGTTTGTCGCGACGTCCGAATTCGTAAATCGCAGCACGTCGTAGCCTTGGCTTCGCAGGTAGAAGGTACGCGCTTCGTCATAGGCCTCACGGCCCGAATGCGTGTCGCCGTCCACCTCCACCACGAGCATCTTTGGGACGCGGCAGGCGAAGTCGGCGATGTAGCGTCCGACCACGACCTGGCGGCGGAATTTCGCGCCGTCCAGTCTCCCGGCGCGTAGCGCGTGCCATAGCAACCGCTCGGGACCAGGCATGTCGCGGCGCATCTGCTTCGCGTGGTCCAGAAGCTGGTGGTCACGCATTGACTCCCCCTCTCCCAACCCTCTCCCCTGAAGGGGAGAGGGCTTTGTCTTCATGCCCCCGGCAAATCCAATATCCGCTTGGCGACGATGCCGAGCTGGATCTCGCTCGTGCCGCCCTCGATCGAATTGGCCTTGGTGCGGAGCCACTCGCGCGCGGCCTTGCCGCCGCGGGCGCGGTCGCTTTCCCATTCGAGCGCGTCGGAGCCGCCCGCCGCCATGGCCAGCTCGTGACGCGCCTTGTTGAGCTCAGTGCCGGCATATTTCATCATCGACGGCTGGGCGGGATGCGCCAACCCCGCCTTCAGTTCGTCGAGGAACCGCTCCGACATCGCCCGGAACGCCAGCGCGTCGACGTCGAACTTCGCGACCTCCGCGCGGAGCACCGGATCGTCGGCGAGCACGTCGGCGAAGGCCTCGCCGAGGCTTTGCGAGCCGCCGCCGCCAAGCCCCATGCCGCTGATCATCTCGCGCTCGTGGCCGAGCAGATATTTGGCGACGTCCCAGCCCTTGTTCACCTCGCCGACCACCTGGTCCTTGGGCACCTTAACGTCGTCGAAGAAGGTCTCGCAGAAGGGCGAGTTGCCGGAGATGAGCAGGATCGGCTTGGTCGAAACGCCCGGGCTCGCCATGTCGAACAGGAGGAAGCTGATCCCCTTATGCTTGGGCGCCTGCGGGTCGGTGCGCACCAGGCAGAAGATCCAGTCGGCCTTGTCGGCATAGCTGGTCCAGACCTTCTGGCCGTTGACCAGCCAGTGATTCCCCTTGTCCTCGCACTTGGTCTGCAGCGACGCGAGGTCCGACCCCGCGCCCGGCTCCGAATAACCCTGGCACCAGCGTATCTCGCCGCGCGCGATCTGGGTGAGATAGTGCGTCTTCTGCTCTTCCGTCCCGTACTTCAGCAGGGCCGGCCCGAGCATCGAAATGCCGAAGCTCATCAGCGGATTGCGCGCGCCCAGCCGCGCCATCTCCTGGCGCAGGATCTTGGTCTCGGCGGGGGAGAGGCCGCCGCCGCCATAGGCCTCGGGCCAGTCGGGGACGGTCCAGCCGCGCGCGGCCATCCGCTCCATCCAGACCTTCTGCGCCGCGCTCTGGAAGACGGCGTTGCGCCCGCCCCAGCAGGCGTCGCTCTCGTCGCGCATCGGCTGGCGCATCTCGGCCGGGCAGTTCGCCTCCAGCCACGCCCGGGTCTCGGCGCGGAAAGTCTCGAGTTCAGCCATGACCGCCTCTCCTTTACGTAAACGTCAATGCCGATGCCGCGCGCGCGCGTCAACGGCGGCTTTACTCCGCCGGTCCGGGCGCTACGCTCCGATCGGGAGAAGATGTGCATGTTCAGGTCGATCGGACACAATCTCGCGCGTCTGGCGGTCTTCTCCGGCCGGGAGAGCCGTTCCCTCTACTGGCCCTATGTCATCGCCGTGTTCGTGCTGGGGATGGTGGCCGGCCTGGTGCTGATGGTTGCGCCGGTGATGGACATGCTGGTGCGGACATCCGAATATTTGCAGTCGCACCCAGAGGGGCTTCCGACCCCGGCGCCGGGGCAGCCAGGGGTCCTGCCGCCCGAGCTGATGCCCGATTTCGGGAGCATGCTCGTGCCGATGGCGCTCGTGAACCTCGTCTCGCTGCTCCTCTACGCCGCCGCGACCGTGCGCCGGCTGCACGACCGCGAGTGGAGCGGCTGGTGGGCCGCGCTGCCGCTCCCGTTCCAGCTCATCGGAATGTTGGTCGGCCGTCAGGCGATGGCGGCGATGCTGCACCCGGACGCGTCGCCCTCACCGGTCGTGCTGCTGAGCAGTCTCAACAGCCTCGCTCACTGGGCCGCGTTCATCTTCCTCGTGGTGATCCTGGCCGGAGAGCCCACCCCCGGCCCCAACCGCTACGGCGACCCGGTTGCCTGAGGCTCCACCACGGGACAGCGCCAGCGTTCCGTCATCGATGCGGCTGAAGCGCAGCGCGAGGAGGTCCTTCGCGTAATTCTGGTGCACCCGCCACGGCGCCTCCGGCCCCTGCGACGGGAGAAGCCCGACGGCGCGCTGGACATAGCCGGAGGTGAATTCCAGCATCGGCTCGCGCGCCGGCGCCGGGTCGGGCAAGCGCGGCACCGCGACCGTCTCGCCCCGCCGCCGCATGCGGTTAAGGAGCCGGCAGAACCAGCGCGCGGTGAGGTCGCACTTCAGGGTCCAGGAGGCGTTGGTGTAGCCGAAGGCCAGCACCAGGTTCGGCACGCCGTCCAGCATCATGCCCTTGTAGGCGTAATGCTCGCCAGGCTTCACCGCCGCGCCGTCGACGCTGAGCGTGATGTCGCCGAACAATTGCATCGCGAGCCCCGTCGCTGTCACAACGATATCGGCCTCGATCGCCTCACCCGACTTGAGCAGCAGTCCCGTCGGCGTGAACCGCGCGATCTCGTCCGTCACCACCGAGACCTTGCCCCCGCCGATCGCCGCGAACAGGTCACCGTCGGGGACGAGGCAGAGGCGCTGGTCCCACACCTTGTAGCGCGGCCCGAAGTGACGCTCGACGTCGAACCCTTCCGGCAGCGCCTCGCGCGCAAGGTCGAGCAGCTTCGCGCGCACCTTCTCAGGCCGCCGCCTTGCCCGGTTGAAGAAGATGAGGCCGAGAAAGGCGTTCTTGAGCCGGGTGAGCCGCGGCCCGATCCAGCGCGCCAGCCGGTCCCGCGCCGGCCGCGACACGACGTAGGACGGGGAACGCTGGAGCATCGTCACATGCGAGGCGCGCTCCGCCATCGCCGGCACCAGGGTGACCGCCGTCGCGCCGCTGCCGATCACGACGACGCGTTGGCCCGCGAAATCGAGATCCTCGGGCCAAAGCTGCGGGTGGACGATGCGGCCGCGAAACTCCGCCTCGCCGGGCCATTCCGGCCGGTAGCCGCTCTCGTAGCGATAATAGCCGCTGCCGAGATAAAGGAACCGCGCCGTCATCCGCCGCCGTTCGCCATCCGCGTCGATGTCCAGCGCCCAGTGGGCCCCGGCGGAGGACCAGTCGGCGCGGAGAACCTTGTGGCCGAAGCGCGGCGCGATGCCATATTCCCGCGCCGTCTCCTCGACATAGGCGCGGATCGCTGGCCCCTCGACGATCGACTGGTCGCCCCGCCACGGCCGGAACGGAAAGCCCAACGTGAATATGTCGGAATCGGAGCGCACCCCGGGATAGCGGAACAGGTCCCACGTCCCGCCGATCCGCTCGCGCGCCTCGAGCACGCAGAAGCTGCGGTCGGGCGCCTCCATCTTCAGCCGGCACGCCGCGTCGATGCCGGAAAGGCCGGCGCCGACGACGACGACGTCGAAATCCTCCCCGCGCTCCAGCCCCGCCTCCGCCATGGCGACACCATCGGCTAGGCGCGAGAGGAAGGGAAGGGGCGAAGCCGGCGCACCGAGGGGTAGCGCGCCGGCTCCTTCATGTAAGTCTCCGCTCCATCGCACTGGCGGAGAAGATGTAGAGCGGTATATCCCTCCGGGACCGGTGAAGTCCCCGGACCGTCCGATGCTCAGCCTATGTGAACGTCGCGCTGGAGATAGTTCAGCTGGAACGTTTGGAGGATCGTCGTTTCACGAAAGGCCTTGGTGCCACGCACGCTGTTACGCTGGTACATCGCGTGTCTCCTTCGGCTGAAAGAACGCGGTCGGCACGGCTGCGTTCCGACCTTCCCTCTTTCGGTACCGGCCTGCCCCGGTTAGGCACGGCGCCAGCGAGGGAGCCTGTATGCGTACGAGCAAATGGTGGATGGGTGCGGCAGTCCTGGCGTTGGCCGCTGCGCCCGCATCGGCGAGGGACCCGCTCGCCCCCACCGGCCGCTGGAGTGCCAACGAGCGCGGCGCCGCCCGCACGCCGCCCATGGGCTGGAACAGCTGGAACGCGTTCGGCACCCGCATCACCGAGGACAAGGTGATGGGCGCCGCGCAGGCGTTGGTCGACACCGGGCTGGCGAAGCTCGGCTACACCTATGTGAACATCGACGACGGCTGGTGGCTGAAGCGCCGCACCTCCGACGGGCGCCTCCAGATCCGCACCGCGATCTTCCCGAGCGGCGCCACCGAGGGGCCGGAGGAAACCAGCTTCCGCCCCTTCACCGACCGGCTCCACGCCATGGGCCTCAAGGCCGGCATCTACACCGACGCCGGCCGTAACGCCTGCAGCCAGGCCTTCGACCTCAAGTCGCCCAACCTTCCCGTCGGGACGCCGGAGGAGCGCAGCGTCGGCCTCTACGGCCATGTCGACCAGGATATCGGCCTGTTCTTCGGCGACTGGGGCTTCGATTATGTGAAGGTCGATGCGTGCGGCCTCGCAGATTATGCCGGCAAGAGCGCGCTCGTCGCGAGCCAGCATTACGTGCCCCTGGAGCCGCTGATGGAGCGCGGCGTCCTCAGCCGCACCGACATCGCGGGCATGCGTGGGCTCTATGCGCAGGTCGGCGAGGCCCTCCAGCGCCACCGCCCGAACGGCGACTATGTCTTCTCGATCTGCGCCTGGGGCCAGGCCAACGTCCGCGCCTGGGGCAAGGAGGTCGGCAACCTCTGGCGCACCAGCGACGACATCACCCCGTCCTGGACGCGGATGCTCCACACCTACGACAGCGCCGCCGACCGCCCGCTCTACGCCCAGCCGTTCGCCTGGAACGACCCGGACATGCTGGAGATCGGCCTCGGCGATTTCGACGAGAACCACCTCGTCGAGGCGCGGAGCCATTTCTCGCTCTGGGCGATGATAAACGCGCCGCTGCTGATCGGCGCCGATCTCCAGAAGATCCCCAAACCGCTCCTCGAAATCCTCTCGAACGCGGACGTCATCGCCCTCAACCAGGATCCCGGCGGCCACCAGGCGGTGCGCGCCTTCACCTCCGAGGATTTCGAGATCCTGGTGAAGACGCTCTCCACCGGCGAGAAGGCGGTGCTGCTCTTCAACCGCGGCCTCGCACCGATCAGGGCGATCCTCACCGCCGATCAGCTGAAGATGGCCCGCAACGCCCCTATCGCCCTCCACGATCTGTGGTCGAAGCAGGACGTCCCCGCCTTCACCGGGGACACGAGCATCGCCCTCGCCCCACGCGAGAGCCGCCTGTTCATCGCCAAGGGCCCGCGCATCCTGCCCGGCGGCATGTACCTCTCCGAGCTCCCCGGCGCGGTGAACGTCGCCGCAGACGGCGTTACCCGCCCGGAAGTGGACCCCCTCGTCCACCGCATGGTCAACCCCTGGGCCGGCTCGCGCGGCCCCGGCGAGCGGCCGGCTTATGGCGGCTATGGCGGCGCCCAGGCCGACGCCGCCCCCTACGGCACGACCCTGCAGGTCGCCGGCCACGTCTTCGGCGCCGGCATCGGCATCCTCGCCGGCTCCCGCATGGAGGTCCGCAACACCGGCCGCTGGCGCAGCTTTACGGCGCAGGTCGGCGTCGACGACAACAGCCGCAACGCCGGCGCGAAGCTGCGCTTCTATGTCTACGGCGACGGCAAGCTGCTGGCGAAGACTGGCGCCGTCGCATTCGGTCAACCCGCCGTGCGCGTGAACGCCGACGTGACCAACGTCCGCCTCATCGAACTCGTCGCCAAACCGGAAAGGAACGAGCCTCTAGCCCCCGCCTCCGCGGCGTGGGGCGACGCGGCGTTCCTCAACTGACCGTCGTCCCAGCGAAGGCTGGGACCCCAGGGGGTGAAAAGCACGGTGTTCTTCACCCGCTGGGGCCCCAGCCTGCGCTGGGGCGACGGAGTAGCGCAGGCCGCTCTTTTCTGGCAGCGAAGTGGGGCGTGTGAAGCAGGGGAGGGGAGCCATGGACTTTGACCTTACGGAAAGGCAGGCTTTCTTCCGCGACCGCGTCCGCGAGTTCATCGAGACTCGGATTCGCCCCCGCACCGGCGACTATCAGGCGCAGCTCGCCGCGGGCGATCGCTGGCAGCCGCTCGCCGTCATCGAGGAGCTGAAGCCGCAGGCCAAGGCCGCCGGCCTGTGGAACCTGTTCATGCCGCCCGGCCAGGCGCTGCGCCACGTCGACGAGAGTTTCGCGTTCGAAGGCACCCAGCTCACCAACCTCGAATATGCCCTTTGCGCCGAGGAGATGGGCCGCATCGCCTGGGCGAGCGAGGTGTTCAACTGCTCCGCCCCGGACACCGGCAACATGGAGGTCCTCCACCGCTACGGCAGTGCCGAGCAGAAGGAGCAGTGGCTGCGCCCGCTGATGGAAGGCGAAATCCGCTCCGCCTTTTTGATGACCGAGCCGGCCGTCGCGTCGTCGGACGCCACCAACATCCAGTGCGAGATCCGCCGCGAGGGCGACCACTACGTGCTGAACGGCCGCAAATGGTGGTCGAGCGGAGCGGGCGATCCGCGCTGCAAGGTCGCCATCGTCATGGGCAAGACCGACGCGTCCGCAGACCGCCACCGCCAGCAGTCGATGGTGCTGATGCCCTTGGACGCACCCGGCGTCACCGTCGAGCGCGCGCTCACCGTCTACGGCTATGACGACGCGCCCCACGGCCACATGGAAATCGAGCTGAAGGACGTGCGCATCCCGGCCTCGTCCATGCTGCTGGGCGAGGGCAGGGGCTTCGAGATCGCGCAGGGGCGCCTCGGCCCCGGCCGCATCCACCATTGCATGCGCACCATCGGCGCCGCCGAGGAGGCCTTGAAAGCCATGGTGAAGCGCCTCCAGTCGCGCGTCGCCTTCGGCAAGAAGCTGATGGAGCATTCGATCTGGGAGCAGCGTGTCGCCCGCGCCCGCATCGACATCGACATGTCGCGGCTGCTCTGCCTCAAGGCGGCAGATCTCATGGACAAGGCCGGCAACAAGGCCGCCCAGGCCGAGATCGCGATGATCAAGGTCCAGGCGCCCAACATGGCGCTGCGCATCATCGACGACGCGGTCCAGGCCCATGGCGGCGCCGGCGTCAGCCAGGATTTCGGCCTCGCCGCCAGCTGGGCCGGCATCCGCACCCTGCGGCTGGCCGACGGCCCGGACGAAGTGCACAACCGCGCGATCGCCCGGCTGGAGTTTGCCAAGCATGCGGAGTGACGGAGTAACGCCATGAATCTCTTCGATCTCACCGGCAAGGTCGCCATCGTCACCGGCTCCTCGCGCGGCATCGGCCGGGCGATCGCCGAGGCGATGGCCGATCACGGAGCCAAGGTCGTGATCTCCAGCCGCAAGGCCGAGGCCTGCCAGGAGGTCGCCGACGCGATCAACGCGAATCACCCGGGCGCCGCCATCGTCGTACCCGCGTCCATCTCGTCGAAGGAGCAGCTCCAGCACCTCGTCGACGAGACGCGGCGCCAGCTGGGCCGGATCGACGTCCTCGTCTGCAACGCCGCGTCCAATCCCTATTACGGCCCGATGGGCGGCATCACCGACGACCAGTTCCGAAAGATCCTCGAGAACAACGTCATCGCCAACCACTGGCTCGTCCAGATGGTCGCGCCTGAGATGCTCGAGCGGAACGCCGGGTCGATAATCATCGTCAGCTCGATCGGAGGCCTCAAGGCCTCGGCGGTGATCGGCGCCTACAACATCTCCAAGGCCGCCGACTTCCAGCTCGCCCGCAACCTCGCCGCCGAGTTCGGCCCGCACCAGGTGCGGGTGAACTGCATCGCGCCGGGGCTCATCCGCACCGATTTCGCCCGCGCTCTGTGGGAGAATCCGCAGACGCTCAAGATGGTGACGATGCACACGCCGCTGCAGCGGATCGGCGAGCCCCACGA
>Ga0070659_100004089_pt1 | contig 10396 bp, 8 predicted proteins | sample KBSC23metaG_FD_64666 | JGI IMG/M metagenome (GOLD analysis project Ga0070659, IMG submission 64666) | Corn rhizosphere microbial communities from Kellogg Biological Station, Michigan, USA - KBS C2-3 metaG | ecosystem: Host-associated > Plants > Roots > Rhizosphere > Soil ...
GATTCCGGCTACGCGGTGTGGAGCATCGAGTATCGGCGCGTTGGCGACGACGGTGGCGGGTGGCCCGGCACGTTCGAGGACGTCGCGCGCGGCGCGGATCATCTGCGGAGAGTGGCGAAACAATACTCGCTCGATCTCCGCCGAGTCGTCGCCGCCGGTCACTCGGCCGGCGCGGACTTCGCGCTCTGGCTTGCCGCGCGCAGCCGTCTGCGCGCGGAGAGCCCGTTGCGGGTCAAGAATCCGCTCAGGATCCGGGCGGTGCTCGCGCTCGCACCTGCTCCCGACCTGGGCGCGTTGCAGGCGCAGGGCGTTTGCGACCACGTCGTCGACAAGTTGATGGGCGGATCGCCCGCTTCGGTGCCGGAACGCTACCGCGATGTCTCGCCGGCGCTGATGATCCCGATCGGCGTCCCGCAGGTGGTCATCATCGGCGGGCAGGATCGCAATTGGGGCCCGCCGGGACGAGCGTATCAGTCAGCCGTGGTCGCGGCCGGTGATACGCTCGTTCGGTTCGTCGACGCGCCGGACGCCGGGCACTTCGACGTCATCGCGCCGACGAGCACGAGCTGGGGACTCGTTATGCAGGCGCTGCGTGAACTGTTCGGTCGAATCGGTCCCTGACAAAGCCGTGTGACACAGCGTCTGGACTCACGGCGGAACGACCTCGACGATGGTTTCACCGGTTATGCCTTCGGCGGTCGCCTGGATCGACGTGATGCCCGGCGCCATCGCCGTCACAAGGCCGGAGCTCGAGATCGACACCACCCCCGGAGTTCCGGCCGTCCACGTAACGAGCGGGCCAGTGAAGGTCTTCCCCCGAACGTTATACAACAACGCGGTCGCCTGAGTCGTCTGCCCGACCGTCAGCGTCTGGGTCGGCGAGGAGACATCGATCCTCGCCAGTGTGGCGACGACGGTCATGGTCGCGGTCACGGTGAACCCGCGGTAAGTCGCCTCGATCGACGCCGTGCCGGGTCCAACGGCATTGACGTTGACATCGCCACCTGCTTGCCCAGTCAGCGTCAACACAGCCGGATTCGTCGAGACCCACTGGTCGGCGATTTCCGGCTCCCGTTCGCCGTTGACGGTGAAGAAACGCAACGCCAAGTAGGTAACATCGCCCAGCTCCAGCGTGTGTTCGTAATCGCCCTCGTTGAAGTATCCCCCTTCCGGCTGGACCGTGACTTGGGCGGTCCCTTGCACCCCATCCACGGTCGCCGAGACGGTCGTCTTCCCCATCAGGATGCCCGTCACGAGCTCCTGGCCCGGCTGGTCAGCCGCCGCCACCGTCGCCGTCGTCTTGTCGCCGGACGCCCACACGATAGTCCGGTCGGCGAGATCCGTAATGGCCGCCCCGGACGCGTCGAAGGCCGCCACCGTCAGGAGCACCTTCGCGGGATCCTGCGTGTCCCAGTCCATGGTCACGGGGTTCGGGGAGATCGCCACGCGGGCCACCGGGACCATGACCGTCAGCGCCAGCTGACCGGTTCGCGGGCCGGCCTTCGCGGTGATGGTCACCGCCCCCGGCGCCACCGCCGTGACCTCACCCGTCTTCTCGTCCACCGTCGCGACAGCGGCGCTGCTCGTCGACCACTTGATGGGAAAGCTGTCCTTGTCCTTCCCGTTAGGCAGGACCACGCTGCCCGTCAGCTGGATCTTGTCGCCCGGGTGGAGACGCGTAGAGGCCGGCGCGGTGATCGTGACACCGCCGGCCTTCGCCTGTGCTGCCGCCGGCGTCTCAACGACTGCGGCGCTCGGCGCGGGCGGCGTCGTAGGCGCGTCGGGCCCGCACGCAACGACCGCGAACGCGAGGGTGAGGACAGCGACCAGTCGATCAACGAAACGAGAACGATGCATAGGGACGTCCACGCGAAAGGAACCAACGCCGGTTCTTGCCGATCTGACGCCGTGCTAAACCCGCACTCATCTACGACACGAACCGGCACTCCGCTGCTCAGCGTACTGCGGCCGCGTTCGTGAGGTACTAGGAGACTCGCCTCGTCCTCGTCAGGAGACCCCGGACAGGCAACCAACCCGGGAGTCGCCCCGTCCTGATCGTTACCTCATACTGCGTATCGCACTGGGAATCGCAAGAGGAATCTCCATGACCTGCGCTCCGTCCCTCATGATCCTCGTCGCCGGGCCGTACCGGTCCGGTACCGGCGACGACCCCGAGAAGCTCGCGGCGAACGTCCGCGCCATGGACGCGTATGCGCTTCCGTTGTTCCGGGCGGGCCACATCCCGCTCGTGGGCGAGTGGCTCGCGCTTCCGCTCGTTGCCCTCGCCGGGTCCCGCGAGATCGGCGACGCGCCATTCGAGGAAATCTTCCATCCAATCGCCGAGCGGCTGCTCGCCCGCTGCGACGCCGTACTGAGGATGGGCGGGGCGTCGAAGGGCGCTGACCTCATGGTCCAGACCGCGCGCGAGCACGGACTGGCGGTCTACCATGATTTGCGCGACGTCCCGGGCTGTCGGGACGTGTCACCGCCTTCGTCCTGAGAGCGAAGATGTCCGATCCGATCGGTTCGGACGACCATAACGTCGCGGGTCCCATGTTCGAGGCGTTCACCAACGCGATCCGGTCAGCGGATCGCCTCTCGAATTGGGGGCGTCATGACGCGCATATATCTGATTACCGCGGCGATGGGACTGACCATCGCCTTGACCCAGACTCCGGCGAGCGCACAGAGCGGTCAACCCGTACTCCACGTCAATCCGAGATGGAAGGAATGCTCGTTCCAGCTCGATCCTTCGCTGACGCAGACGGCCTGGCACCAGTTCACCCGTGAAGCCGCCCTGGTCGCGTACTTCCGCCCAATGTCCGACGCTCGGCCAATGGGCAAAGGGCACTTCGAACTGTCCGCGCTCAAGTACAAGACCGGCATCAACGCGTCCGACGCGGCGTGGAACGACACCTTCGTTCATCCGGATTCCACGCATTGGCTGTTCGAGGGCGACGGTCTCAGCTTCCCGGGTCTCATGGCTCGCATGGGCGTCACGAGCAAAACGGACGTCGGGCTCTATTTGACGAAGAGCCCTGGCGCGAACTACGGGTTCGTCGGCGGACAGGTGCAGCAGAATTTCTTCGGCGACGCCACGAAGCCCTGGTCGGCCGCGGCGCGCGCGAGCTTTGTCTCGATGTACGGTCCGGACGACCTGAACCTCAACGTGTTCGGCGTCGACGTCCTGGCGAGCCGCCGGTTCACGCTGACCCATTGGGCTGCCCTATCGCCGTATGCCGGAGCGTCGACCTACTTGTCGAACTCGCACGAGAAGAGCGCGGTGGTCAATCTCGACGACGAGCACGTCATGGGTGCACAGGCGATGGTCGGCGCCTCTGTCCAGCTGTCGGTCGCGCGGCTCGCCGTGGAGTACAACGTGTCGAAGGTGAACTCGCTGTCGTTGAAAATCGGCGTCGGCAGATAAGTCGAAACGGCGCGAACAGCTGAAGGGCGCGCGAATCCCGAACGGCGCGCAAATCACAAAAGGCGCGCAAATCACAAAGGGCGCGCGAATCACAGACGGCGCCAGGCGCGAAATTCCAAACAGCGCCAAATGCAAACTGCGGACGGCGAAGGGCGAGTGTCCTCCTTCGCCGTTCGTACATCCGTCGGCTAGCTTGAGCGGTGGTCCCGGACGGGAGGGAGCCTGAGCGAGCCGTTGACGACGTTGTTTCGACCAGTCGGGCAAAAGGAGCTCGATCTCATCGCGGCGACCGGATTCTCGCGGTTCCCGCCACGCCTGCCATCGCAGCCCATCTTCTATCCCGTTCTTACCGAGCCGTATGCGGTAGAGATCGCGCGCGACTGGAACACGCGCGACGAGGCGTCGGGATACGCCGGCTACGTGCTTCGCTTCCGGGTCGAGACAGAGTTTCTCGCGCGGTACCCTGAACGCATCGCCGGCGCCGCCCGACATCGCGAGCTGTGGGTCCCGGCCGAGGACCTGGACGAGTTCAACCGGCACATCCGTGGTCCGATCGAAGTGATCGTCGAGTTCCGCGATGTACGAGCATCATAGCGAGACGCTGCTCCCGTGGCCACTCTTCCGACGGCGGGCGATCCAACACGCCGGTGTGGCATTTCTCGCCCTGTTCCTCGCGCTGCTGTTGGGCATGGCGATCTATCACTGGACCGAGGGACTCGATTGGATCGAGGCGTTCCTCAATGCCTCCATGTTGTTGGGGGGGATGGGGCCGGTCGACGCACCCCACACGACCGCGGGCAAGATCGGCGCAGGACTGTACGCGCTGTTCGCGGGGCTTGTCTTCATCACGTCCGTGGGCATCATGGGAGCACCCTGGCTACATCGCATGATGCATCGGCTGCATCTTCAACGGCCTAACAACTGAACGGCGCGACAGCCCAAGGGCGCGAAATCACCGACGGCGCGACGGATTCGCGCGCCCGTCGGATTCGCGCGCCCTTCCGCAGTTCCGTAGAATTGTGGCCCATGCGACCTAAAGAGCTCACCATTCGCGGCCTGATTCTCGGCGCGCTCATTACCACGGTCTTCACCGCGGCCAACGTCTACCTCGGCCTCAAGGTCGGCCTCACGTTCGCCTCATCGATCCCCGCCGCGGTGATCTCGATGGCGATCCTGAGCGCGGTCAAGGACTCGTCGATCCTCGAGAACAACATCGTCCAGACCGTCGCGTCCGCAGCCGGCACGCTTTCCGCGATCATCTTCGTCCTGCCGGGACTCGTGATCGTCGGATGGTGGACGGGGTTCCCGTTCTGGCAATCGTTCCTCATCTGCGTGAGCGGCGGGATCCTCGGCGTGTTGTTCACCATCCCGCTTCGCCGAGCGCTCGTCACGACGTCCGATCTTCCCTACCCCGAAGGCGTCGCGGCGGCCGAGGTGCTGAAGGTCGGCTCGGGGACGCGCGGTGAGACCAAGGACGAAACGGGCGAAGCGCGCGAAGGGCTCGTCGCCGTGATCCTCGGCTCTGTCGCGTCGGCGGGGCTCGCGATCATTACCGCCACACGCGTCGCCGCGGCCGAGTTCAATGGCTTCATTCGGCTGGGCGCTACGGCGTCGACGGGCTACAACATCGCGTGGTCGCTCGCGCTGCTCGGCGCTGGACACCTCGTCGGTCTGTCGGTCGGCATGGCGATGCTCGTCGGACAGATCATCTCGTGGGTGATCGCCGTACCCATCCTGACGTCGATGGGGGCGCCCGGGCCCGACCAGTCGCTCCCGGCGTACATGACGACGGTATGGCGCACGCAGGTCCGCTTCATCGGCGCGGGGACGATCGCGGTCGCCGCGATCTACACGCTGGGACGACTCGCGCGGCCTGTCGTTGGAGGTTTGGTAAGCACACTTGCCGCGTCGAAGGCAAAGGCGACCGGCGACGAGACGGATCGCGACCTCTCGCCACAGTGGATTCTGATCCTCACGGCGGTATGCCTCGTCATCGCTGGCTATCTCGCGTTCACGTTCGCGCGCTCCACCGTGCTCGCACCTAACGCGACGACGCTGACGATCATGTCCGTGCCGATCGTACTGGTCGTCGGGTTCCTGATCGCCGGCGTGTGCGGCTACATGGCGGGGCTGATCGGCGCATCGAACAGCCCGATATCCGGTGTCGGCATCCTCTCGATCGTCCTTGTCGCGTCGACGCTGACGCTCCTGGTCACGCCCACGGAGCAGACGCGAGCGCCGCTCGTCGCGTTCGCGCTGTTCGTGACGGCGATCATCTTCGCCTGCGCGACGATCTCGAACGACAACTTGCAGGATCTCAAGACGGGCCAGCTCGTGGGCGCCTCGCCGATGCGCCAGCAGATCGCGCTCATCGTCGGCGTGGGCGCGGGGGCCGCGGTGATTCCGTCGGTGCTCAACCTGCTCGCGAAGGCGTACGGGTTTGCCGGCGCGGCCAACGTCGGCGTCGTCGCGCCGAACCCGCTCCCCGCCCCGCAGGCGACGCTCATCTCCGCGCTCGCGCAGGGCGTGATCGGTGGACGTCTCGACTGGAAGATGATCGGCATTGGCGCCGTCATCGGCGTCGCGCTCATCATCCTCGATGCGGCGTTAGGTGCCATGAAGAAGCTGCGCATTCCGCCGCTGGCTGTGGGGATTGGGATCTATCTGCCGATGTCAGCGACGTTCGCGGTGATCGTGGGCGCCGTCATCTCGCACTGGTACGACAAGCGCGCCCGCACGATGCCGAACCCGGAACGCTCCGAGCGACTCGGCACGCTCGTGGCGTCGGGGCTCATCGTCGGCGAGAGTCTGTGGGGCGTGATCAACGCCGGGCTGATCGTCGGTCTCAACAAGGATGCGCCGATCGGGATCGTGCCCGAGGACTTCGCGCCGGCTCGGTGGCTCGGACTTTTGGGGTTCATCGCAATGATCGTCTGGCTGTACGGCTGGTTGTTGCGTCGCTCCGCGCGCGCGCCGGCGAGATAGTGCCGATGTGGTAGGGGTGTGAGCCGGTCCGCGGCGTTTTCGCGCGTTCCGAATCGGACTCACACCGAGGTGCACAATGCGCGCTGTTGCCCTGCTTCGCTTGGCGTTGCTCGCCGCGCCACTCATCACGCCAGTCGGGCTCGTAACCGGGCAGACCTCCCCCGCGTCCCGGGATTCCGACACAGCAAAGCCACGCGGATGGCTCATCGGCGGCTCGATTGGTGTGCCGACGGCCGATGGCGAGACCTCACCAGATCTGTTCACGGTCGCCGTGCACGGGACGCAGCTGCGCCCTGGGCGACTGGGCGCCGACTTTGCAGTCGGGACAATGCCGCGCGCAGTCGCCGAGGGAGTCGTGGTCGGCTTCGCACGAGCTGGTGTAGCGTTGCCGTTCCAGCTCTCGCACGGCGTTCTGATCCTTCCAACGGCTGGGGTGACCCTTGTCGGCGCGGCCAGCGGCGAGGGAGGCGGAGGCAGCAGCGGTCTCAACGCGGGATTGGCCGCGGTGATTTTCGGCGCGCGCTCGGTCGGTCTGCGCACCGGCGTCACGTGGCACCGCTTCGGGGACGCGGGTGCGTCGGTGGCACTCTGGGAGCTCGGACTGGTTCACGTCCCGCGACCGCGCTAGCACCAAGTTCAGTATCAACTAACGGAGGCTCATGGCCCACCAGGGACGAGCGAACGAGAGTTCGACCATCGAAGGGCTGAAGATCAGAGTCGGCGATCCGCGATACCGAGCGGTGGTCGACAAGCAGTTCAACAAGCGCTTCACCGCCAGCCCGGAGTACGTACGGCTCGTGCACTCGGCCGACGAGATCGTGTCCGCGGTACAGAACGCGGTGAGCGAACGCCACCGTCTCGTCGTGACGAGTGGAGGACACTGTCTCGAGGGATTCGTCTCGGATCCCGACGTCCGCGTGATCATCGACGTGTCGCCGATGAAGCGCGTGTACTACGATCGGCACATGAACGCCGTGGCGGTCGAAGCCGGGGCGACGGTTGGCGACACCTTCCGGGTCCTCTTCGACCGGTGGGGCGTAGTGATCCCGCTCGGCGAGCATCCGGCGATCGGCATGGGCGGACACGTCGCCGGTGGCGCGTTCGGGTTTCTCTGTCGGCAACTCGGCCTCGCCGCCGACTACCTGCACGCGGTCGAAGTGGTCACCGTGGACGACAGCGGGCGCGCGAGCACGGTCGTCGCGACTCGCGAGGCGTCCGATCCGCACCGCGAGCTCTGGTGGGCGCACACCGGGGGCGGCGCCGGCAACTTTGGAGTCGTCACGCGCTACTGGTTCCGCGCGCCAGACGCCACCGGCGCCGACGCGGCGGCGCTGCTTCCACGCGCTCCAGAGTCGATCACCACGCTTCGCGCAGAGTGGAATTGGAACGAGGTGGACTCAATGGCGTTCCGTCGCCTCATGCAGAATCACGGCACGTGGTGCGAGCAGCACAGCGGCGCCGACTCACCTAACGCATCCCTCTGGACACTGCTCGAGATCCATCGCCGGCAATTCGGAAAGATCATCGTTCGCGGCGTGAGCACCGCTGGCGTCAGGGCCGAGCGGCAGATCGAGGAGCACCTTGCGGCGTTAGGCGCTCACGTTGGAGCGCCGACGGCGAAGGAGCTGGCCCATATGACCTGGCTCGACTTCGCGCTCGACCCGCTGCCCGATCTCTTCGCCATGCCACCTGGCGGCGTGAGCGCGAAGGTCAAGGATGCGATGCTCAAGAAGCGGCTGACCGATCGTCAGATCGACGTCGTGTACGACTACATGACGCGCACGGACCACGACGTGATGGGCGGCGTGTTCGGGCTCGCGACGTATGGTGGTCGGGTGAATACCGTGGCGCCCGACGCGACCGCTTCCGCGCAGCGGAGCTCGATTCTCGATACGGCTTGTAACGTTGGCTGGCTGGACCCTGCCGACGAAGCGAAGAACCTGGCGTGGGTGCGCGGGTTCTACCGCGAGCTCTTCGCGGACACCGGTGGCGTGCCCGTACCGGGCGAGGCGTACGATGGCGCGTTCATCAATCACCCCGATACCGATCTCGCCGACCCGACGTTGAATACGTCGGGCGTGCCGTGGTACACGCTCTACTACCAAGGCAACTACTCGCGGCTGCAGCGTGTGAAGGCCCAGTGGGATCCGCTCGACGTATTCCACCATGCGCTGTCGGTGAACAACAGGGACTAGGGAACCACCTTCGGCGGCGGACCAAGCACGTTCACCTCGAGTCGCGACGCGCTGCCGGTCGAGTGATACACGCGCTGCGTCGTCGCCCGGTAGTCGCCTGGCTTGGCGTGATAGATGTCCATGAACTGCCCCGGATTCCGGTCGATCAGCGGGAACCACGTGCTCTGCACCTGCACCATGATGCGATGCCCTTTCCGGAACGTGTGCAGGACGTCCATCATCTCGAACTCGATGTGCGTCCTCGCGTCAGGCACCATGGGCTCCGGTTTCTCGAGGCTGTTGCGGAACTTCCCGCGCAACACATCGCCTCGCACGAGCTGTTGATACCCACCCATCGATTCGCCGGGACGCAGCGGGCCTGTTCCCGTCGGCGCCGCCTTCTCGGGCGCGTCGTCGGGATAGACGTCGATCAACTTCACGACCCAGTCCTGGTCCGTCCCGCTCGTGGACACCCAGAAGCTGGGCTTCACGGGGCCGGCGATGGTCACATCCTCTGTGAGTGGCGCGCTCTCGTACACGAGGACATCGGGTCGCCGCGAGGCGAAGCGCTGATCCTGGATCATGTAGTCGGTCGTTCGATCCGTAGCCTTGCGCTCGATGAACGGCACCGGTCGCGCGGGGTCGCTCCGGTACGCGTCGAATCCGGAGTCGGCTTTGGGCGGATCGAACGAGAGGCCGCCCTTCTCCTGGAGGTACAGCGCCTTGGACGTCGTGCCCTTGGGCGGCCACGTGTCGAATGTGCGCCATCGATTCGTGCCCGTCTCGAAGATGTACGCTTCCGGCAACTTGGCGCCCGCCTCGCCCTTCAGGCGTTCGCGGTAGAACACCGCCTGGATGCTGTCCCGATAGAACTCGCTCGTGGCCGATCCAAACGAGACGTCGCCTAACGAGGTTCCGGTCCCGCGCGCCCACCCGCCGTGCGACCACGGGCCGATCACGAGCACGTTCGACGTCCCCGGCGTGCTCTTCTCGATCGTCTGATACACATGGAGCGCGCCGTACAGGTTGTTGGCGTCGTACCAGCCGCTCACCGTCATCATGGCCGGCTTGATGTTCTTGAGATGCGGCAGGATGTTGCGCGCCTTCCAGAAGTCGTCATAAGTCCCGTGCTGCAGCACGTCGTTCAGGAACGGCACGGAGTCGCGGAGATTGCTCGTGTTGATGCTGCCCGCCGAGCCGCCGTTGAGGTAGAAGGCGTAGCCGTCGTTCGTGCCCATTTTCATCTCGCCGGGTGGATTCGGCGTTGGCGCGGGGTGACTACGACCCCAACTCGCGAAGTACTCGATGCCGTCCAGCACGAACGCGCCGTGGAGATGGATGTCGTCGCCGCCGAACCAGTCGGCCTGCGGCGCCTGCGGCGAGACCGCGACGAGCGCCGGATGTGCGTCGACCGCGCCGGCCGCCGCATAGAACCCGTTGTACGAGATGCCCCAGAGCCCCGCCTTGCCGTTGTTGTGGGGAACGTTCTTGAGCAGCCAGTCGACCGTGTCGTAGGTGTCGCTGCTCTGGTCGACGTCGCTCGGGCCGGTCTTGTGCTCGATGTGCGGCGTCATGTCGACGAACTTCCCCTCGGACATGAAGCTGCCGCGCACATCCTGGAACACGAAGATGTACGGGTCTCTCCGCAGCGACTCGGCCGTTCCAATCCTCGCGTACATGTCGGCGCCATATGAGCCGACCCCATATCGCGAGCGGTTGATCAGAAACGGGTAGCGCGCGGTGGTGTCTTTCGGAACGTAGACGGCCGTGTAGAGCTTGACGCCATCCCGCATGGGGATGCGGTACTCGT
>Ga0070659_100004092_pt1 | contig 10395 bp, 6 predicted proteins | sample KBSC23metaG_FD_64666 | JGI IMG/M metagenome (GOLD analysis project Ga0070659, IMG submission 64666) | Corn rhizosphere microbial communities from Kellogg Biological Station, Michigan, USA - KBS C2-3 metaG | ecosystem: Host-associated > Plants > Roots > Rhizosphere > Soil ...
ACGTCGGCGACCCGCCGCACGAGCCGCAGGGCTGGTACGGCTTGTTCGACGTCGATGCGACCACGCAGTCGGTGATCCGCGATCATGCGGCGGCGGTGGGGGCGCTGCCGCTTACCACCCCCACGATGGCGCCCGGACGGGATGAGCGCGGATATTAATCCGCCCGCAGAAGACCATTGGCGCCCGAATTCGCTCTGGCGCTGCCGATCTACCTGCTGTCTTGAGCGAGAGCTCTTACTGCTTCTTGCCCGGAGCCGCCTGCGCTTGGGCGATGATTTCGTCCAGCTTCTGCGCTGTGATCCCGATTACGAGACCGGAACTGTCGACTCCGAATGCGTCGAGCGGCAACTTGATCTTCGTTTTGCCCGTATCGACGGTTGCTCCATCAGCGGACACACCGGTAATTTTTCCGACCGTCTGCCCATCCACGTCGCGGAGCGCGGCGCCAGCGACAATGTCGGAGGCGCTGGCCGCGTGAGCGGCTGGCTTCGCCGGCGCCGCCGCCGCAGTCGCCGCATGAGCTTTCGCAACGATCTCGTTGAACTTTGCGGAGGTGATCCCAAGCACCAATCCGTTATTATCCAACCCGAATGCGACCAGTGGAACCTTTACCTTCGACTGCCCCGAATCAATCACAACCCCGTCTGCGGCGACCGAGTCGACTTTTCCGATCGGCTGACCGTTCACGTCGCGCAGCGGCGCTCCCACCTTGATATCAGCCGCCGTGACTTTGCGAACGGCGCCCTTCGTCACGACCTTCTGTCGGTCGAGGTTGTTCATGACATGGGTGAAACCCTGGGTTTGATCTCGGCCGCTGCTGGCGGACGAAGTCGCATCGGGCCCTATCGGTCCCGGCGTGGCGGGGCCGGCCTGAGCAAAGGCCGTTCCGCTACTCAGCACGAGCAATCCGAAACCGGCAATCTTCACCAAGACTTTCACTTTCTTCTCCCTCGCAGGTCCGCTTTCTCAGAAGCTCTATTTATGCGCCTGTTCAATAACCTGTCATGAACCCGACCCGCATCGGCGACGGGTGGAGCTCGAGCTGTTTAGCAATTTGGAATGTCGCTGCAACATAGGCAGGCCCGACTGCTCGGCCGCCGTGCAGCGAACAAGCCGCGACGAAGAGGGCCCTTACGATCCCACTCTGAACATTGCCACGCCATGCGGCTCGACGGTCGCCTCAATCGACCCTGACCAGCGACCCACATTCTTATGCGCCCACAGGTCGCGGACCACTGCTCGAATGCCCGCTGGCCAGCCGAGTTGCTCGGCTGTCGCGCGGATCACCGCCGGCTGCGCACCTCGGTTGAACAGCACCAGCGCCCTGCCCCCACCCGCGAGCGGCTTTACCCAGACTTCGCGGTCGCCGTCCTTCCAGACGCGGTGCCCTTGCACACCGAGCCGGTCCTGATCGATCGCGATCACTTCCTTGTTGAGCAGGATCGACTTCGTCGTTTGGTCCATGTTCGCGATGTCGTTTCCAGCCATCAGCGGCGCAGCCATCATCGCCCAGAGCGAGAAATGCGAGCGGTATTCGGTTGGCGTCATCCCGCCATTGCCGACTTCGAGCATATCGGCGTCGTTCCAGTGGCCCGGTCCCGCGTAGGGCCAGTGGGGCTCGTTGAAGTCGACGATGTTGGTGACGCCCCAGCTATAGTCGTACTTTCCCGCCCACTTGTCGGTGATGTCGCCAGTCGTGCGCCAAAGATTGCCGGTGTTTTGCGCCCATAGCCAAGGCTGGCTGTTGCCCCACTCGCACAGCGAGAAAACGATGTCCCGACCGCTCGAACGCAGCGCGTCGGACATTACCGCATACGCCTCCTTCGGGTTGCGGTCGCCCGTGCTGCACCAGTCGTACTTCAGATAGTCGACGCCCCAGCGCCCGTAGGTCAAAGCATCCTGATATTCATGGCCCTGGCTGCCCGGGCGGCCGCCGCAGGTCAGGCGGCCCGCGTCCGAATAGATGCCGAACTTCAGTCCCTTCGAATGTATGTAGTCGGCGAGCGCCTTGATGCCTGACGGGAATTTCTGCGGATCGGCAGTGATGAAACCGTTGGCGTCTCGCGGTCCATGCCAGCAATCGTCGATCACGACATATTGATAACCCGCGTCGCGCATGCCCGACGCGACCATGGCATCGGCGGTGTCGCGAACGGTCTGCTCGGTGATGTTGCAGGCGAACTTGTTCCAGCTGTTCCAGCCCATCGGCGGCGTGAGGGCGAGGCCGTTCGGAGCCTTGTTCACGACCTCTTGAGTCGTCTCCGCCGCAACCGGAGCAGCGACCAGCGCCAGTCCCGACAGCACACCACAAAGCCTCCTGAAAACAGCCATCCCGCTCTCCCCGTTGCGAACTACAATGCTAGCGCTAACATGGCATTTGCTCGGGAGGGAATAGCTTGAACAAGATTTCGCGGCGGCTGGCCTTGCTGGCCACGCTGATTTTGACGCCCGCCGCGGTCGATGCGGCCGCGCCCGAAACGCCTTACCTGTGGCGCAACGTGGTTGTGGGCGGCGGCGGGTTCGCTCCGAACATCATCTACAGCCCGGTCGAGAAGGGCCTGGCTTATCTCCGCACCGACATGGGCGGAGCGTACCGTTGGGATTCACGCGAGCAAGTTTGGATCCCACTGCAGGATGGCTTTGCCGAAAGCAGCTATTTTGGGATCGAGAGTCTCGCGCCCGATCCGAAAGATCCGAATGTCGTTTATGTCGCCGCGGGGATGTACTTCCGCGACCCTGCGGCAATCCTGCGCAGCAGCAACCGCGGTCGCACCTGGTCGGTCACGCCGGTGCCGTTTAAGATGGGCGGCAACGAGGACGGGCGCGGCCTGGGTGAGCGGCTGGCAATCAACCCGAACCGCGCGTCGAGCCTACTATTTGGGTCGCGCCATGACGGTCTCTGGCGCAGCGACGACAGCGGCAAGAGCTGGCGCAAGGTTGAGCGCTTCCCATGGAAAGGGCTCGGCCTGCCCAGCGACTGGCATTCGCACGGCGGGGTCTCTTTCGTCGTGTTCGATCCGAAATCGCGCAATGTGTTCGCCGGTGTCGCCGATCCAACCCAGCAGCATTTGTTCCGATCCAGCGACGGCGGGACGAGCTGGGCGGCGGTGCCAGGTGGACCGTCCGCAAATCTGCTCCCCGTCAAAGCGGCCATTGATGCGACTGGTGTGCTCTATATCGATTATGCGAGCGGCATCGGACCGAACGGCATCGCAAGCGGCGCAGTGTGGAAGCTCGATACGGGCAGAAACAAATGGACCGACATCACGCCATCGCCTGGCACCGAAGGCGCCTACATGGGCCTGAGTGTGGACCGCTCGACGCCCGGCCGGCTCGCCGTGTCGAGCGTCGACCGCTGGCGTCCGGGTGATACGATCTGGGTGAGCACCAACTCCGGCCGCACCTGGACTGACCTGAAGCCTCGCAGCCAGCGCGATCTCAACGATTGGCCGTGGCTGAATTACGGGCATGCAGAGGCCGAGTTCGGCCACTGGACGGCGGGCCTGGCGATCGATCCCTTTCGGCCCGGCAGCATAGCCTACACCACCGGAGCAACGGTCTATCGCACTGATGAGGCGCTTAAAGCCGGCACCATCACGTGGCGGCCATGGGTTAAGGGTATTGAGCAGACGGTCCCGATCACTCTGATCAGCCCGACCGGCGGAGCCCATCTCATCAGCGGCATCGGGGACATCGGCGGGTTTGTTCACGACCGGCTCGACGCCGCAGCGCGCCAAATTCACCTGAACCCCCACCTCAACAACACCAACAACCTGGACTATGCTGGCCTCAACCCCAACGTGGTGGTGCGCAGCGGGTCGCTGCATGTTCCGGATCCCGCCGGCGCCTACCTCGCCTGGTCCGAAGACGGTGGGCATAGCTGGAGCCCGCTCCTCGCACCGCCGCTGAAAATCGGAGACCAGATGACGGCGCGCTTCGATTTCGGCGACGCCCCGATCGAGGTCGGGGCTGATGGGAAAACCTTCGTCATTGGAACGCCGGTCGATATTGCGACTGAAGACCGGGGCAACACTTGGTTCGTGCCGGATGGCTTGCCGGCGGGCATTCGGGTCATCGCGGACAAAGCCGATCCGAAGCTGTGGTACGCAGTAGACTATGCGGCGGGCAAAGTCTTCGTTAGCCGCGACGGCGCGCATTCGTTCTTGTCCACGCCAGCAAAAGGACTTCCGGCAGACTTGTCGACCGCTGCGCCGCACTCGCGTGAGTCGCCGTCCGCGCTTCTTGTAACGCCGGGCAAAGCGGGCGAGTTATGGTTCCTCGTTGCCCGTCGCCTGTATCGCAGCATCGATGCGGCGCAGTCGTTTGCAGCGGCAAGCGGGACGGACATCAAGATCCAGCTGTTCGGGCTCGGGAAGGCCGCTCCCGGCGCAAGCGCACCATCGCTTTACGCATTCGGCGAGAAGGGCGGACTGAAAGCGCTCTGGCGCTCGACTGACGGCGGCACAAACTGGCTCCGCATCAATGACGACCGGCACCACTGGGGCCTACGCTTCCGCATGCTGTCCGGCGATCCGCGCATCTTCGGCCGCGTCTATCTGGCGACGGACGGGCGTGGAATTCTCTACGGAGACCCGTTGCATTAGTCTGACTAACTGGCGATGAAGCGGCAGGAGGGGTTTTTGCTTATGAAGTCTATTTTTGCCGCAGCGCTTGCTCTGGGAATCGCTACGTCTGCCGCCGCCGCGCCGCTTCCGCAGGTGGTGAGTAGGGACGGCCGGCACGCGCTGCTGGTCGACGGGGCGCCGTTCCTGATCCTGGGCGGCCAGGCGAACAATTCGAGCAATTATCCAGCGGTGCTTCCGCAAGTGTGGCCGACGATAAAGGCGCTCCACGCCAACACGCTCGAAATCCCCGTCGCGTGGGAGCAGATTGAGCCGGTCGAGGGCAAGTTCGATTTCTCGTGGCTCGACACGCTGATCCCGCAGGCGCGCGCGAACGGCGTGCGTCTCGACCTCCTTTGGTTCGGCACGTGGAAGAATACGAGCGGCAGCTACCAGCCCGAATGGGTCAAATCGGACCTCAAACGCTTTCCACACATGATGGCGAAGGACGGCAAGACGCATTACGTACCGACGCCGCTCAGCCGCAACACGCTGGAGGCGGACCGGCGGGCCTTTGTCGCGCTAATGCGCCACATCCGTGAGATCGATCCCGACCGCACGGTGATCATGGTGCAGGTCGAGAACGAAGTCGGCAGTTACAACAACCCCCGCGATTTCTCGCCGCAGGCGAACAAGCTGTTCGCCGGACCAATCCCGGCGGAGCTGGCGCGCAAGACAGGCAAGAGCGGGACCTGGGAAGCCGTGTTCGGCCGCAAGGCAGACAGTTCCTTCAACGCCTGGTACACGGCGCGCTACATCGACGAGATCGCCGCCGCCGGACAGGCCGAGCTGAACCTGCCGATGTACGTCAATGTCGTCACCAGCGATCCCGCCGATCCGAAGGCAGGCGAAGGCGGCGGAGCGAGCGGCGGCGCCGACTGGCCCGTTCTCGACGTATGGAAAGCCGCTGCGCCGCACATCGCAATCGCCGCGCCCGACCTCTACGACCGCGACTACCGGCAGGTGAACGCCAAGCTCGACAAGATGTCGCGCCCCGACAATCCGCTCTTCGTTCCGGAGAATGGCAACGACCTGCCCTTCGCCCGCTTCTTCTGGCTGGCGCTGGGCAAGGGCGCGATCGGCTGGACGCCGTTCGGCACGGATTCGACCTACTTCAATTATCCGCTCGGCGGGAAAAACACGCCGGAAGATCTAGAAGCCTTCGCGTCAAAGTTCGCGCTGATGGCGCCGATCGGGCGCGACTGGGCGAAGCTCGCCTTCGAGCATCCAACCGCGGGCTTCGCCAAGGGCGATGACGCATCGGACCAGTCGGCGGTGATGGGCCGCTGGAAGATCAAGGCGCAATACGGTCTGTGGGCCTTTGGCGATCCGACCTGGACGTTCATGAAGTTCCCGCCGAACCCGAAGAAGGAGCAACCCGTCGGGGGTGCCGCGCTGATCCAGCTCGGTCCTGACGAGTTTCTGCTCGCCGGGTCGGACGTACGCATCAGTTTCGGACTGGCTAGCCCGGCCCCGGGAGAGAATTCGGGTTTCCTCAGCGTCGAGGAAGGCACCTTCCAGAACGGCCGCTGGGTGATGTCGCGCCGCTGGAACGGGGACCAGACGGATTATGGGCTAAACCTTGCAGCACCGACCTTGCTCAAGGTTCGAATGGGGACCTATCGATGAAGATTGCACCGATCGCGCTCGCCCTCGCGGGAGTCAGCAGCGTCACGCTCGCGCAGACGTACCAACGGACTGAGAACGGAATTGTGGTCACTCCGGCCGGGCGTCCGCAGGCGGCGGTACGTCTGCAGGTTTACGGCGACCAAATCATCCGCGTGACCGAAACCCCGACGAAGGTCCTCGATCTGCCGCCGAGTTTGATGGTCCTCGCCAAGCCAACGATGGCTTTCACCGTCAGCGACGGCCCAGGTATGGTCACGCTCAAGACGGCCAAGGCGTCAGCCGACGTCGATCTTCAGAGCGGCAGGGTCAGTTTCCACGACGCCGCCGGTCGGGTCGTGCTCGCGGAAAGCGGCGCTCCGGCATTTGCGCCCGCGAGCGCCGAGGGCGTCCCTTTTCTCGCCGTCCGCCAGCAGTTCAACCGCGGCACCGACGAAGGCTTCTACGGCCTTGGGCAGCATCAAAACCGGCAGATGAATTACAACGGCGAGGACGTGGAACTCGCCCAACACAATATGGACGTGGCGATTCCGTTCGTCGTGTCCACGCGCAACTACGGGCTGCTGTGGGACAATAATTCCATCACGCGGTTCGGGAATCCCGCGCCTTATCCCTACGCTGGAGGGGCGGGCGACGGCCTCTCCGTCAACGGCGGACGAGGCTGGAACGCCACCTATCGCGCCAACGGCAAGATCATCGCCGAGCGCCAAGAACAGGTCATCAACCTTCAGTATCTCGAGAATCTGAAGGACTGGCCGGCGGGCACCCGTACGGCCGACAACATGAGCACCGTTCCCGGGTTGCACGTCACCTGGACCGGCACAATCACTCCGGCCAGCGGCGGTCTGCATCGCTTCCGCCTTTACTCGTCGAGCTATGCGAAGCTGTTTGTCGACGGGAAGGAAGTGCTCAACAAATGGCGCCAAAACTGGAACGCCTGGTACCATAATTTCGACGTCGAGCTCGCCGCCGGGCAGCCGCACAAGGTGCGGGTCGAGTGGGAGCCGAACTCGGGCTATATCGCGCTGCAGCACGCTGACCCCCGGCCCGAGGCCGACCGGCACTCGCTGACGCTCTCATCCGAGTTCGGCCGCGCCGTCGATTACTATTTCGTCAGCGGCTCAAACATGGACGAAGTCATTGGGGGCTACCGCTGGCTGACCGGCAAGGCGCCGATCCTGCCCAAATGGGCCTACGGTTTCTGGCAGAGCCGCCAACCGATCACACCCAAGGGGAATTTCGCGACGCAGAAGGATCTGCTCGGAGTCGTCCTCGAATATCGCAAACGCGGCCTGCCGCTCGACAATATCGTGCAGGACTGGTTCTACTGGCCAGAGGACCAGTGGGGCTGCCAGTGCGTCGACGCCAAGCGCTACCCCGATCCCAAAGCGATGGTCGACCAATTCCATGAGAACAACGTCCACGCGATGATCTCGGTTTGGGCGAAATATTATAAGGGCATCCCGAACTACCAGGCGATGGATGCAATCGGCGGGATCTACCGCCGCATGGACACGCCGCGCCCCGACGAGCCCAAGGATCCCAACTACATCAAAGCGATGTATCTCGACTGGGTCGGTCCCGGCTATCTCAACGCCTTCTACGATCCATACAATCCCAAGGCGCGCGACCTCTTCTGGAACCAGGTCCGCGGCCTCGAAAATCAAGGCTGGGACGCTTGGTGGCTCGATTCAGACGAGCCCGACTTCCATTCGAACATCTCGAAGGAGGAGACCGCGTACCGGATGGGCCCGACCGCACTCGGGCCCGGCGCTGCGTTCTTCAACACGTTCCCGCTCGTTCACGTCGACGGAGTCTATCGCAACCAGGTCGCCGACAAACCGGACGTCCGGCCCTTCATCCTGACTCGGTCGGCCTTTGGCGGAATCCAGCGCGACAGCGCTGCCGTCTGGTCGGGCGACGTCCCGTCACGCTGGGAGAATCTGCGCGACCAGATCTCCGCCGGCGTGAACTTTTCCATGTCGGGCGTTCCGAGCTGGAGCCACGACATCGGTGGCTTCGCGCACGAAGACCGCTACACCGATCCCAAGGGCAAAGACCTTGATGAGTGGCGCGAGCTCAACACGCGCTGGTTCCAGTTCGGCGCCTTCTCGCCCTTGTTCCGCAGCCATGGCGAATATCCGTTCCGCGAGATCTACAATCTCTCGCCGGAAGGCTCGCCGACGTACCGGTCGATGGAGTGGTACGACAAGCTCCGATACCGGCTGATGCCTTACATCTACACGCTCGGCGCCGACACCTATTTCAGGGACGGCACGATCATGCGCGGTCTGGTGATGGACTTCGCCGCCGACAAGCGCGTCTGGGGCATCGACGACGAATATCTGTTCGGCCCGGCGCTCCTCGTCGCGCCGGTGACAGATTACAAGGCGCGTGAACGCAAAGTCTATCTGCCGGCGGGCGCCAGCTGGTACGACTTCTATACCGGAGCTCTCACGCGCGGCGGGCAAACGATCACCGCGGCCGCGCCTTATGAGCGCATGCCACTCTTCGTACGCGCTGGTGCGATCGTTCCGACGGGTCCGGCGATCCAGTTCACAGGCAACAACACCCATTCGCCGCTGACGGTGAATGTCTACACAGGCGCTGACGGCAGATTCTCGCTCTACGAAGACGATGGCGTCAGCCGCCAATATCTCAACGGCAAGCACTCGCGGATTCCGTTCATTTGGAATGAGCGCACGAAAACACTGACCATCGGCGCTCGCGAAGGGAGCTACTCCGGAATGGCAGGCAAGCGCGTGATCAAGGTGCGCTTGATCAGTCCCGGGCGACCACTGAACCTGGACGCGTCGGACAAGACCGTGGTCTATTCTGGCGCACGTCTGACGATGACGATGCGCTGAACCGGAACCGGCTAGCGGCCCATCAGTCTTTGAATGAGGAACTGGCGGATGAACTTGCGCAGCTCGGACGTCGAACGGCCCAGGATCCCGCGTGCCGGCTCTGGAATGTGCTCTGCCGGATCGCCGCCGCGCTGGAAGACATAGTGGTCGAACAGGGTGCGCCACCGCTCGCGTTTGCGCTTCGAGAGTGGGCTGATCGCAAGTAGGCCATGGCCTAAAGCATGCAAGGGCGATTCGTTGTCGACTGGACCGCCATGCCACCAATAATTTACGAGCACATTCAAAGGACCAGTCGCTTCCACACCGTGCCACCAAAGGCACGGAATGTAGATTGCATCGCCGGGCCCCAGCTCTGCGATCCGCGCATGCTTCAATGCTTCGCGAAACTTCGGAAAGCGGTCGAAGTCGGGTGCGGTCAGATCGACCAGGCTAATAGGCTGCCCAGCGACCGTGCGTTCGAGCGGCCCGATATATAAATTCTCGACCTGATCTGTCGGAAACAGGGTAAAACGGCGGTTGCCGCTGACTACGCATGCCACATTGTCGGATTCGTCGAAATGCGCCGCGATGCGGCTACCGTTGCCGATCCACGCACGCGGTTCCGCGCCGCGCTGTTCGACCGATCTCAAATGATTTTCCACTGCAAATGCGGGCAGAATTTCGGCGGTCGCCGTCGAACCCATGTAAATTGGCTGGACAGCCTGGTCGCGGTCGAGCTGCAAGAGCGTCTCGAGTAACTGCTTCAGCGGTGTTTCGGTGAGTCCGAAATTGTAGCTGAATAGGTCGTCCCGATAAAAGAAGCGTCCGCCAGCGTTGGGCTCGCCGACGAAGGCACGGACATTCGCGCCTCGATCGAGCTTCGCTAGATAATTGGCAAGGTCTTCGGATGACTTGCTAGCCGCAGTAACGGCGGGCCAATCCGCGACGAGCCCGCGGAATACGGCAGGCTCGTCGCGATCTTCGATAATCTCATCGAAGCGGCTAGCGTCACATTCCTCGACAGCGGCGAGCGAACTCATCGATGCTCCGCCTGCGGCGAGGCGAGCCGTCGAGTCAAGTTACGCAGCTGTCAGTTCGATTGGTGGGCAGGGTCCTTCGTCTGGGGATGAGCCTGCGCCACCAGCTGATTGAATTTCTCGGCAGTGATGCTCAGTAGCAGGCCCTTATCGTCCTTGCCGAACGCGCTTAGGGGCACGCCGATCTTGATCTGTCCCGTATCGATGATGGCCTGATTGGGATCGACTGCAACCTCATTTGCAGCAAGGCTCGCGATCGTTCCT
>Ga0070659_100004094_pt1 | contig 10394 bp, 12 predicted proteins | sample KBSC23metaG_FD_64666 | JGI IMG/M metagenome (GOLD analysis project Ga0070659, IMG submission 64666) | Corn rhizosphere microbial communities from Kellogg Biological Station, Michigan, USA - KBS C2-3 metaG | ecosystem: Host-associated > Plants > Roots > Rhizosphere > Soil ...
AGCGCGGTTATCTCGTCGACGAGCAGGAAGGCGATCACCGCGCCGATCGGCTGCGGGATGCTCGACACGATCGCCGCCCAGAACTGCGCCCAGAAGCCGTAGCCGGCGGTCGCCATCGGGATCGCGGTGCTCGTCCCCTCGGGGACGTTCTGAATCGCGATCGCGACGACGATGAACAGCCCGAGGCCCTCCGTCGTCGAGGCGTACGCGGTCCCGATCGCGAAGCCCTCGGGAAGGCTGTGGACGAGCAGAACCAGGAAGACGAGCACCCAGGTCCGGTCGCCGTCGCCGGTCGCCGTCGCCGGCGCGACCTCGAGGAAGTGCCGGGCGACGAGTAGGAAGACGACGCCGGCGGCGAACCCGGCCGTGACCCCGCCGGCGCTGCCCTCGTCGAGCGCCGGGAGCAGGAGGCCGACGATCGCGGCGATCAGCATCACCCCGGACGCGATGCCGAGCAGCGCGCCGCGGAGCTCGGTGGCGCGCTCGCCGAGCATCGCCACCGGGATCACCCCCAGCCCCGTCGCGACGGTCGTCGCCGACGCGACGAGGATCAGCTCGATCATCGGCCGATTACTACCGCTGCCGGCCGGCGATCTCGTCCGTAGTCGCCGGGGATCCGCGTCGGATCAATCGAGCGGCCGCGGGTCGAGCGCCCAGTCGAGCACGAAGTCGGCGACCTCCTCCCAGCCGGGCGCGGCCGGGAAGTGGGGACGACCCGGGAACTCGCGGTAGGCGGTAACGGCCTTCGAGCCGGCGTACTTCTCGGCGTTGTGGAGGGTCGCCTTCGGCGGGATGATGTGATCGTTCTCGAAGGCGATGAAGAGCAGCGGCGCCCGCTCGTCGTTCTCGAACCGCACCTCGGTCGGCGGGTGCCGGTGCAGGTTCGCGAAAGCGCCCTCGAACAGGACCGTCGCGGCGGCCGGAACCGCGTAGCGCTCGTAGATCGCATCCGAGTCCGTCTCGGACAGCGTGTTCGTGAAGGCGTAGTGGAACTGCCTCGCGTCGAGCGGAACGGCCCGGCCGCGGTTGAGCGGGTTGCGGAGGACCGGTGCAGTCGCTTTGATCGTCGAGAGCGGCAGGTCGGGAACGCCCTTGACCGTGCCCGACGCCACACCGACGCCGGCGCTGCCGAGGCCGCGGTCGACGAGCAGCTGCGTGAAGGCGCCGCCGAAGGAGTGGCCGATGATGATCGGCGCCTCGTCCAGGCCCGCGATCAGCTCGGCGTAGTGGTCGACGATCATCTCGATGTCGAGGCCGGCGATCGGCGTCGGGTCCTCGTTCAGGGCCTCGACCTCGGCCTCCATGCCGGGCCAGGCCGGCGCGATGACGCGGTGGCCGCGCTCCTCGTAGCGAGCCGCCCAGCGCTCCCAGCTTCGCGGCGTCAGCCAGAGCCCGTGGATGAGAACGATCGTCCGGGCTCCGTCGTCGCCGCTCATGATGCGGCCCAGCCTACCCGCGACTCAGATCTGCGGTTCGGGTCCCGGCTCGCGCTCGGGCGCCGGCAGCGGTTCGCCGGGAGGGGTCGGCGGGGACGGATCCGGTGGCGGTCCGGGCCCGGGATCGGGACTCGGGTCCGGGGGCGAGGGATCGGGCTCAGGCGGCTCCGGCGGTCCGGGGTCGGGCTGCGGGTGCGGAGTCGGTGGGCTCGGCACCTCGAGAAGGAGCGACATCGTCAGCTCGACTTCGCCTCGCCGGAGCGGGCCTTTTCCTTGTTGACGGTCCGCGCCGCGATCTCCTCGGCACGCTCCTCGGAGCGGCCGGCGTCCTTCTCGCTCTTCTTGACGTGCTCGTACTGGCGAGCCCGCTTCGTGCCCTTCTTGACTCCGCGGGGCGGCATCTCGATCCTCCTCGGTCGCCTTCCCCCGCTGCGCTACCCGCGGCCCCCGGCGGCAAACCTCGTCGCATCGAGGTCGCCGACGAGCTCGACCACGGACGCATAGACGGCCTCGGCGCCGGCCTCCTCGAGCTCCGCCGAGGAGAACCCGCCGGTCAGCACTGCGATCGTCGGGACGCCCGCGCGGCGCGCCGCCTCGACGTCCCAGGTCGAATCGCCGATCATCACGGCCTCGGCGCCGGCGATCCGCTCGAGCGCGGCGTGGATCAGGTCGGGTTCCGGCTTCGTCCGCTCGACGTCGTCGGACGTCGTGTAGGCGGAGATCAGCTCGGTGCAGCCGAGCAGCTCGATGTAGCGTTCGACCTCGTCTTCCTTGGCGGAGCTCGCGAGGACGACCTCGATCCCGCGCCCGGCCAGCGTCGCGATCAGCTCGGCGGCGCCTTCGAACGGACAGACCTCACCGATCAGCTCCGCGTAGCAGCGTCCTTCGCCGTCGCGGATCGCATCGCCGTGCTCCGCCTCGACCTCGTCGCCGGCCACCGCGCCGACGAGCTGGTCGCCGCCCATCCCGATGTGGCGGTGGATCCGCCAGATCGGCGGGGTGACGCCGTGCTCGCGAAAGGCCCGAAACCAGGCGATCGCGTGCTGGTAGTTGGAGTCGACCAGGGTTCCGTCGACGTCGAGGATCGCTGCCGGCGTCATCGATCGTGGCGGAGGCCGCGAACAAGGGGAGCGCCGAACCAGGTCCAGACGATCAGCAGCGCGATCAGCGCGCAGACGATGACGGCGAAGACGTCGCTGAAGACCACCATCGTGACGAGCAGGAGGACCGCGGCGATCGCGCCTCCGAGGCAGACCAAGCCGAGCACGGCGAGCCGGTTGGCGCTCTCGACGACCCATTCGAGGTCCCCCTCGCGGAAGCGCAGCCGGTGGCGGGCGGTCGGGGCGATGAAGCACACCGATGAGATCGCGGTCAGCACCAGGGCGATGAAATAGACGACCTTCTCGGTCTCGTCGACATCGACCCAGCCCTGCTGGAACGGCACCACGAGCAGGAAGGCGAAGAGGAACTGAACGCCCGGGAAGGCAACCCGGAGCTCCTGGAGGAGGTCGCCCAGATTGCGGTCGATCCGCTCCTGCTTGGTCTCGTTGCGCCGTTTGGCCTCATCGCTCGCCATCCCGGATAGATGCCGCGTCGAGGGCGATCCGAAACATCGGCGAGCGGAGTCGGGTTCCCGGTTGCGGGCGCATGCCTCCCCACGAAACACGACGGGCGGCACCTGGTGCCGCCCGTCGCTGGTCGTTGTCGTCTGGAGTCGGGTGCTCAGGCGTCCTGGCGGATCGCCTCGACGTCGAGCGCCAGCTTCACCTTGTCGGCGACGACGGCGTTGCCGCTGCCGAGTGCCGCGTTGAAGCGCATCCCGTAGTCCTTCCGGGACAGCTGGCCGGTCACCTCGAGACCCGTCCGCAGCTCACCCTCGGGGCCGGTCTCGACCCCACCGAGCTCGGCGTTGAGCTCGATCGGGTTCGTGACGCCGTTGATCGTCAGGTTGCCGACGATCTTGTAGTTCTCGTCGTCGACCTGCTCGATGCCGGTCGACTCGAACTCGAGCTCCGGATGGTTGTCGACGTCGAAGAAGTCGGCCGACCGGAGGTGCTCGTCGCGCTGCGCCTGGTTGGTGTTGACCGACGCGACCTTGACCTTGCCACGGGCGTGCAGCTGGCCGTTCTCGTCGACCTCGAGGACGCCGTCGTAGTCGTGGAACTCGCCACGGACCGTCGATACGCCCATGTGCTTGACCGCGAAGCCGACCTTCGTATGGGCCGTGTCGATCGCCCAGGTGCCGCTCGGGAGACCCGTCTTGGTGATCGTCGCTGTGCTCATTGCTGTCATCTCCTTCGTTATTGCTTGTACCTACAAAGGTTGTTGATGCAACCATCCTAGCAGACGTTGTTTGCGTGCGCAACCTTTTCCGCCTCGCTGCCTTCGGCGGAATGCCGGCACCGCCGACTCCGTACCCTCCGCCGCCGTGGCGACCGAGGAGAAGATGTCCAGCAAGCGGACGCCGGCAAGGGTTGCCGTCGTCGAGCGCACCGAGCGGGTGACGCCCCAGGTGATCCGGATCGTCTTCGGCGGGCGGGCCCTCGATGGCTTCGAAGCCGGCCCGTTCACCGACCACTACGTGAAGTTGCAGCTCCCGCCCGCGGACGCCGGCTACGAGCCGCCGTTCGCGATCGAGGAGATCAAGGCCGAGCTGCCCCGCGAGCGTTGGCCGCGGGTCCGCACCTACTCGGTCCGCGACTGGGACGCCGACTCGGGCCGGCTGACGATCGACTTCGTCAACCACGGCAGCTCCGGCGTCGCCGGACCCTGGGCGGCCGCCGCGCAGCCCGGCGACCGGGTCCAGCTGATCGGTCCCGGCGGCGCCTATTCGCCCGATCCCGACGCCGACTGGCACCTGCTCGCCGGCGATGCGTGCGTGCTGCCCGCGATCGCCGCGTCGCTGACGCGGATCGGCGCCGGCGTGCCGGTCGTGGTCGTCGCCGCCGTCGACGGGCCCGAGGAGGAGCAGAAGCTGGTCACCGCCGGCGACCTCGAGCTGCGCTGGGTGCACCGCGACGCCGCCACCGAGCTCGACCCGGACCCGCTCGTCGAGGCGGTGCGGGAGCTCCGGTTCCGGCCCGGGCGGCTACAAGGCTTCGTCCACGGCGAAGCCGGTGCAGTCCGGCAGCTCCGCCGGCACCTGATCGCCGACCGCGGGATCCCGATCGCCGATCTCTCGATCTCCGGCTACTGGAAGCGGCGCCGCACCGAGGAGGGATGGCGCGAGGACAAGCCGGAGTGGAAGCGGCTCGTCGAGCAGGATCTCGCCGGCAAGGCGGCCTGAGGCGCTTCAGCCACCCAGCGGCGAGGGCGGGATCCGAGGCTCCCCGGTGACCTCGGGGATCTCCATCGCGACCTCGTCCACGTAGCACCACGACCAGTCCTCGCCGGGCTGGATCGACCGGATCAGCGCGTGACCGCTCGCGGCGGCATGGGCCGACGCGTGACGGTTCGGCGAGCTGTCGCAGCAGCCGACGTGCCCGCAGCTGAGACAGATCCGCAGATGCACCCACCCGTCGCCGGTCCGCAGACAGTCCTCACAGCCGGGAACCGATTCCGGGAGCTCGGTGATCTCGACCTGATCGAGGTGGGTACAGCCTGCCATCGGTCACCGATCATGTCACGGCCTCCCCGCCGAGGCGCCGCGAAGCCGTTCGAGCTGTTCGATCACCGCCTCCTCGCGAGCGCGCCCGACCGCGAGGACGGCGGCGCCGACGCCCGCGCCGGCCCCGTCGCCGTCGGCGACGGGGACCGCCTCGAGCGCCGCGAGCCGCTGTCGCGCCGCTGCCAGCAGCGCAGCGATCTTCGCGTCGAGCCCGGCGGCGGTCATCTGGCCGGCAAAGAGGAGCTTGACGAGCGGGTGGTCGATGAAGAGCTCGTGGTCGAGCCCGGCGCCCTCGTCGAGATCGCCGCACAGCCACTCCCGGAAGGCGGCCTCGCCGGCGGCCGTGGCCGCATAGACCCGCCGCCTCCTGCCGCCGTCGTGGCGCTCCGACGACGACGCGAGCCCAAGCCGCTCGAGGCGGGCGAGCAGCGGGTAGAGGACGCCGTCGTTGATCCGGCGCTCGCGCGGCAGGCCGGGACCGAGCCGGGCCTTGAGCCCGTAGCCGTGAGCGGGACGCTCGACGAGCAGCCCGAGGACGACGGCCTCGAGCCTCGTCGGCCTCCGCACCGAAGCGTTCATCGCGGCTCAGGTGGCGATCGGCTCGCGGAGCTTCGCGACGATCTCGCCGTAGAGTCCGGCCTTGATCCCGCTGACGGTTGCCGGGGTCTTGCCCGCCAGCGCCGCCGCCCGTTCCGCGGCCGCGGCCACGAGCGCATCCTCGGAGCTGCTCGCGTCGGCGATCCCGAGCCGGAGCGCTTCGGCCGCGCCGTAGCGGGCGCCGCTCAGCATCGCCTCGTGGGCTGCCTGCGGCGTCAGCCGGCCGGCGATCATCGCGCTCATCCCCGGCAGGAAGACGAGATCGACGTCGACCTCGGGAAAGCAGACGTAGCCACGGTCCTCGCGCATCACCCGGGCGTCGCAGGCGAGCGCCAGCATCGCGCCGCCGCCGAACGCGTGACCGTTGACCGCGGCGACGGTCCCGAACGGGGCGGTCAGGATCCGGGCGAGCAGCGCCATCGTCCGCTCGACCGACGCCATCGCCACGGCGGGATCGGCGGTGCCCATCCAGTCGAGATCGAGCCCGAGCGAGAAGAACCTGTCCTCGCCGGTGATGACCGCGGCGGGGTTGCCGTCCATCGCCTCGATCTCGTCGAGGGCCTCCTCGATCTCGGCCAGGTGGTCGGGGTGGAAGCGGTTCTCGCCGCGATCCATCGTCGCCACGACGACCTGCCCTTCACGCTCCAGTTTCATACTCGCTTCCTCTCCGCGTCGCTTCCGGGGTCGAGGGCCGCGATTTTACCTACATTCTAGGTATTGCCGCCGAATCGCCTGATCGGGGCTATGACGAACCGGGGTTCAGGCTTAGGATTGCCGCCGGCAAGCAACACTGGAGGCGAGGATGAGCGAGGCCGATCGGACGATGCCCCTGTCGCGGGCTTCATTGGCACGGATCGAGGGGCGGAACTGGCTGATCGAGGGCGCGCCGCGGGACGAGATCCCCGCCGAGGGGGTCGAGCCGATCGTCGCGATGCGGATCATCAACCAGGAGATCGTCCTCGACGGGATCCCGGAGCGGAACCTGGCCACCTTCGTGACGACCTGGATGGAGCCCGAGGCGCAGCAGGTGATCGCCGAGAACCTCCATCGCAACTTCATCGATCACGCCGAGTACCCGGAGACCGCCGAGATCGAGCAGCGCTGCATCCGGATGCTGGCGAAGCTCTACCACGCCCCCGGCGAGACGACCGGGGCCCGCACCCAGGGCTCCTCGGAGGCGATCATGCTCGGAGCCCTGTCGCTGAAGTGGAAGTGGCGGGAGCGGCGGGAGGCCGCCGGCAAGCCCACCGACAAGCCGAACCTCGTCTTCGGCGGCGACGTCCACGTCGTCTGGGAGAAGTTCTGTCGCTACTTCGACGTCGAGCCGCGGATCGTCCCGCTGCAGCCCGGCAAGTACGTGATCGGGCCCGCGGACGTCGAGCCCCACGTCGACGAGAACACGATCGGCGTCGCCGCCGTCCTCGGCACGACCTTCACCGGCCACTCCGACGACATCGGCGGGATCAACGACCTGCTCGTCGCGATCCGGGACGAGCGTGGCCTCGACGTGCCGCTCCACATCGACGCCGCCAGCGGCGGCTTCGTCTGGCCGTTCATCTATCCCGACACCGCCTGGGACTTCCGGCTCGAGCAGGTGCGCTCGATCAACGTCTCCGGCCACAAGTTCGGGATGGTCTATCCCGGCATCGGCTGGCTGATCTTCCGCGAGAAGGCCGACCTCGCCGAGGACCTCGTCTTCTACGAGAACTACCTCGGCAAGACCGACGCGACCTTCACCCTCAACTTCTCGACCGGCTCGGCGATGGTCCTGGCCCAGTACTACAACCTGATCCGCTTCGGTCACGACGGCTACACCTTCGTGATGGAGGTGATGAAGAAGAACTCGCAGTACCTCGGCGGCCGCCTTGCCGAGGTCGGCCCGTTCGAGATCGTCGGCGGCGACGCCGAGCAGCTGCCCGTCGTCGCCTTCCGGATCGCCGACGACGCCGACGTCCCCTACGACGAGTTCGACATCGCCTGGCAGGTCGCCGCCGAGCGCGGCTGGATGCTCCCCGCCTACACGATGCCCAAGAACGCCGACGACGTGAAGATGCTGCGGGCGCTGGTCAAGCTGAACCTGAGCCGCGAGCTCGTCGGGACTCTCGCCGACGACATCGTCCAGGCCTGCGAGACGCTCGAGAAGAAGGGCGGCGCCAGCAAGCACGAGCGCAAGAAGGTCAAGACCGGCGTCGGCTACTGATCGCCGGGAGCAGCAGCACCGAGCCGACCAGGAAGCAGGCCGCCCCGACGGCGGTCGTGAAGTTCGCGGCACCGAGGCTGAGGACGTTCCCGGTCGACGGGACCACGAACGCGGCGACGGCCGAGATCCCGAACGCGACGCTCCCGAGCAGGTTGACCAGTGCGATCCGCTCCGGGCCGTCGCGACGGCGACGGCCGAGGAACGAGCCGTTGGCCAACCGGTAGGCGAGCGCGCTCGAGACGAGGAAGCAGATCGATCCGAAGACGTCGGGAGTCCAGACGAGCCGGTCGGTCGCCCGGGTGTCGAGCGCATCCTGCATCGCATCGAACGTGCTGATGTTGAAGAAGAGCGTGCCGGCGAACTGGATGCCGCTCGCCCACCAGTCGGGGACGCGGCCCCCGGTCAGCCGCGTCGTCAGGAACTGGACCAGCGCCGCAGCGGTGAAGAAGATCGAGCCGACGAAGAAGGTCATCCCGTCGGCGCTCGAGCCGACGAGCTGGACGTATCCGGGGAACGGCCCGACGAAGAAGCAGGTCGAGCCGACGGCGAACAGGACCGCGATCGACGTGTTGGCCCTGCGGGCGCCATCGCTCATCCGCCCGAGGCTATTCGTCGGATCGCGGCGCTAGCTTTCGCGCCATGATCCGCGGCCGACTGCGACGGCACGGCGCCGGCGAGGGCGCCGGCTCCCCGGCCGAGGAGCAGGTCGTCGAGATCGACCCGGCCGAGCTGTCCGGCGTCTTCAACGTCCCCGGCTGGCTCCGCGACATCGGGCTGATGGCGTGGCTGCTCGTCGGGGTGACGCTGCTGATCTGCGGCCTCGTCTGGCTGCTGACGCTGACCCAGGTGATCACCGTCCCGGTGATCGTGGCGGGGATCGTCGCCGTCGTCGGCTCGCCGCTCGTCGCCTGGCTGCAGGGACACCACGTCCCGCGCGCGCTCGGGGCGCTGCTCCTGATGCTCGGCGTCGTCCTCGTCGCCGTCGCGATCGGCGTCATGGTCGTCGCCGGCATCGACAGCGAGGCCGACAGCATCACCGGCCACCTCGACGACGCCAAGGACACCCTTTCGGGCTGGCTCCAGGACGCCGGCGCCGGTCAGAGTCAGGCCGACCAGGCGAAGCAGGACGTCGGCCAGGGCGCTGCCGACGCGGTATCGGCGCTTCTCGGTGGCGTCGTCCATGGCCTCGCCGCCCTGTCTTCGCTCGCCTTCTTCGCTGCGATGACGATCCTCAGCCTCTTCTTCCTGCTCAAGGACGGGCCGGCGATCCGGAACTGGACCGAACGTCACATCGGGGTCCCGGCACCGGTCGCCCGGATCATCACCGACCGGACGATCTCGTCGATGCGCGGCTACTTCCTGGGGACGACGCTCGTCGCCGTCTTCAGCGCCGTCGTCGTCGGAGTCGGCTCGCTGATCATCGGGATCCCGCTCGTCGGGACGATCGTCGCCGTCACGTTCATCGCCGGCTACGTCCCCTACCTCGGCGCCTGGACGGCCGCGATCTTCGCGGTCCTGCTCGCGCTCGGGTCCGACGGCGTCGCGGCGGCCGGCGCGATGGCTGTCCTCCAGCTCCTCGCCAACGGGCCGCTCCAGCAGGTGGTTCAGCCGTTCGCGATGGGAACCGCGCTCGGCATCCATCCGCTCGCCGTCCTCATCGTCACGATTGCCGGCGGGGCCCTGTTCGGGACGGTCGGTCTGATCATCTCCGCCCCGCTCGTCGCCGCCGCGGTCCGGATCTCCTCCGACCTCGCTCGCGTCCGCGCCGAAGCCGGCGAGGGCCGCGACGAGCCCGCCGCCGCCGAGCCGGCTGCGGCGCCCGCGTCGGGCTGATCCCGGCGAGGACGATGCGCACTCGTGCCCTGGTCCTCCCGGCCCTCGCCTGCGCGGCGGCGCTCGGCGCCTGCGATTCCGGCGGCGAGGGCAGCGACCCCACCACGACCGCCGCCGGCGGCCCGGACGGCTCCTCCGCCCCGCTCTATTTCACCGCCGGCGAGCAGCTCCGCGAGGCGCCCGGCCCCGGCTCGTCGCCGGAGGCAATCGCGCGGGCGCTCGTCGCCGGGCCGCCCGCGAACGACGACGCCGGCCTGGACTCCGAGATTCCGGCCCGGACCAGGGTCGAAGGCGTCCGGGTGTCGGGCGGGACGGCGACGGTGCGGCTCTCGGGCGGATTCACCGGCGGCATTCCCGCCGACCCCGGCCGGCGAACCGACGATCAGCAGGCGGCGATCGACGCGCGGCTCGCTCAGGTCACCTACACGATGACCGGCCTCGACGGCGTCGAGCGGACCCGCGTGCTGGCCGGCGGCCGCCCGCTCGGCCCGGCCCGCAGCCGGGCCGACTTCGCGAAGCCCCGCGGCGGGCCGCCGCGCGAGCGCAGCGTCCGCAGCAACCGAGCGAGCGCCGCCATCCGCGCGGTCCAGAAGCGGCTGGCGGAGCTCCGCTACCTGCCGCCGGGGGCCGTCGACGGGATCGATGGGACCCGGACGCGACAGGCGGTGATGGCGTTTCAGGCCTGGGAGGGCCTCGAGCGGGACGGGATCGCCGGGCCGCT
>Ga0070659_100004101_pt1 | contig 10384 bp, 9 predicted proteins | sample KBSC23metaG_FD_64666 | JGI IMG/M metagenome (GOLD analysis project Ga0070659, IMG submission 64666) | Corn rhizosphere microbial communities from Kellogg Biological Station, Michigan, USA - KBS C2-3 metaG | ecosystem: Host-associated > Plants > Roots > Rhizosphere > Soil ...
GGTCGTGGTCGATGATGGTGTGCGCCGGACGCTCGTCACGCGGCCGCCAGCGCCGGGTCGGCATCCCGCTGTGCTTTACCTCACCGGCATCGGCTGCTACAGCCAGGAGAGCGTTGGCGTGGTCTCGACCGAGGCAAAGCTCCTGTACGGGCTCACGCGCGCCGGATTCGTGACGATGCGGGTGGAGAAAAGCGGCATCGGCGACGGACAGGGCAGGCCTTGCCAAGCCGAAGCCTCGGACCTCGAGGCCGAAGTCCGTGGCTACGCAGCCGGCCTGCAGGCATTGCGCGAGTACGAGTTCGTCGACCGCGAACGTGTCTTCCTGCTGGGTGTCAGCATCGGTGGCGTGGAAGCGCCGCTGGTGGCCGCGGGCGGGACCGTGCGCGGCGTCGTGGTCGTGAACACCGTCGCCCGTGCCTTCTTGGATTACCTGCAGGACATCCGCCGCACGCAAGGAGTGTTGAAGGGGACGCCCTACGACGAGCTCGAGGCGGACCTGCGACTCAATGCCATGTGCAATCGCCGGTTGCTCGTCGACCGCGAGGACGCGGCGCGCATCGTCGCGGCGGAGCCGCGGTGCAGCGCATGGATCGGGTATCCCGCGCCAGTCGCGTACATGAGGCAGTGGTCCGATCTCAACCCGGGCGCCGCTTGGAAGCGCGTGGAGGCGCCTGTGCTGGTGCTTCACGGCGCGTCGGATACGGTAGCAAGCGTCGTCGACGGGCCGTACCTGCGCGATATGCTCGAGGCATTCCGGCCAGGGCGCGCGACGTTCGTCGAGGTTCCGGAGATGGACCACGTCCTGTCGCGCGCGGGCTCGCCGCGCGAAAGCGCGGCGCGCGGGCTCGACCCTGCCGCGCCGTACCAGGAGGCATTGACCGGCATCGTCTCGGAGTGGATGAGCCGGCAGATGCACTGAACGCTCGCGGTCGGGCAACGGGCGCAGCGCGGCAGCGAAAGACGTCTGTCACCAGCGCTGCCGCTTCACGGTCCAGGGACCGTGAGACGCGGGCGCGAGCAAGCCGATCGCGCGGCCAGCCTGAGCTGCGCAAGCATCTTTCTCGCGCGAGTTCGGCGTCGAGCTAGAAGGGAACTAGAAGCGGCCGTCCGCTCGCGGTTACCGCGAGGGTCGGCGTAGCGTCTCGTCAATTGGCGACGCAGGCGGGGCTGCTTTGTTCCCCCGCCAACAGGTGGCTAGTTCCCCTTAGGGTCGGAAGCGGCGATTTAGTCACTGTGTTGGTTAGCCGCTCAGGCTGGTTACGGTCGTTGGGGTTTGCCGAGGTGATTCTCAGGTCCTGCCATTGGCAGCACGCATGACCGACCGCTTCCCAGCAGTGGTAGCACAACGAGGTTCGGATGGCCCAACACTGCCAAGCGCGCGCGGAGTGTCTGGATGCGCTGTAGGCCTTGCGGCATATGGCAACCTCGTGACCATGTCCAACTGCCCATACCCGGTTCGGCGCGGCGAGGCCGACACCTTGCTCCTGGACCGGCGGCAATGGCTGCGCGCCGGCCTGGCAGCGACCCTGCTGCCAGCGGTGAGCCTGCCGGCGCGTGCCGGCTTCAACTTCTTTGAGAGCGAATTCACCGCCACGCGCGATGAACTGCAAGCCGAATTGGCCAGGCGCTTCCCGATCACGCGCCGCTACGGCGAGCTGTTCCTGGTGTCACTGCACGACCCGCAGCTGGCGCTGGACGGCAGTGCCAACCGCGCCACGCTGGCGCTCCGCCTCGTGATTTCCAGCCCAGTGCTTCAACCCTCCTCCGTGGGCGGCCAAGTGGCCATAAGCAGTGGACTGCACTGGGATGCCGGGGGCTTGTCGGTGCGCCTCCAGGATCCACGTGCCGAGGAACTGCGCATCGACGGCGTCACCGGCAACGACGCACAGAACCTGCAGCGCATCGGCGCAGCCGTGGCGCAGGAAGCGCTGCAAGGCTATCCGTTGCACACCTTCCGGCCGGACGAACTGCGCTTTGGACTGAAGACCTACCAAGTCCAGTCCATCAACATCGGCGACGACGCGATCAAGGTGCGCTTTCAGTAGTCCCCGGCGAAACCTTGCGCCGTGCTCGTAGCGTTCGTTGTCGCTCCTGGGAACGCGCTTGAGACTGACTGCGGTCGCTCAGGTTTGCTGAGCTGAATGTCAGCTCTTGGCGAGAGCGAACGTTGGTCGTGCGCAGGTCTTAGAGCGGACCGGCAGCTCGCGACAGAAGCGGACATTTGGACGGGTCCGCGTTGCCGAGCAAGACGCGTTCAGGGCCACCTATCGACGAGTCTGGGCGGGCATGGCCGTGCCCAGAAACTCGATGAGATCCTGGATGCTTTGTCGAGTGAGTTCCGCGTCGGGTACGTTCGAGTTGTAGCACCCGCGTCCCTTGCAGGCGAGCCGTTCATAGAACGTCGCGGCGCGCCGCTGGTCCCATCCGTGCGTAGCGCTTGCATACACCTTGACGGAGAACGATCTGCGCCCGAGCTCTGGAAGGCTATCGATCGCTTCCTGGCAGGCATTGGGATCCCGCTCGTCATAGTCGTCGTTGGCGCCGGCGAAGATTCTGACCGGCGCGCCGGTCCATTCCAGCCACGCGTCCGCCGGAACTGGCGAAGGCTTCCCCTTCACGTTGGCTTTGAGAAGCCAGCACACCGGATAGAACGCAGCGTAAGCTGCAACCCGAGGCGAACCATTCAGGTATGACTCGTTGGCCCATTTCGTGGCTGCGATGAGTGACAAGATGCCGCCGAAGGAAAAGCCCGCAACGGCGATGCGGCGTGGATCCACATCTGGACGCGTCGCTGCATACCTGAGCACGCCGAAGAACTCGGGCAGATAGGACGCAGCACTCCTGTTCTCGCCACCGCCTGGGAACATGCGCGGCACCAGCGTGACATACCCCGCCCTGAACAGCGCGTCTGCGTAGACGTCGACGCCCTCATGATCGTCCGCCCATCCCCACGAGCTATGGAGCAGGATGACGGCGGGATGCTTGGTTTGCCCGGAGTCCGCGGATGGCTGACGGACGAGCGCATCGATCTTTCGGCTGCCGTCGCCGCCGCCGACCGCGGCAACCGGAACTTGAACCGTCTCGCGCGCTTGCACCGCTGCGGCGATCGTCGACGGCTGCGCGCAACTCGAGAGCACCGTGAGCGCCGCGGCCAGGATCAAGAGGCGACGAACACTGATCTTCATGTCGACTCCTTCGGCCCCCAGGACGTCCGCTCCATGGAGAGTTAGTAGGGCCCGTGGAGATTTTCTCAACCGTCGATGGTGGTGGTCGGCGCTGAGCGGGATCCTCGGAACGAGCGATGGACCTACTTCCAACGTCTCGGCTCGAGGTGGACGCTGCCGCGATCGCTGCTGAAGGTCAGGACACCGTCTTGAATGGTCGCCTGCAGCTGCATGCTGCGCTCGGCGATTGAGGCCAGCGCCTGTGCCTCTTCCGATGCCAGGCGCCAGACCTGGAGCCGTTCCAGTCGCTCCACCTTGTGCTCGATCCCGCGCCACCAGACCTCGGCGCTTGCACCATAGGCGTAGACCGTCACCGCATCGGCACGACTGCACGCCCGCGCGAGTGGCTTTTCGTCTGGCTGGCCAACTTCCACCCACAAACGCTTTCGACCCGTGAAATCGGTCAGTGCAACGTCGGGATCGTCAGGGTTGGACAGGCCGGCGCCGAATGCGAGCGTGCCGTCGCCGCGGCATACATCGACCAGCTCGTGCGCATGCAGGGCCAGCGCGGCGAGGCGCACCATCATTCGCTCGTCCGTCTCGCTCGGATGGCGCGCCAACGTCAGAGCATGCTCCGCGTAGTAGCCGTGATCGATGTCGGCCACCTGCAGAACGGCCTTGAAGATGGTGGACTTGAGGGCCACGCGACCGCTCCGGACCGGTGAGGCGCGGTCAGTGACCGACTAGACCGCGCGAGGCGGCTCGTCGAGCCAATTGCCCGCATCGCCGGGCTTGGCCTCGACGATCACCGGCTGGCCCCAGCGCCGCTGCAGCTTCTTGCCGTAGATGCGCGCGATCGCATCGATCGGGCCGCCGGCAGTGCCGAACGGAACGATCTTGACCGTGGGCGCCGCGACGAAGCAGGGAAGGTCATGCGCGTGCTCGTTTCGTTGGGCGATCGAGGCGAGTTCGCCCGGACCGAGGAGGACGCTCGGGACTGTAGCGATTCCTCGCCGCGACGACGCGGCGCATCGCTCACCGCGTTGTCGCGGCCGTTCGCGGTTGCGGAGAGACAGCAGCCGCGCCGCAACGGCGGACCGAAGCGGAGCGCCGCGCGCTTCGATGTGGTCAGCGACGCGTGCGCCGCCTGCGCGCCGCGGTTCAACACCCAGCTCATTCCCGCGCCGACGAGGTCGCGGAGCCGTCGGCACCGACTTGCATCGAACCGAGATCCCCGCGCCATCCTGGTGGAAGACCACGATCGAGAAATGCGTGCGTCGCCGTCGGTCGGATCCGGGCAGTGTCGGCCCGGCGACGAGCGTCACCCGCGCAATCGCGTCAGACCGGCGGCGCGCCCGGGCCGTAGAGGTCGCGCAGGCACCGTTGCTGTTGCGCCTTGTCGCCTTGGCTGCAGTGCGCAGCGCCGCGCGGCGGCTTGCCCGGCGGCGTCTTTGCGCCCGAGGCACGCTTCTTCTTCTGCGCTGGCGCACTCGCCGTCGCCGATTGGGCCTGTGTCGTGTCCGGCGAAACTGTCGTCTGCGCCTGGGCACTCGCGCTCAGGCAGACAGCGAGGCCGACGGGCACCGCGTTGCGTTGGAACCAGGAAGACATGCAGCGAGAGCCCGCGTCGGTCGATCAGCGGCCTGCCAACGTTTCGATTGCGGGACCGGTGATGCTGGACCCTGGTCGCTGCGAACGCAAGCGAGATGACCCGCTCAGCGCGCGGCACCCTCCGGCGGTCGAGCCGCCTCGGCCAGCACCGACGCGACGACGCGCCGCGACTCGGCACCGAACGCGCGCATCAATCGCGCGACGCCCTGCTCGAGCGCGGCGCGCTGCGCAGGCGACTGCGCGCGCAGCAGCGCGTCGAGATCGGGCGCGCTGCCGCCTGCCTCGGTGAAGACGAACTTCGGGTCCGACACGTAGCGCGCGGGCACCGCTGCCGCGAGCAGCGCGTCGGTGGCGATCGACGCCGCAGCGGCGGCGCGGCCGACGTCGTCGCGCACCGCGCTGTCGCGCCACGGCCCGAGCGCGGCGTCGCCGGAGCGGTCGCGCAGCGCGGCCATGATCGGTGAATCGAAACGCCCGGCTTCGTAGTCGGACTTCAGTGCGTGGAACTGGAAGTTCTCGAGCGCGAAATGGCGGTTGGTGACGAGCTGCACCGCATCGTTCTTCGCGCTGTGCTGGCCGACCTGGTCGAGCGCGTTCACCCACAGCATCGACGCCACGCTGACGCCGGGCAGCGCCTGCGAGTGGTACGGCTGCGTCAGGTCCTGGACGTGGTGCAGCGCCCAGCCCGTGAAGCGCCAGCCCCAGTACGGGTGGCCGCTGCGAAACGCCTCGACGGCGAGCGCGCGGTAGAGGTGGATGCGGTACTCGGGGTACGTTCGCTTCAGGAAGCCCGCAAGCCGATAGACGATGCCGGCCTCGTGGAAGAAGCCCATGTGGAACGGCGCCTGCGTCGCGTTCTCGGCGCGCGGGTTGCCGAACGGCTGGCGGCCGAACGCGTAGTCGCGGCCCCACGCGGTGCCGTTGTCTTCCCAGACGTTGATGTCGAAGCCGTGGTCGGGCTCGTCGGACGCGCTGGCAACGACGTCGAGCACCGGCATCGCTTCGCCTGCGCGAACGGATGCGAAGTGCAGCTGCGGCATCGTCGTCTCGGCGCGCAGCAGCGTCACGGCCTGCCACGCGAGCGGCGCGCCCGCAGCGCGGGCACCCGGCATCACCTGCACGAAGAGCGGCAGCGGCGTGTTCGGGTTGAGGCGCAGCGCGGCGACGAAGCGCGCGACGACGTCGCCCCGCTGCGCGACCTTGAAAGCGAGCGCGTCAGGTCGCGGCGGGTAATGCGGCACGTGCTCTCGCGCCCACGCCTCCTCGGCGGCGAGCACCTTCTCGAGCCGCGCCGCGTCGGCTTCGACGAAGGCCTGCAGCGTTTCCGCGGGCACGGCAGCCGCGTCGGCCGCCGCCGGCAGCACCGAGAGCGCCTGGCGCGTCGCCAGCGCGTGGTCGGTCCACGCGTTCGCGCTCGGCAACGCGACCAGCGCTGCCGCGCCGAGCGCCCACGCGGGCAGGCGACAGGCGGGTCGATGCGGTGCCATGACGGCCATTGTCAGCTGCTCGCTCGCGTCGGCGTTTACACGCGAGTTCGCGCCGCTCAGAATGCGACGATCCCAACGAGGAGCGTGCCATGGATCTCGGTCTCAAGGGCAAGAGCGCAATCGTCACCGGGGGAAGCCGCGGCATCGGCCGCGCGGTCGCGGAGGCCTTTGCTGCCGAAGGCGCGAACGTCGCAATCTGCGCACGCAAGGCCGACGAGGTCTCCGGCGCGGTGCGTGCGCTGCAGGCGCGCGGCGTGCGCGGCTTCGGTCGGGCGCTCGACGTCGCCGACCCCGATGCGCTGGCCGCATGGGTGGGCGCGAGCGCAGCCGAGCTCGGCGGCATCGACGCGGTCGTCTGCAACGTGAGCGCGCTCGCGGTCGGCGACAACGCAGAGAGCTGGGACAAGTCGTTCCGCACCGACATGATGCACACCGTCCACGCGGTCGCGGCGGCGGTTCCCCACCTCGAGAAGTCGAGCAGCGCGTCGATCGTGCTCATCTCGAGCGTCTCGGGGTTCGAGGTCGACTTCGCCGCCGGCTCGTACGGCGCGATCAAGGCTGCGCTCATCCACTATGGCAAGGGCCTGAGCCGCCAGCTCGTCGGCAAGGGCATTCGCGTCAACTGCGTCTCGCCCGGCAACACCTATTTCGACGGCGGCATCTGGCAAACGATCGAGAAGAACATGCCCGACCTGTTCGCCTCCACCGTGAAGGCGAATCCGACCGGCAAGTTCGGCACCCCGGCCGAAGTCGCGAACGCGGTCGTTTTCCTGTCGAGTCCCGCGGCGAGCCGGATTTCGGGCACCAACCTGGTCGTCGACGGTGCGCTGACCGTCGCGGTCTGAGGAGTCGCGCCATGGGCGAGTTCGCCGGACACACGATTCACCGCGACCACATCCATCACGGCTGGAACAACGCGTTCGAGCCGTGCCTGCGGATCGCCCCCGGCGAGAGCGTCGAATTCGAGACGATCGACGCTTCGTCGGGCCAGCTGACGAGGACGTCGACCGCTGCGGATCTCGAGAAGCTCGACCTCGCGCGGGTCAATCCCGTGACCGGCCCGGTCTGGATCGATGGCGCGATGCCGGGCGACGCGCTCAAGGTCACGATCCTCTCGCTGCGACCTTCGGGTTGGGGCTGGACGGGGAACATCCCGGGCTTCGGGCTGCTCGCCGACCAGTTTCCCGACGCGCGCCTGCACCACTGGAACTACGACCCCGCGCTGAAGCCGGCGATGTACGGGCCGGGCGGACGAGTGCCCTTGCGGCCGTTCACCGGAACGATCGGCGTCGCGCCGGCCGAGCCCGGCCTGCACAGCATCATTCCGCCGCGCAACGTCGGCGGCAACATGGATGCACGCGACATCTGCGCCGGGACCGAGCTCTACCTGCCGATCGAGGTCGAAGGCGCGCTGTTCTCGGTCGGTGACACGCATGCCGCGCAGGGCGACGGCGAAGTCTGCGGTACTGCGATCGAGAGCCCGATCGACGTCGCGCTCAAGTTCGAGCTCGTCAAGGACGCGCGCCTGCGCTCGCCGCGCTACGTGACGCGCGGTCCGGTCACCGAGCACTTCGACCGCAAGGGCTACGAGGTGACGACCGGCATCGGCCCCGACCTGATGGCCGGCGCCCGCATGGCGGTCGCCGAGATGGTCGAGCTGCTGAGCAAGCGGCACGGATACGCACCCATCGACGCGTACATGCTGTGCAGCGTCTGCGCCGACCTGCGGATCAGCTCGATCGTCGACGTTCCGAACTGGGTCGTCTCGTACTACTTCCCGCGGATCGTGCTCGAGTAGGGCAGCCCGTCAGGCGGTCGTCCGAGAAGGCCGTTCGACGCTGCGCAGCCGGAGCGCGTAGCCGCGCCCGTAGACCGTTTCGACTTCGAGCGACGCGGCGCCGGCCTCCCTGAGCTTGCGGCGGATCCGGCACACGTGCATGTCGGCGCAGCGGCTCGACTCGCGTGCCGATGCGATCCGACCGACCGCCTGCATGATCGCGTCACGGTGGACGAACCGATCGCCGCGCGCCGCCAGCAGGTGCAGCAGCTCGAACTCGCCGCGGGTGAGTCGCAACGTCCTGTCGGCGAAAACGGCCTCGCCTCGCAGCGGATCGAGATGGAGGTCGCCGAGCGAGATCGCGCGCGGTTCGTCCGCCGTCGCGCTGGCGGCGAGATCGATCAGCCGCTGCAGCTTGATGGCGAGAACACGAGGCGACGTGCTGCGTGGCACGAGCTCGGTCGCACCGGCTTCGAGCGCCGGCAGCTCGGCCGCCTCGTCACCGTGCGCGCACGCGAGGACGACGACCGGTGCGCGCTGGGTGCGCCGCAACCGGCGCACCGCGTCCTCGAACTCGGACGCGGCGCCGCCCGAGGCGTCGAAGAGCAGGGCGTCGAAACGCCATTGCGAGAGCATCGGCGGCAGCGACGCGAGGTCGGGCACCGCGTGCAGGCGGAGCCCGCGCTCCTTGAACGCGCGTTGCAGGGCAGCCACGTGGGCGCGGTCGCTGCTGACGATCAGGCAGAGGGGGATCACGCGACGAGCGTAGGCCTGCGCCAGCGTCATCTGTTGCGAAATCCCGCGTCGACGCCGCCGCCGCGTTTCGAATCTTGCGAATTCGCCTCAGGTGTCGATCGCCGACCTGTGACGTGTTAGAAAAACGCTCGTGACACGTGCGTCGCCAGTGCGGCGGAGGTCGCCGATCGATGATCCTGACCGAGCTTCCCGACCTGCCGCCGCGGCCCGAGACGCCGGCGAACGCGGCGTTTCGTCGCGAGTACGTGGCGCGCTGGGCGCGCGAGAACACGCTCTTGTGCGGCGAGTCGCGCTTCGTCGAGTACCCGGAGGTCACGCATCCGGCGTCGATCAAGATGGCGTGGGGCGGCGCCGAGGTCTACCACTTGCGGCGGCGCGACGTCCGCGTCGCCGACGGCAGCTGGCTCGTCCTCAACGACGGCGACCGCTACGGCAGCACGCTGAAGAGCGACCGGCCGGCGACGTCGTTCTCGATTTTCCTGCGCCGCGGGCTCGCCGCCGAGATCATCGCGGCGCGCAAGCTCGGCCTCGAGCGATCGCTCGAGCGCGGCGCCGAGCGGGCGCGTCCGCCGTCGACGAGCGCGTTCTCGCCGCACCTGCGCGGCCAGGACCGTCACGTCGCGCCGCGCATGCGCTCGATCTACGCGCGCGTCATCGCGGGAGAGCGCAGCCAGGACTGGCTCGACGAGCAGGCCGTGCTCCTGGTCGGCGATCTCGTCGCCGCCGAGAACGAAGCGCTCGCGAGCACGCTGCGCATTCCTGCGAGCAAGGCGTCGACCCGCGCCGAGCTGAGCCGGCGGCTGCGCCTCGCCGCCGATCACATCGAGTCGCACTTCGACCAGCCGCTGCCGCTCGAGGCGCTCGCGGAGGTCGCGTGCATGTCGAGCTACCACTTCCTGCGCTATTTCGCGCTGCTGCACGGTGCGACACCGCACGCGTACGTCGTGCGTTGCCGCACCGCTGCGGCGCGGCGCCTGCTCGCCGACGGCGTCAGCGACGCGACGGTGCTCGCGAGGCGGAGCGGCTTCGGCAGCCGGTCGAGCCTGTACCGCGCGCTCGGCGGTCGCTTGCGCGGCGCGGCGCCGGACGTGCGCGCCGACGCATAGCCCTCAGGCGCGCGAGGCGACGACGAGCGCCGCGGCGCCGAGCGCCGTGGCCGTCTACCTCGGTTGTCGGCAGAACCAGGCGAGTGCCCGAAGGCGCCGCGCGGCCGTCTATTCGGTCGCGAGCTGCTCGAATGACGAGAACGCGCCGCTGCCTGCGAACACGTCGACGCTCTCGACGACCGCATGGCGCGGGCCCGTACGCGCCCAGTCGACAAGCCGGTCGACGACGTCGCGCTCGCCGGCGACCATCGCCTCGACCGAGCCGTCGCGGCGATTGCGCACCCAGCCGCCGACGCCGAGCCGGCGCGCTTCCTCGGCCAGCGACCAGCGGTAACCGACGCCCTGGACGCGGCCGCGGATCTCCAGCCGCACGACCGTGCCGACGCTTCGCGGCGAGTTCACGGGGACCTCATCGGGCGCGCTCCTTGGAGCTCTACGCTGGTCGAATGGATCGTCGCCACCGAAGCACTCGTCGCAGCCGTA
>Ga0070659_100004107_pt1 | contig 10377 bp, 9 predicted proteins | sample KBSC23metaG_FD_64666 | JGI IMG/M metagenome (GOLD analysis project Ga0070659, IMG submission 64666) | Corn rhizosphere microbial communities from Kellogg Biological Station, Michigan, USA - KBS C2-3 metaG | ecosystem: Host-associated > Plants > Roots > Rhizosphere > Soil ...
GGATATTCGATGAGGCCGAGCCGCTCGAAGCCATGGCTGACGCTCCCGCTCGCGCCAAGATTGCCGCCGTTCTTCGAAAAAGCCGTGCGGACGTTGGTCGCGGTGCGATTGCGGTTGTCGGTCAGCGCCTCGACGATGAGCGCGACCCCGCCGGGGCCGAAGCCCTCGTAGCGGATCTCCTCATAATTTTCGGCGTCCGAGCCCGACGCCTTGTCGATCGCGCGCTGGATATTGTCCTTGGGCATCGATTGCGCCCGGGCGGCAATGACCGCGGCGCGAAGCCGGGCGTTCGCTTCCGGGTCGGGCAGGCCCATCTTCGCAGCGACGGTGATTTCGCGGCTGAGCTTCGAGAAGAGGGCAGAGCGCTTCTTATCCTGCGCCCCCTTGCGGTACATGATGTTCTTGAATTTGGAATGCCCCGCCATGGCGACCTCTTACGCGAGACCCAGCGCGTGGCGATAGGTTTCGAGCACCGCGTCCTGCTCCTGCCGGGTATGCGTTTCCATCCTCCTTAAGCGAACGATCATGCGCATGATCTTGGGGTCGTACCCATTGGCTTTCGCCTCCGCGTAAACGTCGCGGACGTCGTCAGCGATGCCCTTCTTTTCTTCCTCCAAACGCTCGATCCGTTCGATGAACAGCCGCAGCTGATCCGCCGCGACGGTGCCTTCCGCCATTTGCTCAATCTCCGATTTCAGGTTTGAGCCGCGGCTCTAGCGGGTTGAACCGTCATATCAAGCGGCTATGGCAGGGCGGTGACGGACACGCTCGGCCCTCGTTCACGCAAAGTGAAAATCCTGGCGACGCTCGGCCCGGCCTCGAGCGACGTGAAGACGATCCGAAGGCTGATGCTCGCCGGCGCCGACGCCTTTCGAATCAACATGAGCCATGGCGATCAGAAGCAAAAGGCCAGGCTCGTGAAGGCGATCCGCGCGCTCGAGAGGGAATTTCATCGCCCGACGACGATCCTGTTCGATCTCCAGGGGCCCAAGCTCAGGGTCGGCCATTTCGCGAGCGGCGGTGCCATGCTGGAAAAGGGCAGCCGCTTCATCTTCGACCGGGCGGCCAAGGCCGGCGACAGCCATCGGGTCCAGTTGCCGCATCCCGAATTGTTCGAATCGATGAAGGCGGGAACGCGAATTCTGATCGACGACGGCAAGGTCCGCCTGAACGTGCTCGAGGCCGGCGATGACCAGATCGTCAGTGAGGTGAAGGTCGGCGGCACCGTCACCGACAACAAGGGCGTGAACGTGCCCGACATCGTGGTCCCGATCCCGGCGCTGACCGAAAAGGACCGCGACGACCTTCAGTTCGCGCTCGAACAGAAGACCGACTGGATCGCGCTGTCTTTCGTGCAGCGGCCGGAAGATGTGGCGGAGGCGCGCTCGCTGATCGGCGAGAAAGCGGCGTTGCTCGCCAAGATCGAGAAGCCGGCAGCGATCGATCGCCTCAACGACATCATTGAGCTTGCCGACGCGGTCATGGTCGCGCGCGGCGATCTCGGGGTCGAGCTCCCGCCCGAGGCGGTGCCTCCGCTTCAAAACAGGATCGTCGCCTGCGCGCGCCAGTACGGGAAGCCCGTCGTGGTCGCGACCCAAATGCTCGAATCGATGGTCACCTCGCCAACTCCGACTCGGGCCGAGGTCAGCGACGTCGCGACGGCGATCTACGACGGCGCCGACGCGGTGATGCTGTCGGCGGAAAGCGCGACGGGCCAATATCCGATCGAGGCGGTGCAGATGATGGACCGTATCGCCAACAGCGTGGAGCACGACCCGGCCTATCAGGCGCGGATCCACTTCACTCAGACCAAGCTCGAGCCGACCACCGCCGATGCGCTCGCCGGCTCGGCACGGCAGATCGCCCACACGGTCTCGGCGAAGGCAATGGTCTGTTTCACCAGCTCGGGATCGACGGCACGGCGAATCGCGCGTGAGCGGCCTACGGTTCCGACTCTGGCGATGAGCGCATCGATGATCACCGCCCGGCGGATGGGGCTGATCTGGGGCGTTTACGCCGTTCACACGCGTGACGTTTCGAACTTCGAGGGAATGGTCGAGAAGGGCAAAAGAATGGCCCTTCGTCATCGGATCGCCGAAGGCGGCGACCGCCTGGTCCTGATGGCCGGGGTGCCGTTTGGCGTGTCGGGCTCGACCAATGTGCTGCACGTCGTCCGGCTGATCGGCGACGAGCTCGAACGGCATCACGCGTCAACGGCGCAAGGCTAGGACGGCTCGATTCTCGTCCTCGTGCATTGGTTGTTTTCATGAGCACACCTCACGCCCGGACATTTGCCAGCTTTTTCCAGGCCGGCTTCGAATGCTCGTCGCATCGGCGCCGCGACGGCGTTCGCCTCGACCTCATCCGGGCGACCGGCCACGACAAGCATGTGCTGCAGGACTATCGGCAGTGCAGACAGCTCGGCTTCCAGACGCTCCGCGACGGTCTTCGCTGGCACCTCATCGAGAAGTCACCGGGCCAATATGACTGGTCCAGCTGGCTGCCGGCGCTCGAAGCCGCGGAGGAGGCCGGGGTCGAGGTCATTTGGGACCTGTTCCACTATGGCTCGCCAGATTGCGTCGATCAGGCCGCACCGGACTTTCCCGATCGCTTTACCGAGTTCGCGCTCGCCGCAATCGAGCTTCGGCAGTCGGTCACCAAGCGGCCGGCGCTGATCTGCCCGCTGAACGAGATCAACTTCCTGTCGTGGGCAATCGACGACGGATATTTCCCGCAGGTTGGTCCGGAGCAGCGCGGCTGGTTCAAACGCCAGCTCGTTCGAGCTGCGATCACATCGGCAAAGGCGATCAAGCAGCGCTGGCCCAGGGCGACGATTGTCTGGGCCGAGCCCTTGATCCACATCGCCCCGCACGACCGTCGCCGCCAAACGGTGCGGGCCGCGAAACAGAACCTTCAGGGCATGTACGAGGCCTATGACTGGATCCTGGGGCTGGCCGAGCCTGACCTTGGCGGTGACCCGTCCCTGGCCGATGTGATCGGGCTCAATTTCTACCCGCACAACCAATGGTATTTTGAGGGGCCGACCGTCCCCATGGGCCACCACGAATATCGCCCACTGGCGGACATGCTGGTCGAGATGGCCGAACGTTACGGCAAGCCGATCTTCCTTTCCGAAACCGGCGCCGAAGGATCGGCCAAGCCGTCCTGGCTCCATTATGTCTGCAGCGAGGTGCGCGACGCGATGGATCGCGGCGCCGACGTTCGCGGGATATGCTGGTACCCGATCACCGCTTATCCGGGTTGGGACAACAGCCGCCACGCCGAGACCGGGCTCCTTTCGACGGTCGTAGCGGACGGCACCCGGCACGTTGATGAAAAGCTGCTCGCGGAATTCGAGGTCCAGCGGAAGCAATTCGCCGGGCTCAGGCCCGATCTTCGGATAGTGGCCGGCGGAAGGCGCTAGGTGACGGGCGCCGCCTGCGGCCCCTCGGACGGAGTGCCGATGAACGGCCACCCGTCGCGCCATTGGATTCGGTCGATCAGAAGGATCCGGCGGCTGTTGACCTCGTCCTCCTGGCGCTGGCGCGGCCGGTTCACGTCGATCGCGTGATAGATCATCCACGTTTGGCCGGCTTTATCCTCGACGATGCAATTATGACCGGGCGCGAGCCAGCGCTCGCTCTTGAACAGCATCAGGCTGTGAGGCACGCCGCGTGCCTCCTCGAGCGTTTCAAACGGGCCCGTCGCGCTCTGCGATCGCGCGACCATCACACCATATTCGGCGTCCGGCCCGCAACAATTGTCGCCTGAATAGAACAGGTAATAGAAATCCCCGCGCCGGATCACCCAGGCTGCTTCGACGAGCCTCGGGAACGCCCCGGTCTTTCCGTTCGGTCGAACCAGGTCGATCGGGCTGCTGTCGGGCGCGAATGACAGTCGGTCAGCGGCAAGTTCCTGAACCTTGATCGGCTGGAAGCCGGAACCCCAATAGAGCAGATGCTTGCCCGTGACGGGGTCGTCGAACGCCATCGGATCGATAAATTCGAAGCCAACCCCGAGTAGCAGCGGCATCCCCATGTCGACGAACGGCCCTGCGGGAGAATTCGAGGTCGCGACGGCGAGTGCATGTCCCCGCTCGTGAGTGTGGCAAGCATCGGGGGTCGCCGAATAATACATGACGTACCGCTCGCCGTCGTACAGCACGTAGGGCGCCCAGAAGTCCTGGGTCTCGCCGGCCCATGACGGCTTCTCCGGAAGAGCGTCGCCGAGCTGCTGCCAATGCAGAAGATCGGCCGACCGCGCGACCTGGATGTTCACCCACTCGCCGTCGCGAAGAGTCTGCGTGGCATAAGCGTAATAAAGGCCGTCTGGCGCGAGGATCACAGCGGGGTCGGGGAAGTCCCCGTCAAGGATCGGATTGACGTACGTGCCCGCTACGCGAGCGGGGACGGTCGCGGCTGCCCTGCTGGGGGTCAAACAGCCTCAATCGCAGCAGCAGCGTCCTGCGGCTGCTTGCGATCCCGCTGCTCGTTGATCCGGCGGAACATGGCCAGCGCCTGTCCGACGATCTGGTCCATATTGTAATAACGGTACGTCGCGAGCCGACCGACGAAGGTCACGCCTTCGGTCGCGTCGGCGAGCGCTTCATAGCGCTTGAACAGCAGCTGATTTTCCTCGCGCGGGATCGGATAATAGGGATCGCCCTCGGCCGACGGATATTCGTAGGTGATGGTCGTCAGCGGCGCCTGCTGCCCGGTCAGATGCTTGTATTCGCTGATCCGGGTGTAGGGCACGTCCGGCGAGGGATAATTGACCGTCCCGACGGGCTGGTACCGCTCCTGATCGATCGTCTTGTGATCGAATTTCAGACTGCGGTACGGCAGCTTGCCGTAGCAGAAATCGAAATATTCATCGATCGGTCCGGTGTAGATGATGTGGCCGGCTTCGACCTCGTCGCGCACGTCGCGAAATTCGACGCCCGTTCGGATCTCGATCAGCGGGTTGTCCAGCATCTTCTCGAACATCGCCGTGTAGCCGTCGAGCGGCATGGCCTGGAAGCTGTCGGTGAAATAACGGTCGTCGGTGTTGGTGCGCGTCGGAATGCGCGAGGTCACCTGCTTGTCGAGCTGGCTAGGGTCGAGGTCCCATTGCTTGCGCGTATAGCCGCGGAAGAACAGCTCGTAGAGTTCACGCCCGATAGCGTTGATAACCACGTCCTCCGACGTTTGAATGTCTTCGACCGGCTCGGCGCGCGCGGCGAGGAAGGCCGCCGCATCCTCGTCGCTTTCCAGCTTCGCGTCGAACAACATGTTGAGCGTCGTGCGGTTGATCGGAATCGGCACCAGCTGGCCACGCGCCTGTGCGAGTACGCGATGTTCGTACGGCCGCCACTTTGTGAACTGTGACAGATACTCGACCACCTGCTCGCTGTTGGTGTGGAAAATGTGCGGGCCGTATTTGTGGTAGAGGATCCCGTCCGAGTTCTTTTCGTCATAGGCGTTGCCGCCGATGTGCGGCCTGCGGTCGATCAGAAGCACGCGCGCGCCGTGCTGGCTGGCCAGCCGCTCGGCGAGGATGGAGCCGGCAAAACCGGCTCCGACGATCAGATAATCGTAACGCTTCCTGGCGTTCAGTGGCGCGTTCATTCCGCCGCCACGAGCAGCGCCGAACCGGCGGTGGCCTTTTGCGTGCCGAGCAGTTCGGCGATGAGGCCCCCCATCCGCGCCTGGGTCGTATCCCAGCTGGTCGCTGACAGCATGAGGTCGGCTTCAGCGAGCCAATCGCCCTCAGGGTCGGATGACAGCTCGAGCGCAGCTTCGCACGCAGCGACGAATTCCTCGGGCATCGAAGCGATCTTGACGCCCTCCAACTGGCCGTAATGGCGAATGACATCCTTGATGGGGGTCGACACCACCGGCTTGCCCCCCACCAGATATTCGGGGGTCTTGGTGGGCGATATGAACTCGGTCGACTCATTCATCGCGAACGGCATCAGCGCGACGTTCCAGCCCGAAAGATAAGCGGGGAGCTCGCGGTAGGTCTTGGATCCGAGATAATGGATGTTGGGCCGCCTGGGCAGATCGTCCTCGCTGATCTTGACCACCGGCCCGACCATCACGAACGACCAGCTCGGCCGCATCTCGGCGACCCTGTCGAGCAATTCGATATCGAACCTCTCGTCGATCACGCCGTAGAAGCCCAGCCTTGGGTACGGCAGGTCCTCCTGGTCGGCTGGGTCGAACAGCCCGCCGCGCGCCTTCGCGAAATGGGCGCGGTCGACCGATGAGGGGAAGCAGTGGACGTTGGGGTGGCGGTCCTTCTTCGCTTCGAAGAGGCTCGATCCGCCGGTGAAGACCACGTCGGCGCGCTTCATCAGCTCGCGTTCCAGGTCGAGCAGGTTCGCCGGGGCGAAGCGGAACTTCGATAGCTCGTCCATGGCATCATAAACGGTGACGTCGGGCTCGATGTGCCGGCTGAACGGCAGCATCATCGGCGTGTAATACCAGGCGATGAGGGGCCCACGGATCGAGGCCAAATGCGCGTCGAGCAAACGGCCCAGGGCCGCCTCGCGTGCATCCTGGGGCATGCCCTGCGGAAGGTGCGGGACGACCAGGCGGACGTTCGCGTAGTCGTCGGAATCGCTGACTTTGAGATAGGCCGTGTCGTCCGGCGCGATGTCGACCGGCTCCTCCCAGAAGATGACGTGCATGTCGCGGGCGAAGCGGCACATGAGATGCTGCGGGCGCTGGAACACGAAGTTCCACCGCAAGTGCGAAAAGCAGATTAGAGTTGGGGCCTCGGGATTCGGTGCCGAGGGCTCGGCTTCGAACTCAACTGGCACCCCGGCGCGGATAAGCATTTTTCGTTTCACCTCCGTGGCATGTATTACCCGTGAGAAGAACGGGCCGCCCGGGATTACGGTTCCGCAACAGGGGCCGGAGTTAACCGAATTTGATCATTGCTGCACTGCAACATTCGCCGACCCGCCCGATTGACCGGTTGAGCCGCTCGTGGAAGGACTGCGCCTGTCTGACTTAGATGGGGACGATCCGCCGAATGGCAACCACGATCGAAGAGCTCGAAAGGCGCCGCGAGGCCGCGCGCCAGGGCGGCGGCGAGAAGCGGATCGCCGCGCAGCACGCCAAGGGGCGCCTGACCGCCCGCGAGCGGCTCAGCGTCCTGCTCGATCCCGGCAGCTTCGAAGAATATGACATGTTCGTCGAGCATAACGCGACCGACTTCGGCATGGCGGAGCAGAAGATTCCGGGCGACGGCGTCGTCACCGGATCGGGCACGATCAACGGTCGCCTCGTTTACGTCTTCGCGCAGGACTTCACCGTGTTCGGCGGCTCGCTGTCGGAGCGGCACGCGCAGAAGATCTGCAAGGTCATGGACATGGCGATGAAGGTCGGCGCGCCCGTCATTGGCCTCAACGACAGCGGCGGCGCCCGCATCCAGGAAGGCGTCGCCAGCCTCGGCGGCTATGCCGAGGTGTTCCAGCGCAATGTCCTCGCATCCGGCGTCATCCCGCAGATCAGCCTGATCATGGGCCCCTGCGCGGGAGGAGCGGTCTATTCGCCGGCGATGACCGACTTCATCTTCATGGTGAAGGACTCGTCCTACATGTTCGTCACCGGGCCCGAGGTGGTGAGGACGGTGACAAATGAGGTCGTGACCCAGGACGAGCTTGGTGGAGCGATCACTCACACCACCAAATCGGGGGTCGCCGACGTCGCGTTCGAGAACGACATCGATGCGTTGCTCGCAACGCGCGACTTCGTCGATTTCCTCCCTTTGTCGAACCGCCACGATCTGCCCGAGCGGCCGTGCGAGGACCCGGTCGACCGCATCGAGGACAGCCTCGACACCTTGGTCCCGCCGTCGGCCGCGACCCCCTATGACATGCACGAGCTGATCCGGAAGGTCGCCGACGAGGGCGACTTCTTCGAGACGATGCCGGCGCACGCGGCCAACATCATCACCGGTTTCTGCCGCATCGAGGGGCGCACGGTCGGGGTCGTCGCCAACCAGCCGACGGTGCTTGCCGGCGTGCTCGACATCAATTCGGCGAAGAAGGGCGCGCGCTTCGTCCGCTTCTGCGATGCGTTCGACATCCCGATCCTGACCTTTGTCGACGTCCCCGGCTTTCTCCCCGGCGTCGGGCAGGAGCATCACGGAATCATCAAGCACGGCGCGAAGCTGCTGTTCGCTTATGCAGAAGCCACCGTGCCCAAGATCACGGTGATCACGCGCAAGGCCTATGGCGGGGCCTATGACGTTATGGCCTCCAAGCATCTGCGCGGCGATTTGAACTACGCTTGGCCGACCGCCGAAATCGCGGTGATGGGCGCCAAGGGCGCGGTCGAGATCATCTTCCGCGGCAAGACCGCGGAGGAGATCGCCGAGCATACCCGCGAATATGAGGAGCGCTTCGCCAACCCCTTCGTGGCCGCGAGCAAGGGCTTCATCGACGAGGTGATCATGCCGCACTCGACCCGGCGGCGGGTAGCGATGGGCCTACGCAAGCTGCGCAACAAGCAGCTCGAAAATCCGTGGAAGAAGCATGACAATATCCCGCTGTGAGACGCTGACATGAGCACCTACACCGCAACGGTCCGCTGGAACTGCAAGGAGAGCCGCGAGGGGTTCGCCAAGGGCCAGTACAGCCGCGCCCACGAATGGGCGTTCGACGGCGGCGCGGTGGTCCCGGCGAGCGCCAGCCCGCACATCGTCCCCGCGCCCTGGTCGGACTCGGCGGGCGTCGATCCGGAGGAGGCGTTCATCGCCTCGCTCGCGTCGTGCCACATGCTGTTCTTCCTCGATTTCGCGCGGCGGGCCGGGTTCGTCATCGAGAATTATGTCGACGAAGCCGAGGGCGTGCTCGAGAAGCGGGCCGACGGGAGGATGGCGATGACCAAAGTCACGCTGTGGCCGCACGTCACGTGGGCCGGGGATGGCCCAGATGAGGCGGCACTCGCCGACCTCCACCACCGTGCGCACGAGGCCTGCTTCATTGCCAACAGCGTGACGACCGAGGTGAAGGTCGAATACTAGCCGTCGTCCTGAACTTGTTTCAGGACCCATTTCCGAGCAGGGCTCCGTGCGTCATCACAATGGATGCTGAAACAAGTTCAGCATGACGGAGTAAGGGAATGAAACTCGGCCGCCTCAACCATGTCGGCGTGGCGACGCCGTCGATCGAGCGGAGCCTCGAGCTCTACCGTATCATGTTCGGCGCCGAGCCGCATGGCGAACCGTTCGACCTTCCCGCGCAGGGCGTGCGAGTCTGCTTCGTCGATACGCCCAATTCGCAGATCGAGCTGATCGAACCGTTGGGCGCGGATTCGCCGATCGTGAAATTCCTCGAGAAGAATCCGCTCGGCGGTCAGCACCACGTCTGCTTCGAGGTGCCCGAGATCCACGCGGCCAAGGCCGAATTCGAGGCCAAAGGCGCTCGCGTCCTCGGCGAGCCGCGCATCGGCGCGCACGGGACGCTCGTCTTCTTCGTCCACCCCAAGGACATGGGCGGCGTCCTGACCGAGATCATGGAGAGCCCGAAGCACTAGCCCGTTCCCCGGCGGAGGCCGGGGCCCAGGCGGCGCGACTGCGCCGTTTTTCGTTTTGGACTGGACCCCGGCCTTCGCCGGGGTACACGGTGCGGCATATGTCGTCTGACAAGCGCACGGACTGGGAAAAGCTGGCCGCGAAGGAGTCCCGCGGCAAGGACCTGTCGCGGGAGACGGTTGAGGGCATCGAGCTCAGCACCGTCTACGGCCCCGAGGACGATGTCGGAATTGACAGCGGTTACCCCGGCCTCGCGCCCTTCACCCGCGGCCCTTACGCGACGATGTATGCCGGCCGACCCTGGACCATCCGCCAGTACGCCGGCTTCTCGACCGCCGAGGAATCGAACGCCTTCTACCGCCGCAATCTCGCCGCCGGGCAAAAGGGCCTCAGCGTCGCCTTCGACCTCGCCACCCACCGCGGCTACGACAGCGACAATCCGCGGGTCGCGGGCGACGTCGGCATGGCGGGGGTCGCGATCGACACCGTCGAGGACATGAAGCTGCTCTTCGACGGCATCCCGCTTGGCGAGATGTCGGTCAGCATGACCATGAACGGCGCGGTGCTCCCGGTCATGGCCTTCTTCATCGTCGCGGGCGAAGAGCAGGGCGTTCCGCACGACAAGCTCACCGGCACGATCCAGAACGACATTTTGAAAGAGTTCGCGGTCCGCAACACCTACATCTACCCGCCCGAGCCGAGCATGCGCATCGTCAGCGACATCATCGCTTATTGCGCGGCGGAGATGCCGAAGTTCAACTCGATCTCGATCAGCGGCTATCACATGCACGAGGCCGGGGCGACGGCCGTGCAGGAGCTCGCCTACACGCTCGCCGACGGCATGGAATATGT
>Ga0070659_100004109_pt1 | contig 10376 bp, 7 predicted proteins | sample KBSC23metaG_FD_64666 | JGI IMG/M metagenome (GOLD analysis project Ga0070659, IMG submission 64666) | Corn rhizosphere microbial communities from Kellogg Biological Station, Michigan, USA - KBS C2-3 metaG | ecosystem: Host-associated > Plants > Roots > Rhizosphere > Soil ...
ATCTTCTCGGCCGGAGCCACGACATCCCGGGCCCAGGCGCCTCGGTTCGCCGCGGCAGGCGTGCTCGTCATCGACAACTCGTCCGCCTTCCGCATGGACCCCGAGGTGCCCCTCGTGGTGAGCGAGGTCAACCCGCACGCGATCACCGAGGCGCGCAAGGGCATCATCGCGAACCCGAACTGCACCACCATGGCGGCGATGCCGGTGCTGAAGGTTCTGGATGCCGAGGCAGGCCTTGAGCGCCTCATCGTGAGCACGTACCAGGCCGTGTCCGGCGCAGGTCTCGCGGGCGGCGCGGAGCTGCTCGAGCAGTCGAAGGCCGCGATCGAGCAGAACACCATTGGGCTCGTGCACGACGGCGCATCCGTCACCTTCCCCGAGGCGAAGACCTTCACCAAGACGATCGCGTTCGACGTGCTGCCCTTCGCGGGCAACCTCGTCGACGACGGCCTGTTCGAGACCGACGAAGAGAAGAAGCTGCGCAACGAGAGTCGCAAGATCCTTGAGCTGCCGAATCTGCTGGTCAGTGGCACGTGCGTTCGCGTGCCCGTGTTCAGCGGCCACTCGCTCTCGATCAACGCCGAGTTCGCCTCGCCGCTGTCGGTTGAGCGCGCCAAGGAGCTTCTGAAGGATGCCCCCGGTGTCGTGCTCACGGATGTCCCGACCCCGCTCGAGGCCGCCGGCACCGACCCCAGCTACGTCGGTCGCATCCGCCAGGACGAGGGCGTGCCGAACGGTCGCGGGCTCGCCCTGTTCATCAGCAACGACAACCTGCGCAAGGGTGCGGCACTCAACGCCGTGCAGATTGCGGAGCTCGTGGCGGCCGACCGCCTCGCCGCCGCCTAGGGTCGACTCCGGTTCATCCGGCTACCGTCTCGGCGTGAGGCGCTCGCTGTCGAGCACAGGAAGGAGGAACTTCAGCGAGCAGGGGCAGAGTAGTTCCTTCTATCCAAGCCGGATTGCTTAAAGTTCCTTGTTCTTGCACCCCCGGGCCCCCGCCGTCGCGCCCGAGTGGGCAGTCGCCCGCGACTAAAGTGGAGTGGTGAGTCCTTCAGCTACCCCCATTGACGTTGCGCTGATCGGCGGTGGCATCATGAGTGCCACCCTCGGCGCCTTTCTCAAGCAGTTGCAGCCCGACTGGTCCATCGAGATCTTCGAGACCCTGAGCGATGTCGCCCAGGAGAGCTCGAACCCGTGGAACAACGCGGGCACCGGGCACTCTGCGCTCTGCGAGTTGAACTACACCCCGGAGCTGCCGGACGGCACGATTGACATCTCCAAGGCCGTCGCCGTGAACGAGCAGTTCCAGGTCTCGCGGCAGTTCTGGTCGTACCTCGTCGGCAAGGACCTCCTGCCCGACCCGCAGGCGTTCCTCCACCCCGTGCCGCACATGAGCTTCGTCACCGGCGACGCGAACGTCGCCTACCTGCGCAAGCGGTTCGAGGCACTCAAAGACAACCCCCTGTTCGCCGGCATGGAATACAGCGAGGACCCGGAGGTCATCCGCTCGTGGGTGCCCGCGATGATTCCGGGGCGCAAGAAGTCCCAGCGGTTCGCGGCCACGCGCATCCCTGCGGGCACCGACGTCAACTTCGGGGCGCTCACGCACGGGCTGCTGAACTACCTCACGGGCTCAGGCGCGCACCTCTACACCGAGCAGCGCGTGCTCAATATTTCGCGCGAGGGCGAGCTGTGGAAGCTGCGCGTCAAGCACGAGATCGGGATGGCTCGCCGCACCGTGCGGGCGCGTTTCGTGTTCGTCGGTGCGGGCGGTGGCGCGCTGCACCTGCTGCAGAAGTCCGGCATCCCCGAGATCCGTGGCTTCGGTGGCTTCCCGGTGAGCGGCGAGTTCCTGCGCACAGACAACCCGGATGTCGTGGCCAGGCACCACGCAAAGGTCTACGGCAAGGCGGCGGTCGGCTCTCCGCCCATGTCGGTTCCGCATCTCGACACCCGCGTCGTAGACGGCCAGGCGAGCCTCATGTTCGGACCGTACGCGGGGTTCAGCCCCAAGTTCCTGAAGTCGGGCACCTGGTTCGACCTGTTCGCCACCATCCGACCGCACAACATCATCCCGATGATCGTGGCCGGCGCGTCCAATCTCTCGCTCGTGCGGTACCTGCTCGGGCAGCTCGCCGCGCGCAAGTCCACCAAGTTCAGGGAGCTGCTGGCCTTCATGCCGAATGCAGATCCGAAGGACTGGTACCGCATCACGGCGGGCCAGCGCGTGCAGGTGATCAAGAAGGATCCCAAGAAGGGCGGTGTGCTGCAGTTCGGCACCGAGGTCGTCTCCTCCGCTGACGGCAGCATCGCCGGTCTCCTCGGGGCATCTCCCGGAGCATCTACCGCCGTGCCGATTATGCTCGACGTGCTGAAGCGCTGCTTCCCCGACCGCATCGAGGGGTGGCGGCCCCAGCTCGAGACGATGATCCCGAGCTACGGCAAGCAGTTGGCCCCGGAGCCCAAGTTCGCGCAGAAGACCATCGCGGCGACGCGGAAGGCGCTGAACCTGGACTGACCTGCTTGAGATAGCTTGACAGACGTTCGAACACATGTTCGAATGAATGGATGCGGTGGAGCGGGCAGGAATTGGCGGCGGAGCAGCCTTCCGCACTTCTCGGTCTCGCGAAGCTGTCGTCGTTCGTGCGCTCCGTGCAGACGCCGGAGTTCGCCGGCATCACCTTCCACGAAGTGCTCGCCAAGAGCGCACTCAATCACGTCCCGGGCTCCAGCAAAGCCATGCCCTTCGGCTGGACCATCAACCCCTACCGGGGCTGCAGTCATGCGTGCGCCTATTGCCTGGGTCCCGAAACGCTGATTCTGATGGCGGATGGGCGCCAAAAGCCGCTGTGGGATATCCGGGTCGGCGATGAGATATACGGTACCGAGGTGCGGGGCTCGTACCGCCGCTACGTGCGCACGACTGTGCGGGCAACGTGGAACACACGCAAGCGCGGTTATCGCGTCTCCCTCGCGGATGGCACGACGATCATCGCAAGCGGCGACCACCGCTTCCTCTCCAATCGCGGGTGGAAGCACGTCACCGGCGCACTGAGTGGTCCGGCAACGCGCCCCTACCTCACGCTGCGGAACAAGCTCATGGGTTTTGGTGCTGCTGGTCTCACAGAAATTGAACAACCACAATATTTTTCGGCCGATTATCGGCACGGCTACCTGTGCGGGATGATTCGCGGGGACGCGCACATTGGTCACCACCCCTACGTTCGTTCGTCCGGGCGGCCCGGCATGATTCACCAGTTTCGACTCGCTCTCGCGGACGAGGACGCACTCAACCGCACTCGGTTCTACCTCGACCAGGAAGGAATCACGACTGCCACTTTCGATTTCTCGGCGGCGACCCATATGCGTCGCGCCATTAAGGGGATCCGAGTAGCGAGCAAGGCGTCGGTGGAACTCATCGAAGGGATTATCGCGTGGAACTCGCAGGCATCGAACGAGTGGCATGCCGGTTTTCTGGCGGGGATCTTCGATGCTGAAGGGAGTTGTTCACGAGGCGTTCTTCGCATCAGTAACAGCAACGAGAAGATACTTTCGCAGATAACTGACTCGCTGGAACAGTTGGCGATTGACCACACGAGGGAGCGCGCTAATTCGATTGGGGTTGCGAACATTCGAGTCACGGGCGGACTCGCAATGGGCCAGAGGTTTTTTAGGATGACCGGTCCTGCCATCTCGCGCAAGCTGACCATGGACGGCCTCGCCGTGAAATCGAACGCGCGCCTTGAGGTCGTCTCCATTGACGATCTCGGCGAAGTCATGGACATGATCGACATCACAACCGGCACTGGCGATTTCATAGCCAACGGGGTGATCAGTCACAATTGCTTCGCCCGACCCACCCACCGCTACCTCGAACTCGACTCCGGCAAGGACTTCGACAGCCAGATCATCGTGAAGGTGAACGTGGCCGAGGTGCTTGCCAAGGAACTGGCGAAACCGGGCTGGCAACGGCATCCGGTTGCCCTGGGCACCAACACCGATCCGTACCAGCGCGCGGAGGGGCGCTACCGGCTCATGCCCGGCATCATCGCGGCGCTCGCTGAGAGCGGCACGCCGTTCAGCATCCTCACCAAGGGCACCCTCCTGAGGCGCGACCTGCCACTGCTGGCCGAGGCGAGCAGCATGGTTCCCGTCGACCTCGCGATGTCGATCGCGATCTACGACGACGAGCTGCAGCAGTCCGTCGAGCCCGGAACGCCGACAACTGCGGCGAGGCTCGCGACCGTGAAGGCCGCGCGCGAACTCGGACTGCCATGCTCGGTGTTCATGATGCCGATCCTGCCGTATCTCACGGATACCCGGGCGCACCTCGAGCGTGCGCTCGGCCAGATCCGGGATGCGGGTGCCAGCTCGGTCCTCTACACCGCGCTTCATCTGCGCCCCGGCGTCAAAGAGTGGTTCATGCTCTGGCTGGCAGATGCCCACCCCGAGCTGGTCGACCGCTACCGTGCGCTCTACGCAGAAGGGGCTTACGCACCCAAGGAGTACCGCAAGTGGCTCGCCGCGAAGATCAAGCCACTCATCCGCAGTCATGGGCTGGAGCGAGGCGCGCCGGATCCCTCCACCGGGGCTGTGCGATCGAGAGCGCTTGGCCGAGCGCAGCCCGCGGATTCGCGACCGCTCATCGCGGAGGAGTCGGCGGCGGTCAGGCGTGCCGCGGGCGGCGCCACCGCGACCCCGACCCTGTTCTGACCGCGACTCCAAACGGCTCTCCGCGGTCATTTCGCGCGCGCAGCGATACCCTCAATTCGGGGGTAATGGGGCACAAAAGGCGCGTAGTTACCGGGGATACGCGGATTCTCTGCGTAAAACGGGGTACATGGCTGTGTGAAAAGATGTCATACTTTCCCCACGGCGAAAGGGAGGGAGCCCATGTCACTCGGTATCCCGGCCCACCTCGCCCCCCAGGCACTCAGCCGTGCATTCGCGAAGGGGCAGCACGCTGTCGCGCTCACCTGCCTCGCCGGCGCTCTGCTTCTCGTGCTCATCTTCCAGTGGGGCAACACCGACCTCGTGCTCTGGCCCGCGGCCTTCGCCCTGATGCCGCTGCTCGCGTTGTTGTGGCTCAATGACCGCTCCCGCACCACCTTCTCCTCCGTGAGCTATCTCGTCGTCGGTGGCGCGGGTGTGTACTGGTGGGCCATCACCTTCTATTCGCAGGCCGTGCCCGGTGTGACGAGCGGCGGATTCCCGCTCGCGCTGCCCAAGATCGCCCTGCTGATGGTCGGCGGGTCAGGTGCGGGGCTCGTCGTGGGAGTCTTGTGGGCGACCGCCGGATACCTCATCGCGGAGGTCGCCGTTGGTGCCGCCGTGCTTGAATCCGGCGGCACGCTCAGCTTCGATCAGCTGACGTTTCTGAGTCTGCTCGCCCTGTTCGCCATCCTCGTGCTCGTCGACGTCGGGCGCCGCAGCTCGTGGCGCGCCCAGCCGCGGTTGCACAGGGCGGCCAGGGACGAGCAGATCGCCGCGCTGCGCTATCGAATCGAGGCGAAGGCAGCGGCACTCATGCACGACACTCTGTTGAGTCATCTCGCGGCAATCGCGAACTCTGAAGCTACCGTGTTACCCGTCGCGCTGCGGCAGCAGATGGAGCGCGACCTCGAGATACTGATCGGCGAGGAATGGCTGAGTGACAACTCCGCCGTGGTGGATGCCCAGGCTCGCATGGACTGGCGTAGCAGCGGGCTCTACGCGGCCATCCAGGAGAGCAGGCTCATGGGCCTGGAGGTGGAGTCAACGGGCGACCTCGCGGCGGTGGCAAAGCTCGACAGGGAAAGTTCGGTGGCGCTCGGCCTCGCCGTCAAGCAGTGCCTCGTCAACGTGCTCAAGCACGCGGGGACCACCCAGGCTGAGGTTGCCGTCTACGGGTCGGACTCGGATGTCTCGGTGATGGTGGTCGACACGGGCAAGGGCTTCACCGAGGCCGAGACCGGCGCGGACCGCCTGGGCCTGCGCAACTCGGTGCGCCGGAGAATCGAAGCCGTCGAGGGCAGCGTGCAGGTCTGGTCGACGCCCGGCCGCGGGACTTCCATCATGATCAGAGTTCCCGTCGCGGCGAATCCCGACCTGGACGACGTGGAGGAGTTGGCGTGACCCTCAAGCGTGAACGGACGAGACAGCAGCTCGACCCGGCCGGTGTCACCGGGATGCGCCCCGTCACCATCGCGGCGGCCATCGCGGCATTCGTCTACGCACTCGCGATGACGCTCAGGGAGCCTGACCACCTGCGCTATCCGGTGCTGGCCGCTCTCGCCCTCGTGCTCTTCGCGGTCGCGTGCTGCATTCTCGTGGTGCAATCGGCTCCGCTCCGGGCGCCCCTGACGGCGACGACGCACTTCTTCATCCATCTCTTCACGCTCGCTGCGGCAACGCTGTCCGTCGCCGCGAGCTGGGGGGCCAACCGGTACGTGGTGGACGACTGGGCGCCCGTCTCGCTCGGCATCCTGCTTCTCGCCCTGTCGCTGTATCGCCCGAGCCGCGAACTCGCCGGTGCGGGCAGTCTCGCGGCGGTCTACCTCGGATTCCTCGTGTTGCTCGAGGTGCCGGCCCTGAGCACGCTGGCGCCGCCTGTTGCTCTCGTCGTCGCGTCCGTGACGCCCATGCTCGCGATCTGCTTCGGATCGGCCGTCTTCGGTGCGAGCTTCGTTGCGGCTCTCGAACGGTGGCAGCGTCGTGCCGAGCTTGCGACCAGGCGGATGACCACCCAGCTTCGGGCGGGCATCGTGCGGTCTGTGCAGCAGGATCGGGTCACCATCCTCAACAAGGACGTGCTGCCCTTCTTCACGGAGGTTCTCGCGCGCGGCGAGGTTACCGTCGCCGATCGTGAGCGCTCGGCGATGATCGCGGACTCGATCCGCGGCCTCATGGTCGCCGAGGCGGATCGCAGCTGGCTCGAACAGGTCGTCGAGCACACCGTCTATGGGCGGGAGCGCGAGCACGTCACCGGGTTCGTGCACGACCCGCACCGGCTTGCCCCCATGATCACGACTCGTCAGCGCACGGCCGTGCGCGCACTCTTGGTCGCCCTTTTCGATGAGCCGGGCTTCGACCACCAAAGCTTTCGTTTTGATTTTGCACGCAAGGCCGGCAAGTGTGTCGGCGTGCTCACGGCGGAGGTGGACAGCCCCGACTATGCCGTACGCACCGCTCTTGCCCCATACTTCGCAGTAATGCGAGTCGTCTTCTCCGACCTTCATATTGAATTGAGCCAGTCCCGACTGGAGTTAAGGATGTCGTATGAGCAACAGCGTTAGCACCAAGGCGCCGGAGTACACCGGCCATCGCGTTCGTCTGGCACTGCTTGACGACCACGAAGTGCTGCTCGACACTCTCAGCAGCTGGATCCACGCGAATGCTCCGGACTTCGAGCTCGTGCTGAGCGCGAACACCTGGCTGCAGCTCGTACACAGCAACAACTTCCCGACCGAGCTCGTCTTCATCGACTTCCAGTTGAAGGAGCCGGTGTCGATCGAAGCGCGCGTGCGCACCTGTCGCGCGGCCGGCGCCAAGGTGATCGTGCTGAGCAGCCTCGACACGCGGGAGGCGAAGGAGCGCGCGCTCGCGGCCGGAGCATCCGTGTTCCTGTCGAAGTCCATGCCGATGCGCGAGGTCATGGACGCCGCCCGCAAGGTCATGGGCGTGCACTCGGATGGTGAGTTGCAGAAGGACTGGCGACCGCTGCCGGTCGGCGCCGTCACCGAATCGCGGCCCAAGCTCAGCCCGGGGGAGATCGACGCGCTTAAGCTGTACGTGACCGGGTTCAGCACCGTCGAGGTTGCCAAGCAGATGAACGTGCAATACGAGACGGCAAAGACCTACCTGCGCCGGGTGCGCGAGAAGTACGCCAAAGCCAACAGACCGGCGAGCAAGAAAGCGGATCTCATCCGCAGGGCAGCCGAGGACGGATACCTGCAGTAGTGGCAAAGCTTTATTTTCGCTACGGAGCGATGAACAGCGGCAAGAGCACGAACATGCTTCAGGCGGCATACAACTATGAGGAGCGCGGCCAGCAGGTGCTTCTGGCGAAGCCGCAGGTCGACACCAAGGGAGACTCCGCGATCGTGTCGCGCCTGGGCGTGCGACGCGAGGTCGACTTCGTGCTCGAGCCCGAGGCGGATGTGCTGGCCGAGTTCGCGAAGCAGCGGGCGCGGGTGCAGCGCGAGACCGGGCTCGACGTGAGCTGCCTGCTCGTGGACGAGGCGCAGTTTCTTTCCGAGGCGCAGGTGGACGACCTGCTGCGCATCACGATCGAGGAGGGTGTTCCGGTGCTGGCCTACGGCATCCGCACCGACTTCCAGACCGTAGCATTCCCCGGCAGCAGGCGGCTGCTCGAGATAGCACACTCGATCGAAGAGCTCAAGACCATCTGCCGCTGCGGCCGCAAGGCGGTGTTCAACGCTCGCAAGGTCGGCGACCAGTTCATCTTCGATGGCGACCAGGTCGCCATCGACGGCGTGGACGTGAGCTACGAGTCTCTCTGCGGCTCCTGCTACCTCGAAGAGAGCGGCGGCACCCTTGGCAGCGGTCGTCGCCGGATGCTCGTGGACGCGCCTGAGAACGCCTACGCCTCGGGTCCAGACGCCGACTTCTCCTGACGCCGCCTCCCCAGACACAAAGAAGCCCTCACCGTAACGGTGAGGGCTTCTCAAATGTCGGGGTAGCGGGATTTGAACCCACGACCTCTTCGTCCCGAACGAAGCGCGCTACCAAACTGCGCCACACCCCGATCGCCCTGTTTCCAGGACCTGCCTCGAATGAATCCTGCTATGCATCCGAAACCTCATCAAGAATAGCTGATATCTCGACCGATGAAAGTCACGAGGCTCGCCTCGGGCGGGCAGGCGAATCGCACGGGCGCGTAGATCGAGGTTCCGAGGCCCGCTGAGACGTTCAGATAGGCGGAACGACGGGCGTGCCGCCACACGCTGAGACCCTTCACCTGCTCGCGCGGGATGTCGCAATTGGTGACGAGGGCGCCGTAGCCCGGCACGCACACCTGTCCGCCATGGGTGTGCCCAGCGAAGATCGCCTCGGCGCCGTGGTTCACGAAGGAGTTCAGCACGACCTGGTACGGCGCGTGGGTGAGACCGATGGTCACCGGTTCCGGGCCGTTCGGCTCGTCCTGCCAGCCCACGTTCTCGCGCATCTCGTCCATCGCCCCGGGCAGCTTCTCGAGCTTCGCCCAGCCGATGTGGGCGTCGCCGACACCCACGAACTCGAGCCGCGATCCCTTGATCGACATGGCCCGCGCCGTGTTGTTGAGATTGAGCCAACCGAGCGACTCGAAGAACGACTCCATGCGCCGGGTATCGAGGTTCGGCGGTTCGTGCTTCTTCTCGGACGGGCCGGTGAAATAGGTGAACGGGTTCTTCATCACGGGGCCGTGGTAGTCGTTGGACCCGTTGACGAAGACGCCGGGGATGCCGCGGAACGGCTCGAGCGCGTACTCCACTCCTTCTATCCCGCGTTCGTGCCCCAGATTGTCGCCCGTGTCGACCAGCAGGTCGGGCTCGTACATCGCGAGGCTGCGGATCCATTCCTGCTTCGCGCTCTGCCACGGGGCCATGTGCAGGTCGGAGAGGTGCAGCACCGTGAGTGGGCGTGCGCCTGGCTCGAGCACGGGCATCACCTCACGTCGTAGCGTGAAGCGATTGCGTTCGACAAGCGTTCCCCAGGCGAGCGCACTGAGGCCCGCGGCGGCTACCGCAGCGAGTGCTGCGGTAGCCGTGCGCGAGGATCGACTCACGGGTTACAGCCGGGGCCGGGACCGGATGGCGGGTTCGTCGCGTCAGAGTCGCCCGCAGGCTTCCCTGTGCTGATATTTAGCGTGACTGCGCTCGTCTTCGATGTCGAGGTATTCGCCCCGGGAGTGGAACTGAGCACGGTGCAGTAGTCCCCGAGTAGGCCTCCGCCGCCTCCGCCACCGGCGGGCTGGGCGCTGGCGACCCACTTGACAGTGATGTTGTTCTGATCAAAGCCGCTGCTCACGATCATCTGGGTTGCCTGATGCCGAGACTTGCCAATCACATTTGGCATCGTGGTGAGCAGACTGGCGTTGCTTGTGTACACGATGACTGTCGAGCCGACAGGTACCTTCGACCCGATAGAAGGATCTGTCTCCGCGACCTGTCCGGCTGGCAGCGCTGAGTCGACCTGATATGCGCCGGGAGCGTAGACGAAGTTGAGGCTCTCGAGGAGCGCCTTCGCCTGCTCTGGGGTCTGTCCTGCCACCGAAGGTATAACCGCGGACTCGCCGCTCAGCATCGCCGCGGACGCCGTAGGGAAGTCGCCGCCACGGAGGTCGCCGTTCGTGTTGACGCTCGCCATCACGGTTTTCATGAGCTGGAAGCGCGAGA
>Ga0070659_100004112_pt1 | contig 10373 bp, 9 predicted proteins | sample KBSC23metaG_FD_64666 | JGI IMG/M metagenome (GOLD analysis project Ga0070659, IMG submission 64666) | Corn rhizosphere microbial communities from Kellogg Biological Station, Michigan, USA - KBS C2-3 metaG | ecosystem: Host-associated > Plants > Roots > Rhizosphere > Soil ...
GCGGGACGCGCGCTCGATGCGACGGTCGGCGCAATCAAGACGTCGCTGCGCAAGGGCGACATCGTCACGCTGGTCGGGTTCGGCTCGTTCTACGTCGGCAAGCGCAGCCCGCGTGCCGGCCGCAACCCGCGCACCGGCGACGCCATCAGCATCAAGGGCGGCAAGGTGCCGAAGTTTCGCGCTGGAAAGGCGCTGAAGGATGCGCTAAACTAGCGTGCTTCGCCACGGTAAATCGGGGTGCTTAGCTCAGCTGGTAGAGCGTCGCCCTTACAAGGCGAATGTCGGCGGTTCGATCCCGTCAGCACCCACCAGGGATAAGTAGGGTCAGAGACGACTTTCCCGGCACCGTCTTCGAAATCACGGGCCAACGCCGGGAAAGTCGTCTCTGACCCTACTTATCGCGGGAGTGGTAGTTCAGTTGGTTAGAATACCGGCCTGTCACGCCGGGGGTCGCGGGTTCGAGTCCCGTCCACTCCGCCAACACCGACAAGGGCGAACGCGAGTTCGCCCTTGTTCGCATTCGGGCAACGTCCGGTTGCAGAGGTAATTGCCACATGTTCGATCTGCTCCACAAGCACCCGCGCGTCACGCAAGCCGTGCTCGCGCTCATCACGCTTCCGTTCGCGTTCTTCGGCGTCGACTATTACTTCCGCGGCGGCGACAGCGGGCAGACGGTCGCGAGCGTCGGCAAGAACAAGATCACGCAGGCCGAATTCGACGACGCGCTGCGCGACCAGCAGCAGCGGATGCGCCAGGCGCTCGGCAGCAGCTTCGACCCGGCGATGCTCGACTCGCCCGAGATGCGCTACGCGCTGCTCGACCAGCTGGTGAACCAGCGGCTGCTTGAGAACGAGGCGCGCGCGGACCGCTTCCGCGTCACCGACGCGCAACTCGCGCAGTTCATCGCGGGCTTGCCGCCGTTCCAGGAGGATGGCAAGTTCTCGGCCGAGCGGTATCGCGAAGTGCTCGCGAGCCAGAACATGTCGCCGCTCATGTTCGAGCAGCGAGTGCGCGGCGATCTCGTGCTGTCACCGCTGCAGGACCCGATCATCGGCGGAAGCATCGCCGCGAAGTCGTCGGTGCAGCGCTATCTGACGCTGCTCGACCAGAAGCGCGACGTCGCCATCGCGCAGATCCCTGCCGAACCATTCGAGAAGTCGGTCAAGGTCAGCGACGACGACGTGAAGGCGTTCTACGACAAGAATCCGAAGGCGTTCGAGACCCCCGAGGTCGCGAAGGTCGACTATATTCTGCTGACGCAGGATGCCATCGCGGCGCAGGTCAAGGTCGACCCTGCCGAGGTCAAGCAGGCGTACGAGGCCAACGCGAAGCAGTACACCACCAGCGAGGAGCGCCAGGCGTCGCACATCCTGATCGCCGTGAAGAAGGACGCAAGCGACGCGGAGAAGGCCAAGGCGAAGCAGAAGGCGACCGAGCTCGCCGAGAAGGCGCGTGCGAAGCCCGATTCGTTTGCGGAGCTCGCGAAGGCCAACTCGCAGGACCCGGGCTCCGCCGCGCAGGGCGGCGATCTCGGCTCGTTTGCGCGCGGCGCGATGGTGAAGCCGTTCGAGGATGCGGTGTTCGCGGCGAAAGTCGGCGACATCGTCGGTCCCGTGCAGACCGACTTCGGCTACCACGTGATCAAGGTGACCGGCATCACGCCACCGCACGTGCAGAGCTTCGACGAAGTGAAGGGACGCATCGAGGCGGAGCTGAAGCGCCAGAAGGCGGCGCAGAAATTCGCGTCGGCCGCCGATCAGTTCCAGAATCTCGTCTACGAGCAGGCCGATTCGCTGGCCGGCGCCGCGAAGGCGCTCGACCTCAAGGTTGAAACGACGCCGCTCGTCACGCGCGAAAAGATGCAATCGATCGCCATGGGCAGCGCGAAATTCGTCCAGGCGCTCTTCTCGCCCGAGTCGGTGCAGAGCAAGCGCAACACCGAAGCGATCGAGGTCGGGCCCAACGCGCTGATGGCCGGCCGCATCGTCGAGTACAAGCCGGCCGCGCCGAAGCCGTTCGCCGAAGTCCGGGACGAGATCCGCCAGCAGCTCGTGCACCAGCGGGCGAGCGAGCTCGCGGTGAAGTCCGGCCGCGAGAAGCTCGCATTGCTCGAGGCGGGCAAGGATGCGGGCGTTGCGTTCGACAAGCCGGTGACGCTCACCCGCAGCCAGGTGCAGCCCGGTGTCACGGCCGACGCGTTGAAGCAGATCTTCGATGCGGGTGCACGCAAGCTGCCCGAGTATGCCGGCGCGTCCAACGAGCGGGGCGGGTTCTCCATCTACCGGATCGACAAGGTGATCGATCCACCGGCGCCGGATGCGGCGAAGGTCGACGCGGCGTCAGCGCGCGTGGGCAGCGAGCTCGGACGCGAGCTGATGAACGCTTATCTGGCGAGCCTCAAGGCCGACACCGACGTGAAGATCAACCAGGCGGCGCTCGAGAAGAAGGCGGGGCAGTAAGACGGCTGTGAAGCCTCGCGACGGGTTAGCGGCCGCGACGTCACTGACCCCGAAGTCACTAAGCAAGTTGTGCACGCGGAATTACAGGTCTGACCGCGAAGTCAGCACTTGTTGTCGCGTAGCCACGCGTTGAGCTTCGCGCGCTCGCGGCCGCGCGCATCCTCGTCCATGACCTCCCGTTCGCCCTTCTCGTTGTAGCGATAGATCGCCAGCTGGCTTTCGGCGAGCTGCTTCAGCTGGCCTTTCGCCTGCGCGCAGCTTTCGGCATGCTCGGCGCTGCTCGCGCTGTCCTTGCCTGCCTTTGCCGCAGCCTTCTCGGCATCGGCCTGGCGCTTCCGGAAATCGGCCTCGCGCTGCGCGAGCTCCTTCGCGGCGTTCGGGTTCGCGGGCGGCGGCGCGCCACGCAGCTGCTCGGTCTTGACGTTGGCCTGTGGCGGCTGGTCGGAATAGACGATGCGTCCCTGCGCGTCGGTCCATTTGTAGAGCGCGGCCGCAGCGCCCGCGGCGTAACCGGCGGCGAGCAGCAGAACGGCGAACGCACAAAGCGATGCGCGCGGCATGGGCGACCCCGGAGTTTATGACATTGGCAAGTTACCCCGCGCAGCAACTCGGCGTCAATCAAACGGGCGGCGGACGCGTCGGCGCAACGACGAACCTGTCGCGCGATCGATACGGTCACGAGGCACGAATGCGGGCGCGGTTATAATCGGTCTTTGCGACAAGGAGAGTTCGATGCGTGTCGTGCGCAAGGCACTCACTTTCGACGACGTCCTGCTCGTTCCCGCCCATTCCAGCGTCGTTCCCCGCGACGTTTCGCTCGTAACCCGCCTCACGCGCACGATCTCGCTCAACATCCCGCTGCTGTCGGCGGCGATGGACACGGTGACCGATGCGCGGCTCGCGATCGCCATCGCGCAGGAAGGCGGTCTCGGCATCGTGCACAAGAACATGGCGCCCGCGCGCCAGGCCGCCGAGGTCGCGAAGGTCAAGCGGTTCGAAAGCGGCGTCGTGAAAGACCCGATCACCATTCCGCCGTCGATGTCCGTGCGCCAGGTGCTCGCGCTGACGCATCAGTACCGGATTTCGGGACTGCCCGTCGTCGACGGAAGGAAGGTCGTCGGCATCGTGACCAACCGCGACCTGCGCTTCGAGACGAATCTCGATCAGCCGGTGTCAGAGATCATGACGCGCGCCGAGAAGCTCGTGACGGTTCCCGAGGGCACCGATCTCGAGACGGCGAAGGCGCTGATGCATCGTCACCGCCTCGAGCGCGTGCTCGTGGTCAATCGCGAGCATGAGTTGCGCGGACTCATCACCGTCAAGGACATTTTGAAGTCCACCGAGCATCCGATCGCCTGCAAGGACGATCTCGGACGCCTGCGTGTGGGTGCGGCGGTCGGCACCGGCGAGGATACCGACGCGCGCGTCGAGGCGCTCGTCGGTGCCGGCGTCGACGTGATCGTCGTCGACACGTCGCACGGCCATTCGCAGGGCGTGCTCGATCGCGTGCAATCGGTGAAGAAACGCTATCCGCAGGTGCAGGTGATCGGCGGCAACATCGCCACCGCAGCGGGCGCGAAGGCGCTCGTCGAGCATGGCGCCGATGGCGTGAAGGTGGGCATCGGCCCCGGCTCGATCTGCACCACGCGCATCGTCGCGGGCGTCGGCGTGCCGCAGGTGTCGGCGATCCAGGACGCGCTTTCGGGCGCCGGCGACGTGCCGGTGATCGCCGACGGCGGCATCCGCTACTCGGGCGACATCGCCAAGGCGATCGCCGCCGGTGCGTCGGCGGTGATGCTCGGAAGCCTTTTCGCCGGCACCGAGGAATCGCCCGGCGACATCGAGCTCTACCAGGGCCGCTCGTACAAGAGCTATCGCGGCATGGGCTCGATCGGTGCCATGCAGCTCGGCAGCTCCGACCGCTATTTCCAGGATGCGGAAGGCGAGGGCGCGGCGGAGAAGCTCGTGCCCGAAGGCATCGAGGGCCGCGTTCCGTACAAGGGATCGCTCGCCAACGTGATCCTTCAGCTGATGGGCGGGCTGCGCGCGGCGATGGGCTACTGCGGCTGCCCCACGATCGGCGACCTGTCGACGCGGGCCGAGTTCGTCGAGATCACGTCGGCCGGGATACGCGAATCGCACGTGCACGACGTGCAGATCGTGAAGGAGGCGCCGAATTACCGCGTCGAATGATGATCCCCCCACGCTCGTGGCTTCACCACTTCGCTGCCCCCCGAGGGGGCGCAATTCGCGCCTCGGGGCGGCCCTGCGGCGCGAATGATGATCCCCCCACGCTCGTGGCTTCATCACTTCGCTGCCCCCCGGGGGGGCGGAATTCGCGCCTTGGGGCGGCCCTTCGGCGCTGATTAGCTTGCACTGCAAGATCCTGATCCTCGATTTCGGCGCGCAATACACGCAGCTCATCGCGCGGCGCCTGCGCGAAACGAACGTCTACTGCGAAATCCATCCGTGGACCGTCGGTGACGCGTTCGTGCGCGGTTTCGGCGCGCGCGGCATCGTATTGTCGGGTGGGCCGGCGAGCGTCACTCGCGGTGAAACGCCCCGCGCGCCCGCCGCGGTGTGGGCGCTCGGCGTACCCGTGCTCGGCATCTGCTACGGCATGCAGACGATGGCCGAGCAGCTCGGCGGCAGCGTCGAAGCGGGACGGGTGCGCGAGTTCGGACGCGCCGAGGTGCGCGCGCGCGGTCACACGATGCTGTTGCGCGACCTCGAGGACCGCCGCAATGCCGACGGCCACGGCCTCCTCGACGTCTGGATGAGCCACGGCGACAAGGTGGTCGGCCTGCCGCCGGGCTTCATGCTCGCCGGCTCGTCGGATGCCTGCGCAATTGCGGCAATGGCCGACGAGTCGCGGCGCTTCTACGGCGTGCAGTTCCATCCTGAAGTCACGCACACACCGCAGGGCGCCTCGCTGCTTGCGCGGTTCGCGCACGACATCTGCGGCTGCGGGCACGACTGGACCATGCACGCGTATGCGACCGAGGCGGTCGACGCGATCCGGGCGAAGGCGGGCGGCGACGAGGTGCTGCTCGGGCTCTCCGGCGGCGTCGATTCGTCGGTGGCCGCGGCGCTTTTGCACCGCGCGATCGGCGATCGCCTCGTCTGCGTGTTCGTCGACCACGGTCTCTTGCGTCACAACGAAGCCGAGCAGGTGATGGACACGTTCGCAACGCACCTTGGCGTGCGCGTCGTGCACGTGGATGCGAGCGGCGAGTTCCTCGCCGCGCTCGCCGGCGTCGACGAGCCCGAGGCGAAGCGCAAGATCATCGGGCGGCTCTTCGTCGAGGTGTTCCAGCGCGAAGCGGCGAAGCTCACCGCGGTGAAGTGGCTCGCGCAGGGCACGATCTATCCGGACGTCATCGAATCGGCGTCGGCGAAGGGCAGCAGCGCGCACACGATCAAGTCGCATCACAACGTAGGCGGGCTCCCCGAAACGCTGCATCTTGCGCTGCTCGAGCCGCTGCGCGAGCTCTTCAAGGACGAAGTGCGCAAGCTCGGCCTCGAGCTCGGCCTGCCGCGCGACATGGTCTTCCGCCATCCGTTCCCCGGACCCGGGCTCGGTGTGCGCATTCTCGGGGAGGTGACGCGCGAGCGCGCCGACATCCTGCGTGCCGCCGATGCGATCTTCATCGACGAATTGCGCGCCGCGCGCGACGACGCCGGGCAATCGTGGTACGACGCCGTGTCGCAGGCGTTCGCGGTGTTCCTGCCGGTGCGCTCGGTCGGCGTGATGGGCGACGGTCGAACGTACGAGCATGCGATTGCGTTGCGCGCGGTCCAGACCACCGATTTCATGACGGCCGACTGGGCGCCGCTGCCGCATGCGCTGATCGCGCGCATCAGCAACCGGATCACCAACGAAGTGCGCGGCATCAATCGCGTCGTCTACGACGTGTCGAGCAAGCCGCCGGCGACGATCGAATGGGAGTGAGACGGCGCTTCGCGGTGGCCGGCGCATGAGCGCGCGCGACAGGTCGACGCGCAACGCGCAAGGCCCGCCTGCCCAGGCACCGACGCGGCGCTTTGCCGGCCCTCTCGCGTCGCGCACGATCTTCCTGTCGCGGTTCCGGCGTGCGGCAACCTATGCGCTCGCGCTCGTCGCCGTGACGCTCGTCGTCGGCATGATCGGCTATCGCGCCCTCGAGAAGCTGAGCTGGCTCGACGCGTTCCACCAGTCGGCGCTGCTGCTGTCCGGCATGGGTCCCGTCGTCGACATGAAGTCCGACGCAGGGAAGATCTTCGACGGCATCTATGCGCTTTTCTGCGGCGTGATCCTGCTCGCGTCCACCGGCCTCATGTTCACGCCGGTCATCCATCGGCTGCTGCATCGCTTCCATATCGAGGATGCCCGCGACTGACGACGACTGGATGGCGCAGGCACTGGCGCTCGCCGCCGAAGCCGGGGCGCGCGGCGAGGTGCCGGTCGGCGCGCTGGTCGTCTGCGCCGGTACGCTCGTCGGCCGCGGCGGCAATGCGCCGATCGCCGGGAACGACCCGACGGCGCACGCCGAGATCGCCGCACTGCGCGAAGCGGCTGCCACGCTCGGCAATTACCGGCTGCCGGGCTGCACGCTCTACGTCACGCTCGAGCCATGCGCGATGTGCGCCGGCGCGATCATGCACGCGCGCGTTGCGCGCCTGGTCTTCGGCGCGCGTGATCCGAAGACCGGTGCCTGCGGCTCGGTGGTCGACCTGTTCGCCGAGCCGCGGCTCAATCACCACACGCAGGTCAGCGCCGGTGTCGCCGCCGACGAGTGCGCGCGCCTGCTCACGCAATTCTTCGCCGCGCGGCGGCAACGGGCCACCGGATGAGCGCGAGCCTCGATATCACGATCGTCGCGCCCGCGGGCTTCGCCAGCGATCCCGCTGCCGTCGATCGCGCCGAAGCGCTGCTCACCAGGCTCGGTCACCGTGCGCGCAGCGACGCCACCGCGCGAACGCGCTGGCAGCGTTTTTCTGCGCCCGACGACGAGCGTCTTGCCGCGATCGAGCGCGTCGCGGCCGATCCGCAGACCGACGTTGCCGTGATGCTGCGCGGCGGTTATGGCTTCAGCCGCCTGATCGACCGCATCGACTTCGCGGCGCTCGCGCGCGCGGGGAAACGCTGGATGGGGCACTCCGACTTCACGGCGTTCCAGCTGGCCGCGTTCGCGCGATCGGGCATCGTCACGTATGCCGGTCCGATGGCCGCCTACGACTTCGGCGCCGTCGCGCCGTCGGCATTCACGCTGCGCAACTGCTTCGGCGTGCTCGAGAACGACGAATGGCACATCGACTGCGCGCTCGATGGCCCTTCGCATTCATGCGCAGGCACGCTGTGGGGCGGCAACCTCGCGATGGTGGCGCATCTCGTCGGCACGCCATACTTCCCGCAAATCGACGGCGGCATCCTGTTTCTCGAGGACGTCGGCGAGCATCCGTACCGGATCGAGCGCATGTTGCATCAGCTGCTGCATGCGGGCGTGCTCGCGCGGCAGCGCGCCGTGCTGCTTGGCGCCTTCACCGAATACCAGTTGCATGCGAACGACGCCGGCTACGATATCGACACGGCGATCGCGCAGCTGCGCTCGCGCACTCGCGTGCCGGTCCATTCGGGGCTGCCGTTCGGGCATGTGCCCGACAAGCTGACGCTGCCCGTGGGCGGCCATTGCGCGCTCACCGTCGACGCCGGGCGCGCGCGGCTCGAGCTTTCACGCTACCGATGAATCGATTCACCGTCGGCACCTGCCGCTGGACCGACGCGGCGGACGCGTTGCGCGGCGTGCGGCATGCGGTGTTCGTCGTCGAGCAGCAGGTGCCCGAGTCGCTCGAATGGGACGAGGCCGACGCGACGTCGCTGCACGCGCTCGCCGTCGATGCGGCGGGCGAGCCGATCGGCTGCGCGCGGCTGTTACCTGACGGCCATATCGGGCGTGTCGCGGTGCTCGCGCCGTGGCGCGGACGCGGCGTGGGCAGCGCCTTGCTGCATCGGCTCGTCGATGCAGCACGCGCGCAAGGCAGCGCGCGCGTCATCCTCAATGCGCAGGTGGCGGCGATGCCGTTTTACGCGCGGTACGGCTTCGTCGCGCGCGGCGACGTGTTCGACGAAGCGGGCATCGCGCATTGCGTGATGGAGCGCGCGCTCTGATCGAGGCGGAAGCGGAAGACGACTTCGCCGCTCGCAGCACCCGCGGCATCGAAGCTGCGCTCGCGGAACTGCACGTCGCCATCGCGCGCGATGGCGACGAGGGTCGAGCAGCGCGTCCCGTACGTTTCGCTGACGATGAACGGCGACGACAGCAGGCGCTCGCGTGCGCGCGGCAGCCCCGTGTCCGGCAACTCGTCGTCCGCGGCGCGCGTCGGGTCGGCCAGCACTTGCCACAGGGGATCGAGCGCGTCGTCGCCCGCGGCGATCCATCGGGCGAGGCCGGCCTTCGCACGCACGAGCTTCGGCCACGGCGTGTCGAGGCCGGCGTTGGAAACGCCATGCAGCCCGCGTTCGAGGGGAACGCAGTGCGGGCCGCGATTGGAGCCGAACGCCGCACTCGCGGCATCGGCTGCAACGAGGTTGAAGCCGTTGTAGCCGTGCGCGCCGGCGACGAGTGCCTGCAATGCAACGGCCGGCGGCCGCGGATCACCCAGCAGCGCCGGCACGAGCGCGCCGCGCGATGGTGCGCCCGGATCGTGGCGGTCCGGCTCACGCACGTTGGTGACGAACGCGAAGCGGCCGTTGCGCGCGACGCCGAGCCAGGTTCCACCGTGCTCGAGGTCGCGCCCGGAGAGCAGCGTGTTGCCGCGAGCGTCGGTCCACCAGTGCGCGGGCACCGAAGGACGGGCATGGAACTCGTCGCGATTGGCGGCGATGACGACCGCGTAATGCGGATGCGCGTCGAGCGCGATGACCGCGAGGCACATGGTTCAGCCGTTCGAGCGCGGCGCGGCGCCGGGCGCGACGACAGGCACGTCGTAGGGAAGACTGCGCTGCATCAGGCGCGGTCCGCCCGGTTCGCCCAGCACGATGTCGCCGGCGTCGACGGCGGCGAGTTGCACGACGGCGAGGAGCGCAACGCCGCCGGCGACGAGATCGGGCGCCGCATTGACCACCGTCCCGCACGCCTGTTCGGGCCCGAACGCGGCCGAGTAGAGTCGCGTTCCGGGTGCCGCGTCGAGCGCATCGGCGTGGAACGCGAACAGGCGCTCCTTGAGCCTGCCGAGATATTGCATGCGCGCGACGATCTCCTGCCCCGGATAACAGCCCTTGCGGAAACTGACGCCGCCGAGGAGGTCCCAGTTCGCCATCTGCGGCACGAAAAGGTCGGATGTCGCCGCCGTGATCCACGGGACGCCCGCCGCGACGCCGAACCAGCGCCATACGTCGCTCGTGACCACGCTCGCGTGCCGCGCGAGTGCGGCGTGCAGCACGGGCCCTTCCGCCTGCGGCGCGACGATCGCGATGCGCCGGTCGGGCAGCGTGAACGCGCTGGCGCCGCCGGCGAACGCAACCGCGCGGCCGGGCGGAGGCGACACGCCGAACGCCTGGCTCGACGCTTCGGCGCTTCCGTTTCCCGCGATGCCGATCAGCATCGACGTTGCGCTCGCGTCGTCGAGGCGGACCTTCGCGCGCAGGACGAACATCGCGAGGCGCCGGCGTGTGGCGTCGGCGACATCCCCGGCGAGGAGCAGCGTGATCCCGGGGTCGCCCGCTTCGGCCGGCGCCCGCCACAGCACGCCGTTGGCGAGCATCCGGCCCTTGGGCGAGTTGTAGGACCAGTATTGCCCTTCGCCCGGTCCCAGCGACTGCACGTCGCTCGACAGCTGCGAGTGCAGGAAAGCGACGGCATCGTCGCCGGACACGCGCAGTACCTTCCAGCCGGTATGGTTGCAGGCGGCGGGGGCGGGAGGGGTCATCGCGTC
>Ga0070659_100004116_pt1 | contig 10364 bp, 11 predicted proteins | sample KBSC23metaG_FD_64666 | JGI IMG/M metagenome (GOLD analysis project Ga0070659, IMG submission 64666) | Corn rhizosphere microbial communities from Kellogg Biological Station, Michigan, USA - KBS C2-3 metaG | ecosystem: Host-associated > Plants > Roots > Rhizosphere > Soil ...
ATGCAGCAAATCTTCCGTATATGAACCCTGAGCTCTCTCCGGAACAGCGTGCGATTGATCTGGTTCATCGGATGACGCTTGAAGAGCAGATGCAGAACAACGCCTCAGGAAACGGGCGACTTTATTCTTGGCCTGCGTTGCCTTGGGTTTGGAAGGCTGATGGTCAACGATAAGCCGGTGGCCATGACCTTCGGCGGCGGGAATGAACCCGTGTCGGTTGTGGGCCGCGTCCACCTGGAAAAAGGTCGTAAGGCGGCAGTACAGATGAATTACGGCAGCAACAACGGTAAGGTGCATGCCGAGCTGTTCTGGACCCGAGTCAACAACGCGGTATCGCCTGAAGCCATTGCGGCGGCGAAGAATGCTGACGTGGTCATCGCAGTCGTGGGCATTACAAGCCAGCTCGAAGGCGAGGAGATGCCGGGATTCCTGGGAGGAGATCGCACCAGCATCGATCTGCCCAAGCCTGAAGAAGATCTGGTAGAAGCTGTAGCGGCTACTGGCAAGTCGCTTGCGGTCGTCTTGATGAACGGAAGCGCGCTGGCGGTGAACTGGATCAATGAACATGCGAATGCAATTGTGGAGGCTTGGTATCCGGGCGAAGAGGGCGGTGCGGCGGTTGCGGAGACACTGAGCGGCAAGAATAATCCAGCGGGTCGGCTACCGGTTACGTTCTACAAGGGTGTTGACCAACTGCCAAACTTCGAAGACTACGGGATGGCGAACCGGACGTATCGGTACTTCACGGGCAAGCCGCTGTATCCGTTTGGTTATGGACTCAGCTACACGAAATTTAGCTACAGCGATCTGAGTGTCCCCACTCAACCCATTGCGGCCGGACAACCGGTTGCAGCAGATGTGACGGTGACGAACACAGGAAAGATTGCGGGCGACGAGGTCGTGCAGCTGTATCTCAGGTTTCCGCAGGTGAAGGGTGCTCCGCATATTGCTCTGCGAGGTTTTGAGCGGGTTCATCTGGATGCGGGTGCGAGCCAGAAGGTGCACTCCGAATTGAAGCCTCGCGACCTGAGCATGGTGACGGAGGATGGGAATCCGATTATCGCGGGTGGGGATTACGCGATCAGCATTGGTGGAGGACAGCCGGATACAGAAGCGCCGGTTGCGACTGGGAAGTTCCACGTTGATGGGCAATAGGCGTTGCCGGAGTAGCGAGATTGCGTTCCACAAGGTTGAATACGAGAGGAGATACTGGGCATGTCTAAATCGAAAGGTTCTATTGTTCTGACGCGGCGTGAAGCGCTGCTGCTATCGACTACCGCAGGGTTGGGCGCGGCGTTAAGCAAACCTGCATTTGGTTCTGACAGCGTGAAGACGGGTGTTCATCAGGAGCCGGGCAATGTCGCGACTCCGCGATCGGCAGTCGCGAAGACACAGTACGGCAGGGTGCGCGGATTCGTCGATGGCGGCGTATTGACGTTCAAGGGCGTGCCGTATGCGGCGTCGACCGCGGGGGAGAATCGGTGGCTTCCGGCCAAGCCGCCAGCGCCGTGGACGGATGAGTATCCGGCTTTGACGTATGGCGCGAACTGCCCGCAGACTCTGCATCCTTGGACGAGCATCGAGCAGACGTTTCTGTTCGACTGGGATGACGGGTGGCAGAGCGAGGACATGCTGAAGCTGAACATCTGGACGCCGAGCCTGACGGGCAAGCGGCCGGTGATGTTGTACATGCATGGGGGCGGTTTCAGCTTCGGGTCGTCGTATGAGCTGCCATCGCACGAGGGCGCGCAGATGGCACGTCATCACGATGTGGTGCAGGTTTCGGTGAATCACCGGCTGAATATTCTTGGGTTCTTCGACGCGGCGGAGATCGGCGGCTCTGCGTACGAGGATTCCGCAAATGTGGGAATGACGGATCTGGTTACGGCGCTGAAGTGGGTTCATGAGAACATTGAGAACTTTGGCGGCGATCCGGATCGCGTGATGATCTACGGGCAGTCGGGCGGCGGGTCGAAGGTGACGACGCTGATGGGGATGCCTTCGGCGGCAGGCTTGTTCCACCGCGCTTCAGCGCAGTCGGGCGGCGGCGGGAACATTCCAAGTAGGGATCAGCAGAAGGAGTTGGCACGCCAGACAATGAAGGAGCTTGGGCTGGCGCCGAGTGACATGGGAGCGCTGCAAAAGGTGGAGTGGGCGAAACTGTTTGCGGCGGGGAACGCGGCGGCTGCGAAGATCAATCCGCTGGGGCGGCCGATGATGGGACCGGGGGCGCCAGGTACGCCCCGCGTAGGATGGTCGCCTTGCGTGGACGGGAAGTTGATTACGATGCGCTCGTTCTTCGATGCTGTGCCGGAGGTCTCGAAGGATGTACCGATGCTGGTGGGTTCGGTGAGCGAAGAGGGCAACCAGATGTCTTCGCGGCCGACGGAAGAAGAGTGGCATGCAAACCTTGCAAAGACGTATGGCGAGGAGAAGGCGACGGCGATTGTGGAGGCGCTGAAGAAGGCGTATCCGCAGAAGAAGATTCAGACGTTGTCATATATGTGCAGCGGCAAGCCGGGACTGAATGGGCTTGGGATGCGGAACAACGTGGTGAAGATGGCCCGATTGAAGCACGATCTGAGGGCGGCGCCAGCGTACGCGTACTACTTTACATGGCAGTCGCCGATGCTGGATGGCGTGCCCGGGGCGTGGCATACAGCAGAGTTGCAGTTCTGCTTCGACAACACTAAGAGATGCGAGCAGGGAACGGGCAATACGCCGGAGGCGCAGGTATTAGCGAAGAAGATGGCATCGGCTTGGGCGGCATTTGCGGCGACTGGGAATCCCAGTATTCCGGGGTTGAAGTGGGCGCCCACGGATCCCGAGACGAACAACGCGATGGTGTGGGACAACGAATGCAGGATCGTGGATGATCCGGAAGGCGAAGCTCGCAAGATCATCCTAGCCTGACTGATGTTCGGTCTTACGAAGCTTAAATCAGATTTCACCGAGGCCTCTCAATGTGCGAGTTCACGACAGAGCACGTCGATTTATTTCGCCGTGACAATTGTCAATGATTTGTACTTGGAAACGGGCTTGCTTCACCGATTTGGTGTTCAATTGACATCAAATCGCTTGCGCGCGTTCATTGACCGGAGGTGGATGAGTGATTTGGCCTGACCGCGACAGTTGAAACTTTGAGATGCGAAGCTATGACGGACCCCCAACCGGCCTGCCAGGCTTCCGGTTCGCCGGCCACACGCCCGAACACGGCAGAACCAAATCGATGATTGCGCAGCAGCTTGCCTACATGATGCTTATCCAGGCGCTGCGGCTGTACCTGGCGGACGCTACAACGGCTGGTCGCGGCTGGCTTTCTGCGCTGTCGGACAAGCATATGAGTATCGCCATCACCAGCATGCACAGAGACCCAGGATATCCCTGGACGCTGCACTTGTTGGCCGAACGGGTTGGGATGTCGCGCTCGGTCTTCGCGCTGCGCTTCGCGAGATCGTTGGTGCCACGCCGATGGAATACCTTACGCGCTGGCGCATGCTTTCTGGCTGCCGACCGTCTGAAGAACTCCGGTGATGGTCTCGCGCCATCGCGCAGTCGCCTGGCTACGAATCCGAGAGCGCCTTCGGTAAGGCCTTCCATCGCGTTGTGGGCTACTCTCCAAGGCAGTACACCCGGTTGCCCTTCCGCAGTACAGAACGAAGTCGATAGCTTCCGCAGTCTCCGAACGACAAACGAATGATTGAGATTGGGGCGAGCGCTTAGGGCGAGATCCGAGAGACGATTCAAGGCATTCTGCGCGCTCTTTGCGTGGATGGTGGAGAGTGTTCCGCCATGTCCGGTATTCATCGCCTGCAAGAGGTCATAGCCGCACGCGTCGCGTATCTCGCCCATAATGATCCGGTCGGGACGGTGGCGTAAAGCTGCGGCCAAGAGCTGGCTTGGCGTGACGGCAACCTCGCCGGGGATGGCATCGACCCTTTCCAACGGACAGCGTTAGGATGCGCTATCTTCAGCTCTGCGGGTTGCTCAATTACGATGAGCCGTTCATGCAACGGAACGTGGTCCAGCAACGCCCTCATCAGAGTTGTCTTCCCGTGGGAGGTAAACCAGCGGTTGAATTTCCGGACGGTAAAGGGGCGGGCCATTGATGGAAGACGGCGAGCCGACAACGGCGACGCGGGAACCATCCGGGAGCCCTTTCCGCCAGCACCCTGATTTCCTTCATGGAGGTCCTTGCCGACCTGCCAGCCGCCCCGCTTCAGCAGTGCCGCGATTCGGCGGTTGGCATGGCGTTCATACTGTGGGGCTAGATCCGTGATGGCTAGGGTGAGTGCATCTTCGTCTTCGCGCTGCGTCAGGTGGTAGCGCTGGGTGCCGCGTGGCTGGTTCACCAGCCGGCACGTCCAACGCTCGCTCATGCCTTGTCCCTGCGCATGCCCACCGCACACCGTCGTCGTTCAGGGCTTAGAAGTTTCCCGAGCGATGTCCTTCAACACTAGCTTCTCCAAGCTCACTCACCAACCGCTCTAGCTTGGCGTTCTCCTGCTCAAACTCCGTCCACCGCCGCGCCTGGTCTACCTGCAAGCCACCAAACTCCTTGCGTCATCGATAGTAGGTCTGCTCGGTGATCCCGCCTTCCGGCACGCTATCGCTGTCGTCTTGCCGTTCGCAACCGCCACCTCAATCTGCCGCAACAGACTCACGATCTGTTCAGGCGTATGCTTCTTGCCCTTCGCCATGTTCTGCTCCTTTTCATACAGTCTCTCTCGCGAGAACTGGTACGAAAAGACCCGGCACTCCACTTTTTCGATGCAAATACAATCCGCTCTTTTCTAAATAACGGACACAGGAGAGGGCGCTCGCAGCCGACGGAAATGGTTATGGTCCAATTGCACTGTATGCGGGCGGAAAAGGCGCTGTACATTTCCGGCGGACGGCGTACATGGATATGTCGCTCAAGGTGCGGGATGAAGAGAAGGTTGGGCCGGGGTCCCGCAAGCAGCGTCTAAGTGATTTCTACTATTCCTGGGGTACGGCTGCGGCTGACTTCAACCCGACGGGTTCCTCGACGTTATCTCGGGTCCCTATATCTACTATGGTCCAGACTACCGAAGATCTCGCGAGATTTACTATGCTCTGAGTTCCAATCCTACAACTGAATTTGCCACGGACTCCACGATGGAATTCGCGGCGGACTTCAATGGCGATGGATGGCCCGACGTCATCACAGTGATGTTCGGCGGTGGGCCAGGGATGGAGCTTTACATCAACCCAAAGGCGAGAACCGTCGCTGGCAGAAGTTTGATGTAGGAACTGGTGTGCAGAGTGAGATCGCAGTGCTGCGCGACGTGGATGGCGATGGCAAGCTGGAGTTGGTCTATTCCGGAGGAGGCTATGTGCGATATGCCAAGCCCGATCCTTTCAATCCGACAGGGAAGTGGTCCGTACATAACGTTTCAGAAGAGGGCTATGGAGCAGGCCACGGAATCGGTGTCGGTGATGTGAACGGAGACGGTCGTATGGATATTCTCAACCCCTATGGATGTTGGGAGCAGCCCGCAGCCTGTGCAGACTCTGGTCCATGGGACTTATTATCCCGTTGCGTTTGCCCGCTTTGGACGCGGGATGCTATATTATCACTTCTTTAAATCCCCATGGTTGGGGATTGGCATGGTACGAGCAAAAGCGCGATGCGCAAGGCAAGATCGCGTTTGCCGAGCACATGGTGATGGACGATTTTTCAACGAAGAATGCTGACGGCGTCACATTTTCAGAGCTTCATGGCACCGGCTTCGCCGATATGGATGGGGATGGAATTCCAGATTTTATTGCCGGCAAGCGCTACTTTTCACATCTCGATACAAATCTCGATCCTGACCCGCGCTGCGCTCCGGTTCTCTACTGGTATCAGACCATTCGCAACCATCACGCACCCGGCGGAGCAGAGTTGATGCCTCAACTCGTCGATACTCATAGCGTGGGATCTGATGTGCTTGCCGTTGACCTTAATCACGACGGAGCGCGATGGATATTGTGACATCTACACATTTCGGAGCCTTTATCTATTGGGGAACGAAGCACCAACGCGCGAGAGAGCATAAGCAAAGGAGCTATACCAGATAATAAGGAGAATCTGGGATGGCACCAATGTACGCAAGAGCCGGCTACCGCGTGGCAAACAGTTGCGACTGATGGAGCACTTCATCGGCGGGTCCATGGCGAGGGCGGCAGCCGATCTGGTTGGTGTGAACTCGAAGACGGCGGCGTTTTACTTTCACAGGCTGCGCGAGGTCACTGTATAGGCCAGTGAAGATCAGGCCCCTTGTCCGAGGGAGATCTTTTTAAATCATCTCGGGCGCAGATAGCGGCTCGTCGATGGAGCTTGTTCAGTAGGAGGCATATTAATTGCTGCTTTTTTGCGGTCTCTCTAGCTCAATTCTGGGCATAAGTCGATGGCGAAAAAGTCGAACAATGCCATATTTCGGTAACAGCTATAAACGTTTGCTCCATACTAATGCTTTTCTGAAAACGGATAATTTGCACCTGCTCTGATGTGTGCGACAACTTAGCAGCCGTCCCTGTTGGATTTTGGCTAATAGCTTTGCCTCGCCGTGTATCCAGTATGAGTTGTTGTTGATTATGTGGGGAACTCGACGTCGTCGAAGAACTTGTAGTTACTGAGATCGGCGGGCGGAGCAAAGAAGCAGGCGACCTTCATCTGTACGTCGCCGGAGTTTTGCAGCATGTGAATGCTGCTCTGGGGAAAGAGGACCGCGCAGCCTTGTTTTACGGGTTCTACGACACCGTCGATCATAACGCGGCCATTGCCCCGGACAATGTAGATAATCTCTTCACCATTGGGGTGCGAGTGAGCCGGGCGCACGGTCTGTCCCGGCTCGACTTCAATCACACACATAGTGCAATGCTGTGAGTTTACGTTCTCTTTCGTGATAACCCAGCGCAGATCTCTGCCAGGCAAGCCGAGAGCCTCGATACTGGACTCGTGGACGATGGGGAGCTTCATGGTGGGTATCCTTCTTTCTCTTTATATAAAAACTATTTCTGGGCAACGGTTGCGCCGCGAATCGTGTCCGCGATTGCGGAGGGAGTGAGTCCAAAGGCCGCAATCAACTCCTCGTAGGTTGCGGAGTGGATGAATTGCGGCTTGCTCTCGGCATTAAGCGTGTTGATTGTCACAACCTGATCCAACGTTACGAGTTTTGTTGAGGCGCGATTGCGATAGAGAACTTTAAGGAAGTTCTGCCAGAGATAGCCGTTGTTCTGTTCGGCAAAGATCAAGGGCTTAGCAGTTGCATAGAGTCGAAGTAACAGATCCTCGTCAAGCGATGGCATATCGACGACGCATACCGCCAGTCCATCCTTCGCGCAAAGGTCTGCCGAGGCAAGAGCCTCATGAACTCCACGGCCGCTGCTGATGACGATGGCAACGTCGGCGTCGCTCTGGCGCAAGATGTGGCCCTTACCGAAGGTGAAAGTATAATCCTGGTCGTAGAGCACTGCGGACCCTGTCCGCATGACGCGGACATAGACGAGGCCGCGGTTGCCCTCCATGATCCACTTCATAATGGAGAGCATCTGCTGTGGGCAGGAGACATCGATGATCTTAAGCTGGCCGACGGCATCAAAGGTGGTGATGTCGTCATTGCCCATGTGGGTGGCGCCGTTGGTGCGGGTTTCAAAGTTTGAGGCTGTGGCGAGGAAGGTAAGGTCGAGGCCGTGTCCTTCGCTGAGCCAGCCGTTTGCAGCCTGAATTGCTTCAAGACGTTCTTGCTGGCCGACAGCGATGCGACGCATTACTTGCCAGTTGAAGAAAGGGCAGAAGGTGCTGACCCAGGTGTTGCTGCCGAGAGCGGCAAAGGCTTCTCCAATCAGCATCATGTTGGCTTCGGCAACGCCGACGTTGAGGGCTCGGCGCTGATCCACGGCGGCAACGCCGGCCTCGAGGCCGCTGGTCGAGGCGAGGTCGGAGTCGATAGAGACGACCGCGGGGTCCTGAGCGAAGACCCTCATGCTGGCAGTGATAATCTCTGCTGCGGTGTATGACTTTTTGGGATCGAGCTTCGGCAGACGATCATCATCGTACTGAATCCGCTTATCACGGCGGGGGACGCGCTTCGTTAGCACGGGACCGACGACTGAATCGATGGTATGGCATTTAAAGGTGTTTTCGTTGATATCGAGGTGCATCTGGCGAGCAGCTTCAAAGAACTGATCGCGAATGGATTCACCTCGATCCGCTCGAGAGATGCGATCGACATAGTTGAAAAACTCCGCGACACGCCCGGAACGCTGCTCGGCCTGAAGCGCTAATTCTTGCACGATGAGGGCCTCGGAGGTGGTGACTTTATGCTTATTCATAAAGTCGGAGAAGGCTCCGTAACCCTTGGTGGTATTGCAAATGATCGCTGTCGGCTTACCATTGCGGGCACCAAAGCGGAAGCTCTCGAGCGCCGTTACTACGCCGTCGTACTGCGTGGCATCGACGTTGTGCGCTATCCAGCCAAAGGAGCGGAAGACCTCCTCGAGCGCAGGCATGGGAAAGAGCATGCGATTGTGGATGTCGAGTTGCCCATTGTTGCGATCGACCAGAACGCAGAGGTTGTCCAAATGGTTCTGTCCGGCATACATGATAGCTTCCCATACAGATCCTTCCTGCAATTCGCCGTCACCGGTCATGCAATAAGAGTCGAAGCGCGGATTTGTGCGGCCAGCAATCGCAAATCCCTGCGCGACTCCAATGCCTTGTCCCATGGGACCGGTGGCGATGTGGATGCCAGGAAGAATAGGACCCGGGTGACCGTTCAGGATGCTTTCGTGGGAGCGGGAGTTGCGAAGGACTTTCTCGTCGAAGTAGCCGAGTTCGGCGTAGATGGACGCGAGCGCAGCAACTGCATGACCTTTGCTGAGCGTGAACATGTCCTGTCCGGGTTCGGTAGGGTCTTCGATATTGAGCCGGAGGAAGCCGCCATAGAAGAGTGCAACTAGGGGAATTGTTGCCGAGAAGGCTCCTCCGGAGTGGAGCCCGTGATCGACGGCATCGCGGCTCTGCCCAAGCGTGAGAATCCGTATGTCGGAGTCCTTGATGGCGAGCAGCTTAAGAATGCCGTTGCGAAAGAGTTGGTCCCGATGTAAAAAGAGTTCTCGGTCAAGGTTGCGGTGGGCTGCTGCGGTCGAAGTGGCGGTCATCTTACTCCCAGGGCGACGTTACCCGGAGCTGAATCTCGCGTCAGTACCGGGAGTCGCCATTAATGCGTATAGTGCAAGTATTATTGCCAATTGTGCGAAGTATAAGCTCCGGCAAATTAGACAGTCAACCCACATCCTGCATCCGGTTGTCTCTTTTTGGCAAACGCGAATCTTGTGAGGCCTGTGCAAGAATTGCGATGGATGTAATCAGCGGGTCGCGGTGCATTGGAGAAGGAGGCGGCAGAGAATGCGGGTTGTGATCATTGGCGGAACAGGACATATCGGAAGCTATTTGACGCCACGACTGGTGGAAGCGGGGCATACAGTCGTCTGTGTAAGTAGGGGAGTAAAGGTACCCTATCGAAAACATGCCGCGTGGAAGACGATCGAGCGTGCGGAGATCGACAGAACTGCGGAGGAAGCTTCGGGCACCTTCGGCGAGAGCATTGCAAAACTCGACGCACAGGTAGTCATCGATCTGACCTGTTACAAGTTGGAGAGCGTGGAGCAACTGGTGGAAGGGCTGCGAGGGCAAACCGAGCATCTTCTGCACTGCGGAACCATCTGGGTGCATGGACCGAGCGTCGAGGTGCCGACCACAGAAGAGGAACCACGCAGAGCCTTCGGGGATTACGGTGAGAAAAAAGCCGCTATCGAGGCATACCTGCTGCGCGAGGCGAGAAGGTCGGCGTTGCCGGTAACAATTTTGCATCCGGGCCATCTGGTGGGGGCAGGATGGAATCCGGTCAATCCCGCGGGTAACTTCAACCCCGAAGTATTCTCGACCTTGCTGCGGGGCAAAAAGATTCAATTGCCTAACATCGGGATGGAGACGGTGCACCATGTTCATGCCGATGATGTGGCGCAAAGTTTTGTGAGAGCGATGGCACGACGAAGCGTGGCTGTGGGCGAGAGCTTCCACGTGGTTTCGCCCGCGGCACTGACGCTGCGAGGCTACGCTGAGCGCATTGGAGCGTGGTTCGGGCGTCAGGCGCAGATTCAGTTTCTTCCGTGGGATGAGTGGCGAAAGAGTGTTTCGGAGAAAGATGCGGCGGTGACTTGGGATCATATCGCGCATTCCCCGAACTGCAGCATCGCCAAGGCCCGCAAGCTGCTTGGGTATGAGCCGCGCTACACGTCGATCGAGGCAGTACAAGAATCGGTCGAGTGGCTGATCGAGCAGGGGACCGTTCGCG
>Ga0070659_100004123_pt1 | contig 10362 bp, 8 predicted proteins | sample KBSC23metaG_FD_64666 | JGI IMG/M metagenome (GOLD analysis project Ga0070659, IMG submission 64666) | Corn rhizosphere microbial communities from Kellogg Biological Station, Michigan, USA - KBS C2-3 metaG | ecosystem: Host-associated > Plants > Roots > Rhizosphere > Soil ...
CGTGATCGTCCGCTAATAGAACCTGAATCATTGCCCCCTCGCATGAATACGGTAGATTGTAGCCTCATGGAAATCGTCTTGGCTAGACCGGTTTTGCGAAGGAGGGGGCAACGTTACTTATGCAGCAATGCCAACGGTGAGAGTGGCGGTGCATCGCTCAACCGCTTGAATTCCCGTTGCAAATAAAAACCGAGCAAACAATTGCTGCTCGGATAAAAGCATTAAATTTTCACCAACACTCAGGCGTAAAAGATCAATGCCACCGCGCCAATGATCAATGCAGCCTTGGTCAGGCGATATGCGGTGCGATTCCAAGCCTTGAAGCGGCGGCGATACTGTCCGGCGTACCACGCAAGGTAAAACAGCTTGTTGACCGTGCCCTTCTGGTCGCCGGTTTCGTTCGGCGAGCTGGCAGCAGTCATTATGGTGCGCCCCAGCCAGCGGTTGACTGTTTGCGCCCAGCCAAAACGCATGGGCCGCTCGACGTCGCAGAAGAGGATGATGCGGCTGCTGTCGCTGTCATTGCGCGCCCAATGGATAAAGGTTTCATCGAACATCACGCCTTTGCCGTCGCGCCAGTGGTAACGCTGCCCGTCCACTTCGATGAAGCAACGCTCGCTGTTAGGCGTGGTAAGGCCGAGGTGATAGCGCAACGAGCCGGCGAAAGGATCGCGGTGAGGGTTAAGCTGCGCACCCGGCGGCAGTTCGGCGAACATTGCCGCCTTCACGCTCGGGATGCTGCGCAACAAAGCCACGGTCTTCGGGCACTGCTGCTCAGCCGACGGATGGCTGGCGTCATACCACTTCAGGTAAAAGCGTTTCCAGCCGGTCTTGAAGAAGGAGTTGAATCCGGCATCGTCATTGTTTTCCGCTGCCTTGATCTTCGACATTTCCTGCAGACGCAGCGCCTCGTCGCGGATCACCCCCCAGTTTTCTTCGAGTACGACTAGCTCCCTGAACCTGTCCAAAGGCAGAAACGGCGTGGCCGGCACGGCGGAAAGCCTGTGCAGAAACAAGTTAATGGGCGCCATGAAAGAGGAATGGTCGAACATCTGGCGCAGCACAGGCAAACGCACACGTCCGCGGAAATGAATATGACAAACAGAGATTAGGTAAATAGCAACTGCAATCCACTTCATGATGGTGCCGGGAAATTGGAAGGATAAGGTCGAATTGTGACGTATATCTGGTTATATGCATGACGCATTAACCAAGCGCAAAGAGCGTGCAGTTTATCCCGAGAATGAGCCCGAGTGTTCCCTTTTTGCCTATCCCTTTGACAAGGCCATGCGAACCGTATCTGCATGCACGCCCCGTTCGGGGAAATCCAATGGAACCCCCATCTTTCCATTGCCACACATGGATATTGATACAGAGAAACTTATTCGGCTTCACATAAATAGGGGGGTTAATCGCTATGTCTGATTGCATAAACCAGAATTTCGGCACTTCTGGAATACCTGCCGTTAATGAAGACAACAGCAACCGGGGACCATCATTGCCTGGCCAACAACCTCCCTCCCTGGAAGCCGGGCATGCTGATCTCCAGTCCGGCAGCAGCGCTGGTTGCCCCTTCCACAAGCCGGCCCAAAGCCAACTTTTGGAAAACCCGGATGACATCGGAAATAGCTCCCCATGGGATATGAACCCAATGATGCAACAACTCAGGACGCTCTACCCAAGCTTCTTTAGATCGGATTAGAGCGGTTTGCGCGTCTGGGTAAGAGAGCCAAGGTCCGGGTCGAGGAGGCGGACGTGTACATGGCGTACACCGAGCACCGCAGGCCCGAGATTGGCCTCTTACATTGATCCGCAAACCACTCTAGAACCCTCTGAACGTGATCAGTAGCGGTGCATTGCAAATGATGCCCGACATCCTATACTTTCAGGGGCCGGGAAAAAATTCAGTGTGCGATTCGTGCATCTTGAGCAGCTCGCCCTTATCAAATCAAGTGCAATTTGGAAACCCAACGATCATCGACGCCATCATGGGGCGCACGAAAATGATCATGCAACGCAGCACCATCGGACTGATTGCGGCAGCGTCGCGCAAGCTGGTGCGCGCCGTCGTTACTTTGCGGATTGCCATTGTAAAAACGGGCAAACAATGAAAGCGTTGGTGCGAGTTTCTATTGGATTCCAGACACCGGTGCGATTCACGCCGGACCTTGCATTGGCTCGCATGTTTGGCGCGCCAGTCTACGCCCTCGACCGAGTCAATCTGCAATTCGCTGGAGGGCTTTCTCTACGATCCTGATCCGCACCCGACAAGCGTTGGCTGTATGCCAGCATGATAGCTGCAGTGCTGCTTACCAGCATCGGTCGGATCACCCATTTGGTCAGCAGGGAGGTTCTATGAATGTGAAGACCGCAGTTACTGCATGGATCGTTGCACTCCTGTTCGGATCGTGTGCGGCGGTATTCGCCCAACCGCCTCTTCGAATCGCCAGGATTGAGAACATCCCGGATCAATTCGTTGGCGGAGAGATCCTGAAGGTCGTGTACGGCCATCTGAATATTCCGATCGAGTTGGTTGACCTGCCGGCGAAACGGGCTCTGTTGGAATCCAGCGAAGGGCGGCTGGATGGCGAAGTGCAAAGAAACATCAAGGTTCAGAAGCAATACCCGACCCTGGTGATGATACGGCCGGCAATCAACTATATCGAGCCGTCGGTATTTTCCAAAAAAGAGCGGTTTGAGGTAAAGGGATGGGATTCCATCAAGACCTATAACATCGGCATCGTGCGCGGGGTCGGCACCTCTGAAGACGGCACCAAAGGAATGAAATCGGTGCAAGCTGTCGCCACCCTGGATCAACTGATGTTGATGCTGGCTGATGACAAAATGGATGTCGCGGTTTCCGATGCGTTCAGCGGACTGGTGGAGCTCAAGAAGTTGGGGCTTGAGAACCGCGTCAGGTTGCTGACACCGCCTTTACAAAAAAATGAGATCTATCATTTCCTGCATGAGAAGCATCGCGACCTGATTCCCAAAGTCGAACAAGCTCTCAGCGAGATGCAGGCCAGCGGCGAGCTGGAGCGGCTGCGCAAGCAAATTATCGCGAGATATCTTGCACAATTGGACGGCCCGGTCCACGGAAATTGATCAGGCATGAAGCACTTGCTGGACAAAGTGATTGGCGGTCGGTCCATCACAGGGCGCTTGGCGGCAACGCTGGTCGCAACCGTTCTCATTGTTTCGGCAATTGCTGTCGTGGCCATGCACTATGTCGTATCGCAGGCAGCAACGAGAAGCCTTGAGCAAAAGGCGGACGAGACGCTGGCTTATCTTGTCGGCACTCTTGCAATACCGCTGTGGACGGTTGACGATGATGGAATAAAGACAATCGGCTTGGCCGTTTCTCGTGATGAATCGATCGTGCGGCTGCTCATCCGGAATCGGTCTGGCGCGGTACTTTACAGCATCGACAAACACGAGGGCGGCGACCGGATAAACAGGTCTGCTCCGATATTTTACAAACAGGGAAACCAGGAAAGCCGCGCGGGTGATGTCACTGTTTCGTTGACGCAGGCAATCTATAAGGAAAGCAATCGGCAATTGTTTTTGTTCTCGACAGGGATCATTTTCCTGATCCTTATTTCGGTAGTGATCGTGGCGATGGTTTTCATCCGCATCGCTTTGCGCGAGCCATTGAAGAGTCTCAATGAGATCGCAAACCGCTTTGCCTCCGGCACCTACGACGCATCAGGTTATGCCGTCCCTTATGTCGAATTCCAACCCTTTGGCACGGCATTGGAGCGAATGGCGAGCAAGATAACGGGGCAAATCGGGATGATCCGGGAGGCTGAAGCCAGGTATCGGAACCTCTTCGAGAACGCCCTGGAAGGCATCTTTCAAACGTCGGTTGAAGGAGGCTTCCTGCATGGCAATCCGGCATTGGCGAGAATCCTGGGATATGACTCACTCGACGAATTCGAGGCCAGAATGGTGAACATTCCCAATCAGCTTTACCTCCATTCCGAGGATCGCGACAAGGTACTGGCGCTGCTGCTTGAACAGGGTGCCGTGACCGGATATGAAGTTCAATTTCATCGCCGCGACGGCCAGGTTATTTGGGTCTCCATCAGTGCCCGCATGGTACGCGACGATGCCGGTCTGCCGCTTTTCATAGAAGGATTTCTCACTGATATCAGTGAACACAAAAGGGCCGAGGAAGAAATTCACAAGCTCAATCAGGAACTCGAACAACGCGTCGCAGACCGCACCGCCCAACTGGAATTGGCGAACAAGGAGTTGGAGACCTTCGCCCATGCGGCAGAGACCGCGAATCAGGCGAAGAGCATCTTCCTCGCCAACATGAGCCACGAACTACGCACGCCCTTAAACGGCATTCTCGGATATGCGCAGATACTGTTGCGCGACAAGGCATTGAACGAACATGAGTTATCAGGATTGAGCGTGATCCAGAAAAGCGGCGAACATCTGCTGACGCTGATCAACGATATTCTCGATTTTGCCAAGATCGAAGCCGGCAAGCTGGAACTCTATCTGACCGATATCCAGTTCGGCGCCTTCTTGCGCGAGATTGCGGAGATGATCGAAGTGAAAGCGGCGCAGAAGGACCTGGACTTTCGTTGCGAGCTGACGCCGGATCTGCCGCCCTTGGTGCGGGCTGACGAAAAGCGGCTGCGTCAGGTCTTGCTGAACCTGTTGTCAAATGCGGTCAAGTATACCGACCACGGCACGGTTCGATTGTGCGTCAGCATGCCGGAGCCTGAACGGTTCCGGTTCGAGGTGCGAGATACCGGCGTCGGCATCGGCGCGGATCAACTGGAGGCGATTTTCAAACCGTTCGAACAGACCGGCGACCTACAGCGCCGGGCCGGCGGGACCGGCCTTGGCCTTGCGATCAGCCGCCAGCTTCTGACATTGATGGGAAGCGATATCTGGGTCGAGAGCCGAGTCGGCGAAGGCAGTACGTTCTGGTTTGAACTGACGCTAGCGGTGATCGTGCCGAAAATCGAAACGGCCATCGTGGCGGATGTTGTCGGCTATCAGGGCACAAGCAAAAAAATATTGGTGGTGGACGATGTCGCGGAAAATCGGGCAGTGGCGGTCGGCATGCTGGACCAGCTAGGCTTCGAGATGATCGAGGCGGCCAACGGCGCAGATGGACTGAAAAAGGCGCAAGCTCTGCGGCCGGACCTGATCCTGATGGACCTTGTGATGCCTGGCATGGATGGATTGGAAGCCACGCGCCGTCTGCGCGCATTACCGGACTTCAATGATGTGCCGATCATCGTGGTTTCGGCCAGTGCTTCTGCCGACGACCGTCAGCAAAGCCTTCAGGCCGGCGCGAACGCCTTCCTGCCGAAACCGATTGAGTATGAGCACTTGCTGGCGCAAATCGCCAGCTTGCTGCGGCTGGACTTGATCTTTGCGCAGCCTGTGGCGGTGCCGCTTTCGATGGACAGGAGCAGCGCTGCGCTGGTTGTGCCATCGCAGCAGAAGATCGAGGAACTATTCCATTTGGCGAAGATGGGAAATATGCAAGAGATTTTGCGCTGGACAAGTGGCCTGACTGAACTTGACGATCGCTATCGCCCATTCGCCGATCAATTAGCCGAAATGGCCCGAAGCTACCAATCCAAGGGCATCCTGAATCTGGCAAGACGCTACATGCTGCATGAGGACGAGCATGAAAGTTGATGTTTTCACGACCGAAAAAACTTATTTCACCGTTTGAATAGACGAGCGGGCTCTGTCAACTTGTTGGGACGTAAAGACGGCAGTAGGGATATCTCACGCTCAAAGTACCTTCCCTTGAATATGAGAGTCGAATCACCTGCAGATCGCTGCCTTGGCGGCGCCATTCTCATATCCAACAAGGCGCAGGTTATCGATCAATGTTTTCTTCGATAACGTTCTCGGACTTTTTTTGAAACCAGGGCTACCAGGAAATTCGTCACTGTGGCGGTGGCGGCCATGTGCTCAAGCACCTCTTCATAGTAAGCCGCGACTTCCGAAACCGGCCTCCCCGTCTTTTCCGCTATTGCTTGTATTTCTGCGGAGTGTATGTTGCGGTCATTGGCATCAAGGCATTGGCATGATCTTATCGATGCAGCTACATGTGTGCTTTCATCCATGATCACCTCCAAGGGGTTAGGTCTTGGAGGTTTTCACATCGGGATAGTTGCGACTTCAGGTCATTTTATTGTCCCGATTTTTCGTTGCGTCATTCATGAGCATGGGAATGATTTCCCGCGCAAGCACGACGCCGATATATGCATGAAGCAACCGGCCCAATCACCTTGTCGAAGATTTTCCTTGGCAATGGTTGACGCAACACCACGCGGGCTCTTGACAGGTAGCGCCTATGCATTCTGGAACGACAGCACGTCATGGAGCGATTGCACTGCAGCCGCTCCTTCTCCGACCGCAGTCGCCACACGCTTGATGGAATTACTGCGCACGTCGCCGACCGCAAATATCCCCGGGCGACTCGTCTCAAGAAAATAAGGAACGCGCGAGAGCTTCCAGCTTCCTGGGGGCAGGGCCGGACCGGTCAGCACGAAGCCCTTGTCGTCGAGCGCGACACAACCGTCGAGCCATCCGGTATTCGGCTCGGCGCCCAGAAACAGGAACACATGCTCGATTGCGCACTCCTCGATAGGGCTACTCGCCTGGCGGTATCGGACACGCTGCAAACCCTTCCCGCCGATGAGTTCAACGAGCTCGGTTCGGGTGTGAATTTTCACATTGGGCGCGGCCTGTAAGCGCTGGATCAGGTACTGCGACATGCTGGCGGCAAGTCCCGGGCCGCGTATCATCACATGCACCTGGCGCGCATGCCTCGACAGGAAAACGGCAGCCTGTCCGGCCGAATTGCCCCCACCGACAACGATCACTTCCTGCCCGGCACAAAATGTCGCCTCCATATAGGAAGCCGCGTAGTACACACCGCATCCTTCGAACGATTCCAGATGCGCGAGATTCGGCTTGCGGTAGCGCGCTCCTGTCGCGACGATGACAGCGCGCGCCTCGATGCGTTCGCCGTTGTCAAGCTCGACCACATGGTGTCGCCGTTGATCGCCTGTGTTGGACGCGCACTCCAGCCGCGTGACTCCGACCGGCACCGCAACCTCAGCGCCGAATTTACGAGCTTGGGAGAGACCTCGCCCGGCCAGCGCCTGTCCCGATATCCCGGTCGGGAAGCCGAAGTAGTTCTCGATTTTCGAGCTCGCGCCAGCCTGACCGCCTGGCGCGTTCGCATCGAGCACGGCGACTGTCAGTCCTTCCGACGCGGCGTAGACTGCGGCAGCCAGCCCGGCCGGGCCGGCACCCACCACGACAACATCATAACTTTTGCCGTGCATGCGCTCCGGACTGAAACCGGTTGCATCTGCGGCGAGCCGGTTCGACGGATTCTTCAGAATCTGCCCCTGCGCAGAGACGATCACCGGAATGTCGGCAGCGGTGACATGGAAGCGTTCAAGGAGGTGATCGGCGCCAGAATCCTGTTCGAGATCAAAATAGGCAACCGGTTGTGCGTTTCTGCGGAAAAAATCGCGCAGCCGCAGTGTATCGCTATTGTGCTGTGCGCCGATCAGAATGACACCCCCGCCCAGCGGGTCTTCGAGCAATTGAACTCGCCGCAGGATGAAGGCGCGCATGATTGTTTCGCTGAGGTCGGCCTGGGTCACCACGAGCGAGTGCAGCGCATCCTCGTCGATTGCGATGACCTCACAGTCTTCGACCACATGCCCAGTCGCCAAGCGGGCGCGACCGGCTATCGTGCCGACATCGCCGGTGAACATACCCGGACCCACGGTCGCCATCACATGCGTCCCATCGACGGTTGTACGCTCAATCGCGATCTGGCCGGAGAGAATGACATGCATCGGTGCGTGGCGGTCACCTTCCCGAAAAAGGATGGTGCCGGCCTTATGCGACTGAAGTGCCCCATATTCTCGCAATAGGGCTAGCTGCGCCTCTTTAAGCACCGGAAAAATCTGGTGCCATCTGCTGGCAGCCTCGGCGCTGAGGTAGGACGGTGGGCCGGTCGTATCGCTCATGGTTGACACCACGATGGTTTTACCCTTGTTCCCATGGACTTGAACACCTCGGACGGCAGTCAATATGTCCAATCGGAATACAGCATCAAGCTGGAAAGGTGGTGTCGCCGCAAGACTCGTTGGCCGATTGAAACAAAGCTGATTCTCAAAATACGGGTCAGCAACCTTCCCAAGGATATGCATCTCCGATTCAGCATCCTGGTGCAGGTTCAAACTGTTTGAGGGGGATCAATCCTGCATATGCATTGTGAATACCATTGGGATGGGGGCCATACCATGACGTATGGACTGCGGTACAGTGAACTGGAGAAATACCAATGCCCGATGAAATCAACCTCACTCGTCGTCGTTTCCTGAGCGCCGGAGCCATGAGCATCGCAGCCGCCGAACTCGGCCTGATCGGTTCCGCCAAAGCACAGTTCGGCAAGACAACGCCGGGTGAAGGCAACTTTCCCTCCCTTGAAGGAGCAACCGCATGGCTCAATTCGCAGCCGCTCACCGCAGGCGCACTGCACGGTAAAGTAGTCCTCATCAACTTCTGCACCTATTCCTGCATCAATTGGCTGCGCTCTCTTCCCTATGTTCGCGCATGGGACGAGAGATACAAGGATCATGGCTTGGTAGTGATCGGCGTACACACACCCGAGTTCGGCTTTGAGAAAAACCTCGATAACGTGCGTCGTGCTGTGAAGGGCATGAGGATCGATTACGCGGTCGCGGTCGATAACAATTATGCGGTCTGGCGTGCTTTCAACAACGAATATTGGCCTGCCCTTTATTTCATAGACGCTCAAGGTCATATTCGACATCATCAATTCGGTGAAGGTGACTACGGTCGGTCGGAAAGGATTATTCAGCAAATGCTGACCGAGGCAGGAGTCGGCGATGTCAGCCAGGAATCAGTTTCGGTTGATGCCCGTGGCATTGAAGCCGCTGCCGATTTGGACAACTTGCGATCTCCGGAAAACTATGTCGGCTATGCGCGCACCGAGAACTTTGCCTCTCCCGGCGGAGCAACAGAGGATCAGCCCCGTGTATATACCGCTCCCACGCGGTTGAGACTCAATCATTGGGCTCTTTCAGGTAATTGGACGATGGGAAAACAGGCCACAGCTCTAAACAAGGCTAACGGACGGATTGCATACCGCTTCCACGCCCGCGATCTTCATATCGTCATGGGGGCACCTAAAGAAAAGCCCGTGCAATTCCGCGTGCTCGTCGATGGACAGCCGCCAAATACCAGCCACGGTCTTGATGTTGATGCCAAAGGCAACGGCACCGTGTTCGAACCACGGCTCTATCAGCTGATCCGGCAACCGCCGCCCATTGCAGATCGACAGTTCGAGATCGAGTTTCTCGGTCCCGGTGTGGAAACGTTTGCGTTCACATTCGGTTGATCTGGGCAAAGACTATCAACCCAGCGACATAGCGACTCTTGCAGAACATCCCGGCACACGGCTGACAAGGGAAGTTCGCTTGCTTGCTGTTTTCTTCGAAAATGCTTGCGGGCTTATATGACCGTATCGATGCAGCTATATGATGCTTGTTTTCATCCATGTTCACAGCCGAGGAATTAGGCTGTGTTCATTTCGGCGAAGCAGCTTCAAGTCAGTATGTGATTCCGGTGTTTCGTTGCATCATTCATGAGCATGGGAATGGTCGCCCCCGCAAGCACGACGCCGATATCCAGCAAGCTGGTAGCGCCTAAACCAAGCAAACCGCGTAATCCGGGAATCAGGTTTGCCAGCAGTTGCAATCCGATCGAACCGCCTACAGCCAGATCAAGCTTGCCATTGCGCTCGCCCTTGCCAAACAAGCCCCGATGCCGGGAACGGCAGGAATAGGCATGAAGCAATTGCCCCAGCATGAGCGAATTGAAGGCCAGTCCTCCTGCACTTGCACCGCTGCCATGGCGCAGCAAACCATAGCCGTATACCGCAAGCGCTCCGCCCGCAATGAACGAGCCTTCCATGCCATAGCGTTTCAGGTCTTCGTTGGCAATCAGACGCTTGTGCGGATCGCGCGGCGGCCGTTCCATGACATCGCCTTCCGCCGGTTCGGCCGCCAAAGCAATCGCCGGTAATACATCGCTTAACAGATTGATCCATAGAAGCTGCATGGGCGTGAGCGGCGAGGTGCCAGTCGCGGCAACGGCTCCCAGCACAACGAGAATTTCGCTCAGGTTGGAGGAAATCAGGAAATGCAGGGATTTCTCGATGTTGTTGGTGATGGTGCGGCCTTGGCGAATGGCGTCGAGCACGGTCTCCAATTGGTCGTCGGCCAATACGACATCGGCAGCCGAGCGTGCCAAGTCAGTGCCGTGCCG
>Ga0070659_100004124_pt1 | contig 10359 bp, 6 predicted proteins | sample KBSC23metaG_FD_64666 | JGI IMG/M metagenome (GOLD analysis project Ga0070659, IMG submission 64666) | Corn rhizosphere microbial communities from Kellogg Biological Station, Michigan, USA - KBS C2-3 metaG | ecosystem: Host-associated > Plants > Roots > Rhizosphere > Soil ...
AAAGAAACAGCGAGCCCGACATACAAATATAAGATGCATCAAAACTCCCGGTGACGCCGTTCAAATAACCAACCAGATAAGAGCCCACAAATGATCCCAAGGCTCCAAAACTATTGATCATCGCAATAGATACACCGGCAACGTTTGCAGGCAGCACTTCAGTGAGAATGGCAAAGAAAGGTCCATACGGTGAGTACATGCTCATGCCGGCGACACTTAACAAAAAAAATGATAACCAAAAATTATTTGTGCCTGTTAAATAAGAACAATAAAAAGCAATGGAAGCAATTAATAAGAAAGGCCACACAAAAATTTTTCTTTTCAATTTTTTATCAGAAAAATATGATGTGATGATCATTGCAATGATAGCAACTAAATAAGGAACGGCAGAGAGCCATCCCGTTTTTACAATGTCCATGTTTGGTGCCGATTTAATTATTGAGGGAAGCCAAAGCACAAATCCGTAAACACCAAAACTCCAGAATGCATATTGTAAACTCAGCAACACAACAATTTTTGATTTAAAAGCAGCAGCATAATTTTTTATTGGCTTAATATCTTGCTGTTCTTTTCGCAACGCTTCATCCAACATTTGTTTTTCATCAGGCGTTAACCATTTTGAATCTTTAGGTTTGTCATCAATAAGTTTTATCCAAAAAAAAGCCCATACGATGGCAGGTACGCCTTCACAGATAAACATCCATCGCCAACCAAGGGAATTTATTAAATAACCCGATACAACAGACATCCAGAGAATAGTAATAGGATTGCCGAACATTAAGAGTGTGTTTGCCCTTGAACGTTCTTCTCTTGTAAACCATCTGCTCAACAAAAGCAGCATTGAAGGGAAAACAGCACTCTCTCCCACACCAAGCATGAAACGGATACCGATCAAAATCTTTACGTTACTTATCAAGCCTGTTGCCATAGCAAAAATTCCCCACAGGATCAATGACCAGAAAATCAATTTTTTTGTGCTCTTGGTTGCGGCGTAGTGAAGTCCGGGAATCTGGAAGAAAAAATAACCAAGAAAAAAAAGTGAAGCCAATAAAGATGACATTGCTGATGTAATGTTCAGGTCTTTGGCCATGCCGCCTGCCGCACCAAATCCGAAATTTGCACGATCAAGATAAGCGAGACTGTAAGTAATGAAAACAATGGGAATAATGCGATACCATCGTGAAGGTGCAATCGTGCTTGTCATTGTTGATGCAGGTTATATCAATAAAGATAGAGATACAATTGCATTAAAAGGTTATAATGATAATGTGATTTTTATTTTGATGTCAGCTTTAGTTTCTTATGGCATCGCTTGTTGCCACGCTCGGTTCAAGGTTCCCTTTTCATGGGAGCAAAAATGATAATTCATTGTAGTCGCCTTATAAAAATATCACAACAGATAAATGATTAGCAATAAAAATAGAACTTATCTTAGCAACATGGTTACTAATTTAAGTGAGCACCATAGTCTTATTACCAATTGGATGCGTGAATTGCGCGACACAAATGTGCAGGAAGACCGTATGCGGTTTCGACGCAATCTTGAACGCATAGGGGAAATAATGGCTTATGAAATTAGTAAACATTTGCCCTGGAAAGAAGTGGAAGTGCAAACACCTTTGGGTACGCATATGAGCAAAGTACTGAAAGAGCAACCTGTACTTGCTACGATACTTCGTGCAGGTTTGCCCATGCATAACGGCATGCTGAATTATTTTGACAGGGCAGACAATGCATTTGTTTCTGCATATCGCAAGCATCACCGCGATGGAAGTTTCGATATAAGGCTTGAGTATTTAAGTTGCCCTACACTTGATGACAGGATACTCATTATTACTGACCCCATGATAGCGACGGGTGCATCCATCGTAAAAACAATTGATGCAATAAAAGAGGAAGGTGTTGCTACCGAGATTCATATTGCATGCGCGATTGCATGTACTGTTGGAATTGAATATGTGATTCGCGAAGCTGGAGAATCGGTACATCTCTGGTGCGGGGATATTGACGAAGAGTTAACTGCAAAGGGATATATTGTCCCCGGTCTTGGCGACGCAGGAGATCTTGCTTTCGGAATAAAAATGCAATTGTAAATTTTTTTGATTATTACACTATTAAAAACAAGCAGCGAAGTTTTGCTATCACTTGTCAATTTTAAAGAAGAAACGACTTGATTAATTGCGAAGATTTATTTAATGATAATCAAAAAGCAGAAATAAATAGCCCCTGCAATTCGTTATATTTAATACCTGAAACCGCTGTAATGAGAAATTTAATTTTATTATTGTTCTTTTTGTCTTGTTCATTTTTATTAAGAGCTCAGGACCCTCATTTTTCTCAGTTCTTTTCTTCTCCTCTCACACTCAATCCCGCATTTACAGGCAAGTTTGATGGTAACATAAGATTTGCGGGTAATTATCGGGATCAATGGCCAACAATTAATCAGGCATATAAAACAGGCACTGTATCTGTTGATTTTCCTATCATGAAAAAGAGCATTGACTATCGTGATACGTGGGGCGTGGGTATAATGGCATATACTGATAAAAGTGCTGCAGGAGCAGTAACTTTTAATTATGCGTCGTTGTCAACTGCATTTCATAAGGGTTTGGATGAGGATGGTTATAAACAGCTTGGTTTGGGCGTACAGGCCACTTACAGCAATATGAATATTTTTACAGCCGATTTGAAATTCGAAGATCAGTTAACGCCGCTTGGATTTACCGGTGTGACGAGTGAAACATTTGGAAACACAATTCTCAAATCAAGCTACTTTGATGTTAACGCCGGTTTGCTTTACACAACTAGTTCTTCAGACAAGAATAATCTTTACGCAGGTGTAAGTGTGTATCATATTAATCGTCCAAAACAAAATTTCACAGCTAATTCTTTTTATTTATTGAGTCCGCGAGCAACATTTCATGCAGGAGGATACTTTCCAACCGGAGAAACAAGTACGCTACATATTAGTGCTTTATACAGTACACAAGCACAGGCCCATGAAACCTTATTAGGTGCAGCGATGCAGTTTGCAACAGGCACAGACGAAACATCTGTAAATCCTGTAAGTGTTTATGCCGGCACCTGGATTCGTTTAGGTGATGCTCTGATACCTTATGTCGGTCTTGAATATAGCGGATTAAGATTGGGTATTTCTTATGATGTAAATATTTCAGATCTTAAAACAGCTTCCCAAAGCCGGGGCGGATTTGAATTATCACTTATTTATATTTCCAAACCTCCTGGCAGTAAGGGATTGCCGTGTCCCAAATTTTAATTTCATATTTCAATTTTTTTGGCACATTTTTTATACAAGTTGGTTTTTGTAAACTTCTTCTTTATACGGCAATCTAGTAATAAGTTTGTTCGAATAAAGGATTTTTTATGAGAATAATATTGCCTTTATGAGTTATAGTGTGTTAATTAAATTTATTATGCTTTTATACAAAAATTTAAGTGTTTTACATTTAAATTGCGTCGCTTAACAATTTGATTTTTAATTTGAATTTCATTCATCGATAATAAGAGTATTTTCGCAGAAAAAATTTTTTAGCGAAAACAAAAAAAGCTATTTTTATTAAAAAAGTATTAATTTTTAGTTTACCTTCATTTTTTAAAAATCGAAAAGGAAAACACTTAATCGTACGCTATCGAGAAGAAGTTACAACTAAGTTTTTTTGTCTCATTTTGAGATCTGCCAGATAACCATATAGAAGAGGCTGAATGAATCTTAAAATACTTATGTATTAACCGTATACTTATTCAATATTCTAACAAAAACTGATGAAATCTTCCTTCACAGATTTCTTTGATAAAAGGAAGTTTATTAGAATCAGACGAGAAGCCGCGAAAAGAAGGGTTTTAGCCTTTAGAGCATATTTATTCCACTAAGTATTTAATTTAATTGTATGGAGATTAACAAAAAAGGGTTAGAAATTGAAGAAGATAACTTCTTTAACGAGATAATGTTTCGGTTTTTCCCCTATTGGCCCTTATTTCTTGGATTATTTGTAATAAGCATTATTCTGGCGTTTTCATACCTATTATATGTTACTCCTACCTACTCAATTTCAGCTACCTTACTAATAAAGGATGAAAAGAAAGGTATCGATGATCCATCAATAATGCAATCCTTGAATATTTCATCTTCAACCAATATAGTTGAAAATGAAATAGAGGTATTACATTCAAGAGCGTTGCTTAATGAAGTGGTGATGAAATTAAATTTATATGCACCTATTTATTCAGACGGCCCTTTGTTTAAAACTACATCGGCATATACATCTTCTCCCGTAATTGTTCAGGTAAAAAATCCCGAAATATTAGATACAGCCACCGGCGCCCTGCAAATTTATTTTACTTATGATTCTTTGAAACAACAAGTCAAAATAGAAAATAAGAATTATCCGCTGAATGAATGGATAAAAGCTCAATACGGAACATTTAAGTTTATTCCGAATCCTAAATTTAAAAATGCTGATACTACAAATTCTCTTTACTTTACTTTTCTTTCACCAAAACTTGTTGTTGCTTCACTTAGTCAAAATTTAGTAGTTGATCAATCGGATAATGAATCTACAATAGTAACATTAACGCTTCCTGATCAAAATATTCAGCGTGGTAAGGATATCGTAAACGAGCTCATATACGCTTATAACAGAGCATCTGTAAGTGATCAAAATCAGTTTGCTGCAAAAACCCTTGCAACTCTTAGTCAACGTATGGTGGAGGTACAACATCAAGTCGATTCTATTCAGAATTTGATCAATCGATATAAAGTAAAAAATGGCATTGTAGATTTGACTCAACAAAGTTTGCAGTATTTGCAAAATGTTGGAAATAATGATCAACAACTGTCAGAAATTAATAGAAAAATTGCAGTATTGGAGGATGTGGAAAAATATGTTAATTCGAAGGATCAAAACCAGGGGATCATCCCATCCACTTTAGAGCTTAATAATCCGGTATTATCAGATTTGCTAAAGCAATTATACGATTTGGAAATCAATTATGAGAAAGTAAAAATGACTGCTTCGGATAATAACCCAACAGTAATCAGTTTATCCAAGCAAATTTTAAAAACAAAATCAGATATTTTAGAAAACATCAAAATTGCAAGAATAAGTTTAAATGCAAGTCATAATAATTTGAATCAAACAGCTAATACTTATTCATCTCAATTAAAAAATATCCCGGATAAAGAAAAGGCGTTAGTAGAAATTAGCCGTGAACTTACAGTATTAACCGATACGTATAATTTCTTATTACAAAAAAAGGAAGAAACTTCTTTAACTTTTGCCTCCACGATTCCTGACAGCAGAATTGTAGATTTAGCTGAAGCATCTATATACCCTTCGAGTCCAAACAAATTAATTGTGCTTGCTGTTGCAATTGTTTTAGCTATGGGAACAGGTTTGTTTATTGTATTGAAAAAGGAAGTTTTTAACCCCAAATTATTGTTCCGTTCTGACATTGATAAATCTACCCATATCCCCGTTGTAGGAGAAATTGTGGATTTGAAAGAAAACAAGCACTCTATTGTTGATATTCAAAAAAATCCTGTTAGTACAGAACAGTTTCATCATTTGGCTGCTGCTATCGGACTTTATGATAAAAAAGTGCACGGAAAAAAATTATTTGTTACCTCAAGCATTAAGGGTGAGGGAAAAACTTTAATAAGCACTAATCTCGCTATTACACTTGCTTCATCTGGGAAAAAAGTAATTATTCTCGATATGGATCTGAGGAACCCTCAATTGTCCAGTAGCTTTAATATAGACAATGAGGTTGGTGTTGCCGAGTTCCTTGAAGGAGGAAGAGAACCATATGAAATTATAAAACATTCAGAGTACGATAATTTGTTTATTGCACCTGCTGGCACTGTTCAGTCGAAAATAAATGAGCTTCTTTTAAATGGTAAACTGAATGAGCTTTTTAATTACCTGGAGGAGGTATTTGATTTTATTATTGTTGATACCCCACCAATCGAACCTGTAAGTGATGCGTACATCCTATCTGCATATAGCGATAGTACTTTATTTGTGGTAAGACACAGGTATACACCAAAAGCTATTGTTCGCCTACTTGATCAAAATAATAAGATTAAATCCTTAAAAAATGTGGCTATTGTTTTTAATGGAGTAAAAGCAAGAGGATTTATTAAACATGCTTATGGATATGGTTACGGTTTCGGATACGAATATGTTTACAGACAAAGCGTAAAAGAAAAAAAAGGCAGGAAAGCGAAACTGGTATAAGAATTTAATATCTTATTTAGAGTTACCAAGTAGGTATGGGACTGGGTAGTGGCGAAGCCGTGCAAACTTATAATGTTAACCTTATAAATACCAATATGATTTTAACCGTTAATTACCCTAATAAAATGAATACTATAGCAATTGATTTAGGCACTACAACAAATGATTCAAAATGGTACGCCGTTTACACACGACCGAGATGGGAAAAAAAGGTGGCGGAAATTCTTGCACAAAAAAAAATTGAAAACTACTGTCCTTTAAATAGAGTAATTAGACAATGGAGTGACAGGAAAAAGGTCGTACTTGAACCGCTGTTTACTTCTTATGTATTTGTAAAAACTACTCAACAACATCATGCAGACATTCGTAAGATTACAGGGATATTAAATTTTGTTTACTGGCTTAATAAACCGGCAACAATACGTAATGAGGAAATTGATAATATCCGCGAGTTTTTGAATGAGCACATGAACGTGCAAATTCAAAAAGCACCGGTTAGTATAAATGATGCGGTAAAAGTTATCAAAGGACCTTTGATGGATTATGAAGGAAATGTTATTGCAATAAAAAGTAAAACCCTTAAAATTCTTTTACCGTCATTAGGTTATATGATGATTGCGGAAGTAGAAAAGACGAGCATTAAGATAATTAATAACGAGGAATCGTATAAAGTAAATTATAATATTGCAAACTGAAAAATAACTTCCTATACTTTCAAATCTTAAAAGAATTTACCTTTTCTTCACCTTTATTTGTTCATTTATTTTTATTTGGTCTTTAGCCCAAATGACATAAAAAAAATCCTGTTTAAAAAATCGCAACGTAAAAGTATAACCCGCTGGGAGTTAAAAATTACTAATGGTGTTTATATTTTAAAGATATTCACGGACTCGGAAATTTTTATCTGCAGTAATTTAATTATAAAAATAAGTTCTCCTATATAAGTATTGGTTCAATGAATGAGTTTAGTAAAAATTATGATGAATTAATTGATGACAGATTAATGAATAAAGACAAAATTTTTGAGTCTTTATTAAAATATTTGGATGATAGCCTGATTTCTTATGCTGTTTTAAGTTCTTGCACCAATTTAAGAGAAGAAGGTGATATCGATTTTGTAATTTCCCGAAAAGATTTTAGCAGAATTCAACCTTTAATTTATAAATTTTGTAATAAAAGAGAACTCATCCCTGTACAGGTTCGTAATCATGAAGCTACAGCTTGTATGTTCATTTTGTGCTATTATAAAACGGAACAAAAAAAATTCTATTACATTAAAATAGATTTTTATAGTGATTACGTAAAACGAGGAAGGTTTTATTTGTCCTCGCAAGATCTTCTGGATAATCGCATTTATAAATATGAAGGAAATTATTGGAAATTAAATGATACTTATTTTTTTCTTTATTATTTAATTAAGAAGATTGACAAGAAAAGTATTAATTCTGAGCAATTCGTTGAGTTATTCAATTGTTGGACAAATGCCAGGCATGCAATTATTGAAAAACTAAAAAAATTTTTTGCGGAGGAAGGATCTCAAATAATTATTAAAGCGTTTGAAGAAAAAAATTTAAATGAGTTGAGTAAAAATATTGAGCATTTAAATAACATTCTTCATGAAAAAATTTCGAGACGGTTTCTTTATATCCTTCTTTCAAAATTAAAATTGATAAAATCAACGTTAAAGCCCAAAGGCATTGTCGTAGCAGTTTTGGGACGAGATGGTTCGGGAAAAAGTACTTTTATAAAGGAAATGATTGGCTCAATGAAGCCTTACTTTCCGAAAGTAGAAAAGTTTCATACATTTTCGGGCTTTTTATACCGCCGTGGTATGTTTAACCGAAAAAGAGGGTTTAATCATTCATCTCCACACAAACAAGAAACAAGAAATTTATATACTTCTTTTTTGAAATTAAATCTCTTCTTTTTTGAAGCGATGTTTGGTTATTGGTTCAAAATATTTCCTCGTAAGGCAAAATCACATTTTATATTATTTGACCGATGCTTTATCGACGTATTGGTTGATCCTATTCGCTATAGAATCCGGATAAGTAAAATGTACATAAAATTGATGCATTATGTATTGCCTAAACCTGACATTTGGATAATTCTTGATCTTCCGACAGAAATTTTATTTAAACGCAAACAGGAGCTTGATTACGAAACTGCTGAAGAATTGCGCTATGTGTATTTAGACTTGCACCATTTACTCTCCAATAGCATTGTTATAAATAATGAAGGTGAAATAAAAGATACTGTAAACACAGCTTCATCGTTTATTTTAAATTATATGCATGAAAGGATTTCTTAAGAGTAAAGAGTTAAACTAATTCAAATCAACTATCAAAACCTATACTATGAGGAAAAAAAATATTGGAGTGATATTGGCTGCAGGCAATGGGGAGCGTAGTGGTTTTGACATTCCAAAGCAGATGATTAAATTGGCAGGTAAGCCAATTGTAGAACATACAATCTCCAATTTTCAAACTAGTGCGAGCATCGATGAAATAATAATCGTTACAAATTCAGATTGTATCGAAAAAATTGAGGAAATAGTTACTACCCGCAGCTTTACTAAAGTAAAAAAAATCATAAACGGAGGAAAGGAAAGATATGAATCATCTCTTGCAGCAATAGATTCGTGTGGTGAAGAAGCTCAGGCGATAGACATAAAACTAATTTTTCATGATGCTGTTCGGCCTCTTGTAAACGACAGAATTATACGCGATGTAGTGGAAGCATTAGACCATTATAACGCAGTAGATGTTGTTGTTCCTACAACCGATACAATAATTTCAACAGATCCGATTACTAATACAATAGATGCAGTACCTGACAGATCGAGATTAAGAAATGGTCAAACGCCTCAAGGCTTTAATTGGAAAACTATTAAATCAGCTTATGATCTCGCTTTAAAAGATCCTGACTTTAAAACTACTGACGACTGTGGTGTAGTGTTTAAATATTTACCGGAAGAAAAAGTATATCTTATTACAGGCGAAAACAATAATATTAAGCTCACTTATAAAGAGGACTTGCATGTTATTGATAAGTTAGTACAACTGAATTCAAAGAAAATTGTTTGGAACAAGCTTAATTCACGCAATCTTTCAATACTAAAAAATAAAGTTTTAGTACTTATTGGTGGCACCAGCGGCATAGGAGCCCAAATGGCAGACATTGCCAAAGCTTACCAAGCTAAAGTGGTTGTGGCAAGCAGACGTACGGGCATAGATGTAACCGATATTAATTCGCTTCATGAGAAATTTAAAAGTACTTATCTTGAATACGGACATATTGATTATGTAGTAAATTCTGCTGCAATATTGGTTAAACAGCCTTTAGCTCTGATGGACTATTCAGATGTGCAGGAAGCTATTTCAATTAATTATATGGGTGCTGTAAATGTTGCCATCGCGGCCTACAAATATTTAAAGGAAAGCCGTGGTCATTTACTGAATTTTACATCCAGTTCTTACACTTATGGACGTGCTTATTATAGTCTTTATAGTTCATCAAAAGCGGCAATTGTTAATATAACACAGGCATTGGCTGAAGAGTGGAATACTCAGTATATAAGGGTAAATTGTATTAATCCTGAAAGAACTGATACACCGATGAGACGCCGTGCATTTGGCATCGAAGAGCCCGGCACACTTTTATCACCGAAGGAAGTTGCTCTGTTTTCTTTAGGAGTACTTATCGATGAATGTACAGGTCATATTTTTGATATCACGACGCATCAAGTTAAAACAGCAATAAAAAATGATAGCTTTCTTGATGAATGGGAGGGTCAGTTACAAAGCATAAATAAAGAATATTGAAATCAATACAGATTTAATGAAAAGTACTGATTTTTTTGAAGTGTTTCCTGATGAAAGGGAAAAAGGTGACAGCCAATTGAGGAAATGCCAATTGGTAATGTTGAGAATGCTCAAAATTCTTGATTTTCTGTGCGTAAGGCATGAAGTCAAATATTTTTTAGTTGAAGGATCATTAAGAGGTGCGATACTTTATCATGGATTTCTTCCCTGGGATGATGATTTGGACATTGGTATGACACGGGATAATTACGAAAAGTTTGTTGAAAAGGTTGTTCCCG
>Ga0070659_100004127_pt1 | contig 10357 bp, 8 predicted proteins | sample KBSC23metaG_FD_64666 | JGI IMG/M metagenome (GOLD analysis project Ga0070659, IMG submission 64666) | Corn rhizosphere microbial communities from Kellogg Biological Station, Michigan, USA - KBS C2-3 metaG | ecosystem: Host-associated > Plants > Roots > Rhizosphere > Soil ...
TCGTAATTTACAGCCCCATTGGACCCTGCATATGGCGCAACAAAAACCGATTGTAAGTCCCTCTTTCAGTTACGAAACTTTAGAAGAAACGCTTGACATTAAGCCCAAAGGTGCCCAATTGCATATTGGCATTCCCAAAGAAATTGCTTTCCAGGAAAACAGAATTGCGTTAACACCGGACGCCGTTAGTGTGTTGGTAAGCAACGGCCATAATGTAACCATTGAACATAATGCAGGGGAAGCTTCTCATTTTGCTGACAGAGATTACAGCGAAGCAGGAGCCAGAATTGTTTATAACCGGGAAGAAGTCTACAAAGCACCGATACTGGTTAAAAGCGCACCTGTGATTGAAGAAGAATTACCCTTGCTTCAACATGGGCAAATGATTATTTCTCCCATTCACTTAAGCATACTTAAAGCAGAGTTACTTCAGAAAATGATGGATAAAAGAATTACTGCTATTTCGTTTGAAAATCTGAAAGACGACAGCGGCACTTATCCAATCGTTAGAAGCATGAGTGAAATTGCTGGTAGCGCAGTAATGCTGATTGCTGCTCAATATTTGGGATCTGCTAATCATGGTAAAGGCGTTTTGCTTGGGGGAATTTCTGGTATTGCACCAACTAAAGTAATTATCATTGGTGCAGGTATCGTGGGCGAATATGCAGCAAGAGCGGCTCTTGCACTGGGAGCATCCGTAAAAGTTTTTGACAACAGTGTGTATAGATTAAAACGCCTGCAAAATAACATTGGCCATCGCTTGTGGACTTCCGTAATTGAGCCCAGGTTATTAGCAAAACAATTAAAAACCTGCGAGGTTGCAGTTGGCGCATTAAGTTCTCAAACGGGCCGAACACCAATTGTGGTTACAGAAGAGATGGTGAGTGGGATGCGTCCCGGCAGTGTCATCATTGATGTGAGCATTGATCGTGGAGGTTGTTTTGAAACCTCGGAAATTACCACACACGAAAATCCTGTTTATAAAAAATATGGAGTGATTCATTATTGCGTTCCAAACATTCCATCCGGCTTTGCCAGAACAGCATCACAAGCCATCAGTAACGTGCTGATGCCGTTATTGTTGGATGCCGGTGACGACGGTGGATTTGAAAGAATGGTCTGGCACCAGATCCATTTACGCAGCGGCATTTACATGTTTAAAGGAGCGCTCACCAATTTTTATTTAAGCGAACGGTTTAACCTCAAGTATACCGATCTCAATCTTTTAATTGCAAGTCAGCGGTAAAATACTTTTTCGATTTTCTATGTAATTGATTTTTAATTAAAGGCCAGCCGGCCTTTTATTTTTTCGGAAAATTTTTTGTTCAAATGTTTGTTTTAATTAAACGTTTGTTTAATTTTGCCCTCCTTTTTTGAAAAACATGGAATACAACGACAAGCAGATACAGATTATGGAAGCGGCTGAAAAACTTTTTGCGGAGCAAGGATTTGCGGGCACTTCCGTAAGAGATATTGCAGAAGCTGCCCATGTCAATCTTGCAATGATTTCTTACTATTTCGGATCCAAGGAAAAACTGATGGAAGCAATGTTTCTTCATCGCGGGGCCCATTTTAAAATACAATTGGAGAACATTTTGCAGAATAAAAATCTTTCTCCGATTCAAAAAGTTGAAAAGTTGATTGATGACTATATAGACCGGATTTTTAAAAAGCAATGCTTTCACAAGATTATGGTGAGAGAGCAGATGGCTAATTCCGGGGCTATTACCGAGCAGATTTTTCAACTCAAACAAACCAATCAACTGCTCATCAAACAATTGATTCATGAAGGACAAAAGAGTGGTGATTTTAAAAAGAATGTTGATGTTTCTTTTCTGATGATGACATTGGTTGGAACAACAAGTCAACTGGTTACTTCGCAGCATTATTATAGAAAGATGAACAATCTTGAATCCGTACCCGATGAAGAATTTGAAAAATTGATCAAGAAAAAACTCGGCAATTATTTAAAGAACTTGTTTAAAGCAATATTGACTTATGAAGGATAGAATAAAATTGGTTTTGACAGGCTTGGCAATGACGATTTTCAACCTTGCATTTGCACAAGACAAACCTATAACCTTAAATGAAGCCATTGATCTTAGTATTAAAAACAGCAAGCAATTAAAAATTAATGCTGCAAAAATTGAACAGGCTTCTGCTTCAGTTAGGGAAGCCCTCGACCGCCGATTGCCTGACGCAAGTTTTTCAGGATCTTATTTGCGGTTGAACAATCCAAACATCGACCTGAAAACAAAAAGCAGTAGCAGTGGCGGAAGTGGCGGGGGAAGCGGCAGTGGTCCCGCGAAAGTTTCGCAGGCGTTGTATGGGATGGCAAATGCATCGCTTCCAATTTATGCAGGAGGACGAATTCGTTATGGAATTGAATCTTCAAAATTTTTGGAACAAGCCGAAAAACTGGATGCTGAAAATAATAAAGAAGCACTAATTGAGAACACGGTTGAAGCCTATATCAATCTTTATAAGGCAAAATCCGCAGTAAATCTTTATAATCAAAATTTAGTTCAGGCACAGCAACGTGTGAAAACATTTACAAGCCTGGAGCAAAATGGTTTGTTGGCAAGAAATGATCTTTTAAAAGCGCAATTACAAACGTCGAATACAGAACTTGCTTTGTTAGACGCACAAAATAACTGGCAACTGGCAAATGTGAACATGAACCTGATGCTTGGGTTGCCGCAAAGCACTGTGTTGGCTCCTGATTCCACTGTCATCAATCAAAGCTTTTCTGTTAATGGATTAGATGACTACATACAATCTGCATTGAAAAACAGAAAAGACATCGAAGCAATGGATTATCGAAAGCAGGCCGCAGATGTTGGAGTGAAAGCAACAAAAGGTGAACTCTATCCAAGTGTTGCCTTAACAGGTGGGTATATTGCGGCTGATATTCCTAAACTTCTTACAATAACAAATGCTGTAAATATAGGTGTTGGCGTTTCTTACAACATCGCATCGCTGTGGAAAACAAAAGCAAAAATTGAAGTTGCAGAAGCAAGATCGAAGGAGCTGGCAGCCACTCAGGAGTTGATGGATAATAATATTCGCTTGCAGGTAAATAAAGCTTATTTGAATTGGTTAAGCAGTCAAAAGAAAATTGAAGTCTATGCCAAGGCAATTGAACAGGCACAGGAAAATTATCGCATTGTAAATAATAAATACAACAATCAATTAGCAACAACACAGGAATTGATTGATGCGGACGTAGCCGAGCTACAGGCAAGATTAAATTATGCGTTTGCTAAAGCCGATGCTGTAGTGGTATACAATCAGCTTTTATTGTCATCAGGACTTTTATCTCAACCTCAACAAAATAAATAACTAAAGAACCAACGATAAATTTTTATGGAAACAAGAACAGAAACCAAAGAAGTGAATCTAAAGGCAAAAAAACGAAACCCGATTTTTCTGGTGATACTGATTGTGCTGGTGATTGGCGGAGCATGGTTTGGAATATCAAAATATATTCACGGTCAACACCATGAAGAAACAGACGACGCACAGATCAGTGCAGACATCACACCTGTTATTCCAAGAGTGGCCGGTTACATCAAAGACATTAAAGTAAATGATAACCAGCAGGTAAAGAAAGGAGATACCTTATTAGTTCTTGACGACAGAGATTTTCAGGTAAAGCTTGAAGAAGCACAGGCCGCATTAGCTGCAGCGCAAAGCAATCTTGAAATTGCAAAGGCTACTACTTCAGCATCCAGAGCAAATATTGGGACATCCCAGGCGTCTGTCGGGACCGCTGATGCACAAATTGAAGCTGCAAAAATTAATGTTTGGAGAACCAACCAGGATTATGAACGCTACGCTAACCTGATAAAAGATCACTCTGTAACCCAACAACAGTATGAGCAGGCGTTGGCTGCAAAACAAACTGCAGAAAAGCAATTGCAGATTTTGCAACAACAAAAAAACCAGGCCTCTCAACAAACCAATGCTGTAGCTGCGCAAAGCAATGCAACAGCTCAACAGATTGGTGCAGCAACAGCTGCGGTTCATCAACGCCAGGTGGAAGTAGATGCAGCAAAATTGAATTTGTCTTACACCGTTGTTGTTGCCCAGCAAGATGGTTTGGTCTCGAAAATTAATGTTCAACCCGGGCAGTTTGTCCAGGCAGGGCAGGCGTTATTCAGTGTTGTCCATAGTAATGATGTTTGGGTAACTGCCAACTTCAAGGAAACGCAGTTAAATAAGATGAGAGTAGGACAAAAAGTGATTGTGTCTGTCGATGCATTTAAAAATCACGAGTTTGAAGCCACAGTTGCATCATTTTCACCTGCAACAGGTTCAACATTTTCTTTGCTGCCTCCGGATAATTCAACCGGAAACTTTGTAAAAACCGTGCAGCGTTTGCCGGTGCGAATTGAATTCACAAATAAATCGGATTCTCTTATTCAAAAGCTACGGCCTGGAATGAATGTATCGGTTGACGTTCATTTGGACTAACAGTAAGGGCTAAAGCGAAACAACATATTCATCCTGGAAAAGGAGTTTCATAGAAAGAATTTATGCAGCAAGAATCATTAGTAGAATATGGATCAAGAAGGGTGATCATCACCATCACTGCAATTGTTTGTGCTCTCCTTGAAATTGTAGACACAACGATTGTGAATGTGGCGTTGCCCGATATGAAAGGAAATTTGGGAGCAACTACAAGTGAAATTGGTTGGGTAATTACAGCTTACGCCATCGGCAACGTAATTGTTGTTCCAATGACCAGCTTTTTATCGCAGCAATTTGGAAGGCGGAATTATTTTGCAGCTTCTATTGCCTTGTTTACGATTTGTTCTTTTTTGTGCGGTAACGCTTCTGGTATATGGGAGTTAGTCATCTTTCGTTTTCTTCAAGGTCTAGGCGGAGGTGCTTTGTTAGTTACTTCTCAAACCTTGATTACAGAAAGTTATCCCCCCGAAAAAAGAGGAATGGCACAAGCAATTTATGGGTTGGGAGTGATTGTTGGTCCAACATTGGGCCCTCCGCTGGGTGGTTATATCACTTACAATTTCTCATGGCCTTATATTTTTTATATCAATATCCCATTGGGCGTAATTGCTTGTTTGCTCACACTTCAATTTGTAAAAAGCCCCAGATATTCTGCTAAAAGCTCGTCTTCGGATATTGATTGGTTAGGTATTTTATTTTTAGCAGCCTGTGTCGGATCGCTTCAATATGTTTTGGAAAAAGGACAGGAAGAAGATTGGTTTAGTAACAGTGTAATTACTGCATTAACGGTTGTTAGTGTTTTTGCTGCCTTCTTTTTTCTTTGGAGAGAAACGATATTTCGTAATCCCGTTGTGAGGTTAGGCGTTTTAAGAAATGGAAATCTTAGAGTCGGGACCGCACTGTCTTTCATACTTGGTTTTGGATTGTATGGTTCCACTTTTATTATTCCTTTATATACGCAAACAACATTGGGGTGGACGCCGGTGCAGTCGTGTGAATTGTTAATACCATCTGCACTAACCACTGCATTCATGATGCCGATCATTGGAAGAATTTTGCAAAAAGGTGTGAAGCAACAATACTTGGTTGCTACAGGAATGCTCTTGTTTTTCTTTTTCTGTTTTTGGGGATACAAAATCCTAACTCCCGATACTGCTGAAAGTGCATTCTTCTGGATGTTGATTTTGCGGGGATTTGCAATGGGGCTTTTATTTATTCCCATTACAACACTATCACTAAGTACTTTAAAAGGAAGACAAATTGGTGAAGGAGCAGCATTTACCGGTATGGCAAGGCAATTGGGTGGTTCCTTTGGTGTAGCGCTGATTACAACATTCATGTCAAGACGAAATGTTTTGCATTCATCTAATCTGGCCAATCACTTAGATGTAAATAACCCTGATGTTCAAAGAAGGGTTTTTGCCATGACACAATCGTTCATAGCAAAAGGACATGCGCCAAACATTGCTCAACAGGAAGCCTACAAGGCATTGGGAGGCATGGTTGCCAAACAGGCTGCCGTACTTTCCTACATGGATGTGTTTTTATACATCGGGATTATGTTCCTGATTTGTATTCCGTTTGTACTGATGGTGAAAGGGAACAGGGGACAGAAGATCGATATGAGTGCAGCGCATTAACAAACCTGTATTTTATTTACAAATGCACGAATTGTTTTTCTGAAAATTTTTTGAAAGACAATTCGTGTTTTATTTCTTATAGTCAAGAACACTGATTCTTTCATTTGTGAAAATGTATTCTACTTCATCGTTCGAACAAACAATTACCAATCGTTCTTTGCAATATTTGTTGATTAATGAGTGATACAATTCAATCCCTGCCGCATCGAGGTTGCTGCAAGGTTCATCTAATAAGATAATTGAAACGTCGGATAAAATCGCTTGCGCAAGCTTTACTCTTTGTTTCATGCCCGAGGAATAAAAGCGTATTTGTTTGTGCTTTGCATAATTCAATCCAACTTCATCAATCACCTGCTGAATAGAAAAATTGTTGATGAAGGATTTGAATTGATTGTGGAATTGAAAAAATTCGACTAAAGTCATTTCTTCAATTACATCAAAATAAGGAGCGCAAAATGAAATTTGTTTATATACTTCTTCGTTTGCTAACGGTACACTGTCAACGGTAAACACTAAACTTCCCTCACTCAATTGCAACATGCCTCCAATGCATTGAAGCATTGTTGATTTTCCCGATCCGTTAGGACCGGTGATCGCATACGAATTTGAGGAAGTCAATTCAAGATCGGAATTTCGAAAGATCCATTCTCTGTTGAAACGTTTACCTGCATTGGTAAGTTTACATGTCATCAAGATCGGCTTTTGAAGAACGTTTGATCACACCAATTTTTGAATCCTGGATAAACTGAAGAATCTCTGATTTGATCTCGTTGTCAGGCATTCTTTCCTTGACCAAATTGATTCCCGAAGTGGTGCTATGATTACCGACAAAAAGTAAATGGTAAATCTGCGAGATAGATTCTATTTGATGATGTGGAAAGTTTCTCCTGTGCAATCCAACCACATTAATTCCCACATAGCTGATGGGTTCACGGGCAGCCTTTACAAACGGAGGAACATCTTTACGGACTGCCGTTTGTCCGCCAATATAGGCATGCTTTCCAATTCGTGTAAACTGTTGAATTCCACAGAGGCCACCAATGATGGCAAAATCACCAATTTCTACATGGCCCGCAACCTGAACTCCGTTGGCAAGGATCACATGATTTCCAATCATGCAATCATGCGCTACGTGAGAATAGGCCATCAACAAGCAATGACTGCCTACGGACGTTTTCCATCGGTCCTTCGTGCCGCGGTTTACGGTTACGCATTCGCGAATGGTTGTATAGTCGCCAATTTCAACCGTGGTTTCCTCGCCCGAATATTTTAGATCCTGAGGAATGGCGCCGATGACCGCCCCCGGGAAAATTTTACAATTTTTACCAATGTGACTATGAGGAAGAATAACTGCGTGGGACATGATATGTGTATCATCACCAATAAACACATTATCATGAATAACTGCAAATGGTTCGATGATTACATTATTGCCAATTCTTGCATTAGAATGAACTGAGGCCAGCGTTGAGATCATGGTCTAACTTTGGGTTTCTTAACAATTTGTGCCACTAAATCAGCTTCGGCAACAATTTTATCTCCAACAAAAATAGTTCCTTTCATTTCACAAATTCCCCGGCGAACAGGATTCATCAATTCCATTTTTAAAATCAGGGTATCCCCCGGAACTACTTTGTTCTTGAATTTACAATTATCTATTTTCAAAAAATAAGTGTCGTAATCATGATCAGGATCATCGGGTATGGTGAGAATTCCACCACACTGTGCTAATGCTTCAACCAACAAAACTCCAGGCATTACACAATTACCGGGGAAATGACCCTGGAAAAAATTTTCATTGTAAGTAACGTTCTTAATCCCGATTACATATTTATCTGTAAGCTCAATGATTTTATCAACAAGCAAAAAAGGATAACGATGCGGTAATTTTCTTTCAATGCCATGAATATCATAAACAGGTGGCTTTGAAGGATCGTAATTCGGAACCTGCTGCTTGTTCTTTACTTTCTTTAAATGCTCCTTAATTTTTTTTGCGAAAGCAACGTTGCTTGAATGGCCGGGACGATTGGCGATGATATGACCTTTGAAAGGAATTCCAACCAAAGCCAGATCTCCAACAACATCCAACAATTTATGTCTTGCAGGTTCGTTAGGGAAACGTAATTCTAAATTGTTTAAAATTCCCCCTTCGTTGACTTTCACATCTTTCTTGTTGAATACTTTCGAGATACGTTTCACCTGTTCTTCCGTTACCGGCTTATCAACAACAACAATTGCGTTATTGATGTCACCACCTTTGATCAGGTTGTGATCAATCAAATATTCCAGCTCATGAAAGAAAGAGAATGTTCTGCAGGGAGCGATTTGATCATTAAAATCAGAAATGTTTTTTAACGCCGCATGCTGTGTTCCCAAAACAGGCGAGTTGAAATCGATGAGTGTGTTAATGCGATAATCCTCATAAGGCAATGCCACCATTTCAACTTTTTTCTGGTCGTCTGTAAAGGTGATATTGTGTTGAAGTGTGTAATAAATTTTGGCAGCGTCCTGCTTTTTAGTACCTGCTTTCTGAATAGCTTCAATAAATGGCTCTGCGCTTCCATCCAAAATAGGAACCTCCGGGCCGTTGATTTCAATTAAAACATTATCTACTTCATTGCCCACAAGAGAGGCCATTAAGTGTTCAATGGTACTTACTCTTGCACCGTTGGCTTCAATTGTTGTGCTTCGTGTGGTTTCTGCAACATTGTCAACATCCGCTTTTACGGAAGGTTGTCCGGGTAAATCAATTCTTTTGAAAACGATTCCTGTATTGACTTCCGCCGGTTTTAATTTCATTTCAACCGTTTGGCCTGTATGAATGCCTACACCACTCACTGTGATTTCAGAGGCAAGCGTGTGTTGAAAATCCTGACCGTTATTACCTGACATTCGGCGAAAGTAGTAAATATGACGAAAGTGTGAATGAAAGAAGAGGGCCATTAACCTATCCACAACTAAATTTGCAGATTAATGAAACAGGGTGATATTGTAAAGAATTTTATATCGGAACCGTCCCAGGTTCGAACAGAACTGCTGCTTGAAATATCCAGCGACATTCCGGGGTCGGTACAATATTCAATTAAACGCTTTGCCCGGCCAAAAAACTGGATTGCCGATGATGTAGGAGTGATCAATTACCATTACCACCCGTCTCAACCTTCCGAAAATCGTCTTGAGCTAAAATTTTGCAGCATTGGCAACATGTATTGCAGCAGAGATGCAAAAGAGTGCAATCAGTGTAAGTCAAACGCATATTTTAATTGCGAGCAAAAAGAAGAAAGTGTGGATTTTTTAAGTTTTATTTTTTCATCTTCCTTGCTAGAGCAATTCATAGGATCGAGAAACACAACAAATACATTAAGCGAAGGAATTATTTCCTTTCAACAGCAAAGCTCTTTTTCTAAACTTTTTGCGATCGGCCACCGCACCAGGATGGTTTTAGAAAGTTTGCTTAATCATAATTATTCCGGGAATCTTGCCAACATTTTTATAAATGCACAAACACAAATGTTGTTGTTGTATAGTTTGGACAGTCTTCAGGAAAAAGAAATTGACACTTCGGCCAACAAATTTTTAGCCAATGAAGCGGACAGGGAAAAAATCCTGAAAGCAAGAGAGGTTTTATTGCAACACATTGGCGAGCCAATCACGATTAAAACTTTAAGCAGAAAAGTAGCTATGAACGAATGCTACCTGAAAAAAGGTTTTAAAGAAATGTTTGGAACCACCATTTTTGATTTTTATCAAAGTCAAAGAATGGAACACGCCAAATATTTATTATACGAAAAAGGTTTGAATGTTACTGAAGTCTCTGTTCTTCTTGGTTATTCTTCGATCTCTCATTTTTCCACAGCCTTTAAAAAACATACAGGCCTCAAGCCTTGTGAATTGCTTCGATAGTTGAGCAATGAACTTTAACTTTGAATCTTTGACCTTGAACTCCTTTCATGTTTAGTTTAGTTGCAGGCACATTCATTTTAGCCTTGATCCATGCATTGATTCCTAACCATTGGTTGCCCTTGGTTGCAGTGGCGAGAGCTGAGAAATGGAAGGTGAGAGATGTGACAACAGTAACATTGATTTCCGCAACGGCGCATGTCTTAGGAACTGTTGCATTAGGGCTGGTCCTCGGCATTATTGGAAAAACGTTGGCAGAGCAATATGGTCATGCAATCAATGTTGGAGCTTCAGTTTTACTGATCATATTTGGATTGGTTTATTATACTGTAAATCTTCCACAC
>Ga0070659_100004133_pt1 | contig 10348 bp, 5 predicted proteins | sample KBSC23metaG_FD_64666 | JGI IMG/M metagenome (GOLD analysis project Ga0070659, IMG submission 64666) | Corn rhizosphere microbial communities from Kellogg Biological Station, Michigan, USA - KBS C2-3 metaG | ecosystem: Host-associated > Plants > Roots > Rhizosphere > Soil ...
CGTCGTGCGCCACCCGGTGAATCGTGGCCTGGCCGTGGGCTTCATGACCGGGCTCGATGCCTGTCTGCATCTGGGCGCCGATGTCATCGTCAACACCGATGCGGACAATCAGTACTGCGGCGCCGACATCCCCAAGCTCACCGCGCCGGTGCTGGCGCATGAGGCCGACATCGTCATCGGCGCGCGGCCGATCGACCAGACGGAACATTTCTCCTGGATCAAGAAAAAGCTGCAGCGCCTCGGCAGCTGGGCCGTGCGCATGGCCAGCAAGACCGATGTGGCCGACGCGCCCAGCGGCTTTCGCGCGATGTCGCGAGATGCAGCCATGCGGCTCAACGTGTTCAACGCCTATACCTATACGCTGGAAACGATCATCCAGGCCGGCCAGAGCAACCTGACCATCCTTTCGGTGCCGATCCGTACCAACGGCGATCTGCGTCCTTCACGGCTGGTCAAGAGCATTTCGAGCTACGTCCAGCGCTCGCTGGTCACCATCCTGCGGGTGTTCGTGATCTACCGCCCGCTGGCGCTGTTCTTCTATGTGGGTTCGGTGTTCTGGCTGATCGGGCTCGCGGCAGGCGGGCGTTTTCTGTACTACTACCTGAGTAACAGTGGCGAAGGTCACATCCAGTCGGTGATTCTCGCCTCCCTGTGCGTCACCCTGGGCATGCTGCTGTACATGATGGGGCTGATCGGCGACTTGATCGCCACCAATCGCAAGCTGATGGAAAACATCAACACGCGATTGAAGAAGATGAGCTACGGCGACCGTAAACGGGACTGATCCGGAATGCATACGTCGTCACTTCCACCCAGCGCCCTGGCGACAACAGCCATCACTCCTCGCGTTGACTAACGACGTGCACGCCGCGGGTTCGCCAGATGCAACCGGTAGATCGTGGCCCTTGGCACTCGGCATGGCCGTGCTGGTGTTCTTCACCACCTGCGCATACATCAGGAACGTGCCGCTTGGCCAGCCGCCGGATGAATGGGCGCAGCTGAGCTACATCGCCGACGTCGTATCGGGCGGGCCGCCGATTCCGGACTATGCCGATTCGGTTCTCCTGAATTCAGGGCAGCAGAACTACCTGACCCATCCTCCACTTTATTACTCGGTTCTGGGGCTCACCGGCAAGCTGCTCTTCTGGGAGCCGCTGAGGGACTACCAGAGTTACCGATATGCCAGCGCGCTGATGGTGGCAGCGGGCGTCTTTTTATGGATCCTGATTGCCCTGCGGATGGGCTTCGCTTCCATCCAGGCAGCCGGCCTGGGAGTGGCCATACTCGCCATCCCCATGTTCCCGTATCTCGCGGGTAGCGTGAACAACGACAATCTTTGCTATCTCGGCGTGGCGATCTTCTTTTATGGATTCGTGTCGTTGCGGTCGCGCGTCAAAGTCGGCGCCTACGTCTGCGCACTGGGACTGTCGGTGGTTCTGCTCACCAAGGCCACTGGTGCAGTGTTTCTGCTGGCTTTTGTCGGCATCTGGTGCGGCCTGAGCCTTGGCGACACGCGGGCGCTGCTCAGGAACCGGCATGTCCGCGGTGCTGCGATCCTCGCGGCGGTTCTGTGTGCCGGATATTTCCTGCCGACATGGTTTGCGCATCACGTATTTTTTCCCGCACCCGGCGCGATCTATCAGGAACGCCATGCCCCGGCAAACCCGATCGGCTTCGCCGCGTACCTAGGCGTATTCGGCCACCTCATGCTCGATCGCCTGCCCGCGATCATGGCCGCCAGGGCCTTCTTCCCTATCCCGAGCGCGATGAATCCGCTGTTCTACCTGATGCTCGGAGCGCCTTTGCTGGCGTGGGCCGTGTACCGCCCGCTCTCGCCGGCGAGCCCGAATCGACGCATGGCCGATGCATTCCTGCTGGCACTGCTGGTCACGCTGTGCGCTCACCTGTGGGTGGCCTGGCAAGGCTACTTGCGAACGGGCCTCTATGCCGGGTTGCAGCCGCGCTATTACGCCTATGCACTGCCCGGCATTTTCCTGTTCACTCTCGTCGACGGCATCGATACCTGGTTGAAGCGGGGGCTCTTCTTCGTCTTCGGTGTGGCTGCACTCGCTCTCGTGGCAGTCGTCCCACCGCGAGCGTCACTGGCCATCGTCAGCCAGCAAAGAGGGGATCACGCGAGCCATCTTCGCGCCCCGAAGATCCTTTCCAGCCATCCGAACGGGCTTCCCACTGCCGCCACGGCCACGCCGGCGGGCTACGTCGATGATGTTCGCACCAACGGGGAAACAGCCAGGCTGTCGGGCTGGGCTGTCGATGCAGTCAGCAAGCATCCGGCACGAGCCCTGTGGGTATTTCTGGGTGGACGCTTGATCGGAACCGCCCAGCCCGCTTCGAATCGCCCCGACGTCGCCGCCGCCCTCGAATCCCCCCAGGCGCTTCATTCCGGATTCCTGATCACCGTGTCTCACATTCCCTCCGACATGTCACCCTGCGATTTGTCGATCCAGGCGGAGCAGGACAATGGCACCCTGGCCACCTTGCCGAATTCGACCTGCATCCGGATGCGTGCGAAACCGGCGGCGGCCATCACGCACCCCGATCCGCCGCCACATTGAACTCTCCAGTCGGGGGTGCGCCAAGGTGTCGAGTTCAAAATATCCTCAGATTCGATGCGTTAAACTGACTTGACCCCAACTGACAATTCACGCGCCTCCATGGGTCATGGACATGGCAGCACGCTTACTCACACCCGACATTCGACAAGGAGCGCATCATGTTGATCCCCGTCATTCTCAGCGGCGGCAGCGGCACGCGGCTCTGGCCGCTGTCGCGCAAGAACCTGCCTAAGCAGTTCCTGCCACTGGCCGGTGACGCGACACTGTTCCAGCAAACGGTGGCGCGAGCCCGTGCGCTGCCGGACTGTGCGAGCCCGGTGGTGGTGTGCAGCGAGGATCATCGTTTTCTGGTAGCCGAGCAACTGCAGTCGCTTGGTATCGACGATGCCTCGATCGTGCTGGAGCCGGTGCCGCGCAATACGGGCCCGGCAATCGCACTGGCCGCGCTGCAAGCGCTGGAGCGGGATCCCGAAGCGATCATGCTGGTGCTTCCCGCCGACCATCTCATCGGCGACACCGGCAACTTCACCGATGCCGTGCACAGAGCCCTGCCGTTGGCCGCCGAGGGCTGGCTGGCCACGTTCGGCATCCGCCCCGACGCACCGGAGACCGGCTTCGGCTACATCCGTCGCGGCGACGCCCTGGGTGGCGGCGCCTTTCGCGTCGATGCCTTCGTGGAAAAACCCGACCGCAGCACGGCCGAGGGCTACCTGGCCAGCGGTGGCTACGACTGGAACTCAGGCATGTTCCTGTTCCAGGCGCGGCGACTGCTGGACGAGCTGGCGCAGTGGGCACCGGCCATGCACGCCGCTGTTCTGGCCGCGTACCAGGGCGCCCACATCGACCTCGATTTCGTGCGCGTCGATCAGGAGGCGTTCGCCCAGGTCGTGGCGGACTCGATCGACTACGCCGTGATGGAAAAGACCGCCCGCGCAGCCGTGGTGCCGGTCAACTGCGGCTGGAGCGACATCGGTTCATGGGAGGCGCTGTGGGCGGCCTCCGCACGCGACGCCGACGACAACCGGCTCGAAGGCGACGTGCTGGCGTTCGACAGCCACCATTGCTATGTGCGCGCCTCCGACCGGCGCATGGTGGCCTTGCTCGGTGTCGACGACCTGGTGATCGTCGACACCCCCGATGCGCTGCTGGTCACCCGTCGCGACCGGGCGCAAGACGTCAAGCAGATCGTGGAGCAGCTGAAAGCCGCCGAACGGCCTGAACACATGTTCCACCGCAAGGTTTATCGCCCCTGGGGCAGTTACGACTCGATCGACATGGGCGAGCGCTTCCAGGTCAAGCGCATCGTGGTAAAGGTCGGCGCGGCGCTGAGCCTGCAGAAACACCACCATCGCGCCGAACACTGGATCGTGGTCTCCGGCACCGCGGAAGTGACCCGCGACGAGGAAGTCTTCATGCTCAGCGAGAACCAGAGCACCTACCTGCCGCTGGGCAGCGTCCATCGCCTGCGCAATCTCGGCAAGGTGCCGCTGGAACTGATCGAGGTGCAGTCCGGAAGCTACCTCGGCGAGGACGATATCGTGCGGCTGGAGGATGTGTACGGTCGCGCCTGACAACCAGTCCCATGCAAGGAGGGCACCGCAGTATTCCTCCGATGCTGCGGCGCCCTCCTTGCACGGGCCTCTCATCCTTGCGAAAACGAATCCGGCGTGAAGCAGACGGAATACCCGCAAAGCGGCCCCGGAGAAGCGGGCGCTGCGGGCACGGATTCGCGAAAGCAATCAATGAAGTATGATCGGCAACTCAATCGGAACGGGCGACAAGCATGGGTTATCACTTCGAATACGACTGGTTCAGCCCGAATATCGAGGTTTTCAAAAGGCATCTGACACACCTGAAAGGAGCCCCGTGCCAGACACTCGAAATTGGCACGCATGAAGGCCGATCGACTACCTGGATGCTGGAGAACATCCTTACCAACGCGGATGCACGAATCGTTGCGGTCGACCTTCTGCAGCAACCCAACTTGTGGGGCAACTTGGTCGAGAGCGGCCATCCGTCCAAGGTGAATCTGCAAATCGGTGTGTCACGCGACATTCTCCCAACGCTGCCGGTCAATACCTTCGACTTCGCCTACATCGATGGCAGCCACTGGTCGTGCGACGTGCTGGAAGATGCCGTGCTGACTTTCCGACGCGTAAAAGTCGGAGGCATCATGGCGTTCGACGACTATTTGTGGGATGACCCGGCTTTCAACGAGCACGGCACACCGAAGGATGCTGTCGACGCCTTCCTGGCCTGCTATGCACACAAACTGGAATTGCTCGAGCAGGGCTATCAGGTATGGGTCAGAAAAGTCAGTGACTGACCTCGGGCATGGGGATGCGACTCCGATGAGGATCTCGCGGTTCTTTGCCTTCGAGCTCGCCACCAGCGGCCTGTAAGAGGCCGAAGCCGCGCGATCCCCGCACCGTCAGAAGTGGCGAAAGCAGGCCATTGTGCCCAGACAAACGACCGCTACCTCAGCCTTCGATCAGGCGGCGCAGTTCTTCTGTCTTCCGCCCGAGCAAGGCGATGTCGCCACGCGTTTCCACATTCAACCGCAACAGGGGCTCTGTATTGGATGAGCGCAGGTTGAAGCGCCAGTCGTCAAAGGCGACGCTCAGACCATCCGTGCGATCCACCGACCCGGAAGCTTCCTGTGCGTAGCGAGCCTCCACCCGCTGCATCACCACGACCGCATCGGCCACCTTGAAGTTGATTTCACCACTACACGGGTACGCGGCGATGCGCTGCTCCACCATCTGCGCGAGTGGAACCCCGGTAGCGCTGATACGCTCGGCAATCAACAGCCATGGCACCATACCGGTATCGCAATAGGCGAAGTCGCGGAAGTAGTGGTGCGCACTCATCTCGCCGCCATAGACCGCATCCTCCTTGCGCATGCGCTCCTTGATGAAGGCGTGACCGGTCTTGCCCATCACCGGCACACCACCGGCGGCCGTGACCATGTCAATGGTGTTCCAGCACAGTCGGGGATCGTGGACGATCCTGCCGCCGGGGTGCTTCTCCAGCAATTGCGCAGCCAGCAAACCGACGAGGTAATAGCCCTCGATGAACCGGCCCTCGGCATCGAAGAAGAAGCAGCGGTCGAAGTCGCCATCCCAAGCGATGCCGAAATCGGCGCCATGGGTGCGCACCGCGTCGGCGGTGGCCGCGCGGTTTTCCGGCAGCAGCGGGTTCGGAATGCCATGCGGAAAATGCCCATCGGGGTCATGGTGTATACGGATGAACTCGAACGGCAGGTGTGGCGCCAGTTCGTCGATCACCAGGCCGGCGCCGCCGTTGCCGCCGTTGACGACGATTCGCAGCGGACGCAGCACGGCGCGATCGACATAGCCGAGCAAGTGGCTGATGTACGCCGACTTGTCCTCGTCTACCCGCCGCGCCGCTGGTTCGGTCGATGTCGGAAACCCACCGGCCTCGACTAATGCCTCGATGTCGCGTAAACCAGTATCGCCGCTGATGGGCCGGGCATCCTGCCGCACCAGCTTCATACCGTTGTAGTCCATCGGATTGTGGCTGGCGGTCACCATGATGCCGCCGCCGACACCGCGATGCGCAGTCTGGAAGTACACCTCTTCGGTACCACACAAACCGATGTCGATCACCGCGGCGCCACCGTCGTTCAGGCCACGTGCCACCGCCGCGGCCAGTGCCGGGCTGTCCAAGCGCACATCGCGCCCCACCATCACCTCTGCCGGCTGCAGAATCTGCGCAAACGCGCGGCCGATCCGGTACGCGACATCCTCGTTCAGCTCATCCGGAACGCGGCCACGGATGTCATAGGCTTTGAAACAATTGGGCATGTTCGTTCTTTGCGCGCAAGAGGGGTTCAGCGGATCGACATGGGCATGGTGGCAATCGTCGACCAGTCATTGCCGTCCGGATACGACACCACCACATGAAAAGAGTATTGTCCAGGCGGCAACGGGTTGCCGTCGTAACCGCGTACCGTGGCCTGCACCTTGATCAGGCCACTCGCATCGCCCGCCGGCACGAACAACTCCGCCGTTCGTTCGCCGAGCCAGGCCGGCTCGCCCTGCCTGGTTACAAACGCCTTCAGGTTCACCACAGTCGTGAACCTGGACTGGGTGGCATATCTCAGCGTGACGCGATGCGCCCCCAGATAAGGCCACAGCGTTCGCAGGTAGGGCAGGGTCGATACGACATAGTAGGCACCCGCCCGCATGGAGGCATGCCGGAACACCAACTGCTTGCGCGGATCGCCCAGGCTGAGATGTACCTCGGCCTTGAACGCCTGAGCATCGATCTTCGCGCACGTGGCCGGCTCGGGCACTGCTGCCGCCTCGTTGAAATCGCAATACAAGTGCTCCAAGCCCTTGCTGCTCTGGCGGATGGCCAAATGATCCTCGAACCGCTGGCTCTGTCGCACCGGATCGCCGGGACGGGAGATGACGAGCTTGGCATCCGGATTGATCATCCTGGCCTGAGTGCGCAGGGACAAAGGATCACCATCGTCGATATCGAGGATGACCTTTCCGCGGAAAGGTTGCCCCGGCTGATCGAGCCGCGAGCGCCATTGGAACGCGTGGCTCGATCCGGCGGATTGATGAACACGGGTGATGTCCACCCCCGCGGCAAGCAAGGCCAGACACACCAGCACGCCGGCCAGGCGCGGCCACCAGCGAAACGATAACGCGAGCACCACGGTGACGAGGGCAAAACCCCACAACAGGTGGCTGGTGTCCAGTTGCCAACCCGGTGTGCGATAGGGAAACAATCCCGAGAGCAAAGTCCAGTAGGTCACCTGCGGAAGCTTTGCCACCAAGTGCATCGCCATGGGCACGGCCAGCAAGGCCAGTGTCAGCGAAATCGCTGCGAACTTGAAGACTGCGCGTGGCCGTTCCATGCAGCAGATCAGACCAAACGCCATGGCGGGTAGCACCAGCGGATCGCTGTAGCGCCCATAGAATACGTGGTGCGGCCCGCGTGGCATGCTGCCCATGGAGATCGCGATCAGCGCGTAACCGCCCAGCAATGCCAGCAGCAGGAACATCAGCGCGCTGGAGGTGCCCACATCACCCCGGGCATGGCTCTGCCTGGCCCGAGTCAGCATGGCCCAGACGCCGGGAACCAGCAGGCCCAAAGTGGCGATGAGCAGATAGGCGAACTGCCCCGCTGCCGCCTCCAGCATGGTCAGCACGGCCGAGGGGTGACGAAACCGCTTGCCAAGCTCCAGCACCATCTTGGCCAGCGAATCCTGCGCACCGCTGAGTTCGTCGCGGTAAACGTACTCGATGAAATGGTTCTTGAGCAGGCTGCCAAGAACCATGGTCAGCGCGAAAACGGCCATACACGCCAGTGCCCGTGCCTTGCTTCCACCCATCCAGACCTGGTAGCCGAGAACCATCAAGCCGGCGATGCAGAGCACGATCAGCCGCGAGTGGATGTAATAGCAACTGGCGAGCAGTACGGCATACAGCACCGCATCCAGATAACCAGAACCGGCGCGCCCCATCCTGGCCACCTGGATCGCCACCAGCCAAGGCAGCACGGCAATCAGCGATTCCGCCCAGGTGAAGTGCACATAGAACACCAGCGACGGATAGAACAGCACCGCCGCTACCGCCAGATACCGATGCAGGACATTGCTGACGAATCTGCGAAGCAGCACGTTCGCCGACACGCCGGCAACCAACAGCAACGCCACATTGACAAGCTGCGCAGCGTGGTACCAGGCCTCCGGCTTGGTCAGTGCATAGACCGGCGCGAGGATCAGCGAATAGCCATAGCTGTACCAAGGCAGACCCTGCGCCACATTGGACCAGTCGTGCCCAGCCAGGTAGGCGGCTATCACCGAATAGCCGAATTCATCGGGTACCATCAAGGGCGTGGAATAGCCCCTGAGCATTCTTGTGTAGTAGGCGGCCACCGCCACCAGCAGCAGCGCAAACGCTGCCCCGCTCCGGGTCAACCCGCCAAATCGTGCGCTCCAGTTCATGCTCGCTCCCCTGCACCCGCCGGTACGATCCGCACCGGGCGATCCGCTTCCGGGGAGGCTGGATAAAACCCACGCCGGATCGGCTCAGCCACGCAGCAAACACCCTGCATCTTCATTTTCCCGGCCGGAACGATGCCATCCACTCCGGCAGGCTCACACCGTACATTTCCAACCCGCGCTGCAGATTCGTCCAGAAACCATCGGTCTTTCGATAGTGTCCTTCCATGAAGAACAACTGTCGATATTTTTCGGGGTGCTTCTTGATGAGTAATGCGTCCTTCTCGAAGAAGCGATTGCGGGCAGTTTGCGACTCGCGCTGGATGTCGCGTCGCTGGGCCGGATGGAACACCTCCACGTCGGTCGCATAGGGCACCTCGCCGATGGCCTGCAGGCGCCAGCCGAAATCGGTGTCCTCCCGAAAGTGGGGGCTGTCGAACGCGGGGTCAAAGCCATCCAGCTGCTGGAATGCAGCGTTGCTTACCATCAGGTTCGCGGTCATGAAGCCAATGCCCTCGAAGCCGACGTTGGTCACCTGCCGCCATTCCGGCTCGTCGATGTGATCCGAGCGAATCAGGCCCTCGACGCCAACGACGTCAGGGGCCTCAAACCAGGTCCGCCCGTTTTTCAGCCATTCGGCCGCCGGCTCGCAGTCGTCGTCGGTGAAGGCGATGATCTGTCCCGTCGCGAGGCTGCCGCCCAGGTTGCGCGCGGCCACCGCGCCCTTGATCTCGCTGTGCACATAGCGCAACGGGAATCGCCGCACGGCCTGCGCTGCCGGCCAAGGCACGGCCGACTGATCCACGACGACGACCTCGAAATCCCGCTCCGTCTGCGCTTCGAGCTTCAGCATCAACTGGTCGAGCAGGTGGTGTCTTTCGTAGCTTGGGATGACGACGGTGAAATACGGCCTCGGCCCGGATTTCGCAGCGAGCCGGACGGCAAGCTGTCGGCCCAGCGCCGTCGAGATGCGCTCCCACGCATAGAAACTCTCGACGTTCCTGCGTCCGCGCGCGGCATACTCCTCGCGCCGGCCGGCATCTCCGAGCAAGCCATCCAGTGCCTCGCCGAAGCCGCCGAGTTCGGCAACGATGAAGGGCGGCACGCCATGGGAACAGATGCCGCGCGCACCGATCCGCGTCGTTACAGTCGGCAGCCCGGCGGCCATGAAGTCGAACATCTTGATGCTGGTGCCCGACCCGGCCGACAGCGGGTTCACCGCCACGTCGGCCGCGCGCATCCAGGCATGCTTGGTTTCCTCGTCCAGCGTGCCCAGCAGGGTCACGTTCGCGGGCAGGTTGTTGTTTCGCAGCCTGTCGCAGCAGCCACCGATGAGGGCAAAGGCCACGTCGGGGCGGTCACCGGCGAGCTTGTCGGCGACGAATGCCGCGGCATCGTTGTTTGGGCCGTAGTTCGAGCCCACGAAGACGACCAGCCGCTGCTTACCCACGCGCAGCGTCTTCTTCGCCGCCGCGCGCTGTTCGCTCGTCGGCAGCGCGTAGGTGAACGCGAAAATGCCATTGGGCGCCAGGCGCAACTTGTCCCAGCTCACGTCATAGACGCGGGCGAAGATCTCGCGATCCTCCTGGGAACAGGCAAGGATCAGATCCGCCTCCCGGCAGAGTCGATACTCCAGCGTCACCACGCCACGCACCAGCGGGTCGGCGGCGGGGAGGTCATCATGCAACGACATCCTGAGCAGGCCTTCCACGTTCTGCGAGTCGTAGACGACGAGTTGATCGGCACGCAGCACGTCGGCCACGGCGGAATAGGCCCAGGGGTGGGAGAACAC